>Ga0206679_10000336_pt1 | contig 39197 bp, 32 predicted proteins | sample M110012015metaG_FD_155464 | JGI IMG/M metagenome (GOLD analysis project Ga0206679, IMG submission 155464) | Ammonia-oxidizing marine archaeal communities from Monterey Bay, California, United States - M1 100m 12015 | ecosystem: Environmental > Aquatic > Marine > Intertidal zone | place: USA... | reverse complement strand
GCCTTACGATGGGCCGGAAAACCAAACATTAGGAGTGCGTTGTATATATCAAGGGGCAGCATCGATACCAATTCGACCGCTGGTCTACAACAACCTGAAAACAATAGTTCAAACAGATGATTACTTAATGATCTATGTAGAGTGGATGCATTGGGCGCGTATTATTCGAATTAACGATGAAGCCCATAAACCTGAAGATATGGCTACCTATGACGGCGATTCCATTGCATGGTGGGAAGGTGACACTTTGGTTGTAGAGACAAAAAACTTTCTTGATCAACCTTTGCAACCGGCGGATCGCGTAGTTGTCGAACGATTTAGCCCAATAAATGCAGGAGGATTACTTTATAGTTTTACCGTCGAAGACGCTGACTATACAGATCGTTACGGCGGAGAATTAGTATGGCCGAAGTCTGACCAGGTTCCTTATGAGTACGCCTGCCACGAAGGTAATTATGCTATGAGTGCTACTCTCATGGGCGCAAGAATTCGCGAAAAGGAATACCGAGAAGAACAGGGGTTGGGTAACGATTAGCAATTCGTGAATGCATATTTCTGATTCAAGATGAGCTCAGCCAGTATGAAAAACCAATGTAGGATCTTGCTAAAGCAATACTTTTAGCGGTCGATTGGATGAAGAGCTGAGTTTCTATTCACATGTGATCAGAATTATCCTGAGTCATCCAAAAGCCCGCCTGAGAAAATATAAGTAACGCCACCCCGTTATTTGGGAAGAGTAATGAAAAGCATAATACTAATCTTTGTCCTAGCAGTTATTTTTTATTTCGTAGTTTCGCCTTATCAGAATTGCCGACGCGGTTATACTTCAGGTAGTACCGATGTGGCAACCCTTAGGTGCGCGCGCGAAACAAGCTGGTAAATGATAATACTGTATGGTTAGTTTGACGAAGATTAAAAATAAGGTCGTTTTATTTATATTAAAGTATGCCACATGGCATATTTATTAAAATATTGTGAAGCGATTGTTGAAAAAAATCTATTTGTTTTAAGAAAATCGTGGATCAGGAACAAGTTCGCCCTTAAAGTGTTTAGCGCGTTTCACGTAATGTTCAGCACTTTGTACTAACCCTCTCTGTTGTTCTTTGGTCAATTCCTTGATAATTTTTGCTGGTGCGCCCATCACTAAAGAACCATCTGGAATTTCTTTATTCTCTGTTACCAAGCTGTTTGCACCTATAAGGCAATTCTTACCTATTTTTGCGCCGTTTAGGATCACTGCGTTAATACCAATAAGCGAATTATCACCAATATTGCAGCCATGAAGCATTGCTTGATGACCTACGGTAACATTGCTACCTACTGTGCATGGCATTCCCGGATCAGTATGCAATACAGCGCACTCCTGAATGTTGCTGTTCTCACCAATGACAATCCACTCGTTATCACCTCGGAGTACGGCGCCAAACCAGATGCTAGCATTTTTTTCTAATTTAACTTTGCCTAGCACTGTGGCACTGTCGGCGACGAAAAAGTCATCGCCACTGACTTGAACCTCATGCTCACCTAATCTGTAAATCATCGAATTAAACTCACCTATGATTTGTATTCGCTGTATTTTTTCTAGGGCAATCGAAACACAAATAGCATATTGCCACCACTGCGCTGGCGAATTTCTGGAGTCAATGTCCTGTGATTCACTCCACCGCCCGCGGCGATCGCAAGGTATTGTATGCCATCGACGCTAAAGGTGGTTGGGAAGCCCCCAGCCGAAGAATTTAGAATTTGCTCCCAGAGAATTTCGCCTGTGTCCACATCGAATGCTCGAAATTTTCGAGCATCGTCAGTGACGAATGCTAACCCTCCTCCTGTAGTTAAAACTGAACCGGTAATTGCAGCTCGTTGTTGGTATGTCCATAACGCTTCACCTGTCGCCACGTCGACTGCCGTAAAGATTCCGATCTGACCATCGCCTTCAGGAACAGGAATTTTTAATGAAACAGCAGAACTGTGGTAACCACCGACTGTTGGGTTAACTGGATTTAAGTAGTAATCCATGCAGGTGTTGTTAGTTGGAGCGTATAGAGCATTGGTTTGTGGGCTGTAGCCGACGGAATTCCAGTTAATTCCTCCGGTGGTTGTCGGACAAACTAATTTGCGTTGTCGAATTTCGGTAATATCGATTTCTGGATTAGTAATACCTTTTTGATTTTCAATATCGACACCTACAATGACATTTTGGTAGTTAGTTTCTTTGGCCCATAGAAACTCTCCAGTCGCCGCGTCCATTGTCCAAATGATTCCCGGTTTGCCAGGTATTCCCGTTATCACTTTGCGCCGTTCGGAAGACAAGATGTTAGGGTTTATCCAAGAAACTTGTTCAGCTTTAGGTGTAACTTCAGTTTCAACAACAATGCGCTCGAATGGGTGATCCTGATCCCAATTCCCTCCAGGAATATGCTGGAAGTACCATTCAATTTCTCCTGTGTCTGCATTCATGGCTATAGTAGAGTTTGTATAGAGCACATCACCGCCACGCGTATCTCGCTGAATTGACCCCCAGGGAATTGGTACGGCAATTCCTTGGTAAATAAGATCTAGTTCAGAATCGTAGCTTGCAGGCATCCATGCAGAGCCGCCCCGGCGTTCCTCATTAGGAACGTCCCCCCAGGTCTCTCCACCAGGCTCACCAATTTTTGGTACTGTATTAGTTCTCCAAATTTCCTCGCCGGTATCTGGATCGTGAGCAGTAATCCAGCATCCAGTGTTAATGTAGTAGCAGCCAGACATGCCAGCTATAATTTTACCGTCTAGAACTTGAGGGCCACCTGAATAATGCTGGCCTATAGTCCAATCACCAATTTGTCGCTCCCAGGTTACTTCACCGGTCAGTGCGTTGAGAGAGACAAGATAGGCATCTCGTGTAGTAATTATTAGTTGGTCTTTATAGAGAGTGGCGTTTCGGTTGGCACAAGAGAGCGAGGCAATATGATCAACTTGCTCTCTGCGATATTCCCACAATAAAGTTCCATCTCTGGCATCCACAGCTTCTATAAAATCACATGCCTGCGGAAGAAACATTACGCCGTTTCTCACCAGTGGAGTGGTTTCTTGAAGCCCTGGCTCCATTGTCCACGCCCAGGCTAAACGAAGAGAAGAGACATTATTTTTATTGATCTGGTTTAATGGGCTGTAGCCCCAATGATTAGCGGTACGTCGCCACATTAACCAATCTTCAGCTGGAGGGTTTGCCAATTCTTCTAAGTTGATATTTTCAAAGTTATCCAGTGCAGTCTGTGCTTGGGAAAATTCAGTGACTAAAAAGGCGCAGAGTAAGCAGCAGGATAGTCGAAAGTAAAATGGGCATAGCTTTATCATTAGTTTTCCATGTTCTTGCTCGACTCGGCTAAGAATAAGAGTAGGCTTTGAGCAATCTCGTTAAAACCATTATTTTACAGAGTCCGCTGGCAGATCAAAGGGCTGATCTGGTTTGGTTAATTAGATTAATCTGATATTAATTAATCTGTCTCTATAGATCTTATAGCGATTACAGATACTCCATTTTTCACTTTTTCCCATTTAATATTCAGATCGTAAAGAACCATGCCATATTGCTTTTGATCAGTGTCTTTTGCGTGCCACGCCGGCCTAGGATCCTGGCTGAGGATTTGAATAATAAATTCTCTAAGCTCTGGATAGGTTAACTTTAATGCAAGTAACTGATCCTCCGCCTCCTGAGTGAAATAGATAAGTATATCCCCTCCAGGTCGGTCGTCAGCATAACCTCCTCGGGCATCATTTATCGAGTCGGCGTAAGGAATGTAGGGTTTGATATCAATTACTGGCGTTTTATCAAGAATATCAATGCCTTGTACTTCAATGGTTGTTTTCCCGTCAGCAGATTTATGGCCGATATATTCCAGGACCGATATTCCTAGAGGGTTTGGGCGAAAAGGCGAGCGACTGGCAAATACCCCAACTTTTTTCTGACCACCAAGTCTCGGAGGCTGCACAGTTGGTGACCATCCTTTGTCAGCAGTTGCATGGAAAAAAAATAAGATCCATAAATGGGAAAACTGATCGATTTCCCTTAAACAATTTAAGTCTGCAAAACTGCTAAAGAGTTCGATGGTACCTTTACCTGCAGGTACCAGGTTTGGTTGTCGCGGAATTGCAAATTTTTGTTTATAGGGGCTATGGACAACACCGATTGGTTTTAGATTAATTTCTTGCATACTTTTACAAACTGGAAGAATTCCTTAATATTAGTCGTGCAGGTTCAAAGGCTTTCTATTATGGATGATTTTAACTGGGATAGAACAAATCCTTTTATCATTGATGTCACTGTATGTGGTGATCGTATCGATGGTTATGGTCATGTATCAAATCATTTCTATATATCTTGGATGACCGATTGCATGTTTGCTCATTCAGCAGCAGTAGGCCTGTCTGATGAATTGTGTGTGGAATTGCAAAGAGGCATGGCGGTGAAAGATATAAAAGCCGAATTATTGGGCTCTGCCTACGAAAGCGATAATTTAAAGATCGCCAACTGGATAATATTCAATGATGGGAGGCTGAGAGCATCTCGCGCATTTCAAATTATTAATAGTGATACAGCTAAAACACTAGTGCGAGCTGAGATGGAGTTTGTTTGTACTAATCTGACTAGCGGGAAACCTGTAAGAATGCCAGAAATATTTAAAGTAAAATATTGTGTGGAAAGTGAAAAGACAAAAAGCTAGGTTGCTAAGATTTGTTTGGCGGTATGGAATAGGTTCCGACGGCGTGAGCTACAGGCTCTTCTGAGCCTGCGGAATAAATCGATACCTCTCCTATTGCGAGTGACTTGCCTAATTTAAGCAAATGGCAGCGTGCAAAAATATCTTTGCCTGCTTGTGGCTTTTTGAGGAAATTAATATTGAAGTTTGTGGTTACCGCGAGAGCAACGAGCCCAATCCTGCGCAATACAGCGATATAGATCGCACAGTCCGCAAGCGCCATCATAGTAGGGCCAGAAATAGTTCCGCCAGGACGCAAATTAGAATCATCAGTCTGTTGCCTGATGGTAATTGTTTCTTTCTCGAAATCCACTATTTCAAGTGAAGTTTGTGGAAATTCTGTCGCGAAAAAAGTTTCCATTTCCTCTTTTGTTACCACTGCCACCGCACTGTCACTCCTCAGCTTGTTCAAAAGAGGCGATATTTTGCCTGATTCAAAAACTAAAAACACGATAAAAGACCCGTTTTAACGCAATGGGGCGCGTGTAGCTGTATTTTTGGATCAAGCCCAATTATGCTTATTCGAACCTAACAATAAGGAGAGTGAGGAGTGGACATGTTATCCAAGAAAGTGATTCTGGCCCTAGCAGGGCCAGCCCTGATTTCTGGAGCAGTTTCTGCCCAGACAGGCAATGCAATATCTGGTACGGGTTTGCCTAATCCAAATCCTGTCGTTACCCAAAATTGGGGCGATTTACCTGCAGGTCGCGAGTGGGGGTCCACCGCGGGTGTAGATATAGATCCGACCGACGGCCACGTTTGGGCCTATGAGAGATGTGGAGCCAGTAGTTTTGGTGGAGGGGTGCCAATTAATTGCGACACTAACCCTGTAGATCCAATTTTCAAGTTCGACCGCAATACAGGCGAGGTGCTCGCTAATTTTGGTGGAGGCTTGATGCAAACGCCTCATGGCATTCATGCTGATGCTGAAGGAAATGTGTGGGTGACAGATTTTGCTGCAAATGCTGACGGAACCAAAGGTCATCAAGTGCATAAATTTGGCGCAAATGGCGACTTATTAATGAGCTTGGGCACCCCAGGACAAGCAGGCAGCGGCCCAGGAGTTTTTAATCAGCCCAACGACGTTATTGTCGGCCCGGATGGAAGTATATATGTCTCTGATGGTCATAATGGCCAAGGAATGACTAGCAATGCAGCCATGGACGAAGGGCGGGCAGCAGGAGATACCGCGCGGATATTAAAATTTGCCCCAGATGGTACTTTTATTAAGCAGTGGGGAGAAATTGGTGTGCGCCATGGTGAGTTTCGAACGCCACATGCCATGGAATTTGATTCTAAAGGTCGTTTATGGGTTGCAGATCGCGGCAATCATCGCCTAGAACTGTTTGATCAAGACGGCAATTACCTTGAATCGCGCTATGCCTATGGACGTATTAGTGGCATTTTCATAACTGATAATGACTTGGTCTATGCGATTGATTCTGAGTCGGGTCCGACAAATCATGTTGGCTGGCGTAATGGTGTTCGCATAGGGCATATCGATGAAGACAGAATTTCTGGCTTCATTCCTCCATTTGAAAGGCCTGATCGAGTGTATCAAGGTACAGCAGGTGAAGGGGTTGCGGTTGATGCGAGTGGTAATGTGTTTGCAGCCGAAGGACCTAACTCTCTCAGTTGGGCAGGTGGCGCTTTCACTAAGTATTCAACTCGCTAGTAAGATAAATAAGAACCAAAATGAAGCAATACTGCTGTTCAGTATTGCTTCATTTTTTTTTCCTACTGAAATGTGCGAGAGGTTAACAATGGGAAATAAAATTCAATCAATCAACTGGGACGAGATTGAGATGGAAACCGTCAACGCAAGTATGCGCCGGAGAATTGTCACCGGAGAAAAAATGACCGTTGCAAAGATCTATTTTGATGATGGCTTCGTGGTGCCCTTGCACTGTCATCACAATGAACAGATTACCCAGGTAATTAAAGGTCAAATGCAGTTCGTCTTTGGTGAGGATGATCCTGAAGAGCTGCTGCTAAATCCCGGTGATGTTGTTGTTATACCACCGAACGTTCTGCATCAGGCAACTTGTATTGGAGAAGTAGAAGAGATTGATATGTGGGCGCCACGGAGGGAAGACTGGTTAGACAAAACTGACGATTATTTACGAGGATGATTCATTCTTGACTAAAAAAAGACCAACATGCGTGATTCCATACTTTCGCGCGGTTGAGCATCTTCCGGCGCTAACAGATTTTTAAAAGCGGTATGAATAGAGCGGATTGCGCGTCCATCATTCATTGAGTCGAAAGTTTTTATTAAGAGCACTTCATTGTTTTTCATTTCTGGGAAGTAAAACCATTTATGCTCCGCGTTATAACTAACTAGTTCAAGTTCTCCAATACGATCCTTCGCTCGCCGCTCGCTGGCGAATACGTTTTCTTCACAAACAGATTGAGCGTCACAGCAAGTCAGCGGGGATTTTATAACGGAGCCAGCTATTGAACGCCATACATTGATGATGGCAAACCTATTTTTGAATTTCTCCTCTGCCGCGGGATCGCCCAGTAAATCTCTCACTCGTTTGTGGGCTGAGGTAATCGTATAGTCATTGTGCACGATGGCGGCGGCTTCGCGAGTTTTATGCGTCGCTCTGATTTCTGCGGAATCTGATCTGAGAGTATGATCAAAAACATGAATCGCTTTGCTGCCTAGAATCGGCAGGACCAATTCCTCTAGTTCCCTTTCATAAGCAGTCTTTTGATTTTCTATGTCATAGAAGTTAGCGATCGAGCTATCGTGTTCGTGGAGTTCGAATCCTTCTCTATCTAGACTCGCGGATGTTTCTAGAACGCGAGCGTTATAGATAGGGACTTTTACATCCTTAAATTCAGCATTAACGCTAAGTTGAGCGTCGGCGCCTCCCTGGGAGGCAAAATACACGGGTTTATCATTTCCAGGGACAAGATAGCGAATGTAAGCTCTAGTTGACTGATCGTTTATAGTTGTCATTAGCAGGAACGACTGTTGCGGGTTATTTAGCGTTGGATTTGAGTAACAGTCTAATGGTTCTTGGGAGCTGTATCATCAATAAATACATGAAAGAGTTACAGAATCACTTGACTGTTGAGTCGAATCGTTAATACCCTTTTGATACCGAAAAGTAAGAAAAATCTAAAAGCAATTCTCGGCACTGTTCGAAAGCTGTAATTAGCACAGATTGTCGATAACAAGCAGGAGGTTGCCTGATGTTGATGTATAAGAAAGTCTCTGTTTTTGTAGGTGCGGTATTCACGTTGGCACTCGCCCCGTCAGCCCTGGCACAACAAGTCTCTGCTCCTACATTTGCTGAGCACGTTGCGCCGATCATTTATGACAACTGCGTTGAATGTCACCGGCCTGGGTCGATCGCGCCCATGACACTCATTGATTATGAGACCGTGCGCGCCTGGGGTCCGGTTATCAAAGATCGGGTAGAGCAGCGTAAGATGCCCCCTTATTTTGTTGATAAAACAGTAGGTGTGCAGTCTTTCGAAGATGACAGGTCCCTGACGGACACTGAAATAGCGACAATCTCTGCCTGGGTGGATGGAGGTGCTCCTCAAGGGGATGTGAGTAATATGCCTGCAGTTCCACAATTTCAAGATAACGTAGCTTGGACGCTCGCAGACGAGATGGGGCGGCCTCCCGATTTGATCATACCGATTCCAGAGCCATTCACCGTGCCTGCCGATGGCCCGAATTGGTGGATGACGTTTTACAGTGAGACTGGTCTTACTGAGGATCGCTGGATAAAAGCTTTTGAAACTAAACCTTCGGCTGAAGGCTTTCCAGTGGTGCACCATGCTGTAACTTCTATGGAGTTTCCTGAGGGCGGGGGTGGCTTTCTAAGCGAGTATGCCTTAGGTAAGACTGCTGATATTAATCCGCCTGGGACCGGGCAATTAATTAAAGCCGGCACTCGATTGAATTGGAATGTGCATTATGCCTCAAGTCCTGATGGTCTCGACCGCACTGACCGCACTCGACTCGGTCTTTGGTTTTTGCCAGAAGGGGAAGATCCAGAGCATGAATTGATTCGTTCTCATATGGCCGACAATGAAGATCTTGATCTTCCAGGTGGTCAGGAGGAAATTCGCACCGATGGATATGAGTTTCTCGATAAAAATATCCGAATAACAGCGTTTCAACCGCACTTACATAATTTGGGAACACGGCAGTGTCTTGAAGTGATCTACCAGGACAACCGACGACAAACTTTGAGTTGTGCGGATTGGGATTTTGGTTGGCATATCGCCTATAACTATACTGAGGACGTGCAGCCTTTGATTCCAAAAGGTTCGATGATGCATGTCACAAGTTGGTTCAACAATTCTGCCAGTAACCCGTGGGCTGGGGATTCCAGGAATTGGGTTGGATTCGGTCAGAGGTCTACCGATGACATGTCATTCTCCTGGATAAGTTATTATGAGCTCACAGATGAGGAATATGAATCAGCTGTTGCTGATCGCCATCGGCAGTTAGCGGCAGGGAGCGATTAATAACGCCGAATATAAAAATAATAAGAAGGAGGCGTCGAACGATGTTAGTTAGAATTCTAATGTTAAAAATTCGATTAATTAGCAGCGCCTTTCTGGCGCTGCTTTTTCTAATCAATACACCCGATGTGACAGCGCAAACTTTGCATCGGTTTGGTCAGAGTATTCAGCCGATTTATGAGGGGTTTGAGCGAAATACCGATGGCACCTTTACTATGTGGTTCGGTTATCTCAACAGAAACTATGATGAAACTCCTACCGTTGCTGTCGGAGACTTAAATGGTTTCTTCGCTGCCGATGGTGTGAATACTGCCGGCCCTGTCGATCGTAATATTCTATTAAGTGATCCCGGTCCCCAAGACAGAGGACAGCCAACTTATTTCTACCCGCGCCGACAACAATTCGTGTTTGAGGTAGTCCTGCCTGCAGATTTTGTAGGCAACGAATTAGTTTGGTCAATTACACATAATGGCGAAACACGGACCGCGGTTGGGACTCTCGAAAGAGAGAATATTTGGGCTGTGGATGAGGGGGTCTGGAGCGCTAATAGAGGCAGAGGTACTGGCGGTCGAACCGAAATTGAATATGCAAATGAGCCCCCCGACATGCGCTTAGTGGGTATCGAAGGACAAATATCTGCTGCTGTTGGCAGACCAGTTAATCTCCGAGTATTTGCCTCTGATGATGGTGTGCCTGGCCCCTATGAACGTGATCGTAGAGGTAGAATGGACCCGTTGCCAAATAATCTACCAGAAGTAGGGGGTGGTATTGGTCGCAACTCGCCAAAGGAACAAGGAGTGGTAAATTATGTTGCTGCGGATGAAACTGGATTGGCGCTTACTTGGATAAAGTATCGGGGTCCCGGTCAAGTACTTTTTGATAATGCAATTAGTGCGCTTAATCCTTCCGGCCAGGAAGTTGTTAGCTCGGCAACTTTTACACAGAGTGGTACTTATGTGTTACGTGCCTACGCGGATGATTCTACCTACACAACTTATTCAGAGTTGAATGTCATAGTTCAATAAGAGGTTAGAAAGGCAGTAATTCTATTAAACGCATTATAATATTTTTATTAGTTGATTTATCGCCAGTAATTAAGGGTCTGGCACAGCATCTTCAACCGTTAATGGGTTTAAATAAGCACCATCGGTAATTCCAGTTTTTCTCATGGCGATTCCAGTTAAACATTCCTGTACGGCGCGATTAGCATTCATAACCGTCGTGTAGCCAGGATCAACTAGCGGGTTGACTTCTACCAACTCGAAGCCTACTAAATTGTTCTCAGTACATAGCCCACGTAGTAAAGGGTACAGCTCTCGCGTTGTAAGTCCGCCGGGTTCTGGAGTCCCTGTGCCTGCGGCATAAGCTGGATCAAGCACGTCGATATCAAGAGAAATGTATAAGTGTTCGGGTCCATCATTAGCTTCAGCAAGAATTCTTTCCGTGACTACATCCCAGCCATCGCGTTCGATCTCTACCATAGTGTGATAGCGGAAATTATTTTCTCGCATCCATTCAAAGCCTTCTTCACCAGGCCAGTAACCTCTTAATCCGACTTGGATGTAGTTTTGGCCCAGTACATGTCCTTCTTCAATTAATCTAAAGACTGGTTGAGCGTGGGAAATTAAATGCCCGCTGTATCCTTCTGTCGCAGCGTCGTAATGTGCATCAAAATGAATGACACCGACGTTTTCCTTGCCGTAAATATCAGCCACTCCAGCAACATCTGGATATTCAAGAGAATGATCACCGCCAATCACAATTGGAATGGCCCCGGTTGATGCTATCTCTCTAACCAGTTCTCGAACTGGTGGCATACTGCGTTCTACACTAAAGCGATCGATCGGCGAGTTGCCATAGTCCACAGCTTTGAGCTCGCGTTTCCAGGAAACCCCTGTGTGCATATGGGGCAGGCCTCCGCCTCCGCCCACACCCAAACTTTCCCGGATAGCACCGGGCCCAAACGCTGCTCCGCGCATACCTACGCCCATGTCGAGAGGTGCACCCAATATTGCGACGTCGACTTCGCCTGCGATTAAATCTTCAGGGTTAATCGCAATTGGTAGCCCGAAAAATGTTTGTACGCCTGAATTGCGGAGCCTACCGGGATAGAAAGGGCCTGGCTCTCTATCTGGGTCGTTGGCTGGGTCCCGCAATTGGCTCCAAACATCATAGGTTGGATCATTGGAGTTGAGCGGAATGGTCCCGTTATTACGATCAAATACACTGGGAGTGAAATCTTGCCCAATGACTATCCAAATTGGTATTAAGGCGCAAAGTAGAACAAAAAGTTTCTTGCTTGAAGTCATTGAATTTCTCAGCCCGTTGAGTGTTTACAGGGTAAATTTTGGCTAAGTGTAGTACGGGCAATCGGGCGGGGTCCAGAGAAGCTTTAGTGCACTTGAGAGATACACGCACTGGACGAAAATCATTATCTGTGATTATTTCATTCCAATGTCGCACTTATCACTTATGTTTGTGTATTAACGCTCCACAATTCTGTTGGTATGAGTAGAATGCAGGATCTGAGTATTTGTAGAAAGAGTAGCTAACAGGAGAGCAAGCTATGAGATTAACTTCGACCAAAATTGCATCATTGCTGCTATTGGCACTATCAGGGGTAATGTCAGTGCAGAGCCTGGCCCAAGTGCCAATTATTCAGCCAGGGGCGCCGGGGCAACCAGGGCGAGTAATTACTGCCGAAGAAGCTGCAGACTTGGCTGCAATTCAATACTCAGCAGGTGATGTTATGTTTTTACAGGGCATGATTTCTCATCATGCGCAAGCAATGGAAATGTCTGCCTTGGTTGATTCACGCACAAATCGCGAGCCCATGCAGTTATTGGCTCAGCGTATTTCACTTTCGCAAGAAGATGAAATTTCTATGATGCAAGATTGGCTAGAAGAACGAGGGCTCGATGTTCCCACGATAGACGTTCATCATGCAGATGATTTCAACTTAATGCCCGGCATGCTTAGTGCCGAAGATATGACTTTGTTGGAACAATCAGACGGGAACGAATTTGATAGATTGTTTCTCGAATTCATGATTGAGCATCATGAGGGTGCCTTGGAAATGGTCGATAACCTGCTGGATCAACGAGGTGCAGCCCAGGAGCCAATTCTTTATGCGTTCACTTCTGATGTAACTTCTGATCAGAGTGCTGAAATAGACAGAATGGACTTAATGCTTGCAGGATTTTCGCCCGATCCTAGAGTTAATCTTTCCCCAGGATTTCGCGATGCTGCTGAGGCGGCATTAAACATGCAGTTAGTAGCCTCTCTTCCTAAGCCTGAAGGTTTTTTCGACCCTGATAATCCCTCAGGGTTGCCCAATAGGGCTGAATCTGAAGACACCTTGCAGCCAGACGAAGAACAAGAAGATTCTACAGAGGAAGAGGTGAGTTCCGAAGATGCAGCAAGTGCGTTGGCGGAGACGCCTGCGGATGAAGAAGAGGGAGAAGATGAAAATGCGGACCCGCGTCCATCTTTGTTGAGTTTTTCTAATACCGATTTGTTGTTCAGCGGCACTAACTTGGTTGCAGGAAACTATCATGGATTTAACACTTATGACCTTAGCAATCCCCGCGCACCACAGCTCTTAAGTTCCGTGGTTTGTCCTGGTGGCCAGGGTGACGTGTCTCTGGTTGGTCACCTATTAATAATGTCAGTACAAGAAACTCGTGGCCGGTTAGATTGTGGTCTCGAGGGTGTTCCCGAGCCAACTAGTCAGGATCGTATCCAGGGTATTCGAATATTCGACGTAAGCGATTTCAGTATGCCGCTTCAGGTGGGTGCAGTCCAAACTTGCCGCGGCTCTCATACCCATACGGTAGTGGGTCAGCCGGATGGAAGTGATAATGCCTATGTATACGTTTCCGGTACTTCCAGAGTTCGAGATGATGAGGAGCTGGCAGGATGTTCTGATGATTCACCTTTCGAAAATCCAGATTCAGCTTTATTTCGCATCGAGGTAATTGAGATCCCAATGGATCGCCCACAAGACGCGCGCATTGTTAATCGACCTTTTATTTTCTCTGATCCCAATAGCGGCGTCTTAGCAGGACTTTGGGAGGGCGGTGATCATGGCCCTGAAACTCAGCGCACCAGCCAAACTAATCAATGTCATGATATTACTACTTTTCCTGGCATTGGCTTAGCGGCTGGGGCTTGCTCTGGTAACGGCATATTATTAGATATTTCTGATCCTTCGAATCCGGAGAGGTTAGATCAGGTGATCGATCCAGGATTTGCGTATTGGCATTCAGCGACCTTTAATAATGATGGCACCAAGGTAATCTTTACCGATGAATGGGGCGGCGGGGGCAGGCCTCGCTGTCGTGCGCTGGACCCATTAGATTGGGGTGCCGATGCTTTTTACGACATAGTAGATGGCAAACTCGAATTCAGATCACATTACAAAATGTCCGCACCTCAAACGGATACTGAAAATTGCGTTGCTCACAATGGCTCCCTGATACCGGTTCCCGGCAGGGATATTTTTGTGCAAGCCTGGTATCAAGGTGGCGTGTCGGTAGTGGATTTTACTGATTCTACCAATCCTGTTGAGATAGCTTTTTTTGACCGAGGCCCTCTGGATGAGGATGAGTTAATCACTGCAGGGTATTGGTCTACATATTGGTATGGTGGTTATATTTACGGTACTGAGATCGCAAGGGGTTTAGACGTTTTTGCCTTGAACCCTAGTGACTACTTAACCGCAAATGAAATCGCTGCAGCTTCTCTGCAAGAGGTTAATTTAACAGTAAACGCACAGACTCAGGTGCAAGCGGTTTGGCCGGCGGTGCCTGTGGTCGCTCGTGCTTATATCGACCAATTGCAGCGAAGTAATGTAATCACCAATAGTCAGGTACAACAATTGGACTCTGTCTTGAGTGAGGCTGAAAGAGCATTTTCAAGCAACTCTTCTGATAGGTCCCTCGCCAGTCAACTAAACGAACTAGCGGAAAATATAGAAGAGCAGGGGAATGACATAAGTGGAAGAAGTAGAGCCAGGTATCTTTTATTAAGTGAAAACCTTGAGGAAATGGCTAGGCAGTTGCGTTAGCGACTTCTTGATAGAAATTTAAGCGCCAGCTGATGAAATTGGTCAGTTGGGTGAGTGGTCATAGAGAAATGTGTGTGAATAATTATCCGGAGATAGAATTTTTATGAACCTTGAAGGCAGGGTGGCTATCATAACGGGGGCAACTGGAGATATTGGGGTCAGCACTGCTAGAAAGTTTTTAGATGAAGGCGCCAAGGTCATGTTGGCCGGTCGGTCAGAAGACAAACTTAAGGCTCTTGTCGCCAAGCTAAATAAAAACGAAAAAGTTCAATATTTTTCTGGAGATATAAGTTGTGAGTTGGATGTAAAGGCTTTGGTAGATGCAACGCTTAGTAGGTTTGATCGTGTAGATGTAATGTTTGCAAATGCCGGAGCAGAAGGCACTACTACGCCTCTGGAAGAGCAGACATTAGATGAGTTTAACTCAGTATTGAATGTCAATGTTCTAGGGGTATGGTTGTGTATAAAGTATGCGATCAAGGCTATGAGAAAGAATAAAGGAGATTCATCAATCATAGTAACTTCGTCAGGCGCAGGAATATTAGGATATGAAGGGGGAGGTCCTTACATAGCTTCAAAACATGCAGTAAACGGCTTGGTAAAGACCGGAGCTGCCGAATTAGCGAATTCTGGAATTCGAATCAACGCTGCAGCGCCTGGTCCCATAGACAATCGAATGATGAATGATCTAGCCGCGGCGATGAACCCGGAGGACCCAAGTATAGTAAGAGCCGCTTTTGAGCAGAATATTCCAATGCGTCGTTGGGGTAAAAATGAGGAAGTCGCAAATCTAGTTGCTTTTCTTGCTTCTGATGAAGCCACTTTCTGTACTGGCGGTATATATATGGCAGATGGCGGCATGACAGCCACACTTTAGGCTAGCTAATGTTTGGTCGGTTCATTAATTTTGTGGATCAGCATAAAAAGTTATTAGTTCAAAACTTATAAAATAGGCATTAATAAGTACCTGGTATAATGATAAGAATTATCAGTGTCTCAATTTTACTCTGGCTCCCTTTTTCTCATTGTAGAACTAATTGTCTAAGCTGCACATTAACTAGGGATAAAAAAAGGGCCGCTTACGCGACCCTTTCTAATGCAAAGTAACCTTAGTTTCGGGCCGCTGCTTCTGCAGCCATATTTTCCTGAGCCCGGTGTCCTGAAAGAATGTTAGTCATTCCATAATTACCTTCATGGCAAGCATACTCATAGATTTTATCAGGTGTTTTGTCAAAGATAATTTCTCTGGTATACGGGGCCGTGTAATTGCCTGGGTCTCTAGATGTAAGTTGATACTGCAAAGCATTGTCACCAACTCGCGTAAGTCTCTCAACGTTGACCTTTTCAACTGTGCGAGGGCTAGTGCTACTTCTTTCTAAATAGTTAGTAGTTTCTACGACTAGAGTGTCTCCTTCCCACCACCCTCTGGAATCGCCGTGCCAAAGTTTTACATCAGCATCGACATGAGGGTCATCTATTAACGGGACGATACGAACATCGTGAGCCATTTCCTGGATAATCGCTACAGTTTCTTTGGTTTGAACAATTTGCCAATAACTGTTGTAACCAGCTGATAACCGTGGCGCACCAAAAGAAACGCAACGCTCGCCTAAGGGGCGGTCTTCCCAAGTATCTGCCGGATGCAAACGACGGTGTTCTGCTAAGTCTCTAGCAGCGGCGATCGCCTCTTCAGTTCTGGGAGGGAATTGACCATTGGCCGGATCGATAATTTGAGAAGTGCGACGATGTATGGTCCGAGCCGCCATCCACTGAGAATCATAATTCCCAGTTGTTGGATCATAGGAGGTTATTTCATTAGCAAAGATAGCCTGCAGTACACCTTCGCCGAAGAGTGCATCTTCCCCTGCGTTTTCAATCTCAGTGAGGCGAGTCTGCAAAAAATTAACATCTTCGTCAGTCAAATATTCTTTGTCACCAAAGACCTCCGGTCTTTCAACAGGAGTGATGGTATTGTTTTCCCAAACGCCTTGTAAGTCCGGATGACCGTCTATAGTTCGTGGCGTGGAATAGTCACTTGAGTCTTGGGCGAAGGTTGCTACTGCCAGTAGGGATGTCACAATAAAGGCGCTGCAAATTATTACTGTATTTTTCATGAAGCGTTACCTTTTCGATAGGAATTCTATTGTTGGGTCAATAGATACAATGCTCAACTAAAAGTCTACGTTAATCAAGATATCCAAAGCTTCTTTTCATACAATTTTGATTGAATTCAGTCTTTTTGCCTATTCCATCAGTTCGCCGGGTTTACATTTATTTTTGCTTCCACTCGTTGTGTAATACACTGTTAATCCTCGATTTTTAGCGACGAATTTATTTACTAATAAAAACAAAGGCTTAGTTTCCATGAATATACTTATTAAGCGGGCTTTATCCAACCTTAGTGCAGTAATTTTCTTCATAGTTGCCAATTCGGCATTAGCTGCCGACAAATGGCCGACAGAACCCCCGGCTGAAGCACCAGCAGATTGGGGGCCAGTTTCTGCGAATTTTGAGGAAATAGATTATCCATTTACTGTTAATTTTCTGAAATTGCGTCGCTTCGAGCAGGATATGAACATGGCCTATATGGACGTGCCACCCTCCGGCCCTGCTAACGGCCAAACCATTTTTTGGCAGCACGGCATGAATTTCTATTCAGAAGCCTATACGCCTACAATTGAAGCTTTGACATCAGAAGGATTTAGGGTTGTCGCTGTGGATCGAATTGGTTACGGCAAATCCTCTAAGCCGGTAATTCCTTACAATTTCAACTTTGTTGCTGCCAATATGAAAGCATTATTGGACGAGCTAGGTATAGACGAAGTTGCCATAGTAGGTCATTCAATGGGTGGCATGGTGGTAAGCCGCTTCGCGATGCTTTACCCAGATATGACAAGTCATGTCGTAATGGTTAATCAAATTGGTTTAACAGATCAGCGGCAAGGAAGGCCTTGGAATGATCCTTATGGTGCTGAACTTGCTCCCGCCTCTTATCGAGGTATTCTGGCTGGACATAGACGCTATTTTCCCGAAGATTGGCCGCCAGCCCATTTAGAGTTTGTGCGAAGGCAGTATGGTCAAACGCTAAGTGGGGAATGGCCACGCCTAACAATGGTTCGCCGGCTGCAGGGGGGTATGCTCTATAACGATCCAGTGGTCTATGACTGGCAACATATTGAATCAAAAGCTTTGGTTCTTGGTGGGGAAGAAGACGGTTTGGTGGCTGATTTTCCAACCCTTGCTCATAATGTAGCAGACCAATTACAAAATTCAGCTATTCTGCTTTATCCGGGTATTGGCCATGCGCCTCAGATTGAAATTCCTGATCAGTTTCACACGGATCTGGTCCGATTTTTAACTTCTGATCCTGATGTGCCGGCCAGTGAATGGAAGTAGTTCTAATAACTTTTTAAGAATAAACCACCTCTTAAGAGGATGAAAAAATGAATTTTAAGCACTGCTTATCGATTTTTAAGGTTGGATTGGGCGTTAGCGTGATGGTTTTCTGCACTACATTGCGTGCTCAAGTAACCCTAGGTACAGAAAATGGTGAATGGCGTTATATCGGAGGGACTATCGGCCACGCTCGATACTCGCCGCTGGACCAGATCAATGCTTCAAACTTTAATGAGTTAGAACAAGCTTGGATTTGGAGAACTGATAACTATGGTCCCAATGTTGATTATTTTTCGCGCTCAACTCCAATTTATGTGGATGGTATTTTATATACGGTCGCGTCTCCAAGGCGTCAGGTAATAGCAATGGACCCCGCTACAGGGGAAACATTGTGGACGTTTAGAGAGCCTGAAACGATTCGGCATCAACGTTCTCCACGTCAAGCATATGGCAAGGGAGTTACTTACGGTGAGATCGATGGACGAGGTGTCATTTATATTACGACCCCTGGATTCTTTTTGTGGGCGCTAGATGCAAAAACGGGTAGACCGCTTGAGAATTGGGGCGGTGCATTTCCAGTGGGCGGTTTTCCGGAGACGGGAGTAATAGACCTCATTCCCTATTTGGTTGATGACTGGGGGCCTTGGCAAGATTATTTAGTTGCTGGGGGTGAGTATAATCCTGATTATGGGATCCCGCGCGAGTTAGGTATGGTTACCGCATCAGCCCCTCCGATTATAGTTAATGGTGTGCTTGTTGCTTTGGTTGGGCATCAACCTAGTTATGGGCAAACCCGCATAGAGAATGTCCCCGGGGATATTATGGGGTTTGATATGGCGACTGGGGAGAGGCTCTGGAAGTTTCATGTGATTCCGCGTCCAGGTGAAGTTGGCCATGAGACATGGCATAACGATGCCTGGCGTTTTTCTGGTGATATGTCCACGTGGGCACCTGCATCTGCCGACCCAGAATTAGGGTTAGTGTACTTGGTTACGAATGCCTCGACGGTTCAGTCTTATGCGGGGCATCGACCGGGAGACAATTTATTTGGTGGCAGTTTATTGGCCATTGACGTTGAAACTGGTGAACGACGTTGGCATTTCCAGATTCATCGCAGTGATCAGTGGAACTATGATTTACCGACGCCTCCGCTTCTTATGGACCTTACTGTAGACGGTCAGCGGATTCCGGCGGCAGTTCAGAATACAAAACAGGGATTAGTATTCGCATTTAATCGAGAAACGGGTGAACCTATTTGGCCAATAGAAGATAGACCGGTTATTCAAACCGAGGTGCCGGGTAATTACACGGCAGCAACCCAACCCTACCCAACCTGGCCAGAACCAGTTGATCGTATTACTTTCGACGGAATAACAGATGAGTTTGTTATCGATTTTACGCCAGAATTAAAAGAACAGGCTTTAACAATTCTTAACGGATATAGAGTAGGGGGGTTATACGTCCCTCAATTACCTGATACCTACGAGGGAGAATACATTAATAATATTGGTTGCATAGGGGGTGGCAATATAATTAACCATCCGCCTGCAGCTGACCCGACGAGTGGGATGATGTTTAATTCGCATCGGCGTAATTGCTTTGCACCGGGTTTTATGGGGGCAACGAATGGAGTTGCCCGTGATAATCCGAATTATCCTGAGCCGGGGGAGGGGGGTGCTACACCGAATAGTACGCCTACCACAGGAAAAACCGTTGCCGCTTGGTTGCCGGGAGCTGGAAGAAGAAGAGGGGGTCTTCCCACTATCGATGGTCTTCCGATTTATAAGCGTATGAATAATCAACTTACCGCTTATCAGATGAATTCTGGGGAAAAAGGATGGTCCCTGCCTGTTGGGCAAACACCTGAGGAGTACGAGAATCATCCGCTGTTAGAAGGAATTGATGTCCCGAACTCTGGAGGTACTGGCTGGTCAGTACAAATGGTAACTGGAGATCTATTAGTCCAGACGCGTGCTCTGAGTGAGGGTATGGCACAGATTGAGCCAGATGCTCCGCTCACATTGAATGCGCGTAATAAGATGACTGGTGAGATTGTGGGCTCGGTGCCTATGCCAGCTCCAGGACAGTACGGCATGATGACTTATATGCACAGAGGGAAACAATATATTGTGGTACAGATTGGTAGCTCGAGAACAGATTATCCTGGTGCGCTTGTTGCTTATCGTCTGCCAAACTAAATAATTATTTGCAAGAAGGCGAGTCGTACTCTCGCCTTCTTGTCTAGCCTCGCCGTAGACTAACGAGGAACATAAGGTCTTCTGACAATGTGCTCTGGGTCTGCATCTGACCGCGGCTCTAGTTTTTGAGGTCGGCCGGCTTGGTTGTCTGTGCCATATAGATTCCCATCCTCGTCCACAGATAGAGAGTGCATTTCAATCCAAAAATCTGGCCCTTCAGTCGGGAGGGGCCAAGTGTACTCTCTAGAGCCATCTAGATTAAATTGCACAATTTTAGGAGGGTTCAAATCTGTTACCCAAGCACTAGTTTCTCCAACAGTAATATCTAATGGCATGCCTAGATCACCCCATGTCGACACATACTCGTACGTAGGATAGTTTTCAGAGTTCCTGCGAGCGATCTGTTGAAATACCTTTACATTGCGATGGTCTCTATCTAGCGCATAAAGATGTTCGTCAGGACCCATAGCTAAACTATGAACGCTAGCAAATTGATCAATTTCGTCGCCTGCTTCGCCAAATTCAGAATGATAGCTGCCATCAGGATTGCGAACCACAATACGCTTATTATCGCCTAGACCATCTGCAATTAAGAATTTTCCATCTGGAAGAAAAGCAACATCTTGAGGTTGGTGATAATGACTTTCATCATTGCCAGCAACATTTTTCTCTCCTAGAGTCATTAATAGTTGTTCGCCATCATTTGAGAAAACGTAAATAATGTGTCCAGTTTCATCTATAACCCAAACTCGTTTTTCATTGTCATAAGGGCTTTGGCGAATGCGATGTGGGCCGGGCCCATCGGTGCCCGTAAACAGATGATCCCATTGGTCCCAAACTTCCAAGACATTGCCATCACTATCAATAATATAGATGCAGTTGCGCCATACTCGACCACGTCCCCCTAATACATTCCAACCTAAAGAACCTGCAAAAGTAGTGTATTCGGTGGGAAGAGGGTCAGGTAGTTCAGTTTCACCACGTTGTAGAAAGAAAATTCTATCTTTAGATTCTACCAACACCCCAGAATTTCCGCCCCACGTAAACCCGTCCTGAGCAAAGGGCTGCATCCAGGATTCTGTGGTGAAGTTGTAGGGGCTCGGACCAATTACACCTGTGTCTTGTGCATTGACGGTGCCCATTAATATCAAAAATAGCAGCGCTGCGGCGTTTACTTTTACATGAATCATTTTCGTTTCTCTATCGAGGGTCTCAGGCGATATTGCTTCTGCTGCCAGAATTTAGCAAGTCAAACTGTTGAATTGAAGAAAAAATTTGCAAGAGTTTGAGTTAACACAAATTATTACAAAGTTTGATCTTTGGAAGTTTGTATCTTTTTTATCAAAAACTCCGGATTTTAGGGTAGCGGCATTTCGTCGCTATCTTCTGCTCTGGCACGTGTAAAAGCTGGAGTTGGTGTTGGGCTTCTGACTTGTTCAAGCCAGAAAACTCCATCATAAGGGTAGCTATTTCCCCGGGTCCCAACAAAATCTATATCACCGTCACCATCTATGTCACGAGCGATGAATTTATCAAACATACCTCTTTTTCGGCGTGATATATCATGGCGGGTCCAGGTCTCTTTAGCGTTCCCTGGGTTTTCGAACCATCCGATTCGGCCCAGTGCATCATTGACATCTACATCACCGTCACCAGTTCGAGGACCACGGCTGTAGCTGCCAGCGATAAAGTCTATATCGCCGTCTTGGTCTATATCGGCATATTCCATGCCTGTGACACTGTCAGGTGCAAATGTTCCAATTTGATATGCGTTCCAGGCATTGTCTATGTTTTCAGGTTGTTCAATCCATGAAAAACCTTGGTCACTAGCTCCAATAATATCCAAGCGGCCATCTTGGTTTAAATCAACATATTCAAGATTAAAACCTGCCATTCGGGCGCCATTGATTCCAATGGCGTGCTCGCGAAAATTTAGATTTCCAGCTCCTAGATTTTCAAAGAAAGCGAGCCTGTTTTCTCCTCGGGTTCCTATTACGATGTCGAGATCACCGTCATTATTCAGGTCAATGGGTTCAGCGTTTTGGGGGATACTGTAGTGACCCAATTCTGTTCTAGTCCAGCTGTTGCCTTGCAGAGGGTCGCCATCTAAGGAAAATAATTCTATCGGTGTTGATCTTGCATAGTCATTTGGGCCAGGTCGTTGTGCTCCTTTGTTGGGTGCGGTGAGTTCCGCGACACCATCACCGTCAAAATCTCCAGCAAAAACTCTAATATAAGAACCACGCCCTTGAGTCATTGGCAGGATGAGTCGCTGCCATTCAGCTTGACGGGCATTGCTGCCTGGATTTTGTAAATAAATTAAGTGGGAGAGTTCTGCGGCCACAACTACGTCGGGATAACCATCAAGATTTATATCGACGATGACTGCATCTTCCGGCGCGGGTGAATCCTCCGCTTCTGCTATAGTGATGTTAGTCCAGCTATCTGGGTTTGCAGAAGCGAAAGCGATTCTTACATGCCCAGCAACGGGGGGTGTGAAATCGGGTAACTCCTGGCTTGAATCATACTCAGCATCGGATTCATGCACGGATACAACATCTTCAAACCCATCTAAATCGATGTCACCCATAACCAGACCATCACTGCCTGAAAGCGGAGTATCAGCGCTTATTGACTCATCAATAAGGTGTTCTTTCCAGCTAATATAAGCTCCATCTGCTGCGCGTGCGTTGCTTAGCATCTCTCCTACTGGAAGCTGCGCACTTAAAATCGAACTGGGAAGTAAAAGCGCAATAAATATTACAATTTTCTTTTCTTTTGTTTTATTCATCGTATCTCTATCGGCGGGTAGTGGAAGTGTCGTGGGGAATAGTACCAATCGACACAGCAATGCAGAAGACGATTTAGGGATAATTTCATTAAAACCAATGAAGTGCGAGGTCGACACAGAGCCAGCAAGAAGATAGCATTTATTCCTTGGCACAAGTTTGATTGCTAGATTTTTTTCCTACATGTTCTGAGGTGTCCTGAATGAGTATTAAGGTTATTTGTCTAAGGTTATGGCAATGGTTTTTGCCGTTTTATTTGTTCAGCCTTTATTCAATTGCAACTGCCGCAGACTCCAGTCATGGATTGCAACTTACCGCACTGGATCACTATGTAAACGAGCCGGATTCTAATTATGCCTATCAAGTTATAAACATCGTCGAAGGTAATGGGCACAAGACCTTTATATTAGAAATGACCTCGCAACAATGGTTAACGGAGAGAGAAGTTAATTTGCCGATTTGGGAGCACTTTATGGTGGTAGTCATGCCGGACGAAGTGCAAAGCGATATTGGTTTTTTGACAATTACCGGCGGGAGTAAAACTAACAGTGCGCCCACTGAGCCTCAACAAAGCGATGTTAAACGGGCGCTTGAAACAGGCACTGTTGTTAGCACCTTGTATATGGTGCCTAATCAACCATTAGTTTTTTTGGATGATGAAGGTCGTCAACGAACTGAAGACGCTATTATCGCCTATACTTGGGATAAATATCTCAGAACGGGAGATGAGAAATGGCCTCTAAGGCTACCTATGACGAAAGCAGCTGTTAGAGCTATGGATACCGTAACTGATTTGATGATGAGTGATCAGGGTGGTGGTATTGAGGTTGATCAGTTTGTTGTAGCTGGAGGCTCTAAGCGTGGCTGGACGACATGGACGACGGCAATAGTAGACGAACGTGTTGTGGCAATTATGCCAATCGTAATCGACATGCTGAATGTCAGCGAATCCTTTAAGCATCATTTCTCAGTTTATGGTTCTTATTCCTTGGCAGTGATTGATTATGTAACCAGTCGAAATGTTAACTGGCTTGGAACACCAGAGTGGGATTCGCTTATGAAAATCGTGGAGCCCTATGAATATCGGGACCGGTTGGAATTACCGAAATTTTTGTTAAATTCCACCGGAGATGAATTTTTTCTGCCGGATTCTTCACAGTTTTATTGGGACGATTTGGTTGGAGAGAAGCATGTTCGTTATGTCCCAAATTCAAACCATGGAATGGATGGAACTGACATTTTCGACAGCGTTGACGCTTGGTATCACGCGATTGTGCATAATGAGCGCATGCCTAGATACTCCTGGGATTTATCGGACGATGGAACTATCACCGTGTTTTCTCTCGATCAGCCTATCGAGGTATTACTGTGGCAGGCTCATAATCCAGACAGCAGAAATTTTACCCAAGCTGTAATAGGCAGAGCTTATACGAGCTCACCACTAGAAGAAGTTGAATCTGGCGTTTATCAAATTAAGCTTGATCCGCCTGAAAAAGGTTATACCGCTTACTATGTAGAAATGCATTACCCAAGTGGTATCAGCGCTCCTTTTAAGTTTTCCTCTGGAGTTAAAGTGGTGCCAGATGTTACGGAATACCAATGGGAATTTCTGCCTGATAGTGCTCGGAGAAATTGAGTATTTATTTGCCACAAATCCTGACCTGATTCACAAAATTCCGAAACCAAAGTAAATAGTTTTTGCGTGAATTACTTACTTAAACCCTATAATTTGGTTGGGTATTTTTTATAAACATTTCCGCCAGGGTGCTAAACATTTCATCATGCAACACGCATGTCCTAATTAGGATAAGACTCATTGCCCTCAATAATGTGTAAAATTTCGGTAGGAGTCATGTAAGCGCCTCCGCCTTCTTCAGAAACGGCTGATGCTTCCTGACTAGGTGCTAAACGTCGGCGAACAAAAAGTGCATGATCATATCTTTGCCAACCTAACCCATAGGAGATCAGTCTTCGGTCGGTAGCTCGTTCGAAATTAACTCGACAATTACTAAACTGACAGACCGCGTCAGCAGCGATACCAAAAAAAGACCGATCTAGGTAATAAACCGTATGTGAAAGTTCATGCCCAATTATCCCGACCTGAGCATTAAAGGGTTGATTTTTTAGCAGCAAAACATCTCGGGGACCATCAATATCAGAATCAATAACCACTAAATAAGTGCGATTTTTCGCTGAGCGGAAAAGCGATGGCCAGTGGGGCCTTGAAGAGAGGGGAATGCCCACATCTTCGACAATAAATCTAATGCGCACTGATTTTAGTTCTGGGTAGTGACTCAGGGCTAGGAGTGCCTGCAACTCATATCCTGGAGGAAGTTCTTTGTTTTCTCCGAATTCAGATAGCAGCTTGTCAAATCGATTTATCTCTTCTGTTTCGATATATTTCCTTATTGCCGAAATTTCCGCGGCCTGTGCGCCAAAACTGAGAATAAGCAATATTAAAATAGCTAACCAAGATAACTTGAGGCGATTCTTGTTAGAAGGGTTCTGCATATTTTCACTTTATAGTAAGAAAATTTTAGAGACAAATGCCGTGTTGCTTAGATTGGCACTAAATAAGAATAGAAAACTAATAGCTAGCGGAATTGTGTTTCTTAAAAGTATGCGTTAGCTCCAAATTCTGTAAATTTAGTCTGTGCGGGTCAGATTTCCATTTCCTTTGTAATCTATTATTATACAGCTATGAGACTCAGCGGTACTTTGCTATTGGCTTTTCTCCTTGCAGGAGTCATTAGCACGCCAGTATATACACAAGAAAAATCTTTTGAGGATTGGATCGAAGAGCTACGCATTGAAGCGAGTTCTCTGGGAATTAGTGAATCGACTTTGGTTGCCCTTGATGATCTAGAAGCGCCATTGGAAAGAGTGCTTGAGCTTGATAATAGTCAGCCTGAATTCGTCCAAACCTTCACTCGTTACTTGTCTTTGCGAATAACGCCAAACCAAATAAGCCGAGGACAAGGTTTGTTGCAGCAGCACGCAACACTATTAGAAGAAGTTCGACAACGCTATGGTGTTCAACCGCACTACCTTGTTTCTTTTTGGGCCGTCGAAAGCAATTATGGTAGGTCAACGGGCGGTTTTTCGGTGTTGCAAGCGTTAGCTACGCTTGCCTATGATCCGCGCCGCGCAGAATTTTTCCGCAGAGAACTTCTTACTGCGCTGCGTATTATCGATGAGGGACATATAGCTGCTAGCAGTATGAGTGGCTCCTGGGCTGGAGCTATGGGACAACTTCAATTTATGCCTTCCATATTTAATCAATATGGTGTTGATGGTGATAATGATGGTCGAGTAGATATCTGGAATAGTCTTCCAGATATATTTCACTCAGCCGCAAATTTTCTTTCTCAGTCTGGTTGGCAAGGAGATGAGCGATGGGGCAGGGAGGTTCTGCTACCGCGAAATTTTGATTTTAGTTTAACGGGCACTCGCACCAGAAAATCGTTACAGGAATGGCAGGATTTAGGTGTTACTCGAGTCGATGGAAGCCCGATTCCAATAGCTAACATGAATGCTTCGTTGATATTGCCAGCTGGTGCTGCAGGACCAGCATTTCTTGCTTACACAAACTTCCGTACCACCATGACTTACAACCCCTCGACCTTTTATGCATTGACTGTTGGCCATCTCGCTGATCGTTATACAGGCGCAGGTCCTATTCAGCGGATGCCTGAGAATGAACAGGCAATGAGTGTGGCTGATGTGCGTGAGTTACAAGAACTGCTAAACGCCTCGGGGTTTGATTCTGGAGTGCCTGATGGCAGGGTGGGGAGACAAACTCGATCTGCGATTAGAGACTTTCAGGAGAGTAGAGAATTACCTATGGACGGTTACGCCTCTGCGCAGTTACTCAATAACTTGCGTAACTAGGGCATTCTTACCTAGATTTATTGAATTATTCTTGCTGCTGTTTTATGCTTGCGCCGCTTCGTTCGAGTCTAATGTCATTTTAAATTATTAAATGCCTTTTTCGGATTTACTACCTCAGACAGATCAGTCTTTGCTGCGTTATCGCCGTATTGCATTGATCACCCTGGCAGCCGTTTATTTTCTTATTTTGGTCGGTGCTAGTGTAAGAGCATCTGGTGCTGGCATGGGTTGTCCTGATTGGCCTACTTGTTTTGGTCAGTGGATACCGCCAACCAATGAAGCGCAGCTCCCCGGAAATTATCAAGAAATCTATGCTGAATTAGGTTATCGCGATACTCAATTTAATGTCGTTAAGACTTGGACTGAATACGCAAATCGCTTGATTGGTGTCACTATAGGTTTTCTAATTTTTTTAACAGCAATATTTTCTTGGCCCCTGCGCAAATTTAACAACTCAATTTTTGTTGCCTCTGTTGCGGCATTCTTAATGGTTGGGTTTCAGGGTTGGTTAGGGTCGAAAGTCGTAAGTTCAAACTTGCAGCCCGGGATGATAACCATCCATATGTTAATGGCCCTCGCTATCGTAGGCACTCTATTATTTGCTCTAGCCCAAGCGAGAAAAAGTGATATGGCCAAACAGCCTATCATCGGAATTGACTCACGATTTGAGTTGTTTCTTTACCTTGTTTTAGGAATGACGATACTGCAAGTCGTGATGGGAACTCAAGTGCGAGAAATGACTGATTTTATACGAGAAGCTCAGGGAGAAGACTTGAGATCTTCTTGGGTGGAAGCTATGCCGTGGTTCTTTTTTGTGCATCGCTCTTTTTCGGCAGTGGTTTTGGTGGCGAACTTGTGGCTAGCCAGGCTTTTAGTGAATTCATTGGGCTGGCAGCATATTTTAACGCGTTTGACCTTTGCCATGATTGTTGTCATCGGTTTTTCCGTGCTCTCAGGTGCCACTCTAGGTCACCTAGGAATGCCGGCATTAGTGCAACCTGCACATCTCCTAGGGGCAGCTCTACTTTTTGGTTTGCAGTTTATGATCTGGATGAGTTATCGCCATTCTCGAGATAGTTCACCTGTGGATAGGATCAGATCTTTAAAAAATTAGGTATCACTTTAAAGTTTTCCATAAATATTCAGCACTCTAAGACCTTCTTGTCGTTGTGATGTCCCGCTATCAACGAAAATTATAACCTCACTTTATTCTGAACACTCTGTCAAAAAATTGACTTAAGGTCTAAACTAACTGATATTTATTTAGCCCCGAAGCGACCTTCTTTTATATAAACTACAGAAAAGCTCAGCACTTCTGGCCCTGCAAATTATTTCTCAATAATATTATTATTGCGTGCGCTAGAGAGTAATAAAATAGATAGAGACAATTGGTTGGGGAAAGAAAATTAACTCTCAAAGTTTCTTAAAGTGGCTTTATCTAATCTCAGGTTTGATATTGGCTGAAGTCGCGCAAAGCCAAACTGAATCAGAGACAGCCAGCTCAGATTCAACCATTACCTATCCTGCAAGTTACTTTATTCAGTTTGCTCCGGTGTCGGTAAGTGACATGCTGGACCGAATTCCGGGTATCGGCATGGTATTGGATGGCGCTACAGCGGACTTAGATCGACGCTTTGGTGGAGGTGATCGGGGCCTCGGCGGCAGTTCGCAGATTCTTATAGATGGGAAGCGATTGGCGGGGAAGGCAAATGAGGCTCGGACACAGCTCAGTCGGTTAGCTGCGGAGGAAGTGGATTATATTGAAATTGTTCGTGGAACATCGAGTGAATTGGATGTTCAGAACTCCGGGCAACTAATAAATATTGTGTTACTGCGAGCTAGTTCGCGCAACAGCTACTCTGCTGAGCTCGGGCTGCGACATTTTCAAGACGGTACTATCGAACCGGAGGGAACTTTTTCTGTAACTGGCCAACGAGGAAGGTTCAACTATCTGATGAGTGCGGATATTGCGCCTGGCTATCGAGTAGAAAAGTCCCAAGAACTGAGCCTGCATCCAGATCTTAGATTCAATGAGATTATTAACTTGGAAAGGGAAATTGAGCAAACAAATTATAGTCTTAATTCAAGCCTCAGTTGGAATTTTGGTGAAAGCGATCGTTTAGCCTTGAATTTGCTTTATAGCCAGAATGACCCGCCAAGTGAGCTATTCAGAGAAATCATTGATTTTAATGGGGTTAGTTCTGCAACTTCCTATGAACATGAAAGGACTCCTGCTAATGCTGAAAACTGGGAGATTGGGGGTGATTATGAACGCAACTTTGAAAGTGGCGCCAAGTACAAATTACTTTTTATTGCAAATGATAAAAGTGAGGGCGCCGCTAGAGAGCGTTTTGATTTTCTTAATTTTGGTGACACTGAAAATAAGAATTTATTTCTAGATACTAGCAGTAGTTATAAGGAAAAAATTGTTCGTACGTCTTATACCTGGAATACAGCGGCAAGCCAGGGTTTGGAATTAGGGATAGAAGGTGCGCAAACGACCCAAGATTCTGCGCTTCGGCTTGGCTTGCCCTTAGGAGGGGTCACCTCTGCAGAGTTTGGTGGTTTAACTCCAGTAAATTTACCTAACGCTATTTCGACAGTAGAAGAAATACGTTACGAAGGGTTCGCTGTACATAATTGGCGAATTAATCCTCGCATGTCTTTGGAGAGTTCTTTGGTCGCAGAATATTCCGAAATCGAGCAAAAAGGAGATGTAAACAATAAGAGAGATTTCGATTTTCTAAAACCGAAAGTGGATTTTATTTATGATATCAGCAATGCATTTCAATTTCGTTTTTCTTTAGAAAAATTCGTCTCGCAATTAAGTTTCGGAGATTTCTCAAGGAATACAAACGAGCAAGATGAGGATAAGGACACTATCGCTGGTAATCCAGAGCTAAAACAAAGACAGAGTTGGCGTTACACAGCAAATTTTGATTACAGATTGCCGAACGATGGAGGGGTCCTGAACTCTCGTCTATTTTATTATGATTTCGATGGTGATATTGGTCGTATTGATATCTCGAAGTCGCCAGCAGAACTGGAATCAACCAATGGTAATGTGGGTGATGGTAAGGTGTTAGGCCTTAATCTAGATGCCAGTATTCGCTTAGGGATATTAGGGCTTCCGCAGGCCCTATTAACAGGTGGATTACTTGTTCAAAAAGCAGAAATTAGTGATCCTCTAATCGCAAAGAAACGCAGAGTTGTGCCGTATGATAGAGGCAATATTAGATTAGGCTTTAGACACGATGTGTCTCGCTGGAATCTCAATTATGGCTTTAACTATCGTGATGGTATCGACGGTAACCGTCCTTTCTGGGATATAGATAATGTGTTGTCCATCGGCTCGCGTAGTAATCTTATGGTGTTTGTGGAAAAAACTGGTTGGCGTGGTCTTACATTTCGATTTGAGGCAATTAATGCATTAGACCATGTTCAGAAACAAGAACGCCGCCGATTTTATGGATACCTGCGGGATGAAATATTAAGTGAGATTGAGAGATTTTACGTAAAAGACGGAGTCAGGTATACCTTTAAAGTAAGAGGAACATTTTAGACTATTATGACAGACAAAAAATTCGATCTAGTTGTATTTGGAGCTACTAGTTTTGCTGGGAAAATAGTGTGCGAGTACTTGATTGGCGAACATCTCGAACCAAATCTTAGTTGGGCTATGGCGGCGCGATCGGAGTCAAAACTACAAACTTTTCGATTGGGGTTAGGAGAAAAAGCTAGCGAAATTCCTCTGATTATTGCTGATTCATTTGATGCGTCCGCGCTTACAGAACTATGCAGACAAACTCATGTTGTTATATCTACAGTTGGTCCTTTTGCGCTTTATGGCGATATGCTAGTCAAAACCTGTGCCGAAACCGGAACTGATTATTGTGATTTAACCGGGGAAGCACAATGGGTGCGTAGGATGTTTTTAGCCCATGGTGACGCTGCAAAGGCTTCGGGTGCGCGCCTTGTGAATTGTTGTGGATTCGACTCAATTCCATCAGACTTAGGGGTGAAATTCTTACAGCAACACGCACAACTTAATTTCCATAACTACTGCGATAAAGTGCGGATGCGAATTAAGGCGGTGAAAGGGGGTGCATCCGGCGGCACTATCGCGAGTGCGATTAATATTTTTAAAGAAGCGGCGATAAATTCGGATCTTCGAGCAGAGCTGCGGGATTTTTATTCACTTTGCCCAGAGAACCATAGAAATAAGGCGGTGCAGAAAGATGTACATTTGGAATATGACGCCGATTTTAAGTCATGGGTTGGTCCATTTATAATGGCAGGAGTCAATACGCGAGTGGTGCTTCGTAGCAATGCGCTAAATGAGACCCCCTATGCTGAACAGTTCTATTACGACGAAGGAACTTTAACCGGTGATGGAGCAGCGGGGGAGAAGAAAGCCAAACGGACGGCTAGATTCTCAAGGATGGGTCCGATGCTTTTAGCAATTCCACCAATTCGGGCAATCATAACGCGATTTTTTCTGCCTAAGCCTGGTGAAGGACCGTCGGCAGAAGAACAAGAGGCAGGCTTTTGGGATTTACGCTTCATGGGTACATCTATTGAGGGTGATAAAATTTGGGTAAAGGTCTCAGGTGATCGCGATCCAGGTTATGGTTCGAGTGCAAAAATGCTGGCACAAGCAGGTATATGCCTTCGAAGAGATGTAGATAAGGGTGACTACGGAGGTGGCTTCTGGACGCCAGCTGCAATTTTTGGCGATAGGCTTATTGAGAGATTACAAGCGTATGCTGGTTTCACTTTTGAACTAGAATCAATCGAGCCAGCATTGGTTACTCTTCAAGGAAGCCCTATGGAATAAGACTAGTTTTTGTCAAAAAGTAAAGGTAGCGCTGGTATAAAAATATTTAGGTTCTTTATTGCTTAGATTCTTAGCATCTAAATAAACGCCACCAGTTTCTATGCGCAAGTTGCCAGGAATTACATCCCATCTTAGCCGGAGTTGGAGGTGCTGCCCTAGATAACGCCCGCTTCGTCCGCTTCTGTCTCTTAGTCCCGTTCTGCCCCAGCTGTCTTGCGCGTCGGCTAGCCACCAGTGTCGATAAGACGCCATTAAACTTACATCGGTTGAGACATCTGCAAATAACCTGATACCTGGGGTTAGGATATTGCTGCGGTTAAACGGGTCATAGAGCCCAACAACGGCAAATTCGAATGTTGTAGGCCCAAATAATGAATCAAATCTCTCGTTATCCTGATCGAATGGATCGTTGTCTCCACTGGCATAATCAAGTTCAATTTGCAGTCGTAAGTTTGACGGTACATCGAAGGTATAGCCAAGCATCAGATACTGAAAATAAGCACGATGATCTAAATTGGTAGTATCGGTGGCAGCGGTTGACCCCCGACGTTCTCCTGTTTGAAAAATTGTTTCGATTTCAAATTCAAACTCACCGGCACGGGGTGGTTTGCGGAGTCTGAATCCCATTGAATCAAAATTCTTGTTGCGAGTTCTTACTTTGCTAGTGTCTTTTTCTTTTATTGAATAGTAAAAGGCTTCGGTGATAAAGGCGTCAAATAAATTGGGGAACGATGTATGAAATCCATAAAATTGTTGTGCGTCGCTGGATTCATCAGACTCAATTTCGTTATCTAATAAACTGGCGAAATCCCCGGGTAAGCGACGTACGACCTGAGTAGCCATAAATCGCGTGTGAACGCCGTTGTCACCATCATGGTGAACTACTAGTCCATCGAAAGCGTTAATAGTATTTCGGAATCTATTTCTAGCCATGAGCCTTCGACTTCCCCAATCTTCAGAGAATCGACCTAACCTTGCCCAGGTATTTTGTTGGGTACCAAATCTATAACCGATGTTTGCTTGCAAAAAATCGGCTGCGTTAACAGTTCGTGATTTGAGAATACTGTCCTTGTCTGCCAATTCTTGACGAATGTCGGCAAATTCGATTTGAGAGGTAAAACCCCCTTTGCTGTATTGGGCGTTAAGCAAAGTGCGAATTGCAAGTACCTGATCATTTTTGCTCGCGCCGAGTTGCACATTATCGGCAATGTTTTCAAAGCGCGTCCGTTGGACTATGCCAAAACTAAAGCCATCATCTAAGTTTATTGCATCATTGATTCGCCAAGGATTTTCTGCGGCAAACAAAAAAGAGCTGAAAAATAATAAGAACGAGAGAAGCAGTAGAGCGAAAGTAGTGCCAATCTTCCTTTTGCCTAACGAACTCATTCAATTGCCTTCTTGTTTGTGATGGAGGTACTTTGGGGCTGATTTATAGCATTAAATCCCCAAATGCAGAAATTTTGCAGTGCAGTAGCAGTCATTCATAAAAGGAATGGAAAGATATCAACTCGCTTGATTATTATAATTAATATTAAAAGTTATATAAAACAATAAAATAGCGGCGTAACATAGAATTAAAAATCTTTTGGTATCGTAGAAATATTCTTAAAGTGAAAGCCAATTTGATTAGGGCTGTTAAAAACTACAATGATGAGAAAAAGTATTTTGATCGACCGAAAAGTGTGCTTATAAACTTGTTGTGCAGGGCGGCTATTAATTAAACTCCTTTCCACATAGGATCTTTTTTCTCCATTCGTCTAAATTCAGAAAGAGTCTGTCATTTTTGTATTTGTAAAGTTGATCTAGTATGGTCGCCAAAGATTTTTGATTTAATTCAGAGAAGCAACACGTGCCAAATCCACTTCTGTTATTTACCGCTCAAATCGTAGCTATTTTCTCCGTTCTTCTCCTGGCGGCGGGGTACATCAAAACTGAACCCAAAGCCAGGAGTGCCCGAGTTTTTGCACTAATGGCTGTATTCGTTATCCTCTATTTGCTCAATGGCATGACAGCAAATCATATTGACCCCCAATTTCAACTAGATCTTAGCCGGTGGCAGTTAATTATAGATATTGGACCCAGTGCCGTTTCTGGTTTCTTTATGCTCTATTGTTTCCTTATTTTTCAGGAAGGCGAGAAATTTCCTATTACGCTTAGCGTAGCGTTCGCTTTTCAGATGCTTCTTGAAATTATCATGGTCACAATCAATTTATCTCGTGCAACTGCTCAACCTGGTGGCATCTTTAGCTCACTAAGTGTCAGCATAGATATATTACAGCTACTTTTTGTCGGCTTCGCTATCTATTGGACGATCAAAGGCTGGCGAGCAGATTTGGTTGCTGATCGGCGCATTCTTCGCTGGTTTATTATCAGTGTACAAGGGGCGTTAATTTTTGCGGTGGTGTTTACAGAAAATTTTTTGCTTGTGGGCGGTTACAACAGTAATCCGAATGTGCAGGCGCTAATTGTGTTTGCGATCGCATTGCTCACTTTTGGTATGCTTTTAGTCGCACTTCGCTTTGATTTTGTTTCTCTTAGCCATGTTATTCGGAAAGTGGCAGAGTTAGCTGAGAAGCCCGAAACTGAAGGAATGGTTACATTTGATGTTGGTAGCTTCGATAAAGCTTTTAATGACGGCCGGCTCTATCGTGAGGCCGGACTTACGATATCAATGCTTGCCAAAAAGCTTAAAATGCCAGAGTACCGCCTGAGGGCGTTTATCCAAAGAGAATTAGGATTCCGGAATTTCAATGCAATGCTTCATCGATATAGGATTGGAGATGCTGCTAATATGCTTTCTGATGCTCAGAATCTTAATGTTCCAGTATTAACTATTGCTCTTTCTGTTGGATATCAATCAATTACGCCTTTCAATAATGCATTTCGAGAGATTAAAGGAGTAACTCCATCGGAATACCGGAAGAAAAATCAGCCGGTTTAGTTTGTACTTCTCGAACGCCATTCAAGCCCAAAAAACGTTACAAAGAACTACAGGGATTTGTAGATTTTAGACAATTCCTTAGTTACTCTTGCGCTGGCTGCTTTCTTCAGAATTGGATGAGAGTAGTATTAAAGCTAGTCTCGTAGTGCAAAATAATTGATAGAAAACAAGAAGGTAAAGAAAAAGAACATATATACTTCGAGCGAATTTGATATCTTGACTTATCGTTTGTTTTTAACGTTAGAAAGCGCTAATTGAAAGGTCACTTTCGTAATAGTCTTCGCCAATAGGCGAGAGAATCGAAATTTCGCCGATAAGGTAGAAGTTGAAGTTTTAAAGTTAAAGCCATAAAGCAGTGGAGGTTCATTTAGTGAGCGAACTTATTTATAACTTTGCAGTTTGGGTAGACGATACCTCTTGGAGTACCATGCTGCATGAGTCTTACTATATGTATAATTGGGTGGAGTCCACTCATGTGCTCACCCTGATGATCAGTTTGGGTATGCTTTTTCTGATTGATTTGAGGATGCTTGGGTGGGCATTCCCGGACGTCCCTGCCTCGAAGATTGCAGATCGTTTGAATATTCCAATGATGGTTGGATTTACGGTGATGTTCATCACAGGAATTTTATTATTCTATGCAGTTCCTGTGCGTTCAGTTCAAAGTATCTGGTTCCGCATCAAGATGGTGCTATTAGTCGGGTGTGCTATCAATGCTTATTTATTCCATAAAAGAATGAATGAATCGGTTTCCAGCTGGGATAACGATGCAAAAGCGCCTCAGCGAATTAGAAATGGTGCAATGTTATCCCTTGGATTCTGGACAGTTGTTGTTATTTGTGGGCGTTTTATCGCCTATGATTGGTTTGACTGTGGCTACCCTCAGCCTGCTTTTATTGAATTCGTTGCTGGTTGTGTTGACGGACAAACAAGATTTTAATTAGATAAAGGTTTCATCTTAACTTATACAGTAGGAGTTAACCGGATGCCCACTTCAATATTGGGACCCTATTTTAGAACAATAGTAACAGTAGCGGTTATTGCGGCAGCATTGGTATTTTCTTTTACTTATGCTCGAGATGGCGTGTATGTTGAAATACAGCCATTGTTTGAATGGATGGAAACAACCTGGTTCGGTTATGTAGGCAAGACTTGGGGCGCTGCATTTGCAACTATTCAGGCTGGTCATCTAATCGGCTTAGCAGTGTTGGGCGGTTGTGTGCTCGTCAGCGATGGCAGATTATTAGGGATAGTGTTGACAGATGTGCCCCATAGAATTGTTGTCGATCGTGCTGACGCGGTATTCTTTTGGGCGCTCGCTACGTTACTTTTAACGGGAGTTTTTATGGCCTGCGGCGTAGCAATGAAGATATATTATCTGCCGGTTTATTGGTACAAAATGCTCGGTTTGGCTTGTGGTATTTTGTTCCACTATTATGTTCGTCGGCCACTAGTAGCGCATGAGTTGGGTTCAATTAATCCAATAGTTTTGAAGATGACTGCGATAGCTTCAATCTTAGTTTGGTTTTTAGTAGCAGCGACTGGTCGCTGGATCGGATTTAGTGGGTAAGGCAGGAGAAAGTAATGAACGAAGAAAATCAGAACTTAGCAGATGGTCAAAATACAGGGCTCAAGGATGCTCAAAGCTCCGCGTTAGTCGCTGCATCTGCTATTATTATTTTTTCTGCTTTTTATTGGTTTGCGCAGATTCAGTCAGTACTAGAACTACTCGAGCTGGCTTATGGCTAAATAAAGTCTTTAATAGAAAAGGCTGGCAAAACGCCAGCCTTTTTACGATCGGGCGTTACTTCATTGGAGAGTAGTCAGTCGCAACCATAAATTTGGCTTCTATGCCGCCAAGAATTTGTCCATTTCTATTTGATTCTTCGGCAACAGTAGCCCACTCAGAATCTGCGATAAAAGCCTGCCAGGATGCATTTGCGGCATCTTGGTTGTCGTGAGCAAGAAGATAAACTAGCGTGTCTTCTCTTTCCTCCTCACTAGTTGGTGACCAATAACCAACAACTTCCATACCGTGTTTACGGAAAATCCGAGTAGTGTGGTCTCGAAACCGAGCGTGGAGATTGTCTAGATTACCAGGCGTAGACGTATAAGTGCGAAGTTCGAAGACTTTTTCATCTTGGGCTGCGGAGCTGAAGAAAATACCGGCTCCTAGTCCGATTACTAAAGAAACTAAGGAAATAGCAGAGGTTTTTATCAGTTTATTCACATTATTCTCCGAGTAAATTGATTTGTTCATATTGGAGGCCGAGTATAATCAAGGAACCATGAAATTACACCGCTATTGGGGAATCATCGAGGTTTTTAGGCAATTAATTGTGCTAACTACGCGAATTAAAAGCGATAGATCTTCATTTTAAGCGTTCTTGGTCTAAACTATTTTGGAAATCCTTCGATAGAATTTGTGTGGTTAGCGTCTACTATTTGCTTTTAGTATGATGCTCGCTCTTCATAATCTGAGACGATGAGTCGAACTATGGAAAATTTAGTAAGCCAGGGGTTCGAACTAGCTATTTTTGGTATGGGCACAGTATTTGTATTCCTCACATTGTTAATCCTTGCTACTCATTGCATGTCTTTGTTGGTGCAGAAATTTGAACACGAGCCACCAAAGCAAGCTGTTCAAGCAGTGACACAAATCGACCACCACCATCTTCTTACCATAATTTCTGCTGCAATCGCCGAGCATAAAAATAAGCATAGTTAAGGGTGCGCCTGGCACTTTTTGATCTTTAATCACGATGTAATGAGTCAAACGTATGAGCGTTAACAAAAAGCCTTTGGGTATTACCGATGTTGTGTTGCGAGATGCACATCAGTCGCTGGTTGCAACTAGAATGCGAATTGACGACATGTTACCAATCGCTGAAAAACTCGATCAAGTTGGTTTTTGGTCATTGGAATCTTGGGGTGGAGCTACTTTTGATTCTTGTATTCGATACCTTGGTGAAGATCCCTGGGAAAGAATTCGGCACTTCAAAGAAGCGATGCCAAATACACCGCAACAGATGTTATTCAGAGGCCAAAATATTTTAGGCTACAGACACTATGCAGATGATTTAGTTGATAAATTCGTAGAGCGAGCAGCAGTAAATGGAGTCGATGTATTCCGTGTCTTTGATGCTATGAATGATCCACGTAATTTGGAAACTGCAATAAATTCGGTGCGTAAACAGGATAAACATGCGCAGGGAACAATGTCGTATACCATTAGTCCCGTCCACACGATTGATAGTTGGCTCGATATGGCTCGGACTATTGAAAGTATGGGGGCAGATTCACTTTGTATAAAAGACATGGCTGGATTGTTGAAACCCTATGTTGCCTTCGATCTTATTACCAAGCTCAAGCAAACGGTCCAGATCCCTATACATATGCAATGTCATGCTACCACGGGCCTCTCCATGCCAACTTATTTGAAGGCTATCGAAGCGGGAATAGATAATGTCGATACGGCAATATCGTCAATGAGTATGACCTATGGGCATTCTCCAACAGAAACCATTGTTGCCTCCTTAGATAGCACTAATTGGGATACCGGGTTGGATATTAAGCTTCTTGAAGAAATTGCCAGCTACTTTAGAGAAGTGAGAAAGAAATACGTCAAATTTGAAGGCTCACTTAAAGGTATTGATTCTCGAATATTAGTAGCACAAGTTCCCGGAGGCATGCTGACTAATTTAGAGAGCCAGCTTAGAGAGCAGAATGCAGCTGAAAAACTAGATGAGGTCTTAGAAGAGATACCGAAAGTTAGAGAAGATTTAGGATTCATTCCTTTAGTAACTCCGACATCACAGATTGTTGGAACGCAGGCTGTATTAAATGTCATTAGCGGTGAACGTTATCGCAATATAACCAAGGAAACCGAAGGGGTGTTGAAAGGGGAGTATGGTGCGACACCGTCGCCTGTGAATCAAAAACTGCAGGCTAAGGCATTGAATGGCAAGGAAGCAATTAATTGTCGACCTGCAGACTTATTGGAGCCAGAGTTCGAAAAACAGAAAGCTGACCTTATCGGTCTTGCCGAAGCTGAGAATATCACGCTTAAAAACGAGATAGACGACACCTTAACATACGCCCTCTTTCCTCAAGTTGGTTGGAGATTTTTAAAAAATCGCGATAATTCGGAAGCCTTTGAAGCCATTCCTTCTGAAGATGACTTAAAGCCGGCAAGGAAAAACTCAGGCGAAGTTAATTCTGGAATCTATACAGTCGAGGTTGAAGGGAAGTCTTATATGGTGAGAGTTTCAGATGGTGGCGACATTTCTCAATTAACTGAATTATCCGAATCGAAACCTAGTGTCGAGGTACAAGCTACGAGCGGAGAAATTATTGAAGTTGCGGCCCCATTAGCTGGCAATGTTTTTAAGGTTGCGGTTGATGTTGGAGATAATATCTCCGAAGGGGAAATAATTTTAGTGCTTGAAGCAATGAAAATGGAAACTGAAATCCGATCCACTAGTACTGGTATAGTTACTCAAATCTTCGTCGCTGGCGGTGATGCAGTTAAAGTGGGCGACGTCTTGCTGACTCTTAGCTAATCGGAAAATATTATGAGCCAGCTAATAGTGCTTTGGCAGTCATCAGGTATCTATCAAATTAGTTTGGCGCAGTCAGTCATGATCTTAATAGGTCTGTTGCTGCTCTATCTAGCTATTGCTAAACGTTTCGAGCCGCTATTACTTATACCTATTGGTTTCGGTGGAATTCTTTCGAATATTCCTGGGGTTGATATTGCAGTGGGTAATGGAATACTCGCACAATTTTCGAGCATGGGATTGGACACTGGCGTTTTCCCATTATTGGTATTTATGGGAATTGGT
>Ga0206679_10000335_pt1 | contig 39199 bp, 33 predicted proteins | sample M110012015metaG_FD_155464 | JGI IMG/M metagenome (GOLD analysis project Ga0206679, IMG submission 155464) | Ammonia-oxidizing marine archaeal communities from Monterey Bay, California, United States - M1 100m 12015 | ecosystem: Environmental > Aquatic > Marine > Intertidal zone | place: USA... | reverse complement strand
ATCATAAACAATCACCCTATCATTCACTAGCTGCAGATAAATTTTATCTGTTGAGAGAATAACCACCTCGCCATTGTTATTGGCAACCACGGTAGCCAATGTCGCGACCACATCGTCGGCCTCATAACTCTCGACACCAAAACTCTGGACCCCGAGCGCCACAAATGCAGCACCAAACTCTGGAAGCTTGTTCATTAACATCGGCGGTGTTTCCGACCGATTTGCTTTATATTCCGGATAAAGCAGGTGTCGCCATGTCTTGTCATGCTGCTCCATAACCACCGCTGCATGAGTAGGTTGGTGTACTTTTAGAGCGCGGGCCAATGAGGACTTTGTCGCCTCTATCACCTGCTTCATGTCCTCCCCGGAAACATTGCTAGATTCACCCAGATGCTTTTCCTTGTGTATTCTCGCCTCATAAATTCGGCGGATCAGATTAAAACCATCAATAACAAGGAAACGAATAGGCATTAGAACCCGACCGCCACTCCGTCCGCACGCGGGTCTTTAACCCCATACAGCTTCCCATCCTTCATTAGCACCGAATTGGCATCGCCGATTCCACGACCATATGGCCAGGGGAAAAATCCAACGTGGCCCATTTCTTCAAGCGTTCTCAGAGTGTCAGGAGAGAAAGCATATTTTTCATAAATAATTCGATCAGGTTTCCACTGATGGTGAAAACGTGGCAGGCTAACAGCGTCCTCCAGTGGCATTTCATGGGCAATAACGTTCAAAATAATCTGTAGCGTCGTGGTAATAATAGTAGACCCACCGGGCGATCCCGTTGCGAGTAAGGGCACACCATCTTTAGACACAACTGTGGGTGACATGGAACTCAACATACGTTTTCTAGGCGCAATAGCATTTGCTTCGCGCCCAATAAGGTCAAACTGATTTGCCGTGTTAGGTTTAATAGAAAAATCGTCCATCTCATTGTTAAGCAGAATCCCCGTTCCAGGAACCACCATTTTATTTCCATAGGAGCTATTAAGGGTCGTCGTAAATGAAACCGCAGTACCGGACTTATCAATCACTGAGAAGTGCGTCGTCTCCATGCTTTCTGGCGCCGGTGCAGCCCCCGCAAAAATCTCCTGACTGCTTGAGGCCTTGTTTATATCAAAATCACTGAACCGACTTTGTGCATATTTCTTGTCCATCAACATGTTCAGCGGCACATCATAGAAATCAGAATCTCCCAGATGCTCAGCACGATCAGCGTAAGCGCGACGCTCAGCCTCTATCATCAGATGTATCACCTTTGAACTACCCCAGCCCATTGACTTGATATCAAAAGGTTCGAGCATGTTAAGTATTTGCAGCACTAACACAGCTGAAGAAGGCGGCCCCATGGTCCAGACGTCATATCCCTTATAGTTAGTGTGCACAGGTTCCCTGTAGACAGCGCGGTAACTAGCCAGGTCATCGTGAGAAATTATCCCGCCATTTTTTTGCATCTCCCGGACAATCAGGTCAGCTGTCTCTCCTGCATAGAAACCATCCCTTCCCTTGTCTGAAATAAGTTTCAAGGTTTTTGCCAGGTCGGGTTGTTTCCAGGTATCACCGGCCTGCAGGGCGCGACCATCAATCGTGAACTTCTTGGCCGCTGCCGGATTGTTGAGCAACGCTTTACCGGTGGTATTGATGTGTCTCGCGAGGTAGGTATCAAGTACAAAACCCTCTTCCGCCAGCTTTATCGCAGGCGCCATAACCTCCTCCCTAGTTTTGGTGCCGTGATCGTCAAGAAGCCCTAGCAATCCCTCAACACTTCCGGGAACTCCGGTTGCCAAAAGGCTGTTTCGAGAAAGCCCTTTGATTTCATCGCCGTTCTCGTCCAGATACATATCACGATGGGCCTCACCAGGCGCCATTTCACGATGATCCTGGGTGATGACCTTACCGTCCTCAAAATGGATAACAGCAAATCCACCACCACCGATGTTTCCCGCCGAAGGAAAGGTAACCGCTAAGGCAAAGGCCGTAGCGACCGCACCATCGATGGCATTGCCGCCCTCCTTCATGATTTTCACACCCACAGTTGACGCCAAAGTGGATCTAGAAGACACCATCGCACCTTCGCCAGACACCGCTTCCTGACTTGCCGCGCCAGCAGGGTTACTCAAAAAAGTTAACAGGGATACAAGAAGAATCAAGATGCGTTGGTTCATACAGTTACTCGTTAGTCAGCTTTTACCAGCTTAACATGTTCATCCTTTGATGGCCGCGACTCTGCGCCTCCCGTCAGCTAAACTGAACGTATGGAACTCACCCAGAGCGATGCACGCAAGCTCTTCCTTAAGCAACAAGGTTTGCTTCGGGATAACGAGTTCGGGCGTGGGAAAAATGCGACTAACAAGGCAATCCAGCGCCTTTCTTACGTTCAGATCGACACCATCTCTGTCATCAATCGTGCCCACGAGCATGTCCTTTATAACCGTGTGGCTAACTACAATCCCACGCATCTGGAGAGCCTAGTCCAGGAACGGGAAATCTTTGAATACTGGAGTCACGCTGCGGCATTTCTTCCTTTCAAGGATTTCCGATATTCGCTACCGGTAATGAAGGGATTCCGCAGCACGAGACAGTGTGACGAGAAGCTCAAAGCCAAGGTACTGGCTCGAATCCACTCAGAAGGTCCACTTCAGTCCCGTGACTTTGAAGATACCAGTGGCAGGAAACGTGGTGGCTGGTGGGAATGGAAACCCGCGAAACGGGTTCTGGAACACCTTTTTTTCTCCGGCGAACTAATGGTGACCCGCCGCGAAGGCTTCCAAAAAATATTCGACCTGACAGAGAATGTTCTTCCCTCCTCCATTAATACTTCAGAGCCCACCTTAGAAGAATGGACAAGATTTATAGTGCTGGGCATGGTCCACGCTTTGGGCATAGCCACCGAATACGACGTTGGCTATGCCAAACCCATTATTCGCAGGTTATCCAAAATCGCCTTAAAAGATCCACTAAGAACCACGCTCTCAGCGTTAGTGGCAGAGGGCCAGCTAATCGAAGTGGATGTCCAGGGTCGCACCTGCTACACAACAGAGCAACTACTTGCCCAGCTACCCGTTAGATCAACTCGCCAATGCGTCAGACTGTTATCCCCTTTCGACAACGTGGTGATCAACAGAAGACGCACTCGCGAACTATTTGACTTCGAATACCTTCTCGAATGTTATGTGCCCGCCGCAAAACGCACTTACGGATATTTTTCTCTCCCCCTCCTGTACGGCGATTCCCTCGTTGGACGGCTAGACGCGAAAGCACACCGAAAACACCATCAACTACAGGTAAACAACCTTGTGCTTGAGCCTCATGTAAAGGTTGAAGACCAACTCATAGAGGCACTCGCCCGTGGCATTGCGAAGTTTGCTAAAGATCACGAATGCTATTCGTTCTCTTTTCGGCGAGCGACCCCAAAAATCCTTGTTGCGCCCCTTAACGTTGCAGTCAAGAAAAAATTACGAGCCTGAGCATATTCAGCGCAAGTTGACCAACGCGGCTATCAGATCGAACGGATGAAATACATCGAGTACTCATTGCCCGCATCGAATTTGTCTCAGAGCATAGGCTTAAGATCATAGGCTTAAGAGGATAGGTGTGAGAGCATAGGCTTAAGATCATGGGCTTAAGATCATGGGCTTAAGATCATGGGCTTAAGATCATGGGCTTAAGATCATAGGCTTAAGAGGATAGGTGTGAGAGCATAGGACTGGGAGCCGCGGATTAGTACAGCTATTGATTCATCGCTGCATTCAGACAATCCTGACTATTCAGGAAGCGACAACAATTGGAGGACAAATGAACCCTTTTGAACTTACCAAAGATCATCTGCTGAATGGATTGAAATCCGGAGAGGACGAAGGCATTGACGGTACCGCTTATGGCCAGGCGCTGATGTGGAACCTTTTGCAATATTATCGCAGCCTAGGCCGGTCTGAACAGGATATCCGGGACGAAGTCGGCTACGCTCTGGACAATCTGGACGAAGACGGCACCTTTCACGTAAGTCGCAATTAAAAGGCGCAAGCTTTTGTGGCGAGGTCCCGTGGCATCCCCGACACTAGGCAAGTATGATGCCACTTCATTTAAACCTGACTGCGGGAGAGCGCGATGATTGGATACGCCACAATTGGCACTAAAGATATGGAAAAAGCAAAGGCCTTCTGGTCAGGCGTATTGGCTTCAAAAGGAGCCAGTGTATTGATGGATATCGGCCGAATCGCGTTCATCGGGTCAGGAATGGATCAGCCCATGCTTGCCGTATGTGTTCCTTATGATGAGAGCGATCCCAACCCTGGCAACGGTAATATGCTTGCACTACCCGCCGAGACCCGCGAGGAAGTCGATGCACTTTACGCCAAAGCGATTGAACTGGGCGCCACCGACGAGGGCGAACCCGGTGAGCGAATGCCTACCTTCTACGGCGGCTACTTTCGTGATCCAGATGGCAACAAGGCCTGCTTCTACAAAATGGGCTAACAGCTGACAGCACTTCTGACCCGGCTGTGAAGCCGGGCTATTGCTGGCCATTATCGCTCCAAAAATTTTCCAGGGCCGAAACAGCGAATGCCTTCTATCAGGCTTCGCTCGCAAAAAATCAACTAGCAGCAGATCACTTTCACCGCCCAATATTAACTTCGGCGAGCTGTCCAAATGAATTTTCCCTAGTGAATCTTGATAGTGTCGCCCGCCGGCTGCACGCATCGGTCGTCTTTGTTTCTTGCATTATTCACGATTGTCGATACAGGCGTCACCTGAACCTCCATGCGGATTTCCGGCACGAGCAGTTCCTGAAGGCGGGATGATTCGGTCTGTTGATTTGCCCAGGTTTTTGCTTGATCTACGGTCAGATGAACAGGGATTCGGTGGTGTATATTTTTCATAGAGTCTGGCGAAGCAGCAGTCACTATCGTGCAACTCTCAATAATCTGGTCACCACGATGCCACCGGTCCCAGAGCCCGGCGAAAGCAAAGCCCGACTCGGTCGCGGGTTCGATGTAGTAAGGGACCTTGATGGAACCCTCTTTTTTCCATTCGTAATAACCCGACGCAGGAATAACGCACCGGCGCTTCCTGAACGGTTCTTTGTAGGCGCTGCTCGTTGTCAGAGTCTCAGACTTCGCATTGAACATGCTGTATTTGGTGCTGGGTTGCGGCGACCAAAAAGGCACCAGCCACCACCTCATGGAAGGCATGTCCCAATCTTCCTCGCCTGAACGCCGAAGCACAGGCACTGTCTGAGTCGGCGCAATGTTGTACTCCGTTGTCAGGGTCCAGGGTACATCACCCCCAACAACCTCCATAATCAGCTGCGTCAGTGGATTGTCAATGATATTAAATCGGCCGCACATACCACCACGCTACCATAGATGTAACACATGATTCACACATCGCTGTACAAATAGACCGCTATCCGGTAGCTTGCGATTGTTGATCAAGACTAAAAGGAAGCCCGAATAGCGGCTTTTTTTTTTGGATTTTGGAAATGAGACACATACCTAACCTTAAAGACCTCAGCACGGAGGAGATTCAGGATATTCTGGCCCGCGCTGCGACCATCAAGGCTAATCCGAAAGGGTACAGCCAGTTACTCGCTGGCGAATCGCTCGCCATGCTATTCCAGAAAACCAGCACCAGAACCCGGGTGTCTTTTGAAGTTGCCATGACGGAACTGGGTGGCCACGCGATCTTTGTCGACTGGATGACTTCGAACTTTGTGTTATCCGGAATTGGATATGAAACCGAATATCTTTCGCGCAATGTCAGCTGCATCATGGCTCGTTTAATGCACCACTCGGACCTGGAAAAAATTATCGATGCCAGTCAGGTACCAGTGATCAATGGATGCTGTGAAAAATTCCACCCATGCCAGGCCCTGACGGACATCCTGACCGTCTCCGAGCACTACGATGGCGATCTGTCCTCAGCGCATCTGGTTTATGTAGGGGTTCAGAACAACGTATCCAATTCTCTTGCTGTCATCTGTCACAAACTCGGCATTCAGCTTTCGATCGCGACCCCTGAAAACGATGACAATGGCGAACACCTAGACGCAGACATTCAGTCGATCATCAGCTCATCAGATCGAATTCAGCACGTTACCGATCCGAGAGAAGTTATTGATTCTGCCGACTTTGTCTATACGGACACCTGGATCGATATGCAATATTTCAACAACCCGGACTTCAAGGATGTAAAAGAAGCCCGCGTAAAGCAAATGGCGCCCTACCAGATCAACAAGGCTCTGGTAAAAGATGTCGACTGCAAAATCATGCACGACATGCCAATACATGATGGCTACGAGATAACACCGGAGATGGTCCGGGACTCGCGGTCCATCATCTTCCAACAAGCCGAAAATCGCCTGCATGCCCAAAAGGGACTTCTCTGGTGGCTTTATGACCAGGCGGGGATGATTTCAGCATGACTCATTATTTAGTCGCACGAATTGATATCGATGACCGAGAAGAGTATTCAAAATACGAGGCTGGGTTCATGGAAATTTTCAGTCAATACGACGGTAAAATACTCTCTGTTGACGAAGCACCGAAACTCATTGAGGGCCAATGGCCCGTTTCCAGAACAGTGTTGATCGAGTTTCCGTCAGAGGATAGCGCCATGGCCTGGTATCACTCAGAGGCCTACCAGACACTCGCCCAACACCGCTTCGCTTCAAGCGATGGCAACCTCGTATTACTGAAAGGCTTCTAGAACTGCTCTGCGAGTAATTCGAGCCAATGCATCACGGGCACGTTCGCACCCTCTTTTAACTGTAACTGGCAACCTACATTCGCCGTCACGATAACGTCCGGTTTCCCCTCGGCCAGAACATTTAGTTTTCGCGCTTTGAGTTGCTGCGAAAGTTCAGGCTGCAAAATCGAGTAGGTGCCTGCAGAACCGCAGCAAAGATGCCCCTCTCTATGAGCAGTAATCTCAAATCCAATATCACCGAGAAGTTTTTCTACTGCACCGGTCAGGCCAAGCCCATGTTGCATCGAACAGGGTGTATGCACGGCTACTCGTGTCGTTGCTACTTCTATTGCTTCACCGCTAACTATTTCAATGGGATCAATTAACTTATCGACAATCGCGCTCGCCTTGTCACGATAGGCAGCGTCATATTGCAGGATTTCCGGGTAATCCCTGATTGTTACACCGCAACCTGTCGCCGAGGACACAATATAGTCAATTTGATCAATACGAGGGAAAAGTTGATCTATAATGGCTTTCATTCGCTGCATACCGGCTTCATGCGCAGACAAGTGATAATCCAATGCACCACAACAACCCTCATGGAAAACTTCTGCATCCATACCCTGGTGCTGCAGAACCTTCAACAAAGAAGCAACCACATTAGGTGTCGCAGCAGACTGGACACAACCGGTTAACAGCAGAACGTTCGCACCTGCGACGGGTTCAACCTGATGCAAGACCGGCATTTTGATCGGGACATGACGCTTTATAAAGGCGGGCAGAATTGGCCTGCAAAACTGACCTAACTTCAATAGAGGCGCAAACAGAGCTGGTCGAGGTACAACCAACCGAAGCAAGAACGTTAACATGCGTGATCGAAGCGGCCGGTTTGCATGGTCTTTCACAAACTCCCGGCCGATATCCAGCAGCCGCCCGTACTCTACCCCGGAAGGACAGGTTGTCTCACAGGCACGACACGTCAGGCAGCGATCAAGATGAGCAATACTGTCATCAGATATGGTGCTGTCTTCCAGCAAATTTTTGATCAGGTAAATGCGCCCACGAGGTCCATCAAGTTCATCACCGAGTAATTGATAGGTTGGACAGGTGGCTGTGCAAAATCCGCAGTGTACACATTTTCGCAGTATGGCATCCGCCTCCTGAACTTTGGGCAGTGCGATCAGGTCTGGATGGATATTGGTCTGCACTAGAGGCCTACCTCACGGTACATACGCCCTGGGTTAAAAATCCCACCTGGATCAAAAGTGGATTTGAGTCGACGATGAAGCGCAAGTTCCAGGGCCGACAAAGGTTGAAATGCCCCTGCTTCAAATCGGTCTTTAGCATGGCGGACTCTCGTCCAATGCCCGGAACCTTCATAGCCATCTCGTGGATCCGATTTTGGGTCGAACAACCAGCGCTGGGCGAACCCCCAATCCAATATTGCAAAGTCATAACCGAACAATGGTTCATCAGCATCGGTAGATAACCGCCATACATCCGCTGCATTTTGAAATGCGGGAAGTGCTTGCGAGTCGAGCTGGTGCCAGAAACCATTGTCTCCCCTGTCACCCTCGAGCATTTTTTCTGTTGCCATTACTGTCTGTTCATTACCTGACAATCGCACCCTGAGCGTGCCTTCGGAATAACAACTCGCACTTAGCGGGCTAACCGTGTTCGATAATAACTTAATAGTCTCGCGTGCCACATCGCTGGAGCATTCCCGAATGACTGTTTTCTCCAGCTCCGGGGCAGGAACAACCTTCAGGCTTAAATCAGCTAACAAGCCCAGCGTTCCATAGGCTCCACAAACCAGTCGTGACACGTCATACCCCGCGACATTCTTCATAACCTGACCACCAAATTCGCAGTACGCGCCATCATGCAACACCATACCTACACCTAACAGGTGATCCCTTGCCGCACCGCGATAAGGTCGCGCAGAACCTGAAAGACCGGCGCTAACAACACCCCCAACGGTTGACGTTGCATCGTGCGCGGGCGGCTCAAATGCCAACATCTGACCCTCAGATCGAAGAAGATTGACCAGTGTGTCTACAGGGGTGCCTGCCTTGACCCGGACGATCAATTCAGCAGGGTGGTATTCAATCACGCCTGAGTAGCACTGCGTCGTAAGGACCTGCAGTTCTGCGGCAACATAGCCCAGGAAGCCTTTGGTTCCCCCACCTTTTATCTGGATTGGGCTGCCGTCACTCCCAGCTTTTTTTATCGACTCTGCGAATGCTTCTATCTCGTCCATCAGAACCTATCCAGGTGAGGGAATCTCTCTTCCCCTGCATGAACGTGCATCGCGCCAAACTCTGCACATCGACTTAAAGTTGGTATTCCTTTTCCTGGATTCAGTATTCCGTGGTGATCAAACGCATTCTTGATACCGTGAAAAATAACAAGCTCATCGCGGTTAAACTGCAGACACATCTCGTTGATCTTCTCGATACCAACTCCATGCTCACCCGTGATGGTGCCTCCCTTTTCAATACACAGCACCAGGATTTCACTGCCAAATGCTTCTGCTCGGCTGAGTTGATCACTATCGTTGGCATCGTAAAGAATCAGCGGGTGCAGATTGCCGTCTGCGGCATGAAACACATTGGCGACCTGTAACTCATACTTATGAGACAAATCAGTAATGGCCTGCAAAACATGCGCGAGTTCGCGCCTGGGTATCGTACCGTCCATACAATAGTAATCCGGAGCGATCCTGCCGACTGCTGGAAATGCCGCTTTCCGGCCAAGCCAAAGTTTTTGACGTTCTACCGCATCGAAGGCTACCGTAAAAGTGATGCAGTCATTGCTTTCGAACACGGTCCGAACTGATTCAATTAACTCTTCCAGCTCTTCCAGCGAACCATCAAGTTCGCAAAGCAGCATTGCTTCTGCTGCTTCGGGATAACCTGCGCCCACAAAAGATTCCGCTGCTTGTATCGCCAGCCTGTCCATCATTTCCAGTCCCGCAGGAAGCAACCCCGCACTGATCACACCTGAGACACTGTTCGCCGCATCAATTACATTAGAAAATGCCGACATAATGACGGCAACCTCAAGTGGCTTCGGCAACAATTGAACGACGACCTCGACAACAATTCCGAGCATACCCTCTGAGCCATGCATGAGTGCCAGAAGATCATATCCAGGGGTGTCGTAACCCTTCCCTCCCACGACCACCAGTTCACCGCCCGGAAGCACTACTTTTAACTGTTTCACATTGTGGACAGTTAATCCGTATTTAAGGCAGTGAACGCCACCTGAGTTTTCCGCAACATTACCACCAATCGTGCAGGCTATTTGTGATGATGGATCCGGGGCATAGTACAACCCAAGATCAGCGACGGCCTCTGAGATGGCAAGGTTGGTCACGCCCGGCTGCACCGTGGCAGTTCGCAGGGAGCGATCAACGTCCAGGATCTGGTTGAAGCGGGCCATCACCAAAAGCACCCCTTCATGGTGGGGCATAGCGCCACCTGATAGACCCGTACCAGCTCCCCGGGGAACTAACGGCACCTCAAAGGATTGACATAAAGCAGAAATAGCCTGTACCTGCTCGATGCTATCCGGGATCACTACAACCCCAGGTAGCCGCTTCTTAGCAGTAAGGCCATCTGTTTCATAGACAGCAAGCCGCTCATCATCGGTGATAATTTCACTCGTAATGGCGCGTAAACGCTCAATAAAGTCTTGATTATAGATCGACATATGGCAAAGTCATTGCTGCGAATGCCACATTATACGGGCGCGGGGCTTGATTGGTACGAACTCGTTAGGAACAGGCTTTCCGGTATAATCACGACTTATTTTCCTCCAACCCGAGGTAACCAGTGCCCGTCAACACGGTTGAAGAAATACTTGAAGATTTTCGTCAGGGAAAGATGGTCCTTATGATGGACGACGAAAATCGCGAGAACGAAGGCGACCTCATCATCGCTGCTGACGTGACTACGCCTGAACACATTACCTTTTTTGCCAGGCATGCCTGCGGCCTGATATGCCTGACCGTCACTGAAGAAAGAGCCCAGCAACTTAAAATACCTCTGATGGTAGACAACAACGGCTCAATGCACGAAACCAACTTCACTGTTTCTATAGAGGCTGCAGAAGGGATAACGACTGGCATATCCGCAGCTGACAGAGCTAAGACCGTTCGAACTGCCGTCGCGAAAAATGCTCGAGCAGAAGATCTGGTCCAACCAGGCCATATATTCCCCCTCATTGCCAAGCGCGGCGGTGTGTTGACTCGCGCCGGGCATACCGAAGCGGGTTGCGACCTGGCTCGAATATCGGGTTATGAGCCTGCCTCGGTGATCGTTGAGGTCATGAATGAGGATGGCACCATGGCCCAACGGCCGGAACTGGAAGTGTTCGCCGAGAAACACGGTATCAAAATCGGCACCATCGCCGACCTCATCCAATATCGAAATCTGTACGACACGACTATTGAACGAATCGATACCAAGCAGGTAACAACGCATCAAGGAGAGTTCGAACTCCATACCTACAAGGATAATATTTCTGAATGTGTCCATTACGCCCTGGTAAAGGGCGAAATTAGCGAGGAACAACCCTGCCTGGTCAGGGTACAGGTACTCAATACCCTCAGAGACATCCTTAATACAACGCGACCCGGGCACGAAAGCACCTGGTCGCTTTCAGATTCGATGAGTCACATCGCCGAAGCAGGATCCGGTGTCGTGGTACTGGTTGGACAGGAGTTTCACCAGGCCGATGAGTTGAGTCATATACAATATTTCCCCGAGGTCCCACCGGTCCAGCGCCATACCAATGAGGCTGGAGGTTATCGGGTAGTGGGTACCGGGTCCCAGATACTCAGGGATGTCGGGGTGAGTAAGATGCGTCTTCTCAGCTCACCGACCCGATTTAATGCAATTTCTGGATTTAACCTTGAAGTCGTTGAATTTATTGAAAAAAATAAAACAGTTTAGCGTTGTCGCAAGCCTCGTCCTGGCAAGCCTTTGGGTAACGCTGGGCAACGCCCCCTGTTACGCTGATACGGCGCCCTCTGACGTCGTGACAGCTTTTCACCAGGCACTCACCACCGCTATGAAAAGCGGGTCCTATCAGAACAGGCTGAGCGTTGTTGAACCGGCGGTAACCAGTCACTTCCAAATTCACACCATCGCACGAATATCACTGGGACGACATTGGCGTTCGCTTAACGCTGAAGATCAAGCCGGTTTCCTGCTCCTGCTGAAAGATCTGGTCACCTCGACCTATGCTTCACGATTTAAAGAAGACAGTGGGCAGGTTTTCAGCATCAGGGCCACTGAACCCATCGCAACGAACCGCAAACGGGTAAAGTCGATACTCGAAACCAGCACAGAAATCGTCACTCTCGACTACCAGTTACAGCAAGAGGACGGCATCTGGAGGATTTACGACATTGTTGCCAATGGGGTCAGTGACCTGTCGCTAAAGCGCTCAAATTACTCTGCTATGTTCAAAAAAGGTGGCCTTGAGTCAGTCCGGCAAGACATATTGTCTAGTATCGCGGCCAATGCGTTAGCACAAGAAGAATAGTTCATGTTAACCCCCTTCTTAACCGCCTGGATTACCTGGATATCGAATCGCGCCAGTCTGATTATGGCGGTCACGATACTCTTGACCATCGGTGCCGGTTACTACGCTATCACAGCGTTTAGCATGAATTCAGATAACTCCCTTCTCATCCGCCAGGATACGCACTGGAAACAGGTGAACAAGGCGTTCCTAAAGACCTTTCCTCAATATGACCAAAACACCTTTGTCGTTGTCAGCGGCGACAAACCAAACCAGGTGTCGATAGTCGCAAGGCACCTTGCCAGCAAGATAAGGGAAAATGACAGTGTGTTTCGAACGGTGTACAGCCCGGCATCCAGCCAGTTCGCCCAGGAGCACGCCCTGCTCTATCTTGCTCCGGATACCCTAAACGACACGATCTCGAAACTTGCCGATGCGCAGCCTTTCTTGACCGCTGTCGCGACCGATGACTCTCTTCGTTCAGTACTAGAACTGGTACTCGATGCCCTGAATTCAGACGAACCCCTGCCAACGGGATTTATCCGCATGCTGGATGCCCTGAGTTCGACTGCAGAACAGGCACTGACGGGCGACGCAAAGCCCGTTTCGTGGAGAGATGAACTTTTTCAGGTCGAGGACGATACTTTCTATCAGGTCATTTTTATTCAAGGACAGCAAAACTTTGGGGAAGACCTACCCAATGCGAGGATCATTGAGGCGCTACAATCAACCATCTCTGGTCTCTCACACCCGTATCGCGAAGATGTGACCATTCGCCTGACGGGGCAAGTGCCACTGGAACACCAGGAGATTGTGAGCGCACTGGACAGCGCCCAACTTGCCGGAACCCTGGCTATGGTTATTCTGGCCTTCGTGCTGGCCTGGGGCATTCGCTCCGTGTGGATTGTCGCAGCGGTCTATCTAACCATGATTATCGGGCTGATCTGGACTGCCGCTTTTGCCATGATCGCGATTGGTCAGTACAACACAATCTCTATCATTTTCCTGGTGATGTTTATTGGCCTGGGTGTCGATTTCGCGGTCCACCTGTGCCTCAAATTCCAGGAAGCCCGGCTCCGCCTTGATAAAATGAGCGCGTTGATTGAAACCGGCACTGAGCTTGGCCCTGCCATCATGTTGTGTGGTGTCACTTCCGCTGTTGGCTTTCTCGCTTTTGTACCAACGGAATACATCGGCCTTGGTGAGATGGGCATCATTTCAGGCGGCGGCATGATCATAGCGGTTGTGTTGAGTCTTACCCTGATTCCAGCCTTTTTCGCAGTATCCGGTGATCCACGCCCTGCGACCGAAGTTTCCTTCGCCAGCCTGCTATCGCGAGCCGTCGCAAAAAACTCGAAACGGACCTCATACATCACATTTGGCGCAGCGGTAGTTCTGGCCTTGATTGCAACCCAGGCCCAGTTCGACTACAGCACACTGTCTCTAAAAGACCCTAAATCTGAGGCCATGGCGACCTTAGTCGAGCTTCAACGTGAAGACATCATCACTGATTTCGCTTTAACCTACGTGGCCGATGACCTGGACGCGGCTAACAATACTCGGGAGGCGCTCGAAGGACTGGCGGTTGTTTCCGAAGTAAAAACGCCCACGGACTATCTCCCGGTAGACCAGGAGGAGAATCTCTACATTCTGGAAGACGCGCGATTCTTCCTGGATTCGTTGTTTGCACCACCACCGCCCCCGGTTCCCTGGGGAGACGAAAATTTACTGCTCATGCTTTCCAGCATTAGCAACAGTCTGCAGAACACACTACAAAACCCTGGTCCAGGTCCAGGTATTAGCAACAATAATCGCGAACTGGAGGCTTCCCTCATCCGGTTGCAAAAGGCTGTTAGTGACCTGCAAGAAGCATCTTCGGATACCCGAGCGCTCTACTCTGAGCTGATTGTGCCACCTATAAAAAGCGAAATTGAGTGGCTCAAGACTGCGCTGGAGCCCGAACAGGTGACGCTGGAGCGCCTGCCGGTGGCACTACAAGAACGGCTGGTAGCAAAAGACGGCAGAGCCGTTGTGTCAATCACGCCTGAGGAGGACGTTGTGCCGGTCGAAGCCCTGCGCCGGTTCACGACAGACGTGATGGCAGTGGAACCGGAAATCACTGGCAGACCAGTTCTTGACCTGGGAATCGGTGATATTGTTATCACCGCGTTCCAGACCGCCATTCTGATTGCAGTCTCGATGATATTTCTGATTCTCCTGATCACCCTGCGCAGCCTGGTGGATGCGGTCCTCGTTTTCATTCCGCTGGCCATGACCGCAATGCTGACATTAAGTGTTTCTGTGCTGATTGGCCTGCCGCTCAACATGGCGAACGTTGTTGTTATCCCCTTGATATTTGGACTAGGGGTAGATAACGGCATTCATATCGTGAAGAGGTTCCACCAATCGAGGAGTGTCGAAGCGCTGGTACATTCCAGTACTCCTAAGGCTGTGTTCCTGAGCAACCTAACAACGCTCGGCACCTTCTGCGCGCTCAGTTTTTCTTCCCATCAGGGAATTTACTCAATTGGCATACTGCTCACCATCGCGTTAACCAGCCTGATTTTCCTAACCCTGGTGTCACTACCCGCACTACTGGCAACATTTTCAAGCCCTCGGCCGATACTCGCTAAAGAACAAACGGTATAAACGCCTTCCTGTCCTTGGGATAATCGGCAAACTGTTCCCGATACCAGCGATGGTGGCTGATCGCTCGCGGCAACAAGTTCGCAATTGTCCACAAGAGGAATACCCACGCTGCTGGCGAAAGTGTCATCAACGCCCACCCAAACCACTGCACAGTCTCTCCAAGGTAGTTGGGTGAGCTAACATAGCGGTAAAAGAACCCCCGGGGAATCTGGTAATCATCAGAGGCATCCGATCGAAGAGCAGCTAGCATGCGGTCTGACCGCTTCGTTATGTAGTATCCCTGGGCAAACAAAAGCAACCCTGCGATAAAGTTCCAACTGGTCAGCCATTCCTGCCCGTACCAGTCCTGATGAAGCACAAAGTGATACCCATTGAGAAAAGCATTGGCCGAATTAAAGACGATAGCCATCAGCACTACTGCCACAGGAATCCTTCTTAGGGATGTCAAAGTGAAAGGGTAAAAAAACGCCCGATGAAAGTAATGAACTTGCCAGACCACAAGAAAAAGGTACACAACAAGGTTCACAGGGATGAAAAACAATACTGACAGCATTAACAGGCTTGCCGGGGCTTCCATTAACAGCCAACCCGTTTTGGATGTCACGGTGGGTCCCCAGCCTGCCCGAAGATACCGTCCATATGGCGCTGAGATAAAAAACAGCAATACAAACGCAAATGGAGCAATAATCACCATTGCCCAGAGCACGACTGGATATAGTTCACTTATCGACAATACGGCATTTCATTGTGGATCAACAAACTGGAGCTTATGATGTCGCGCGTCAGGGTACAAGGTAACGCTGTTCATTGTGCTTGAGACGCACGGATAGCTGCACGGAACCTGCACAGATGAGGTTCACTGCAATATCACTGGCTGCAGATGCAAAGTCAGGTCAAGTATCAGAGCGCAAGGCGGTCGACTACTGCATTAGCAAACGCAAACGGAAATGGCTCTGCTTTCACAGCAAATGCAGCGATATCAGCCCCAAGATTCGATGCAAAGAGAATACGACCGTTACTTAGAACTAGTATAAACTGACAGCTACTACGTTAACTACAGGGAGAAAAGCATGCGCTACCTTATCGCGATTTTACTACCGCCACTGGCGGTCTTTCTATGCGGGAAACCAATCCAGGCAATCATTAACATTTTCTTGACCCTGGCATTCTGGATTCCGGGCGTCATACACGCGCTATTCGTCGTTAATAGCCACCTCGCGGACAAGCGCACGGAAAAAATCGTCGACGCAATCAAGGAAAGTGAATAACCAGGAAAGTAAATAACTAGGAAAAGTAAATAATGACAAGACTACTCCTGACCATACTTGCCATTAGCCTGGCGAGTTGTGAATCCACTTATTACGACGCCATGGAACAGTTTGGTATCCACAAGCGGGAAATACTAATTGACCGAATCGAGGACGCACAAACCGCGCAGGAAGAGGGACAGGAGCAGTTCAAAGATGCACTGGAACAATTTCAGGCCGTCGTAAACTTTGACGGCGGTGATCTGGAAGTTATTTACAACCGGCTCAGTTCAGAATACGAAGACAGCGTCGATGCAGCTGACACGATCAGGGAACGAATCGGTAGCGTCGAGTCCGTTGCCGAAGCACTATTCTCAGAGTGGGAAACAGAGTTAAGCGAGTATTCCAGCGCAACACTAAAGCGAGATAGCCAGCGTCAGCTTGAACAGACGCGAAGACGCTTCAATCAACTGATGTCTTCGATGCGAAATGCGGAGAGAACCATCGACCCTGTTCTTGCGAGTCTAAAAGACAACGTTCTATATCTGAAACACAATCTGAACGCCCGGGCTATCGCTTCGCTTAAAGGCGAACTCAGCACCGTGAATGAGGATGTTAATGCGCTGATCGAAGCAATGCAGGCAGCGATTAACGAGTCCAGCGCGTTCATTGACCAGATGAAGCCTAGTCGCTAGCGCAGCTTAGCGATAGGGGATTTCTATTCCACGACCCGCGCATAGGTAAAGTCAGGGTCCTGTCCAAGGACGCGGCGAACAACACCCTTGAGTTTCGGGTGGACCATGTACGCACTACTCGTTTCTGAATTAGGTAGAAGAGGAACCTCTCTTACGATGATTCGTTGAAGCTCCGCGGCCGCTTTAAACCTCTCCGCAGGGTTTATGCTCTCAAGCAACACTTTTAGCGAACGATCATACGCTTTGCTGCTGTACCTGCCCCGGTTATTAGAATTATCTGATCCCAGCAGGTCTGCGTAGGTCACTAGGTCGTCAAAGTCCGGATACCAGCTACTAAGTACCAGGTCGAAATCTCCTCTCCGTGCCTTATTAAGGTATTGCTTGAAAGTTTGCTGGTCTACGCGAGAACTGATTCCCAGAGACTGCTCCAATAACCCCTGGAAGTATTCCGCCGCCTTCGCACCGGTGGTGCTAGAGACAGTAAGAATAGAGAGGTCCGGTACTTCACCGATTTCCCGAGTCACCTGTTCCATCAGTTCAAGACGCCGCTGCTTCGCGCGAGTGACAAGGGGTGGAGGATATTCATCGACAAACGCCTTTTCATTTCCCCTGATCCAGCTTGGAAACAGCGTATCCGTTGCCTTGTACCCGGGTATTGCAATCACCTTATTTACATACTCGTCAGGATTAAAGCTCGCCTGGATCGCCTGACGCAGGGCTTTATTCCTGGTAGGTTTACCCTCGCGAAAATTAAACCAGACGTAGGTCACACCACCGGTCAAAAACGTGCGAACCCGCATCCCCTGAGCAACGGCGTCTTTTACGGTTTCTGCCCCCATCCTCACGAATGCAATCTGGCCGTCCCGAAACAGGTTCAGCCGGGTGCGGTTATCGCTGGTAATGTAGGCGACTTCGATCTCATTTAGCTCAATAGCTTCCCTGTTCCAGTAATGAGGGTTTTTGGTCATCACCAGCCGCGCCTCGTGAACCCACTCGGTCAGGACAAAAGGCCCATTGGACAGCAGCTGACCTGACTCTGATCCGAAACGTTCCCCAGCCTGATCGCGGAAAGCCTTGTTGATAGGATAAAAGGTCGCATGTGCCATCAGCCCAAGACAGTACCCACAGGGTCGTCCCAGCTCGACTACAAGCGTTCCCTCCGACGGAGACGACACTCCCAGCGCGGTAACTGGAAGTTCCCCATTTTGAATGGCCTCGGCATTCTTGATTGGATACATGATGGCGGCGAAAGGTGCCGCAACGGCAGGATCATTAACTTTTTGCCAGGCATAAACAAAATCTGCCGCGGTCACTTTACTGCCGTCATGCCAGCGTGCATCAGGCCGCAACCTGAAGGTCAGTGTGGTAGGGGTCACATCCCAGCTTTCTGCGACACCGGCGACAAGCCGCCCCCGACGGTCATAGCGTAACAACCCTTCTGTGGTGTGCCCCAGGACAAAAAAACTGACCAGATCGGTCGCTTTACTGGAATCCAGGCTTGGCGGCTCCTGTAGCATCGCTATGCGAACGGACTGTGCCTTAAAATCAACCGGGGATGACCATACACACTCACTGAGCAGGGTTAACGTCAAAACGAACAAAGTTCTGCTAACACGGTAATTAGAGGTTTGGCGACCCAAAAATAATCGCGGCATTAGCACTGCTACACGGGGTAATCTGTTCAACTGATAGCTCATGAATACTGTTCACCCTATTATCCAGAAATGCTTAGCCTTGCGATACCGGGAACCAGCCAACAGACAATCCATATTCAGGCTAAAAAATGCTGACAACCGAAACCCGTTGGCCCATCAAAAAAGGTAGCATTGGTCTATCAGATAAACGCCTCCACTAGTTTTTACCTGCTAATATTGTTGGCTCGTTTACCTTGTTTCAAGACGACAACACCATGGTGATACAAAGAGAATGATGAACGATTTAACACGGCTATACACTCACCCTGATTGCGAGCTTCATGAGATGCCGCGCCACCCTGAACGTCCTGATAGACTTAGAAGTATCATGTCGAGGTTAACGGCATCAGGAATAATCAGCGAGACCAGTGTGGTTCTGGCGGAAGAAGTGTCCGACAACATACTGTCCAAGGTTCACCCTCGGACCTACATTGAATCCATCAACAAAAGCGAACCTGATAGCGCCGTCATCAAGGTTGAGACAGACACTTACATGAGTCGCGGTAGCCTTCGTGCCAGTAAACTTGCTGCCGGAGCCTGCGCAGCGGCAACGAGGGATGTCTTAAGCGGGGACGCGAGACGGGTCTTCTGCGCAGTCAGGCCCCCGGGTCATCACGCAGAAGTAGCGGCGGCTATGGGGTTCTGTCTGTTTAACAATATCGCTCTTGCCGCGGAACTGGCGCTAAAGGACGAAAGTATCAGTCGCGTTGCTATCGTCGATTTTGATGTCCACCACTGCAACGGTACGGTCGACATATTCAAAGACAGACCAGAGGTCCTGGTGTGCTCCAGTTTTCAGGAACACTTCTACCCCCACCGGTATCTCGATTTCACTAATCCACATATTCTCAACATGTCTCTCGAGAAAGACGCAACGGGCGACCAGTTCAGAGCCAGAGTAGAAACAGAATGGTTGCCTGCACTTGAGAACCATAAACCCGACATACTCTTTATCAGTGCGGGGTTTGATGCGCATGCAGAAGATCCACTTGGTGAACTGCGTTTTGTTGAGTCGGATTACGGCTGGATAACATCGCAGTTGATCAGCATCGCCGAACGCTTCTGTCAGGGAAGAATAGTCTCCACGTTAGAAGGTGGTTATAACCTTGACGCGCTGGCCCGCAGTGTCGAAACGCATATGGGCACCCTGATCAGGGATCCCTTAGCTTAAGTAACTCGCAATATCGAAGTCATCAACCTGTGCCGGTAGCAGATACTTTTGCGCGTAATCTCTGTAGACGCCGGACTCAAGAAAGAGACGGAACAGTTCCGGATCCAGGTGCTGATCATTCACCATGAATGACATGATCTTGATACTGTCAGACAATTTTTTCGGCTTCTTGTAAGGCCGGTCAGCTGCCGTCAGAGCCTCGAACACATCCGCTATCGCCATCACCTTCGCGGGAACTGACATCTCGCTGCCGGTCAGGCGTTTCGGATACCCGGTACCATCCATTTTTTCATGATGACCACCTGCAATCTCTGGCACCCTTTCCAGATGTTTCGGAAACGGCAGGTTCTCCAACATTACAATCGTCTGGACAATGTGGTCGTTAATTTTGAACCGCTCTTCATCTGTTAACGTCCCACGGGAGATACAGAGGTTATAGATTTCACCGAGGTTGTACTTGTTCTCGGGAACTTCGATCTGGAACCCATAGTGATTGCCCGGGTCAGCCGAGTGGATCACTGAATTGTGTTCTATTAGGTGATCAGGACGATCAGCCAGCAGCGCTTCCTTACATGGCAAGGACGAGTCGGGCTCCTTCTCCTTTCGCTTAAGCTCCTCGATAGAGACACCCGTTCGATCGCTCAGCGTTCGCGTCCAGGTTGTAGCGGCAATTTTATTCACTCGTTCTACAAGTTCATCCGCCATAAACTCGCCGCCCAGGTTGCACTCAGAGATGAAGTAGAAGTCATCATCGATCCGACTCAGCTCCTCTTCCAGCTCCGCCTTAAGGGACTCGGGGTCTCCTGCACCGGAAATCACTCTCTTCTGGTAAGCGATAGTTCGTTCCAGCTTTACCACCTCAAAACGCATTCTGACCTCATGAATACGGTCTGTAATCGTTTCAAGCTTGGTTGCCTTATCAACCACGTACTCAGGTGTCGTCACTTTACCGCAGTCATGCAGCCAAGCACCTATGTGCAATTCGTACCACTCCTCTTCCGTCAGGCTAAACTCGGTAAAGGGTCCCGAAGTTGAGTCACATGCTGCTCGGGTGAGCATCTTGGTCAGCTCCGGTACCCGCTCACAATGCCCGCCCGTATACGGAGATTTAGCATCGACCGCACGAGCCATCAGGGTGATAACAGCCTCCAGTAAATTTTCCTGAGCTTCCATCAATAGGGCATTATCCAAAGCGACTGCTGCCTGTGACGCAAGGGCTTCGATCAGGGGTTGTATCTGCTCGGAAAACGCAATGACGTCCCCGTCCGGTGCCTGCGCATTCAACAACTGGAGTACGCCGATAACATAGTCCTGGCTGTTCTTGAGGGGAACCGTTAGTACCGACTTAGTGCGGTAGTTGTTTCCCTCATCAAACCGTTTGGTACCTGAAAAGTCGAACGCCGTTGAATCATAAGCGTCACTGATATTAAGGGTATTTCCTGACAAAGCGGCACTGGCGACAATCTGTTGGGTATTAGGTGAACTATCTTCTAGGAACATCTGTACGGGCGGAATGGTGATTGCCTCACCGCTGGTACCCCCTTGTGCTACCCCGAGAGAATCAGTGTGCATGATTTCGAACTCGAGTGTGTTCTCTTTCGTTCGAATATAAAGCGTCCCACCATCAGCATCACTGATGTCTTTTGCTTCCAGTAAAATAACTTCCATCAGCTTGTTGGTATCTTTTTCCGCTGACAGTGCAATACCGATATCGATCAGCCTTCTAAATAACACCAGGTCGGACGACATATGTTTCTCCTTAGTCCCTAGTGCAAGAGCCGAACGCGCCCTTGTCACAATAGACGATGCCCGCCATCATAAAAGCTTTTCAGGTCCCTGTCATGAATGTGTGCTCGGTCTCTTTTTGCTAAACTTTGACCCTCACACTCAGAATGATTGTCATGGCTACGAAAATCCCGTTTATCTACGAATACGAGTACGCCTATGGCGCGCTGGAAGAACTGACACCACTCATACGCCGCGTCACAGCGCCCAACCCCAGTGGTTTCACATTCCATGGTACCGGCACCTATATTATTGGCAGAGGCAATGTCGCGGTCATCGATCCGGGTCCACTGATCGAAGAGCACGTCAACGCGCTCGAAAACCTGCTTAGAGGGGAAACTGTTACTCACATATTGATTACCCATACCCATACCGATCACTCCCCCGCAGCGGCTCCGCTGAAAAAAACGTGGGGAGCAAAAACCTACGGATATGGCCCTCATGGCGCCGGTAAAATAGGGGCAGGAGTTCCAATCGAAGCTGGTGGCGACATGGCGTTCATCCCGGACGTTGAGGTCCGCGATGGCGATGTTATTGAAGGTGATGGCTGGACTGTTGAATGTGTCTACACACCTGGGCACACCTCGAATCACATTTGCTTCAGTCTCAAAGAAGAAAGTGCCCTGTTCACCGGCGATCACGTGATGGGTTGGTCCACCAGTGTTATTGGCCCCCCCGATGGAGATATGACAAGCTACATTTGGAGTCTGGAAAAACTGTTACTGCGGGACGATGAAATCTACTGGCCTACTCACGGCACCTGTATCAGGGATGTTAAAAACTTTGTCCAGGCATTTATTGATCATCGGCTAGACAGGGAAAGACAGATCCTGAAATGCCTGGGCGAGGGATTTACAGACATCAAGAAAATGGTGCCTGTGATGTATACAGAGACTGACCCCGGACTATATGGCGCCGCTGCACGTTCAGTACTTGCAGCAATGATCCGGATGATTGATACAGACCAGGTGAAATGCGATACGCCTGCTCCGTCAGTAGACTCAGGTTTCAGTTTATCTTAAACCCACCGCCCTTTCGGGGAATCACTGACAGCGGCTTATCGAGGCTTCTGGCCCTGGCCCGCGAAGCGGCGACAACAACACCGGGCCTACAAAGCCGTCATGCTATCCCAGAGTTTATCTGCCCCTTGAGCAGCGAAATGCCGCCCCACTAGCTTTTGCCATTCACGTTCATTCCCGTACTCTTCACGCCAACTCCACAAACGGCGGGTCCGGTGATTGAGTGAATGCTCCAGCGTGTACCCCATCGCCCCATGCACCTGGTGCGCTATATCCGTACATATTGAGACGGCTTCCCCTATTCTTGCTTTACCCATCGCAATATCCATTTCGCACAGAGTCGAAAACGAATCAACCACAAAGTGGCTGGCCATTTGGCATGCTGCTACTTCACCGGCAAGAATCGCGATCTGTTGCTGAATTGCCTGGAACTTTGATATTGGCCTGCCAAACTGCAGGCGCTCGGTGGAATATTGGACTGTCATCTCCAGAACAGATTCGAGCGCGCCGGAAATCATCAAGGCGCGGAGTGCCGCACCCATTAACCTGATTCTTTCAGGTACCTGGGAATCTACACTAAAGACCGACTCTGCTGACACCTTGCTATTGACACTAATAGCATCGCGAGGCTCCCCCGCGACGCTGTTTTTCTGAACGATCTCGAAATCCGAAGCTGGCACTCTGCACAACTTTAAACCGTCAGTCCCTTCGGCAACCAAAACCACCTGCGCACACCAACGAGCAAATGCAACGCCATCTGCAGAACCGGTGAGTGACAAGTCATCAGCGATAACAAATTTACCCGAAGCAACTGTTACCGGTCCCGATTCGATTGATTGACCCTGTTCGCTAAGCAGCAGACCCGCAATAAAATGTTCCGCCAGCGGGACTGGCGCGGCAAATTTCGCCGCCTCCCGGATGACCAATAGCGAGTCTTCAAGGTCGCCACCAGAACCACCTGCGTCCACCCCTAACCCGGCCGCCGTCAGTCCTGTTTCCGTCAAGACCTGCCAGAGGTTTTCTGCAAATGCACCTGATTCTGACCCGTCGACCACTTCCGGCGTACATAAATCGGTCAGCAATCTGTTGAGTGTTTCACTAATTAACTGTTGTTGTTCATTCATAGCGTATCACCTTAATCCCAGGCCGCGGGCAATGACGCCTTTGAGAACTTCACGAGTGCCGCCTCTTAATGTGAATGACGGCGCGTGGAGTATGCATTCGTTGAGCGTATCGACAAATCGCGGGGAGCAATCCCCCGACACAGCCAAACGAACTATCTCGGGCACCATCCGCTCATAGCTGTTCCCAAGGTCTTTAATCAACGCGGCTTCCGTTAATGGCACCTTGCCATCACCCAACATTCCTGCAACGGATATCGACATTCTTCGAAGGGTGACCAGATGGGAAGCTAACCGGCCTAACAACACGAGTTGTTCATCCGTAGGGTTGGACTCAATTTCACGCGCAAATTCAACGATCACCCTGAACGCACTCAGGAATCGTTCAGGGCCACTTCGTTCGTACCCTAGCTCACTCATCACCTGCTCCCAGCCGTTGCCAGGTGTGCCCACCAGCATGTCATCTGGAATGAACACATCATCAAAAAAAACCTGGTTAAAATCTTCTTCACCGGAAAGGTTCCTGATACCAGTCACCGTGACGTTCTTGTCGCTCAGGTCCACAACCAGTTGACTCATACCTGCATGTCGATTCTCAGACGGCGGCTCGGTCCTGACCAGCGTTACCATGTAATGATTGGTATGCGCGTAACTTGTCCAGATTTTGCTCCCATTGAGTAGCCAACCACCATCGGTTTTTGTAGCACTGGTCCTGATCGATGCGAGGTCGGAACCACTATCTGGCTCGCTCATCCCGATAGAGAAGAAGTAATCGCCGCTGACAATCTTTGGAAGGAATCTCTGCTTTTGCTCCTCAGTACCAAATTTCAACATCAGCGGTCCGCTCTGCCGATCAGCAATCCAGTGGCACCCAACCGGTGCACCTGCCGCCAGCAGTTCTTCCGTCACCACATATCGTTCAAGAAATGATTTGTCTAAACCGCCATATTTTTTGGGCCAGGTCATACCAATCCACCCCTGCGCCCCCAACTTTCGACTGAATTCGGCCGATTCTCCTGCATTGAAATCTGAGTTTGGGAGTGTGCCGGGGTCGAGCTCCCGGGCTAAAAATTCTCGAACTTCCTGACGGATTGATTCAGCCTCGTCCGGGAGTTTGAAGGGCTCGAATTTCAAGCCTTGAAACATATGTTCTCTCTCCAATTAAACGCGTAAAGTATCGTTTAACCATTCATATTGCAACGCACCAAAAATGTGTGCATGCATTGTTTAACCGACAACAGGAATCCCTCTGCATGAGCCTGATCGGCTTGGACCAAGTTAGCCAGGAACATCTGAAAACGGCCGGCGGTAAAGGTGCGAATCTAGGCGAACTCATCCAGCAAGGCTTTCCTGTTCCGCCCGGCTTTGTTGTCTGCGCACAGGAGTATGCCGTATTTTTAGACGGGTTCGACATTCCCGCGAATGACGACATACCTGCTGATACTGAAGCATTCCTGGCAGATATACGCACAAAGATCCTCGTTGCACCCTTAAATGAATCGTTAAGGGACGAGATCAAAAGGCACCATGAGGCACTCACAGCAACGCGCTCTTCGGACCTGGTGTATGCGGTTCGCTCTTCCGCGACAGCAGAAGATCTCGCAGACGCAAGTTTTGCCGGGCAACATGACACTTATTACTATGTCACCGCCGACAGCATTGGCATGATGGTCAAGAAATGCTGGGCTTCACTCTGGTCAGACGCCGCTTTCTCGTACCGTCATACCCAGGGTATAGAACATCGAACCGTCTACATGGCCGTCGTCGTACAGGAGATGGTGCGTTCAGATGTTTCAGGAGTGACCTTTACAGCGGACCCTGTCAGTGCCAACAACTCTGTCATTATTACTGAGTCAAGCTGGGGCATGGGCGCTGCGATTGTTGACGGAAGGGTATCCCCCGACCAGTACCTGGTAGACAAAAAAACAAACAAACTCACGTCTATTAAAATCTCCGATAAAAAATTTATGGTGCCTGCACGGCTGGACCCCGAGTTGGAGACTCGTCTGGTGGAAGTGCCAGCGAACCTCAGGCGCATGCAGTCGCTCACCGAAGAGCAGGCAGCAGAAATTGCAATGCTTGCCAACAGGGCCGAGGCTCACTTTGGCAGCCCGCAGGACCTTGAGTGGGCGATTCAGGATGGACAACTATTTCTACTGCAGTCCCGCCCGATTACTATCATGGGTTCTGCTGAAGAAGATAATCCGGCCGGCCGCTATATCCTATTCAAACCCATTGCTGAAAACTTTACCGATCCGTTGATGCCACTCACAGAAGACATACTGGTCGACCTCGTGCCGATGATGAAAGTGATTCATGGCCGTGTCTATGTAAACTTTAACCATGTCAGATCACTAATTCCGCTCAAGATGAGTGATGGTGATATTGCTCGGCTTGGATACCTTTCTGAACCCAAAAACCAAAATCCCGGGATCTCTATTCCCCGCATGTTGATGTTGGGTATCGCCCTGTTCTTCAACTACCTGCTGATGGGTGTCTTCAACCGTCGCGCAGCTGCCATGCCCGACGATTTCATGGCCAGCTATCGCCAGTTATTTCACCAGGTCGCTCGGGACCATAGCATCACCCCGCCCAACGCTCTCATTAACCTTTTCCTAAAGTTCCGATTCTTTGAGCCCGTGGGTAATATGGTACTACTGGTTAACCTGATTGCGCCAAAATACATGCTAATGCTGAGGTTAACTCGTGCGTTACTCCTCCGATGGGCACCAGAGTTGTCTGACGACACTGCCTCCCTACTCTGCTCTGGGACACAAGGCGTGCTATCTACCCAAATGGGCCACGACATCCTCGGACTGGCAAAGATCGCCAAACAAAACACAACTGTCAGCGAGCTTCTGAAAAACAAACAACCCAAAGATGCGGTCAAGGCCATTCGTGACTCAAACGAAGGCGAGGATTTCATCACCGCCTTAACTGAATTCCTGGCAATGCATGGTCATAGAGCACTTAAAGAGTTCGAGCTCAATTCTGTACGCTGGGAGGAAGACCCCTCCCCGGTTCTGGGAATGGTTAGAAATTATTTGCTGGTGGACACAAACCTTGAACAAACAGACAGCAGTATTGAGGCGCAACGCGAGTCTCTAATGCAACTGGTCAGGGACGAGCTTCGAGCACTGCCCTGTGAAACCCTTGGAAATCCACGCACGCGGCTCATTGAGGCCCTCATAAAACAAACCAAGTACTACATGAAACTCCGGGAAAATTCCCGCTTCTATCACATCATGGCTTTCTACGCCGTGCGCCTGAAAATTTTGAAAATCGAGCAGGAACTGCTCAACAACAAGGTCATGAAATGTAAGGACGATATTTTCTACCTTCATTGGGACGAAATAGTTCAACTGCAGACAGGCGAATCTGACTGGACTGATGTCGAGGATACGATTCGAACGCGGCGTATGGAACATATTCGCCGGGGCAAAATGGTGCCGCCTAAAACCATCGGCATAGATTTAGAAGAAATCGAAGAATATGACGATGGATATGACGATGAATATGACGATGAAAAAGCGCTGTCTGGCCAAGGTGCATCCCCAGGCAGATACGAAGGTATTGCAAGAGTCATTATGGATCCGGCGACCGACAATGAGATAGAACCAGGCGAAATTCTCATAGCACCCTACACTGATCCAGCCTGGACGCCCCTGTTTCTTACCGCAAATGCTGCAGTAATTGAAGTTGGAAGTTATCTGTCCCACGCGGGCACCATCGCCAGAGAATATGGTATGCCGTGCGTTGTCGATGTCGCCAACTGTACTAGCAAGATCACAACAGGAACGCGCATATCGGTTGATGGCTCCAACGGTAAAGTGACGGTCCTGACGCAGCAGGAGCCCATATGATCCTGTCCGTCTTTATGTTCTTCATCGGCATTCATTTTATGATCATGCTACTGGCGGCATGTTATCGAAGCATTGACCTCTGGTATCGAATAGGCGATTTTTGGCAAGGCATCCTGGCAAGAATTGCAGGTCTAACATTGCTGAATGGGATTCTTCTGAGCACGCTGTCCGGCAATGCACTGAACGGCTTTGCCTGGGGCCAGTTATGCTACCTCGTATTCCATATCGTGATTTTTTGGGCGGCCCAAATAGCCATATCCCTCATAGAAACCAGGAGACGCTAACCGGGTAAGCACCCGTCAGATTTTGCTGACAAAGAAAACATCAGGTAGTTTTAATAACTATCACACCGATGTCTTGCCTGTCCATTCCCGAACCAACCTTGGCCCTCGCCGGACGCGTTGCCTTTTCCTATTATTTCAAATAGTATCGATTTCGACTGTTTCGAGACCGCGGTTGCCCTAAGCTTTTACTAAACCAACGCCGCATAAAAAGCGAGTTGCTCAGCTAGCGGTCACGCCTATGTTCGTTCAATACCCGTGTGACGTTCTCGTTATGAGGCAACGGGCAAATAGACATAAAGACGTCTCTGATGACGTCCGGATGTCAGCGCTTGTCAAGCTAACCGTTTTCACCGCGATCATCATTGCATCAGGTTTGTACTTCAGCGCGCTGGCTGCATGTCTGAACGGTCTTTGAACCAATCTATTTAGATCAACAACATGACACAAGACGTTGTAAACGACAGAAAGAAAGTTCGGTTGCTGTGGGCGCATACTGAGGGCTATCGCGGCGCTTTTGGAATAGCTATTCTTGCTATGGCGCTCGCCTACGTATTTATGTTCGGCGCACCGCTGCTCGCGGCTTTTTCAATCGACGCGATTCGGGCGGGTGAGGAATTTTCGCCGGCCCCGGGCGCCATCCTAATTGCTCAGTTTATATCAGGCGATGACACCCCGGGGATGATGACTTATCTGGCACTTGCCGCTGCCGGGACGATCCTACTTACTGCGATTGCCGGTGGATTCCTGTATCTGCGCGGCAGGTATATCGCACTCGCCTCGGAGGGTATTGTCAGAAATTTAAGGGATCGTCTTTTCGATCACATCGAGCACCTGCCCTCCACTTTTCATGACACCGCTGATACCGGAGACCTGGTGCAGCGCTGCACGTCGGACATGGAGACAGTTAGGGTTTTCCTTTCGGGACAGGTCATTGAAATAAGCCGCGCCTTTCTAATGCTGATTGTTGTTCTTCCTATCCTGTTTGCTTTGGATTCGAGGATGGCGTGGCTATCTTTGACTACCCTGCCGCTCCTGTTCATTGCCGCGATCTTTTTTTTCCAGCGGGTCAAGAACATTTTCGAATCCGTCGACAAGGCAGAAGCAGAGCTCACTACGGTAATTCAGGAAAATCTCACCGGCATTCGAGTCGTTCGCGCATTTGCACGACAAGAGTTCGAAATCAAAAAATTTGCGTTCAAGAACAAGGCATTTCGTGACCACAACAATCGTCTGATTGGGCTAATGGGAATCTACTACGGGTTCAGCGATATCGTCTGCCTTGGACAGATCGGTCTGTTGCTAATCGTCGGGGGCCTCTGGGTAATGGACGCAACGTTAACCGTCGGGACGCTATTCGCATTCCTAACCTACGAGGGCATGATCATCTGGCCTATTCGTCACATGGGCAGAGTGCTGACCGACTCCGGGAAGGCCATCGTTTCAATCGGCAGACTCGCGGAAATACTGTCCGAACCGATTGAATCCCAGAACGAGGTCGCCCCATCGAACCGACTCAAAGGACGAATCACATTCCGGGATGTATCTTTTGGCTATGCAAGCCCAAGGGTTTTAAACAACCTATCGTTTACCATAGAGCCTGGCGAAACCCTCGCGCTACTCGGCCCACCTGGCTCCGGCAAATCGACGATCGCACAGTTGCTGCTGCGACTTTACGACTATCACAATGGCTCCATTCGCCTGGATGACTATGAACTCAACACGCTGAATCGAAAATTCGTCCGGTCTCAGATTAGTATTGTTTTGCAGGAACCATTCCTCTATTCCAACACCATCGAAGGCAACCTCAAAATAGGCCGCCTGGATGCCACCTTCGATGAAATCAAACAGGCAGCCATGGATGCCTGCATTTTTGATTCCATCGAAAGGTTCCCTCGTGGGTTCGATTCACAGGTTGGAGAACGGGGAGTGACGCTGTCCGGCGGTCAACGCCAGCGTATCGCGCTCGCAAGAGCATTATTAAAAGCGCCTCCGATTCTGATTCTGGATGATGCGCTTTCTGCCGTGGATACCGATACGGAATCACAAATTCTTGGAGCACTGAAAAACAGACGGCACCACCAGACGACTATCATCGTCGCCCATCGATTATCGACCGTTATGCACGCCGACAAAATCCTGATGCTACATGATGGGGAAATCATCCAGCGCGGCGACCACAAATCACTCTCGAGGGTTGAAGGAGTTTATCAACGGCTCTGCGCGATCCAAGGCGCGATTCAGGATCAGATACAGCACGATATTGAGGAGGTTCGAGAGCATGACTGATGCCTACTTCGATGACGAGAACTTCAAGGACGGGTTCGACGACGACTCTTTCAATACAGGCATGGATCTACATCTATGGCGGAAGCTGCTCTCTTATGCGCTGCACTACCGTAAAGAAGTTATTATTCTCGCCAGCTGTGCTTTCTTTACTGCCATCGCAGAGATCGCTTTCCCGCTGATCACCAAAGGAGTCATTGATGCCGTTGCAACAGATGGCCTGGACGCTGACCTTAGCCAGTATGCAATGTTGTATGGAGCGTTCACTTTACTGCTGGGCCTGTCGATCAGCGGGTTTATCTGGTTTGGTGGCAAAATCCGGACGCACGTTGCCCACGACATCAGAATGGACGGCTTCTGCAATCTGCAGCGCCTCTCCTTCAGCTATTACGACTTTCGGCCTGTTGGCTGGTTGATGGCTAGGATGACATCGGATTGCGAACGGCTTTCAAATATCCTGGCCTGGGGCATGCTCGACCTGGTCTGGGGCTGCACTATGATGCTGGGTATTGCTATTGCGATGCTCTACATGGATCTCACTCTTGGATTAATCGTGCTATCGGTATTGCCCGTGCTTGCCTGGGTGAGCCTGAATTTTCAACACAGAATACTGTCCAGCGCACGCATTGTGCGAAAAACCAATTCCAGGATTACCGGGACCTACAATGAAAGCATCATGGGCGTGCAGACGAGTAAAGCATTCGTCAAGGAAGCAGAAAACCTGAAGAAGTTTGGTGGCCTGACAGACCAGATGCACTCTGCATCAGTTATTAATCTGGTCCAGGCAGCATTGTACTTGCCGTTAGTCCTGACACTCGGATCTGTTGCCATAGGGCTCACACTCGTATTCGGTGGCCTTGAAGTCGTCTGGGGCGCCATAACAGCTGGTACCCTGGTGGCTTTCCTGACATATGCTCGTCATTTCTTCGAGCCTATCGAGCAACTCGCGCACTGGTTCGCAGAAATGCAAATGGCGCAGGCCTCTGCGGAACGAATTATGAGCCTGGTCATGGCGGAGTCTGAGATCAAAGATTCCGAGGCTGTTATCCAGGCGATGAAACGGGATAAGACGGCCAATGCGGCCATCGACGGTCACCCGGACCAGATAAACCGGATTGCCTTTGAAGACGTTTCATTTTCATATGATGTTGGCGATCCAATCCTCAACAATATCAACCTGGACATTCATCAGGGTGAAACGCTTGCCATCGTGGGATCAACCGGTGGCGGCAAGTCCACACTTGTAAGCCTGCTATGCCGGTTCTATGAGCCTACAACCGGAAAAATATCAATCGATGGAATCGATTATCGCAATCGTAGCCTGCACTGGCTTCAATCAAACCTGGGTATTGTGCTTCAGTCTTCCCACATATTCGGCGGTAGCATTATCGACAATATTCGTTACGGCAACCTTAACGCGAGCGACGAGGACGTTTTTTTCGCGTCAAAGCGCGCCGGCTCGCACGCTTTCATTGAAACACTGGAAGACGGGTACCAGACCTCAGTAGGGGAAGGCGGTTCAAAGCTAAGTGCAGGCCAAAAACAACTCATTTCATTTGCCAGAGCAATTCTTGCTGACCCAAAAATACTGATCATGGATGAAGCTACTTCATCAATAGACATCGAAACAGAGCAACAGATCCAACAGGGTATGGATGCCCTGCTTTCTGGACGTATCGCCGTGGTCATTGCACACAGGTTGTCGACCATACGAAACGCAGACAGGATCCTGGTTATTGAACAGGGGAAAATCGCCGAACAGGGGAGCCACGAAGAACTCATGGCTATCCAGGGGCGCTACTATAAGCTTTATATCCAACAAAGCCTTTCCGAGTTTGTTGACGAAGAAAACTATTGGCGCAGTTGAACCACTGATTTATGGTTCTATCCCTTATCCTCAAACCTTTGAACCGTTAACAACCTAAGGAACATACGACCATGAAGATTGGCTACAAAATGCTTATCGAAGAAGCTGAAAAAAACATCGAGGCCATCAGTATCGATGAAGTCGCAGGGTTGTTGCATGACGAGTCGGTCACCATCGTCGACATCCGAGATATTCGAGAACTCCAGCGAGAGGGAAAACTGCCCGGCGCGATTCACGCACCCCGGGGAATGCTTGAGTTCTGGGTAGATCCAGACAGCCCCTATCACCGCGAACTGTTCTCGGAAGAGAAAAAGTTCGTGTTTTATTGTGCCAGCGCCTGGCGGTCTGCGCTCGCGACACAGACTGTCCAACAGATGGGAATGAGCAACGTCTGTCATATGAGCGGTGGGTTCACTGCCTGGAAAGAAGCTCAGCAACCCATCGAACCGGTGGAAAAGAAAGTCTGATGACTTCTCTCGACTGGGATTGTCCTTACCCTTCCAATCGATCGCCGATTTTCGCCGCGAATGTTGTAGCGTCTTCGCAACCACTTGCGGTCGAAGCGGGCATATCTGCTCTGCGTCAGGGCGGCAATGCAGTCGATGCGGCAATTGCCACCGCAATCACTCTGACGGTGGTGGAGCCTAACAATAATGGCATTGGCAGTGATGCATTTGCGTTGATTCATGACGGGAAGCAGCTTCATGGCTTGAATGCCTCAGGAAGGTCGCCTGTAGGAATGACACCGGACCGCTTTGCGGGGCTTGATAAAATGCCTGTCTGGGGGTGGGATGCCGTTACGGTGCCTGGCGCTGTATCGGCCTGGGTGTCTATGTCTGAAAGGTTCGGGAAGCTCCCCTTTGCGGATTTATTCAGCAATGCAATTCGCTACGCCAACAACGGCTACCAGGTCGGGCCAAAGTCAGGTGTGTTTTGGAAGCATGCAGTTAATCGTTATCAGAAATTCGATAGTTTTCTCAAAACATTTACCGTAAACGGTCATGCGCCCGAAATCGGCGAACTTGTCCGACTGCCTGACCATGCCCGAACGCTGGAAAAAATCGCTGCCACCAAAGGCGAAGCTTTTTACAAGGGCGAACTTGCAGACGCGATCGCGGCAGATGCTGCCGCTCATAATGCCGCCTTGACACTAGAGGATCTTGAAAACCATGCCTGCGATTGGGTCGACCCTATTTGCTTATCTGGCTTTGACGCAGAGTTGCACGAAATACCACCCAACGGGCAGGGACTTATGGCGCTTATTTCTCTTGGCATTCTCGAGCAGTGCCACGGCAAAGACCTGGCACTTGATTCCGCTGATAGCGTACACCTTCAAATCGAAGCCCAGAGAATAGCCTACGCAGATGCCGAACGACATCTTGCGGATATCGCTCACATGCGGACATCCATCGACGCCCTATTGGATGAAACCTATCTGAAAGAACGCGCACACAGCATCAACTTGCGTTCAGCCAACCCGCACCCAACAGCATTAGGCACGGCGCCCGACACAGTGTATCTCACTACCGCCGATGCTAGCGGCATGATGGTGTCGATGATCCAATCAAATTTCCGAGGTTTTGGATCCGGCATTGTTGTTCCCGACACCGGCATCAGCCTCCAGAATCGAGGCTCGGGTTTTGTTCTGGAAGATGGACACCCAAATCAGGTCGGTCCCGGAAAGCGCCCTTATCACACGATTATTCCGGGTTTCATTACCCGTAGTAACCAACCGTTTATGGGATTCGGCGTCATGGGTGGTCACATGCAGGCGCAGGGTCACCTGCAGATGATGTTACGGGTTGCACATTTCAAACAGAATCCGCAGGCGGCTTCAGATGCACCACGCTGGTACGTCTTTGAAGATGGACGTGTCGCTCTGGAGGATGGATTCGACCCAGATGTCGCTCGCAACCTTCAAGCACGCGGACACAACATTGTAGTAGGGAGCCCTGAGTACCTGTTTGGCGGCGCTCAGTTAATTGTAAAAATGGAAGACGGCTACTGCGCGGGTTCAGATCACAGGAAAGAGGGACTTGCCTCCGGCTACTAGCGGTGCTGGCGAACCTGGTTACGTCCTGCCGATTTAGCCTCGTAGAGCACAGTATCTGACCAACCGATCAAATCCCTTGACCGTACTTCGTCGTTTGGGCTTGCAGTTGCAACACCGATACTCACTGTCACTTGCAGGTCATGCCCGTCCGCTAAATACGTAGATCCCTCGATGATTTCTCTGAGCTGTTCGGCAAGACGACGTGCGTTATCTGCGGAAATATAGGGCAACACAACCACAAACTCTTCACCCCCGTAACGCGCCACCACGTCAGAAGGTCGGTTGAACATCCGGTCCACTTCTTTTGCAATAGCCGCGAGACATTCGTCTCCAGCGAGATGCCCATAAGTATCGTTCACGCGTTTGAAATGATCGATATCCAGCATAAGCATCGACACTTCATACCCCTCACGCTTCGCCCTGCGCCACTCCTGCTCAAGGCTTTCATTAAAATACTGGCGATTGTGAATTCCCGTTACAACATCAAAGGTATTCATTTCTTTTAAATTGATATGCGCTTCAGACAATCTGGTCAGCGCATCTTTCAACTCGCCCGTTCGGGCGTCGACTTCTCGCTCCAGCTGTTGCTTCTGAGCTTCCTGCTCATCCAGCAACGCGCGGTTTTCCATTGCAACCGATGCCTGGGAAGCAAGAGCCTCTATAAGAGGAATGATTCCATCTGAAAACGGGACAAAGTATCCCTTACTATCAGTCGCATTCAGTAACTGCAGTACACCCAATGACTCATCAGCCATCGTTTTAAGCGGTACTGTCAGAAGAGAAATAGTCGGATAGTCCAACAGCTTGCTAAATTTTTTAGGCCCAGAAAAACCTAATTCTTCAATGCTGGCCACATCGCCCACCACAATTGTTTCACCACTATGCGCGGCACTACTGGCAATATTGTTAAGATTTGGCGAGCCATCACTGTTGTAAAGCGAGATGTCAGGAAGATTCATTGAGCCTGAAGCATTATCACGCCGAGAATCCAGGGTGTCATTTAATACGATGGCAAATTTAAGGCTGATTTTATCCAAATTTAGATAGATTGTTCCCGCATCTGCGGTTGCTAGAGACTTCGCTTCCTCTAAAATATGCTGAAGCAGACTATCAATGTTTCTCTCAGCGGATAGCGCTTTGCCAATTTCTATCAGCCTCAGATACGCATTGTCTGTCGTCTTGTCACTCAACCTCGATTCCTTGGTTCTATCTTGACTATGGTGCCGCTAAAGTCACTATAGTATCAATATGCCGCCTTCCGCTAGTTTTACACATATCTCGTTTACCTGCGACGCGGATTACGGAGACTGTACAGGCATTTCAGCCCGATCAAGAAAATACAGGCTTAATTCTGGAACGTAGGTGATAAGTACCAATGCAACCAGCAAGACAAGCATAAACGGAATAGTCGCCTGGTACAGCTCAGTGATCGGTTTCTTGAAGCGATAACTGGCAATAAAGAGATTCATTCCTATCGGCGGCGTGAAATACCCAATCTGCATGTTGGCAAGGAAAATAATACCCAGGTGCACCGGATCTACCCCAAAGCGCAGCGCCAGGGGAACAATAAGCGGAATCATGATCACCAACGCAGAGAAGATATCCAATATCGCGCCCAGCGCCAGCAGGATAAGGTTTAACAAGATCAGAAAAGTGAACTTGCTTTCGATGAAAGTCCTGATCCATTCAAACAGTGCCTGCGGAATCTCCGCATCCACCAGGAAGTTAGTAAAGGCTAAAGAAACCCCGAGAATCAACAAGATTCCCCCAACCATCACCATGGCCTCACGAATAACTCTGGGCAGTTCTTTGACTGGAATTTCCCGGTGTATGAAAACCTCTACCACCAGAACATAAAAGGCCGTCACTGCTGCGGCTTCTGAAACAGCAAAGAATCCCGTGTAGATACCCCCCAAGACGATAATGGGTAAAGGGATCTCCCACTTCATATCTCGCAGGGACTGCCAGGCCAACCCGCGATCAAATGGCGTCGCGTCCAGGCGATCGTCCCGCGTTGTCCAGATACTGTAGATCGTCAACAGGACGATCATCAAAAGCGCCGGAACAATACCCGCGATAAACAACTCTTGTATCGTGAATGGATTTGGAAGATCCATTTGCTGAACAATGACGCCGTACAAAATAAGGGGGAGCGACGGGGCAAGCAGCAACCCAAGGCTTCCTGAAGTTGTGACAAGCCCCAGAGAAAACCGCTCGCGGTACCCTCCCTCCACCAGCGCTGGGAACAATAACGCGCCAACGGCGACAATGGTGACCCCTGAAGCTCCGGTGAACGCAGTGAAGAACGCGCAGGTAATATAAGCAACAACCGCAAGCCCACCGGGCATCCAGCCAAGAAATGATGCAGTTACTTTTACCAGGCGCGTCGACAATTGGCTCTCGGCCAACAAGTAGCCTGCAAAAGTGAATAACGGCAATGCCAACAACAATGGCGTATCAACTAGCCGATAAATTTCAATCGGGATAACCGTCAACGGGATATCGGAAATGTAAAAACCCAACATAGCCGCGGCCAGGATAACGACGAACAGAGGCGTCCCAAACAGCGCGAGCAGCGCAATAGCAACAGACCCAAGGAGACCCATTTATTGCTCCTGCTCGAATACTGCATAAAAAAATCGCAAGGCCATCACCCCAAACCCGATCGGCATAATCGACTGGCAGAGCCATACAGGCACATCGGCAAATGCGATCGTCCCATCCTCGTATTCGTAGCCAATGAAAACAGCAGAATGGTAAGCCGCCATTGAGCAGAGAACCGCAGCAAACAGTATTGAAATGATACGTAACGGCACAAAATAGGCGGGAGGAAGTAAACGCGAAAAGAGGTCAATGCTGATGTGGTTTCTCTCACGGGTCGCGACCATGGCACCAAGAATCGCGATCCACAGTACCAAGATCCGAAGGAAGGATTCAGCCCACAGCAAACCGCTGTCAAACACATTCCGAAGAACAATTTGAATCAACGCCATCACCAGGATGCTTACCAGAGCAAGCATTAATGCGCCGTCCTCCAGCCGGTGAATGCCGGACCTCAGCGTGAGCAAATTTTTCCTTAACGAAGCCATCCGGCCGCCTTTACTATGCTAGTCAGACTCTGCAGTTGAACTATCCCGATACTTCTGGAGATTAGATAAGTAAAGCCGAACAGATTCCGGTGTGATTTCTCCAGAGGCGATAAGCTTTTCAATAGATTCATCAGCGACCGCTCTCCATTCATCAATATTATCCGCGGCAATGGCATCAATTCCAATCGACTTCATTGCCTGATAAGCCTTCTGGTTATCTAGCCGGTTTTCGGACTCCATTTCCAAAAACATAGAATCAATGACCGAACTCACGATCACTCTATCCTTATCGGAAATCCGCTTATACGCCTTGCTATCCATTGCCAGGATTGAATAAATATAAACCATCGGCAGGTCTGTCATATAGGACACATGATTATGCCACTGCAGTGCAAGTGCTATCGATGGGGGAGCCATAACCGCATCTATCAGGCCCGTTTGCAGGCCGGCAAGCACGTCAGTAATTCCTAAAGGTATTGGGCTGACACCAAACGATTTTATGAGTTCAGCTGCAATTGGATCGTTGTCCGGAATCCATGCTTTTAAACCTTTAAGGTCTGCGATGGTTCTAACAGGCTTTTGACTTAGCAGATAGGCAAACCCGGTTTCCGAAAAGGCAAGACTCACAATACCCGAGGCAGCTAGCCCATCAGAAATCATCTGGTCCATCTCTCGGCGGATGTGATCGACTTCTTCGTAGGACTGAAACTGCAGTGGCAGATTATAAATCTGCAAATCGGGATAAAAGCGCGTCAATGAACCTGCAGCAACGGCGCCCCCGTGCAATTGTCCGATTCTCATTTTTCGGAGTACGGTTTGATCGTCGCCCTGAACACCCCCTGGATATATTTTGAACTTTACACGTCCGTCCGTCTCAGCCTCTATTCTCTTCACGCCTGCCCGAAGCTTTTTCATTGATGAAAGCCCGTCAGGTGATATCGTCGCGATTTTGTAGGTGGCAGCATGCGCAGCATCTACCTGAGAAAGGCATGTAAGCAGGCTAATGGTCAAAATGAATTTGTTAATCATCGTCTATCCTTAAAAGTAATCTTTTGATGAAGCCAATAGATCTTTGGCCCGCTCCTGCGCGACCCTATTTGTCAGCGTCATTCCATCTGCCACGGGATCTGCCGACAAGACCTCATTGAGCAATCTATCGTGCAGTTCCTGGTCGAAGATCAACCGCGCATACTGCTGAGCATAGATAACTTTTGTCATCAAATAGGCTTCGTTAATCTCAATGGCCTTCTCAAAGTGAACCCTACCCTCTTCAGGCTTGCCGCCCATTGAAGCTGGCAATAGCGTTTCCATCCCACCCATATACAGATGAGGGCCGCCATTTTCATAGTTTTCGTCTAGCTCAAGCACTCGCTCCATCAAAAGTTTGGCGCGACTGAGCTCTGCAATAACGGCCCAGTCATCGCTATTTGCCTGTAACCTTCCGACCCAGGCAAGACCCAATGCATAAGCTATCTGGACGTCCGCCACGTTAAGCGAACTCACTATTTTTTCAAAATCAGCATAACTTTGCTGGCGAGCATCACAAAGAAGTGATTTCGCTACACAGGCTGCACGTTCGGCGTATCGCATGCTTTTGTCACTCAGAAGCTTTATTCGGGCGTCATCGGTAACTAATGCTGAAAAAGCTCCATTTAGACTTGATGCAGCCAGCAATAGGTCTTCGGAATTTGGGCTGCTACGAAGAAAGCTGTCAATCAACAGCAAATAGGCAGGTACTCCCTCCCTCACTGTGTCGATGTCTTCGCTATTAAGTATGCTACCCGCAAGATCATCAGCCAGTTGGGAGGTAACCCCAGAGACCAGGTTGGCGCAACCTCCGCACAACAAAAGAAAAGCGACCAAAACCAAGCCACGCAATCGTCTAAACATTATTTCTCCTACCAAAATATTCGCCTCGTTCAGCCATTTGAGATTCTCGGGGGATAGCCTTCACCCATGACCACCAAAGAAGGGGTTTGCCTGCTTCTCAAAAGCGAGAGAGGTCGATGGACCATGGCCCGTGATGACGAGTGCGTCATCCGCAAGGCGGAACAACCGGTCCGTAATTGAGTGCTCGATGGATTCAAAACTACCGCCGGGCAAATCAGTCCTGCCTATACCAAGCTGGAACAGAGTATCGCCGGCAATTAATAC
>Ga0206679_10000333_pt1 | contig 39291 bp, 30 predicted proteins | sample M110012015metaG_FD_155464 | JGI IMG/M metagenome (GOLD analysis project Ga0206679, IMG submission 155464) | Ammonia-oxidizing marine archaeal communities from Monterey Bay, California, United States - M1 100m 12015 | ecosystem: Environmental > Aquatic > Marine > Intertidal zone | place: USA... | reverse complement strand
GGGGGGGGGGGAATCATGTCAGGGGCAGCTGTAAAGAGTCGACAACAGCTCGATTGGCCAGAACCTGAATTAAAGCCCTTGATGCGAGTCGTGTCTTGACTGGACGCGGTACCGGCTATGTTGCAGCGTTAGGGGGTGAGTAGCGTGGTATATCAGGATCGATCATTCAGGAAATTCAATGTCAGTAATGGGTGCTTTATTTAGTCGCGGCGAACAGATCAGGCACCAGCGCTTTGCCTACCGGGGCGTGATCTATAGGGTTGATCCGGTATTCCTGGGTTCGAATGCATGGTACGAGAAAATGGCCCTTTCTAAACCGCCTAAGAATGCACCCTGGTATCATGTCCTTGTACACGAATCCGATCATACCACCTACGTAGCCCAGCGAAATCTGGCGGCATACTCAGGTGTAGAACCAATCGATCATCCCATGCTGGCTGACTTTTTTGATGGCTTTGAAAAAGGGCGCTATCTCGTTATTGGTGATAATCGGGTCTGATCCGCTGAGGTTGAGCAGAAAATTAAAGTCCTTTAATTTGCCGGGACAAATTTGTCTTGCCTTACCTAAAGGCATTGGCGCAGGTGATTAGGGTCAGGAAGTGGGTTGTTCCTGGCTGGGCCTAGCGCTTTGTCATTAGTGGCTTGCTGGAAAATGGCGTAAGAGAATTGAAAATAAGGCCCCCAGGCAAATTACCAGAAGTACTTGACCCAATCCGTTTTATCTGGATAGAGTGTCAGCATCAATGCAAAGGTTTAGGAAAGGATTTATGGAACCTGAGTTTTATACGCCACCGACAACCGCCGATTCGTCGAAGTTGACTGCAGCTCGAGTTTCTCGAAGAAGTTTTATTAAGGGAATTATTGCTAGTGGCGCTACGGTCGCATCCGGGTCCATGCTAGGCACATTAGCCGGTTGCTCGGCAGAGACTTCGTCCACGACGGGAATAGCGGGCACGGTTGAGAGATTGATTACATTAAATATCAATGGTAAATCCAGGCGGGTCGATGTGCTTCCGCAGGAAACCCTCGCCATGACGCTACGATACAAACTCGGGCTTACGGGTACCAAATTGGGTTGTGATCGGGGAGAGTGTGGCGCCTGTACCATTTTGATTGATGACGTACCCACTTATTCCTGTTCAACGCTGAGTCATGGAGTCAGAGGTCGAAGGGTAACTACCATTGAAGGTCTGCAGGCACCAAATGGCGATCTTCACCCAGTTCAACAGGCTTTTGTTGATGAGTTAGGCCCACAGTGTGGCTTTTGTACCCCAGGGCAGATCCTGTCTGCAGTCGGGCTACTAAAAGTAAACCCCAGCCCCACCCGGGATGAAGCGCGTCGGGCAATGTCAGGCAATCTGTGCCGTTGTGGTGCCTATGATCATTATCTGAATTCCGTGATGCGTGCAGCGAGGATAAGCTGATATGAATAACTACACATTATTGGGTAAGGACTTCACTCCACCGGATATCGTTGCAAAAGTCACCGGCAAGGCAAAGTATGCTGAGGATTTCAGGGTAGAAGGCATGGTTTTTGCGCGCTTGCTTAGCAGCCCTATGCCGCATGCCAGGATTAAGCGTATGGATGCCAGTGAAGCTCTGGCGATGCCTGGCGTGGTGGGTATCTTAACAGCCGATGATCTGCCACCGGCAGTATCGCCGCAGAAGCCTACCCTGACCAATGAGCCTCACTATGTTGGTGAACCCATTCTGGCTTTGGCTGCCGAGAGTGAGACCATTGCCCAGGATGCGCTGGAGAAGATAAAAATAGAATGGGAACCCTTGCCGTTTACTGTCGATCCATTAGAGAGTCTTTACCCTGGGGGTGCTAATGCGCGAACGGATGGGAATGTTGTTTCACGTGGTGGTTCTGGTAAACCGCCAGCCATAGAGGAAACCAAGTGGTCTGCGAGGGATTTTGCTGCAGTTGAGGAAGGACAATTGCCCATGGGGCAGGCTCAGGCGGAATGGGCTTACGGTGATGTTGAAGGTAATTTCGAAAAAGCCGAATATATCATTGATGAAACTTTTGTGACTGCCGGAACCTCCCATCATTGCCTGGAGCCCCGTTCAGCACTGGCTTACTGGCAGAATGGTAAGTGCATTGTCCACGGTTCTTCGCAAAGTCAAAGTTTTACTCATCCGTTTCTTGCTCAGATGATCGGTATAGAGCCGAAGGATCTTGTTTTTATTGGTGAGTATTGTGGCGGTGGATTTGGCTCGAAAGGGTATGCCTATACAGAAATGTCCATTCCTGCTCATCTCTCCAAGAAGATCAGCCGGCCGGTGATGATGCGAGTTAGCCGTGCCGAAGAGTTCTTTGTTGGTGCAGCCAGGCCAGGTTTCCAGGGTAGAGTCAGGTTGGGCTTTGCTGGAAATGGTCGTATGCTGGCAGCCGACCTTCATATTGTTCAGGATAATGGCCCTGATACCGGTTTCAATGACTTTATGTCAGCTGGCGATGCCCTGGCGCTTGTTTATACGCCCAAAGCCATGACTTTCAAGGGGATCCCGGTCGCCACCAATACACCGCCAAGAGTACCCCAGCGAGGCCCGGGTCAAAATCAGTTGGCTTGTGTCATTGAGCCCTTGCTTGATAAAGCGGCCAAACACCTTGGTATAGACCGAGTCGCTATTCGGGCTCTCAACGATCCTGATAATAACACTCGATATGGCCCAAAGCAGCGCGGTCTCACCAGTGCTTATCTGAATGAAGCGCTTGAAAAGGGCGCTGCAGAGTTTGGTTGGCAGGAAAAGAAAAAATTAAGTGGGCAGAAAAATGGTTCCAAGGTCATGGGTATCGGTGTTGGCCAGGCTTATCATAGTGCGGGCTCTAAGGGATTCGATGGGCTGGTCGTCATCACACCTGAGGGGAAGTTACATATTCATACTGGGGTGGGTAACCTGGGCACCTATTCTCATACAGCAACTTCTCGTGTTGCCGCGGAAGTACTTAAATGTGACTGGAATTCTTGTGTGGTTGTCAGGGGCGATAGCCGAAAACATTTACCCTGGAACCTTGCTCAGTTCGGCAGCAACACCTCTTATACCATGACCAGAACTAATTATGTGGCTGCCATGGATGCCGTAAATAAGTTAAAGGAAATCGCTGCAATGGATTTCGGTGGCACAGCTAGTGATTATGACATTGGTGATGAAAAGGTATTTGCCAAAGCAGATCCCTCGAAGAGTCTGAGTTATGCCGCGGCTGCCCAGCGTGCGATCGACATCGGTGGCAAATATAGTGGCAAGGAAGCGCCCGAGGACCTTAATGCCATGACTAAAACCTCGGTGGCAGCTTTGGCCGGCACGGGTCTTGTCGGTGTGGCCAAGGACACGCTTGAGTCTGAGGGTACGCCGCCTGCTTTTGCGGCCGGTTTTGTCCTGATCGAACTTGACATAGAGACCGGGCTTTATGAAATCTTGGATTATGTTGGCTCCGTGGACTGCGGTACGGTGTTGCACCCCATGGGCCTGGATCAACAGATCAAGGGCGGTGCGGTGATGGGCTTTGGTATGGCGACTAAGGAACGTCATGTTTATGATCCGCAAAACGGTCTACCAGCAGCGGTAGGTGTAAACGATTCAAAACTCACGACTTACTTGGATCTGCCCCTGGAAATGCGGACAGCAGCCGTTGACGTCGCAGACCCGATGAATCCGGTCGGTGCCAGAGGTATTGGTGAGCCGGTGATGGGGTGTGCTGCTGCTGCCTTGCTATGTGCTATTTCTGATGCGCTTGATGGTCATTACTTCAATAGAATACCGATTGTTCCCGATATGATTGTGAATGCTGCCAGTGGCCGTGATCAATCGCATGGCCCCTTGGCGATCAATACCTTCTAGGGAGAAGAAAGCATGACTAAAGACATGATGCGAGGGTTTGATCTATATCAGCCGGCTAACCTGGAAAACGCACTGAGTTTGACCGAGCGCCTCGGTAAGGATGCCTGGCTCATGGCGGGCGGTAATGACAGCTTGGACTGGTTTAAGGATCGGGTCAAAAATCCATCCGCTTTGATAGATATACTTGCCATTGATTCGCTCAGGGGTATAAGGGAAATAGACGGTGGTATTGAAATAGGCGCTACGACGACACTCACAGAGATTGCTAATAGCGAACTGATTAGGTCTAGTTATAATTTACTGGCAGAGGCGGCCAGCCACGTAGCCAGTCCCCAGATCCGCAATGTCAGTACGATTGGGGGTAATCTCTGTCAGGATGCGCGGTGCTGGTATTATCGCTCCGGCTTAGATTGCTATCGAGCCGGTGGGAAAAAATGTTATGCAGATACACCCGAAGGTATGAATCGTGAGCATTGTCTGTTTGCCGCTGACAGATGTGTTGCCGTGTCCCCGTCAGATACAGCACCCGCGCTAGTCGCGCTGGATGCAACCTGTGTGATGGTTGGTCCCCAGGGGCAGCGAAGCGTCAAAGCCGAAGATTTTTTTATTGGCCCGGCAGTCGACATAGAGCGTATGACGGTATTGGAAGAAAATGAAATCCTGACGGCCATTCAGATTCCAGATCATTGGGCTGGAGCGAACTTTTACTTTGAAAAGGTCGCAGATCGTAACACCTGGGATTTCGCGCTGGTCAATGTTGCTTGTGCCATGAAGCTGAACAAAAACACAATCGAAGATGTTCGTATAGCCTGTAGTGGGGTTGAATGTGTGCCAAAACGATTAACTGTCGTTGAGAGCGTGGTTAAAGGCAGTCCACTGGATGATGAAATTGCAGCCCTCGCTGGCAAGTCAGCGATACGCGGTGCGACGCCGTTGAATTATAATCATTTCAAAATACCTTTGCTGGAAAACCTGGTTAAACGTGCGATACGGAATAGCTAGCCGGTGACGGTGCTGCGCTACAGTTCAGATGCCTGGGGACAATCCGTATTGGAAGGCGTGTCCTGGGATATGCTGGGTGTGTTTTTCTTCGTGACAGTCATCGCCATTGTTGTGCATGCCCTTTATATGTGGCGCATCGGGCAGTCCAAATAGAGCATGTGTGATAGATGACCGATGATGGCGCCGAGGCTGAAACCGTAACAGTTGAACCCCCTCAGGTGGCTCGGCATTTGTTGCTTGATATCTGCTTTCACTGGCTGGCCGCCATTTCCGTCCTGATTCTGCTGGTAACCGGATTCCTACCCATTATCGGGTTTAAATTCGCCTGGGTGATGAGCCATTGGGTTGCTGGTATGTTGCTGGCCTTGTTGGTTTTGCTGCATATTGTCAGAGCCTGGTGCTGGCAAAGCATGAGAAGTATGTTCTTCGGTCTGGCAGACTTTAAACAAATAATAGGATCTAAGGGGCAAGCAGCAGGCATTTCCAATGGCGAGTGGACAAGACCGGATAAATACTCACCGCCACAGAAACTCATGCACCATGGTGTTACTATTCTGATTATAGCCACCATTGTCACGGGAAGCCTGATGATGGTGAAGATTGATACGCCGTGGTGGCAACGGGATCTATATTGGTTGTCTGCTGAAAATTGGGGGATCGTCTACGTAGCACATGGATTTGCAGCGTTGTTCCTGCTGTCTGTTGTGATGATTCATATCTACTTTGCGTTACGACCTGAAAAGCGTGCCTATCTGCGCTCGATGATTTCCACTCAGATGGTCCGGCAGGAAATTTCTAATCAGCATGATTCTGGAAAGAGGACTTTGGAAAATAGGGAACCAATTGATGGTGAGTGATACTAGCGGGTTGTTTAATGAGCGTGTTAACAGCATTGAGTCAGCTTATGAGTTCATGCTGGCCTATGCGGCTCAGGGTCATGAAAAATCAGCGGGTCCAAGGCCGGCGCATGAGCAGGAAGTTTTTGCTTACCTCAAAGAGATGGATCAGGCATTAACTGATATTGCTGATATAACCACCAGGCAAGTCGAACAGCTCAATGCCAGTCAAGTTGATGCTTATCGCGCCTTCATCGATGTGCTGGCCAATGATGCAAAAAGCAGTCAAGCGGCGGTGAGGCTATTACTTTGCCAAAGTTCGATTAGCTCCCAGCTAGTTGATAACCTGAATGCTTCTATTCATCTTAGAGCGCTGCTGACGGATTTGTTTGTCATTGATGAGGCGCTTGGCTAGCGTATTTGATTAGAATGTCTGGATAAAATCTGGGTATTCAACCCTGGCAGTTGAGGCAACAGTAAAATGGGCTGTTAAGCCGGGCAAAGGGTAATTAGGCCAGGATTGAATGGGGCTAGGGCTTTGCATTTGCTATGAGATCAGGTCATTGGCTTTGTTAGCCAGATGGAGGGAGGAATCTTTTTTCAAACTTCCAGATTGCGATCGTCCCAATGTTGAAAACATGGGGTATTCTGATAGGAAAGAGCATTGTCTTAGATGAACCCGTAGCTTGGCTGACTGGATTTAATCCTTGCCGGTTTTGGAAGGCTAGTTTCTGTCACCGAAATACGAAACGAGTATCGAAAAGGGAGGTGCTATGACCTACGCTGGTGATCGAACCATATTCGATGCTGATAGTCACCTGCTTGAGTTACCGGATTTTCTCTCCAGCCATGCAGATAGTCGAACCAGAAGGCGATTACCTGATTTGGGAGCTGCCTTGGTGGGCCAGTTTAACCCAGGAGATTATATTCAGGAGCAGGGTCATCACCCGGACCGTGTGCGTGAACTGCTTGAACTGGGAGATAATCTCACTAGGGGCCCTAAATGGCATGAGGCATTGGGTTCTTTTAATGGCCCTGAGCGTGGTCGTGCCCTGGATCTTCTAGGTTTTTCCGAGCAGGTGGTTTTTTCGTCCTTCTGCGCCCGGCTTATCTTTGATCCCGCCAATGACCTTGATATCGCCTATGGTGGTGCTGCCGCGCATAATCGCGCAATGGCTGATTTCTGTTCGGCCGATCATCGTCTGATCGGTGTGGCCATGCTGCCTTTACAAGACCCGGCTAGGGCGCTTAAAGAACTCGAACAGGTCAAGCAGTTAGGATTAGGTGCTGTCTGGATTCCTGCTGATGCGCCTGCAGGTCGTTCACCCGGGCACCCTGATAATGATGGAATCTGGGCTTGTCTGGCGGAAGCAGGATTACCGTTTATTCTCCATGTAGGTAGCGCGCCCTTGACCATTGGTGATGCCTGGATGAACGATGGCCAGCCAGATTCGATGAGTGCTAGGGGTGGGGCTGAGGTCATTGGCAGCAAGGACCTCACGGTCATTCACTTTGCTGCGCATCAGTTTCTCTCGGCGATGATTCTTGATGGTGTGTTGGAAAGCCATCCAAGGTTAAATGGAGGGATCATCGAAATTGGAGCAGGTTGGGTTCCGGATATGTTGCGCCGCCTTGATCATGCGGTTGATATCTGGTCAAAATCAGAACCTCAATTGGCTAAGATGTCGAGAACACCATCAGAGCAGGCAGAAATGCAATTGAGATTCACGCCCTATCCATTCGAAAATGTAGCGCAAATAGTGTCTGAATCTAGTTCGAAACTGTATATGTTTTCGTCTGACTATCCGCATGCTGAAGGCGGACGGGACCCTATTGGCCGCTTCCTGAGTTCTACCGGTTCATTAACCCCACTCGATCGACAGCACTTTTTTGCCGATAATTTCACCACTCTCTTCCCTGTCCGAAGAACCTCCTAGCCTGCGATAGTCAGACCAAAGGAATTATCCACGTTTGATTAAGTTAATCACCGATCGTTATCCCGCACTCGCTTTCAGTCTATATAGACGCTATTGGCTGGCGTCGCTGGGCTCTGTGGGTGGCTGGCAGATAGCGGCGGTCGCCATGGGCTGGCTAGTGTTTGACCTGTCTGGTTCAGTCCTTGATTTGGGTATTCTCGGTGCGGCATTGGCGCTGCCGGGCATCGTTATGACCATGGTTGGCGGCGTCATTGCAGATCGCTTTGAAAAACGTACAGTGCTGCTGATGACGACCTGGGTGCAGGTCCTGGTCCTGATTTTATTAGCTTGCCTGGATGCCCTTGGCCTGATTAGTGTAACTCAGGTCTGGCTACTGGCCGCTATCATCTCAACGGTAAGCGGCATAGACGGACCGACCCGGCAGGCTTTTTTCCCTCATTTGATAAACCGGGATGCGTTGTTGTCTGCGGTCGCCCTGAACTCGGTACTATGGCAGTTGACCCGGATGGTGGTGCCTGCAGTCGCGGGGCTGATCATAGCCACCTATAGCACGGCATTGGTTTTCTGGTTGGCTGCGCTGGGTTATTTAATCATGTTGATTGTGCTGCTGCAGATCAGACTGCATTTGCCAGGAATTCAGGGTAGCTCTCCCTTGAGCCAGATTATGGAAGGGTTGCGATTCATTGTGGTTAATCCATTGTTTCGAAATTTGATTCTGCTTTGCTATGCCAGCATGTTCTTTCTCAGTGCGTATCAGCAGCTTATGCCGGCATTTGCAGATCTGTTAGGAGCGGGCCCTAAGGGCTTTGGATTACTGATGTCAGCCTCTGGAGTTGGGTCAATTGTGGGTACTGTTATTTCGGGCGCAATCAAACCGGGCCCCCGCTATGGCAGAACGATGCTGGCGGCCGCGGGCTTTTCTGCCGTTATGCTCTCTGCTTTTGCGGTCTCGACGATGTTACCCAGTTATTTGCTGGCGTTACTGTTTGTTTTATTTTCAGCGGCGGGTTTGTCTGTCTTCTTGATTCTTTCTGCGACCGCGTTGCAGTTTGAAGTTCCTGACCAGTTGCGAGGTCGCGTTTTGGGAATTCACACGATTACCTATAGTCTGATGCCTCTCGGGGCTTTATTGATCGGCGCTTTGGCCGAAGTCTATGGCACCCCGGTGGCGATGCTGATGGGATTAGCTGGGTATACTTTTATCTGGATGGGGCTTGGTGCTTCTGCTTCTATTCGGCATTTAGAGCAGCCTGATGGTAGATCCAATTGATGAATCATGGCGATATTCCTGTCTCTTTCCAATTTCAAAGGGAATGGGTCGAAAGCCCTGCTAGATATCATGGTGAAGGTCCGATCGTGGGTTTTTCCTGACAGCTTTTCCTGATAGCTTTTCCTGATAGGGGAAAGTTTTGTTACATTACTGGTAGCCTGGGATTGTCCATTGAGTTTGCGACGGTCAAGTTCCCGCCTAAATTGTATCGTGATGCAGTTGATGGAGTTGTATCCGAATGTTAGCTTTTTCGATTAAGGAACTCGTATGAAACTCAGTCCATTTCATGTCGCTATTCCTGTCAGGAATCTTCAGGAGTCACGTGACTTTTATAGTAATGTTTTACATTGTACGGAGGGTCGAAGCAGCCATGATTGGGTTGATTTCAATCTCTTTGGCCACCAGTTGGTAATACATCATGACCCCGGTATTGGCGCTAATAACCGCCTTAAGCTTTACACTAATCCGGTCGATGATCAGGCCGTGCCAGTGCCGCATATCGGCGTCGTTCTGGAAATGCCGGACTGGCAGGTGCTAGCAGAAGGCCTGATTTCCGCCGGAATCGAATTTGTGATTGAGCCCTATATCAGGTTCAAAGGATTACCCGGCGAACAAGCAACGCTTTTCTTTTTGGATCCCACGGGTAATGCGCTTGAATTTAAGTCGTTTAAAGACATTGATAAGCAGCTTTTTGAAGTGTAATGAAGCACCTTTGAACTATTCATGTTAACCATGGTTCCTATCTAATGTTGCGGGACCCAGATGGCCAATGGGTGGCCAAGATCCATGGATGCAGACGGATGGCAAGGGAGTGAACAAACCGGTGTCAATGAACTTTGCTGCCCACTTATGTAGCTCAGTAGATCCCGCTTTTATGGAATAAGGCAGTAAGCAGGTGGGCGAGGGTGGGTTAAAAGGAGAAGCCAAGGGGGAACTTTTAACCGTGTAATCGGATGGATGGTGGTCTCACTTGTCGGTTGTTAGCCAGGGCATGCGAGTATCGCTGTAAATATCATGCTGCGGACTGATAGTTTCAGCGGCATCGAGGCTGCATAGCGTGATGTCGATGACATCTGGATGAGACTCTAATATACAGGCTACTGGAGTGCCACAGTCTGGGCAAAAGTAGCGACTTCCGTGGGCTGAGGACTTGAGTAGTTTCGGTGTTCCCTTGGTGTAACTGAAACGGTCATTGGGGACCACGATCCAGGATACGAAGGCTGCAGCTGAGGTTCGCCTGCACATCGTGCAGTGGCAATTGGCAGTGAGGTAATCGCCTGATTCGAATGTGTAACGGATCGATCCACAAAAACAACCTCCAGACAGTTGCGTACTCATTGCTTTCTCCAGTGAGATTTGTTGGTAATAAGTATTATAAAACGATCTTAGTTTTTACAAAAGAAGAAGCAGACCAGGGCGATTTATCGGAATCGGATGCGGATGTTATGATGAGATTCTGCCGAACTGGCCCTGATCAATTGGCTAATACTGAATCTGGTAAGGTTGATTGTTGGGGAAGTCAAAACATGGTTTATTCATTCTGTCTAAATTAATAAGAGAGTTCACTATGCCTAACTCACCGTGTCATGAACCTTTACATGAGATTGAAACAGCCAGCATGGATGAACTTCGTCATCTGCAATTCGACAGAATGAAGAAAACATTGCAGCATGCCTATGAAAATTCCCCCATGTACGAGGATAAATTTAAAGCCGCCGGTGTCCATCCAGATGACTTTGGCAATTTGGATGACCTAGCAAAGTTCCCTTTTACCACCAAACAGGATCTCCGGGATAACTATCCGTTTAGAAGTTTTGCCGTTCCCATGGAAGAGGTGGTTCGTATTCATGCGTCAAGTGGTACAACCGGTAAACCGACGGTAGTCGGTTATACGCAAAATGATATCGATGTCTGGGCTGATGTGGCAGCCAGGTCAATTCGTGCTGCGGGTGGGCAGGCGCTGGATAAAATTCATGTGTCTTATGGTTATGGGTTGTTCACAGGGGGCCTTGGAGCGCACTATGGCGGAGAGAAATTGGGTTGCGCTGTCATTCCCGTTGGCGGTGGCCAGACTGAAAAACAAGTGCAACTGATTCAGGACTTTGATCCGGATATTATTATGGTGACACCGTCTTATATGTTGAACATAGCAGACGAAATGGATCGTCAGGGAGTTAATCCAGACAGCTTGTCTTTACGGTTGGGTATTTTCGGTGCTGAACCCTGGACAGATGCCATGCGTAAAGAAATAGAGTCGCGTTTGCACCTGGATGCAGTTGATATTTATGGCTTGTCAGAAGTAATGGGGCCGGGCGTTGCCCAGGAATGTCTGTTGACCAAGGATGGCCCAACGATCTGGGAAGATCATTTTTACCCTGAGGTAGTTGACCCGGAAACCGGTCATGTTGTTGCAGAGGGAGAAGAAGGTGAGCTGGTATTCACCAGTCTGACCAAAGAAGCCATGCCAGTGATTCGCTATCGTACCCGGGATCTGACCCGGCTTTTACCCGGTAGTGCCAGGACCATGCGAAGGATGGCCCGCATTACGGGCCGTAGTGATGACATGATGATTATTCGCGGGGTCAATGTTTTTCCTTCTCAGGTTGAAGAGCATCTGCTGACCATTGATGCGCTGTCGCCCCATTATCAGATCGAATTGTCCAAAGACCGGCATATGGATGTCATGACGATTAATGTCGAATTGGCTGAAGGGTCCGATTCTTTGCCTGATAGTATTGCAGCTGAATTGACTCACAGAGTTAAAACTTTCATTGGTGTGACTGCGAAAGTACAGGTTCATGGGCCAGGCGCCATTCCTCGCTCTGAGGGTAAAGCGCAGCGTATTATTGACAAGCGATAAGCTGGCTAATGCTTGTCTCTGAGTTTTTCTTGTTGAATTGGAATTGGAATTGGAATTGGAATTGGAATTGGGTGGCATGCAAAGCTTTTTTAGGGATAAGATCTTAGTTTTAGTCATCCGCTAGCTTTTTAATGGCATACCACTGATCTCGAAAAAGTGGCCAATGCCGTAAATGATGGGAGATAAGATTGATGAGAATAATTCTGTTAGTGATTTGTTTGATACTTAGTTGCTCGGTTGCTTTTTCGCACTCGGGCCCTGAGAAGCCGGAACCTGTACCGCTGGAGACGTTGGCAGCTGCATTTGGTTGGGATTTTGATGGTACGGAGATTACAGTTGAACGGGTTGGCAAGAATCTGAATGTATTGTTTGGAACGGGCGGGAACATTGCAGTCAGTGCGGGTGTAGATGGGGTTCTTATCGTTGATGATCAATTCCCGTCAATGATGCCAAAAATAGAGGCTGCCATTGCTGGGTTGGGAGGTGATGCAATTGATTTTGTCATCAACACCCATTGGCATTTTGATCATGCAGAGGGGAACCTTGCACTAGGACCGAAAGGGTCCTGGTTGGTTAGTCATGCTAACTCTCGTAGCATGATGCTGGATGACCATCTCATTAATCTTGTTGGAATTTCGTATTTGCAAAAAGCTTACCCGGAATCTGCACTGCCGACATTAACCTTTGATACAACGATGCAATTTCATTTAAATGGAGAGCAAGTTGATTTGTTCCACTTTGGACCTGCTCATACGACAGGTGACACGGCCATTATTTTTCGTGGTAATAATGCTGTCCACCTCGGTGATGTTTTCAATAATGCGGGCTACCCTTTTATCGATGCGGGTAATGGCGGAACGCTTGACGGCGTGATTCAATTCTGTTCTGAAACCTTGAAGCTGATTGATGCTGACACAGTTGTGATACCGGGACATGGTCCAATTACGGACTACAGTGCCTTGAAAGACTATATTGATATGTTAACCACGATTCGGGATCGCATGATGGCTTTGATTGAGAAAGGAGCGACTCTCGAGGATGTGGTTGCTGCCAAGGTAACCAAAGAGTGGGATGAAAAGAACGGCGATAACACAGGGTTTATTAATCGATCCTATATGAGTCTGACGCATAAAATAGTGGATCGTTAGTACCTCGGTACAGGTTGTGTTGAGTGACCTGATGCTTGCAGGTATCAGCGGTGGGCATTTAACTGGCATGGAATACTGAGAAAGCCGCGAAACCGTGCCCGACTGGCCCGAACCGGTCGATTAACTAATTGATAATCAGGGAAATGCTTAATAAAACCTGATATGGCGACACTTGCTTCGAGCCTCGCAAGCGTATTGCCAATACAGTTATGGGCGCCACTGGCGAAGGCAAGGTGCCTATTGGGGGATCGACCAATATCAAATCGCTGGGCGTCCGCAAAGCTGTCAGGGTCACGGTTGGCGGCACCAATACACAGGTGGATATTACTTCCCGCAGGGATTAAGCGGTCACCGATTTGTGCGGTTTTTGTGGCCATTCGGTTACCCAGTTGATTGGGGCTTTCCATGCGCAATACCTCTTCAACTGTGGTTTTAATCAGGTCTGGTTGTTCAATCAGGCGTCGCCGCTGTTCAGGGTTATCGTGCAGCGTAACAAGAGCACTGCCAATCAGGTTAGTTGTGGTTTCGTGGCCTGCATTGAGTAAAAAGATACAGTTGTGTAGTAACTCTTTCTCAGAGAGTTTGACCCCATCCGTTTCACCTTGAATCAGGCGGGTTAATACATCGTGTTCAGGGTTGCCCGGTTGCTTGCGGCGTCGCTCGGTCAGTTTTGCCAGATAAGCGAGAAAATTTTGCACAGATTGATTGCCCCGATCCGCGGCTTTGTCACTGATGACCGGTTCCAGGGCGCCTAAAATCGCCAGCGACCATGCTCGTAATGGGGCACGTTCGCTGTGTGGTATATCCAGCAGGTTACCAATGATTTCAATGGGAATGACACTGGCGAAGTCCGTCAGTAGGTCGATTTGGCTCTTTCCTTTCATATTAGAAATTAACTCATCTACCAGTGCGGTTAAGCCGGGCTCCATGGCGTTGATGGCTTTGGGTACCAGTGCCCCATTAAGAATACTACGTACGCGGGTGTGCAGAGGCGGGTCATTGAAAACCAACGAGTTGGTATGGTGCTCGTATAAGGGGGTATCACCGAATTTTGGCTTAAATTGAATTTTCTTGTCAGAACTGAACGTGGAGGTATTTTTATATATGCCGATAATGTCGGCATAACGGGTCAGGAAGAAGCTGCCATCGGACAGTTGTTTGACAGGAGAATGTTCCCGCAGTGCTTCGTAATAAGGGAAGGGGTTGTCATAAAAATCCTCCGGAAGCGTGAGCAGGTCAAAGCCTTGAGCGAGTTCAGCAACTTTGTTTTGCTGGGTTGGTGCATCCTTCTGCATATGATGGCTGGTATCCTGGCGCGCGTGATATTAATAAATACCATAGCCTAGTAGAAAGTGACAACCATTCAGGCTGTTTCAATCGGGTTAGCCCAGTGTTTTAAGCGGTAGGGCCGTGGCTTAGAACCAAAACAAGATGGGCCGCTATTTATTTTCAAATGCTGTTGAGTAAGGCGTTGAGTTTTTTGAGTTCGCTGTTCCAGTCAGCCTGCATTTTAGGTTTTTGGAATTTTATTTTCCTGGCCTGGTCTTCTCCAATCAGGGTCTCTAGCTTGATAATCCTTTCCAGAATTGAGTCCTCATCAGCTATCTGCCCCGGGGTAATGAAATTGGCAGTCGTGGATTTACTACTCTGGGTAATTTGGCTTGGCTCGGTTTGGTAAAACGATTCTGGATGGCTGATCTCGATTAACTTCTGCTTCTCGATGAGCATAAAGCGATCAGCGATATGGTTGATAAATCTGCGGTCGTGGGAAGTCACCAGCAGGGTTGCGTTGGTCGCTAGAATCTGCTGTTCGAGCTGTTCCTTGCCCTGAATATCAATGTGATTAGTAGGTTCATCCAGGATAAGGAAGTTCGGCTGGTTGATTTTAATGATCAGGAACATCAGCCGGGCCCTTTCCCCACCGCTTAGCAAGGCGACATTTTTAGTGATATCCCGATACGGAAATCCGGCTTTGATTAAAGCTGTTTTGTAGTCTGTTTCGCTGCCTCGATGGCAGCGTGCTCTCAATGTTTCCACCAGATTTATGGTGCCATCGAATTCGCTTATTTCCTGATCATAATAACCAATCTCACATTGAGGGTTAAATTTTATAAAGGCTCCGTTTTTATCATTTGCAAATCGTTCCATGATCAACTTGATAAACGTGGTCTTGCCGGTACCGTTATGTCCTAGTAATGCGATACGGTCACCGGGGCGTATAAAAAATTCTTCTATATGAAATAGTGGTAGTGCCTTAGTCCCGGGCGATAAGATATCGCGGTTGTCGACGTGCAGCATCCTGTTGGCTCGAGCGGTCTGCAGTTCAAGATCGAGGTGAAGTTTGGAACCTTTGCTGACAAAGGTTTTCTTTTCTTCCATCTTCTCGATTCGTTTTTCCATACTCTTTGCCTTGGCGGCGAATTTCTCGTTATCGTAGACTTTTCCCCAAGTGGCTAGCCGTTTGGCACTGACGGTGAGGCTCTTGATGGCCTTCTCTTCTTCTTTGAGTCTGGCATGGGCAGCAGTATCCTGTGCATCAAGATGTCTTTTTGCTTCTGTATAGGGTAGATCAAAGTTGTAAAGTCTTTCATCCCTGAGAAAGAGAGTACGCTTGGTAACGGCATCGAGAAATTCACGGTCGTGGGAGATCAACAGAAAAGCGGCTTCAAGCTGTTGAAGGAACTGCTCAAAAAACAGCAGCGTTTTCAGGTCAAGGTGATTAGTGGGCTCATCGAACAGAATCAAATTTGGTTTATTGATGACAGCGCGAGCAAACATGAGTCGATTTTGCTGACCACCGCTTAGGTCAGCGACTCTGTAATCATATTCAGCAGGGCTGAACCCGAGTTCTGCCAGTAGTTGCTCAACACGATATTGGTTGAAATCTTTTTCTTCTTTGGGCAGTTTATCGGCTAACGCATCGGCAAGGCTTTGCCCGGTGAGTGCGGGATTGATAAATTGCTCGACCACTTCCAGCTGCAGTCCTCGATTTCTCGAGATTTCGCCTTCATCGACGTCAAGCTCCTGGCTTAAAATGGCTAACAGCGTCGATTTGCCTGAGCCATTGTGGCCAACCAGGCCAATCTTATCGCCGTCATTGATAGAAATATCAAGGGATTTAAATAGAGTCTTGGTACCAAGGGAATGGCTGATACGATGACCTTGGAGGAGTGGCGCCATAACGAAAACCCCTGACTGAGATGTTGGCAAAAACAGTTAAAGGCTTTGCGCTTCGTAAGGCAAGGTTTTTTAGTTGAGCTATCGATTGCCGGCCTTTTGTGGGCTCGGCTGGGTTAAATCCTGTCGACAAACCGAACTGTGCGGTGGCAGGGCTCCAACCCGACTTTAGTCGGATGGAGCCAGGCACATGGGAGCAGAGCTCGTTGTCAGTAAGCTGAAGATTCCTGCTTATCTTTTCTGAGCTGCACTTGTCCTGCGTTCTAGGACTGAAAAAATTACAAACGGTCACTGAGACCAAAAATGGGCACATTTGTTCGCCACTTGCCCTGGGTGAAATCCGGGATATTTACGGGAACACTGCCCTGAGCAATGGATTGCTCGCTCAAGGCTGAAACAACGCTCATGCTGACCGCATCATAAACGTCAATGACCGGTGGAGCGCCTTTGAACGTTTCGATCATTGCCCTGACGATGAAATAGTCCATACCACCATGACCTGCCCCGACGGCATTTTCTTGAAAGCGGCGCCAAAGTGGGTGGTCGTATTCCTCGAGGTAGGGCGCCTCGTCTTCCCATCGGTGCGGTTGATCACTCAAGCCTTCGATATAGAGTGATCGGGCATCTTTTTGCCAGATGCCCCGGGTGCCCTGGACGCGGAAATTCAGGGAATAGGGCCGAGGATTATTAGTATCGTGACTGAGCACAATGGATTGACCATTGGCACATTTGATCACAGTAGTAACAATGTCTCCGCATTTGAATTCAACCGCTGTGTTCGGGTGAGTGGCGCCACCTTTATCGACAATATATTTGTGCAGTCCGCGTGCCTGGCTTGCAGTAGCGGTGAGGTGGAGCATGCGATTACCTCTATTGATACCCAACATGGGGCTGATCGGTCCCAGGCCATGGGTTGGATAGAGATCACCGTTTCGGTCAACTGAGTGTTGAGTTCGCCAACGTGCCTCAGAGAATCCCTTTGCCCCAAATTCGACGCCACCGCCATAGGCTTGTTTGCCGTTATTGAATTTCACGTGACGCAGGTCGTGTTGATAGCCGCCCTGACAATGCAGCAGTTCACCGAATAGGCCCCGCTGTACCATATTCAGTATTGCCAGGATATCGCGCCGATAGCATACGTTCTCCATGATCATGCAGTTCATGCCGGTTTGCTCAGAAGTTTTCACTAGATCCCAGCATTCTTCCACACTGAGCGCGGCAGGAACTTCAGTGCCGACCTGCATGCCATTTTTCATGGCCTCGATTGCCATGGGGTGATGCCAGCGCCAGGGTGTGGCTATATAAACCCCATCGAGCTCTTCTGCGCTTATCATCCTGCGGAAATCTTCATTACCCCGTTGGTAAACCCGGGGTGCCGGTTTGCCCGCGTCCTTTAATATCTTCAGTGCTGCGGCAAGCATGGTTTCATCGATATCGCAGATGGCGGGTATGTCGACTTCGGGGTATTTTGCAGCCAGTGACAGAACCCATTGACCACGCAGGCCGGTGCCAATGACACCCAGTTTCACTCGTTTCTGCGATGGATAGGCTAGTAGCGACCCTGCCATGGTTGTTGCTGTGCCTGCTATTGCAGTGGTTTTAATAAAGTCTCGGCGATTGATTGAATCTACCATGGCTGCTCCAGTTAATTCAGATAGTAAGGGAATTTGAAGCTATCCCAGGCCCCTACCAAAGTCGCTGTATTTGCTTAAGTGGACTTTGCTGTTGGCGGTCAGGGTTCCGCTGACTTTTGATTCCTACCCAGGCCAGCGTGACCCTGCTCTGCCGATTTGTAGCCAGGCTATACTATCCGTTGTTCTCGAAATTCGGCTATATCCTGGCCAGAAAATCCCAGCTCAGCCAGGATGTCATTAGTGTGTTCGCTCAGCGTGGGCGGTCGTTGTGGTTTCTCCAGTTCGATCTTGCTGAACTCCAGTGGTAGCCTGGGTAATGGGTAGGACCCTTCTATCCCAGGATATTCAATGTCGGTCAGATAATTCATAGCGTTGACCTGGGGATGTTCGAGGGCTTCCTGGGGAGATAACACTTCGCCGCAGGGGATTCTGGCCTGGTCGAGTTCGCTTACCACCTCCGCTGTGGTTCGAGATAGGGTCCAGGCCTGCATTCGCTGACTGATTATTGCCGCGTGCTCACCTCGGCTTGCGTCAGATGCAAAACGAGGGTCTTGTAGCCAGTGGTCTTCACCCATGAGATGGGCCCAGCGCTCGAACAGGGGCTGGCCGATAGCGCTAACGAGAATCCAGCCATCGACGGTTTGATAAGTATCCGATGGGGCGGCTGTTTGACCACGATTTCCAGAAGCAACGCGATTGATTCCAGTAATCGCCTGTTCTATGAGAGTGCCGCCGGCAACCGTCAGCGCAGAAGCGAGCAAGGCTCCCTGGACCTCCTGGCCTTCACCGGTTTGCTTGCGGTGCAGGATCGCTGCCAGTATAGCAATGGTATTCAGGGCACCTGTGGTGAAGTCAACATAGGGGTGAAAATTACGCATAGGTTGGTCAGCTGGACCTGTCATGTGCAGATTGCCGGACATTGCCTGCGCGACTCCATCGAAACCAACTCGATCTCCGAACGGGCCCGTAGCGCCAAATGCAGTACTACTGGCAAGGATAATATTGGGTTTTATCTGGCAGAGCGCGGCGTAATCGATGCCGATGTCCTTGAGCCCTGTTTGGGGCATATTGGCCACCACCACATCAGCAGATTCAATCAGTTTCCGCTTGATTGCATCTGCGCCAGGTTTCTTCGGATTTAGAGTCATACCACGTTTGTTCCTATTCAGGTGCAGGAAGGTTGAACCGACTTCGCCATCAGGATGGCCTGGATTAACCGGGGTGGTGTAGCGGTCTTCACTTCCGGAGACCTTCTCAATTCGGATCACGTCCGCTCCGAGATCGCCCAATAAGGCACCGCAGAATGGCCCTGCAATATATCGTCCAAAATCCAGTACTCGTACGCCTTTAAGGATATTCATAGCTGCTATCAATTGTTTAAAAAAATAAAATAACACAGAAGCACTGGACTGTAATACCACCGGATTAAGAAGCACCTTGAGGAGTATGGGAAGTTATCATTTGGTCTGGCTTTAAGAGTGAGGGGAATTGCGCTCGCCAGGCAGAATCAGTTACCAGAGTTTTAATCGTGAATATTCACGCGATAGGTCCCCTGGTAGGGCAGAACCGATAAGAATGGGTCAATTAATTGTCAGCTTTCAATTCAAAACGGCGCTCAACTCGAAACCCTGAGGCAGGTTGTGCTGGAAATACCGGTTGCAACTAATACCCCCTGATCTCTTACTTCAAGTATCGTGGTTGCTAGACCCTGGTCCAGTGCTGCGAGTTGGCAGGTTGAAATCAAATAGGCTGGGGTAATGCCCTGGCGGCAGAAACGTAATGACAGGTCGGGGTTGGGCATTGCTAAAGGTCTGCCCTTCAGTGCAGCTGCAACGGGCGGCCCAACTGAAAGGTCAGCAGCGATGCAGGCAGCTTCCTGTAATGAGCCTGATTTCCAGATGGTATCGCTGGCAGTGACAATTCCTTTGGAGGTTTTGCCTAACTGCCTGGGTCTGAATGTTGTTATCAGCGGTATTTCCTGCACGGCGGGTTGTCTCCAGATACGGCCGTCAGACGGGTGCAGGAGTTCTTCACCGGATTCTGGGATGCCAGGGACGTCCACGGGTTCCAGGGCCGAGGCATTGACAAACGACACGGTTCCGCGAGTGGCGAGTTTACCGTCACTTCTTGAGATATCGACACTGATGGTAGTTAGTGATCTGCCGATATTTAACGGCGTTGCACAAACTCTTGCAGGCCCGGGAGGGAAATTTCTGACGAACCTTGCGTCGATGCCGATAGGAACTCGATTGATTGCCAGAGACCGTGCTGCATCCACGCAGATGGCCGCTAATACACCGCCATTGGTGCCACCAAAACCCCCATTGAGAGATTTGTCCAGGTGATAAATTAAGTCTGCATCAGATTGCTGTGTGGAGAACAGATCACGAAACGTGTCTTTCATGAGGTTGCGCTGGCAGCAAATTCGGCGCGGCCTTGTGATAATAGAATAGTACCCTGCTGGTTTTCGGCTTGGATAATGGCTTCGCCAGGTGCGGTTTTCCATATTTTTGTAATGATCTGGTCTTCAAATTCGGCTCTGGCTGCAAATCGCCCTGACATGGATTTGAAGTGGTTTGGATTTCCATTACAGAGGCCGCTGAGGACGGCCCGGCCAACAAAGCCGTAAGTACACAGTCCGTGCATAAAGGGTTTGTCGTAGCCTGCCTTTTGCGCAAAACCAGGGTCAATATGTAATGCAACGCGATCACCGGATAAGCGATAGAGCGCGCCCTGTTCTTCTTGAGTTTGATGGCGGATAACGATATCAGCCTCTCGATCAGGTGGAACATCGGTGTCTTTAGCAGAAGGGCCTGGCTCGCCACCAAAACCCCCTCCACCGAAATAAAATAGGGTTGCATGGGTCCTGAAAAGAAGACCATCATCATCTTCTGCTTCAGCGGTGACACCGATGACGCCATTTTTTCCTTTATCCCAAACTTCGGAGATTCTGCTATGCAGGGTCACTGTGGCCTTGGCAGGCAAGGGCCTTAAAACCTCAACTTTCTGCTCTCCATGCAGCAGGCGTTGGATTTTGAGTTTGACGGCGGTGCGGAGGTTGCCGAGGGATTGCATGCCTGGGATTACCGCATAGGTGGGTAACACCAGTGGGCCTCTGCCTTCATAAAGAAAGTCCAGTTCCTGGCCTGGTTTTGCGCCGATTCCCAGGGCATAAAGCATCGTGTCCTGCTCATTCCAGGAGATGTCGGTGGGTGGGAACTCGACCCCTATTAGTGAGTTACTCAGGGAGTCTTGAATCATGGTTAGTCCTGTTGCCGTTAATGTCCTGCCAATGCCTTTTATCCTACTAGCATAAGCTGCTACCCAAGTTAGAACAACTCCGGTCAGGTGACCTGATTCCGAGGCTTAAAGCACTGACACAAGGAGGTTATGGTGGGCACGAGCCAGGCATTATTTTGCCGGGCGCTGTGTAGATAATGATCTGGAAACTAAGGCAAAAGGGGATTAGAGAAAGTGCTTCTAATGGGAATAGATGGCCGTATTTCAACGCTATGCGGATGATCCCTTTGTTGCCTGTGGAGGCGCGGCCGGTGTTGTCCATTAGGGCTGTTTGATGGGAATTGTGCGCTGCGGGATATCAATACTCTTCGGTCAGATCCAACCAAGGTGTCAATCCGGCATCGCATCCTTGATGTGTCGTTTAAGCAGGGAGGCGAAAGCAATCCGGCCCGCACCATTTTTAACCAGGTCTTGCTTGGCGAATCGTGCCGCGCTAGCAGAAATGGGCTTTGGGTTGGTCACCTTCATGTGTACTTCGGCAACTCGCTCCATCAATACAAAGCTGCCTACCGCCTCAGCCACGCTGTCAGCAGCAGTGAGAAGACCATGGTTGCGGAGAATGATGGCCCGGAATTGGGCCAACTTGTCGGCTATTCGCCTGCCGGCGTCGACACTTTGGATTTGGACTTCATCATCGTCGAATAGAGCGTGATCTTCAAAGAAAATGCAGGCTTCCTGAGAGATAGGTTCAATCGGCCGAACCTCTGACGAAAACGGCGTGCCCCAGCCGGTATGGACGTGTACCGCACTGACTAAGTCCGGACGAGCAGCAAGGATAGGATGGTGAATATAATAGCCTGCCATATTCACAGCACCCTCGCCTTCTATGGTGGCGCCCTTATCTGAAACCAGTATTAGGTCCGATTCCGTAGCACTCTGGTAGGCAGCTCCGTACGGCAACATCCAGAAGCTGTCGGTGTGAACAGGGTCTCTGGCACTGATATGGCCATCGCCTAGGTCGCCCCATTTCAGGGCCGAAAATAATCGATAACCCAGAGCACACTCGCGTTTTCTGTGTGCTCGAATTGTGTCAGCCGCTATCGTCTCTTGCGGAATTTCTATTTGTTCTGACATCTGATGACCCCCGTTGTGGTGACCCAGTACATTATAGGGTTCTGCTGGTTATAGTCACCTTATAAACCACGACCTCGTTAGATTCACTACTGGATAAATCAGCGTTAACCCTGACGGGTTTTGCAGACGCGGCAATGCAGACTCTAATATTGGTAGCAGTATTTTATAAAACCGGGCAGGCTGGTATGACCTGACTCGATGTTTTGAGGTTTCCTGGCCTATGGTCGCGCACAGCGATAGTACTGGTTGTGTTGTTTCCGGCCATTACATACCCGAGTGGAAATATCCGAAGTGTCGGAATTAGCGGTGGGCATTTAATTGCCAGCGTTTTATGCTGCTTTTTATGTAGGAGATCAAAATAGTGCCTTCATTTTTTCCGTCAAGAAGCCTGTCTGATTTTATTTTAGACACCCGGAACGAGGCATGGGTGAATTGAATTCATGCATTAGGCCGCAATCGGTTTTTGATAAAAGGCCCTCTTGAAAATCTGATAAGGAGTTCTATGTCTGACATTAATATGACTATAAAGCAGGCTTATGATCTAACTTTTTCCTGCCTCCGACAAAACGGCTGCAATGAGGAAAATGCCGCGGCAGCAGCTTTCCGATTGACTCAGGCCGAGGCTGACATGTGCCAGGCTCATGGCCTGTTTCGCCTGCCATGGTATGTTGGCGGTGTTAAATCAGGAAGGGTTAATGGAAGTTCTAAGCCGAGTGTAAAGAGATTGGCAGCGGCGGTAGTAAAAGTCGATGGCGACGGTGGTTTTGCTCCACTGGCCCAACAAGTAGCCCACTCCCCGCTTGCTGACTGTGCTCGTGAAAACGGTATCGCAGTCCTGGCGTTGACTAATATGTTCCACATAGCAGCTATGTGGCCGGAGGTGGAAGCATTGGCCGAAGATGGGCTCTGCGGAATTGCCGTGACTGCTTCCTATCCCTACGTTGCTCCAGCCGGGGGGTTAAGGGCCCTGTTTGGGACCAACCCCATGGGTTTTTCATGGCCGCGCCCTGATGGCCCGCCAATGGTTTTTGATCAGGCATCTTCAGCCATTGCCCGGGGCGAAATTCAGATTGCTGCACGGGATGGTCGTCAGGTTCCATTTTCTGCTGGTATTGGCCCTGAAGGACAATCTACCACTGACCCTGAGGTCGTTCTTCAGGGGGCCCAGCTTGGATTTGGTGGTTATAAAGGTGCTTCTCTTGCGATGATGGTGGAGCTTCTTGCGGGTCCCTTGATTGGAGAATTTCTAAGTTTTGAGGCAGAAGCGGATGATGCGGGTCTTGGTGGACCGCCAAAAGGAGGAGAATTGATGATCGCCATCGACCCTGCTCGGTTTGGAGATGCAAAGGAGATAATAGCTCACGGTGAAACTCTGTTTCAGGAAGTTCTCAAACAGGAGGGTACGCGACTTCCGGGTGATCGTCGTTTCCAGTCCCGTGAAATCACTCGGCACAAGGGTATTAATATCCCAGCATCATTGTATGAAGAGATCGTCAGCTTGCGAGGTTAGTTCTTATAGTCAGGTCGGGGTCGGGGCTTTATGATGGGATCGGTTTGCATGCAGCAATAATATTATTGGTCATATGCCTGCTGTGCTATATGATCGTTGCGTTGCAAAGAACGACGTTATGCTTAATCTGGCGCCTGGTTTGGCCTGAATCCCAACCGCGGACAAATTAGTTCACATTGAGAGTAAGATTTTTTATGTTTAATAACCTGAAAAACTATGAAGATGATCCCATTGAGGCATTGTTCAAGCGCATCAGCCTTGATGATTCGTCTAATAAAATTGATCTGGGAATTGGTGTATTTAGAGACCAGACAGGTCAGGTCCCTGTTATGCGGGCAGTCGTAGAAGCTGAAAAGCAGTTGCTGAAACAGCATGCCTCGAAATCCTATATGTCGCCACTGGGTAATATGGATTACTGCGCTGATATGGAGCGCTCGGTTTTAGGGGAGGGTCATGATGCGCTTCAGCGTATAGTGTCGGCACAAACCCCGGGTGCTGGTGCTGCCTTGAGAGGCGCTGCGGAATTTATTGAAAGTTTTTGCCCGACGGCAACGGTTTGGTTTGGATCCCCGTGTTGGGGTCACCAGATAGAGTTTTTTGAACGTGCGGGGCTAAGAACAAAACAGTATCGTTATTATAACAGGGAGCAAGGTGAGCTTGATTTTAGTGGCATGCTCGAGGATCTAAAGGCGCTCCAGGAAAACGATGTATTGCTTCTGCACGGTTGCTGTCATAACCCAACTGGAGAAGATCCAGATTTAGCTCAATGGCAAATCCTAGCGGACCTGATTAACGAAAAACGAGTATTACCGCTTGTTGATGTTGCTTATCAAGGTTTTGGAAGTGGTATTGAAGAAGATGTTGCTGGAGTCAGGCTACTGGCAGCTCAAGTCTCGCAATTAATCCTGACGGTATCTTCATCAAAATCGTTTGGCATTTACCGGGAGCGGGCTGGTTTGCTGTCAATTATTCATCAGGAACAAGCAAGCTCAGATAGCTTGCAGCGTAAATTGCGAGATACCCTGCGCCAGCTATATTTTATGGCGCCTAACCATGGCGCAGCGATTGTCCATGAAATACTGTCATCGCAGACCCTGGAGCAACTTTGGCGTGACGAGTTAAATGCTGTTCGTCGTCAAGTTGTCACGATGCGAGTTGCTCTGAAAGCAACATTAGAGCAGGCTAACCCGCAATTTGATGCTAGTTTTATTCCGCGTCAGAAGGGGATGTTTTCCTGTTTACCGTTATCGCAAGCCCAGCAATTACGTATGGAACAGCAATACCATATTTATATGTTGCCAAATGCCAGGGTCAATGTGGCGGCGATGTCAGCTGAGCAATCTCAGGCACTGGCAATTGCGTTTGCGGAGATTTTGTCCGAGTCAGTTGCTCAGCGCTAGCCAGGCATTTGCCTGAGGCCATGCCCTGCGGCTCCAGCGATAGGTATGCAACTAGCTCGAACTGGCATTGCAGCCAAACCTCAGGTGATTCTGGTCTCCAGGAGCAAGGTAAGCACTAAAAAGCCCCGAATGGGGCTTTTTTTAGCCAGATCGATTACCCGCGAATAAAATCTCTGATGACTTCACCGGGTCGCGCTTGGGTGTGTTGGCCATGTTCTATAATCACGTTACCGGCGACGATGGTTGCATCGTAACCATTACTTTTTACAATGAACCGGCCACCACCATGAGGGAAATCATTGACGTACTCGGGTTGGCAGGTGCTTAGGTTATCGTAATCGATTACATTAACATCTGCATGCCACCCTTCTTTAAGTAGACCGCGTTCCTTCAAGCCGATGATCTCTGCTGATTTCCCTGTGATCCGATGAATGGCTTCCTCTGGGGTATAAACGCCCTGTTCCCGGGTCAATTCACTCAATAGTACGGTGGGAGAATCGGTATCGGTAAAGAATCCCACATGCGCCCCGGCATCACCCAGCATGGGCACGACTTGGGGCAGGCGCATATAGTTCCATTGATTTTCAAGGTTGCCACCAAACATCCAGAAATTGAAGAATTCCCTGCCCTCGGAGGCGAGTAGTCTTTCCACATAGATTTCAACCGGATCCTTCCCTGCTTCTTCTGCCAGTTGCTTAAGACTGGCCTTGCGCTCAAAATCAAGGTTTGGCTTATCTTCGATTCCAAGTGGGTGGAGCATGCCAGCCAGCCTTTGCATATCGCCAGCTTCGATTCCTTCCGCAATCAGCTTTGCTCGACTGTTCTCATTGCGAAGCATGTCAACACGGTCAGCAATCGTTGGCAATGCCATCAATTCTTTCCATGCAGTTGAACCGTTAGTAAAAGGTGAAAGTTGCGCCAGTCCGAAGAAAGCCCCACTTGGTCGGGTATGACAAATACTCGCCAGGCGCTTGCCGCCTTCATTTTGGCGTTCGAAGAATTCGCCCCAATGGGACACACCGCCATCACCGTTAGCGCCCGTTCCGCCGGAAAACAGTACCTGGCAACCGAGTTCGGTGCCCTGTTCGAACATTTGCTTCTCGATGTCAAAACGCGTTTGCATATCGTTAGCTGACTGGAACATTGCGCCGATGCCGCCACCTGCGATCACAGCTTCCTGGATGGCTCTGGTTTCTCGGAGGTCAGCCCAGGTTCCTGGAGTGCATCGACCATCTGGCACGGTGTGTCCCAGAAATCGCGAGGTTGAAAACCCGACCGCTCCTTCTTCCAGAGACTGCTTCACCATGGATGCAATGTGCTCGAGTTGGTGGTCAGTGGCCTGCACGTTTTTGTCCATGCTGCTGTCGCCCATGGCTTCATAACGGATCGCAGAGTGGCCGACCAGCCCAACGACATTCAGGGCGGGTTGTAGAGATTCAACGGCGTTCAGATATTCACCATAGCTTGTCCAGTTCCATGGCAGGCCATCCATAATAGCGTCTGCTGCAATGTCCTCGACTGACTCCATTAGCTCAGCTAGATAGCGATGATTATTTGGACTGCAAGGCGCAAAAGTTACGCCACAGTTACCTATCATAGCGGTTGTGACACCATGATAGGAACTGGAACTCATGAGTGGATCCCAGCCGATCTGGGCGTCAAGGTGGGTGTGCAGGTCTACAAAACCCGGTGTGACCATTCTTCCCGTAGCATCAATGGTCTTTGCTGCAGTCGTATCACCCAGGTCGCCTATTTTCTTAATCCGCCCTTTGTCAATGGCAACATCCGCTTTTGTGGCTGCCGCTCCGCTACCGTCGATTACCGTTCCGCCGGAAATAATAAGATCGCATTCCATCAGGATTTCTCCTCTTTTGTGAAGTGAGAGCTGTTCATAACTCCATTAATTTATTCATAGCTCCTATACTCCTCCTGTTAGTATCCTGCCGTCAAGTTCTAACCGTTGAAAAAATAGCGATCGATAAATCCGAAAAATGCTGTATTGAGCATCGCCTAATTGAGTATTTTCGGCTGTGAAATACGAAAATAGCGGGCCTTTTTGCTGTCCACAGCATGTGAAACCTTAAATCGGACCGGGCATTCAGGTGGTTTCATCAGATCAGCCCAACCAGAAACCGGGGTTAAAAGTACTGCGATGTTCATCGCCGAGGGACCGGGGTAGCATAGCCGGGCCTAAACAAGGCATTAACTCGATTGTGGGCGCTCAGCGGATTAGAGATACCCCGTGCTCTTTCGGAGCCTGTGCATTGACATCCCAGGTGTCTCAGAACGTCAAGAGAGGGCCCAATTTGTTGAGCTGGTTCTGATAAGCGGACGCACTCTGGTATTGAAGGTTGCAAACCAGGCGATCGGTACCCATCCGCTCATATTCAGCCAGTAATTGCCTGGCTTCATCAGGCTTATCCAAGGGTAGGCTAGTCATAACCGTGATGTTGCCTCTTGGCTTGCCAAGGTTGTCGGTCATTTGCCGATATTCCTTGATATGGGTTGCTATTTGTTGCGGGTGACGGGCCATGGGAATCCAGCCGTTTGCATAATGAGCTGCGCGGTACAAGGCATGTGGTGCCCTGCCGCCGATCAGTATAGGCGGCTTCTCGGGACGCGGTTTGAACAGGAAGGCTTGGTTGTTAAGAGAAACTTCATCCTTTGAAAAACATTCGTTCAGGAACTGTAAGGTGTTGTCGGTGATGCGGCCCCGTTGATGTCGATCGATACCCAGGGCTTTAAATTCCGGGTCCATCCAACCCGTCCCTATTCCCAGTATCAATCTGTTTTTTGTTAGCTCCTGGATGGTCGCTATCTGTTTAGCGGTGGGTAGCATGGGGCGATAAGGCAGAATCAACACGCCTGAACCCAGTTTGATCTGTCGGGTAGCGCCGCCCAGCCAGGCTAGAGTTGTCAGTGTGTCAAGGTAGCGGCCGCCACTACCCTCGGCGTCATTTGGCGGGATGGCAATATGATCCGTGATCCACAACGATTCTATGCCTTGGTTTTCTGCTTCCAGGGCGCAGCTGAGGACCAGATCACCTGTTGATTCTGGTCCCATATTGCGAATGGTAACGCCAATATCCATAGTTCGCTCCTCTGGTTGCTCTGCTCTGCTTGCTTCCAGTGTACCCTGACGGCTGTTGTTGCGTTAGGCCGGCCGAAGTAATTTCAGTTATGTCAAAATCAAAGTGATGGCCGAGATGATGATTCTGCTCAAATGGTTGCTGAGCGTTTTGCCGTAGACCTTGTCCGAGAAGGGGTTTGAAGTTGGATGGAGGTTCATCCGCTGGTTGTTGGAGTTGATTTACGGCATTTGCTAGGCTAAGCCGGTTACATAGAGTTGCTTGCCATGGCTAAGTGGAATCAGGGTCAGTGTTTCTACCCCCTAGTGGCAGCTATTAAAATGATCAGCATCGCAAAAGCTGGCCTCTAAATTAGATCTTAAGCCGATAAATCTTCCAGGGGGGCCCAGGTTGCATGAGTACCACTGGCAATTCGCTCTGGTAAACGAATTTTAGCGATGGGTTCATCAGTCAGGTGGCTGGCATCATAAATCAAGCAATGAGATACATTGTCGTTAATATTTGAGCTGAAGGTAATCAGATATCCGTCATCTTCAGCAGAGGAACCCGACCGAGGTGCCATCACTGTTTCGCTGATAAAGGTTCCATCAGGATAGGAAATGACTTCGTCTGTGCCTTTTTGTACATCCAGTTTGCTCAGTCCATTGAAGGCAAAAATATCAGGGCAACATAAAGTGTTATAGCTGTACTGATAAGGTCGACCTGCATGACGACCATTGATCATGGGAAATTCAGCCAGTCGCTGGTGCAATGTTTCTTCAGTACATTGGCCTGTTCTTAAATTGAATCGCCAGCGGTGGGCTCGCGGTTCGAGGGTGTTCATAGCCAGTGTTTCAAATCCCTTAAATTCATTTTTTTGCCTAGGTGTTCCTCGTGCCGTTGGGTTATGTTGAAAATAACCGTCTAGAACAACTTCATCACCTTCTTCGTAGGCATTGGCAAAATGCAGGACAAAGGTAGGGTCTGCCTCAAACCACTTGATATCGGTTGTTTTTCCATGGCGTGGGATCAGGGCGAAGCGACTCGCCAGGTTTCTATTAAAGGTATTTGAGTAATATCCCTGGGCTAGTGCTTCGGGTTCCCAGTAAAGCGGCAGGTCATTGAGGATAGACCAGTTTTCGGTAAATGCCATGTCGTGGGGAAGCCGTGGGCCGGGTAATGGTATATCTTCATAGGTGGTCAGTATCCCTTCCTTGCTGACTACGCCATATTTCATGAAAGGCGCCTCGGTAGAGTAGTTAAAAAATAGCAGCTCGCCAGTATGCTCATCCACCTTGCAGTGTGCGGATACGCCCTCGGCAGGAAATTGGCCCTGCCAGGTTGTTTTGCCCAAGTTTTCAAGTGTGCGGGGGTCCAGCCGGTATAGTTCTCCGCACTGATAGAAGCTCGCCAGGGCTGCTCCCCCATGAACGACTACATCTGTACTGGATGAGTCTTTCATCATGGTTCGTGCCCCCCAACCGTGGCTGGCAATCGCATTTTTCGGGTGCTCTGTAATACCTGCCCACAAGCTACACTGGGCTTTCTGCTCTTCCATAAATCCATCGGTTCGAACAAAACGATTCGCGTATCTGGCTTCACCCGCTTCGAATGAGATGGAATGTAACATGCCGTCGCCATCAAATGGATGATAGCGCTTGATTGGTTCGAATAGCGGGTTCTCGGTATTCCTCAGGTAGACGCCATTTAAGTCAGTCGGGATTTCACCAATAACGTCCATATCCCATGCATCATATTCTTTATTTTGTGGTTGCCATGCACCGGATCGATATGGATGTAAATCTAAATCCGGAAGATCAGAGTTAAAGGAATGGTGGCGTTCTACTTTCAATTATGATGCTCCTAGCCAGGCTAAATCAGCAGTATCCACATTGGTCGCCTTTTGGGCAAGCGCTGGGGGCTAAGTCGGCGACAAAAAGAAGCCACACCTTAGGAAGAGGAGCCTGGTCAGGCAAAGCGGTTAAATTACAAGGCCATCAAGTTTTAGCTGGAGACACGCTACTCTACCGTTGTCCGGTGTTATCCTTCACCACCCCGGTCTTCGTAGATAAAGCTTTCCAGTTCCTCTATGGTCAGTGACTGTTGCTTGATAATAGTTTTCAGGATATCGCCAAGCGTAATCATGGCGATGGTCGTATTGTTGTCAACGATCGGTAAGTGACGGATTTTTTTCTGCAACATTAATGTCATACATTTTTCCAGAAGGGTGCTCTCAGTTGCATAGACGACATCAGTGGTCATGATTTCTGATACCAGGGTATCCTGTGAGGGCTTATTTGCAAGAATGAGAGCCCGCGTATAATCACGCTCGGAAATAATGCCAGCCAATGGGGAGTCAGCGGTGGTGACGACCAGTGCTCCGACGTTTTTTTCGGCCATCATGGCGACTGCATTGTAAACCGACTCAGTCGCATCTATTGACCAGATGAAATGGCCTTTTGTTTCCAGTAATTCTTTAACGTTACTCATAGCAACCTCTATTTAGGAGGGTTAAAAGTCTAACATAACATAAGCGACAGAGCCGCTGGAATACACAGTTGTTATTTGTAGTTGGCCTAGCTGGAATTGCTTGATCTCTGCAGTCGGGATTGACCAGAGGGAGCCAAGATAGGGCAGCCTCACTGAGTCAGGCGGTGTGTTTCACGAGTTATAAAAGCAGCCCAAAATCGATAAAAGGCGGATCTATTTTAGGCGATGCGGGGTTGTTCGAACTTAAGTAATTTTACAGGGTCGATCAGTACCGATATCTTTTTGATCGTGCCACTTCGGGAAAAAATCTGAGCGCTGGTCTCTTTTGACAAGGTGCTCTCTCCAAGGTGTTCTAATTGACCATTGCGCCATTCAATGGTGATTTTACCGGGTGTCGTTTTTGCTAGTTGGTACACGATTGGTACCTGGCACCAGGTAAACGCCAGGGAATTCGTTGTTAAGGCGATCTCCTGCCAACCCGAGACTAAGTCCAGGTATCGAAACTTCTGTGGGGTTCTGATGAATTCCTGCGCTCGTAGTAGAACAGGCTTAAAAGATAGTTTACCGTCGAGTATGCGGATACCCAACTCGCCAAATCGAGAAATGATTTCCTCTTTTACCTGCCCAGTCATACCAGGTTGCTGGGCCCCGGCATGGCTGGGAGTGTGTGAATACGGGTCGGTTGGGAATGCGCCATATTGCGCGGGGGTTTTATTAAAGCCTAGGCCCTGACGAATCAGGTAGTAATAGTTTGCAAGAGTCTTACATTGTTCTTCATCAGCCTGTTGATCCAGTGCATTGAAATAGGTTTCCTGAACAGCCAGTAGTAACTTAGCCACCATATGCCACCAAATGCAGCCAAGGCCTTCAAAACTGAACATACTGCCGGATCGACCGGTGAATTCTTCATGCCTGAATACGTCTTCATATAAAGTTTTTATATCTATTCTGCAGGTATCGACGAGTTCTTTATATTCTGCAGTGAGTTCATCTAACTGGACATTTAAATAATCTATATTGATAAATGCAGCATTAAATCGGGTGGTCCCATCGGTGTCAGTTTCAAATAATCGAACATCGTTGCCTTGTCGCATTGTTGCCAGTAGAGGGATTCGTTCAACTGCTTCGGGTGGGATGATGTTCTTCTCGAGAAAACTCGGTAGAGGTCTGTCTGGATAAAGCATGAAAGTCTGTTGATCCGGGCGATAAAAATCACTGATAAAAAGAGCTTTTAAGAGATCGGTGGACTCACTGACTGATAATGCGCCAGAGCTGAGAACGGCTACTTGGCCTTCGAGCATAGAATATAGGCGGTTCAGCACAGCGGTATTTTTGTCAAAGCGGATTAGATTATAGCTATGGTGAAGCTTGTCATCTCTGGCGTTAGAATCAATGGTATATTCTATCGTTATTAATACATCCCTGAGCAGGTCGTTTAATGTCTTCAGTGGGAAGAGTTTTGCTTTTGTGAAGCCTTCTAGCTGATATACCTGGGTACGATAGTGACTCGCGGTTTGGCCCAGGTCTTTGAGAATCTCAAAGCGCTGCTCAGCTGTAAACGCATGAGTTGCCACTTCTCGAGCTGCCCTGTTAATAATGTGTGTTGTTTTCGTCATCCAGTCACCCACAGCTTCAGTCAGCTTAATCTCGTTGGGTAGCGGTTCTAACAGGTTTGCGAGAAACAAGACGTATCGTCGCATATAGTTCAGGGTAACCATGGAAACGCCATGGCCGACCAGAGCATTGTTGCCATCATTCCACTCTGGTCTTTGGGTATTAAGCCAGATACCCCCTTCGATGACGAAATTGGCGAGCTTGCTCAATAATGGCACGATCAGTTTTTCAAGCAGGGTGACCAGATAAACATGACCTGCTTCATCCAGAATAAGTTTGCCGTCGGCACCGATGTCGTTAACCCGGGTATCGATAAGCTTGGCAAGTTCGTGATTGTAAATCACCGTGCTCTTTGGGTCTGCCAGAATGTGGTTAAAACCTTTCAGGTGGTAGGGTACATTGGCATAGGAAAAGGTCGCTGAAGTCAGTAGTTTATTGAGATGATCAGGATGGAACTGTTTTGAGATTTCAAGCAGTTTGAGGAGATAATTGATTTGATGGTCACCCCAGTAACCGATGGAACTCCAAGGGTCCTCTGGGTTTTCAATTTCCCAATCGATACCTTCGCTGGTAATGCGATAAGGGTTATGACCGTCAATTGTGGATGCATTAACAAACTTAGCGATCATGTTTTCAATAAAGTCAGGGAAGCTCAGCGCCAGCGCTTCCCAATTCTGAAAAATATCTCTCCAGTTTCCCTGATAGCTAAATCGCTGTTGTCCTGATTCATCTTTGAGGGTGATCGAAAAATGATTCCAGGGTCGACTTGGATCACCATGACGACGACCAATGGAAATAGGTAGGTATTCCTGGCTGAGGCGCTGAAGCTGAAGGTCGTTTATCTTGGCGATAGCGGTGTTAAGTTGGCGCAGAGTCAGTGTTTCGGGAAGACTATTCAGGAAGGACTGATTACGATTGAAGACCCGTTTGTTGAAATGCTTTATCGAGGCAGTAAAGTCCGCCTGATTAATAGCCATTTGATGGATAAAGGTGCCGCCTCTGAGGGCATTAAAAAGGACATTGGTATAGTGATGGAGCGTAACCCTTTGTTCAGCGGTACACTGGAAACCATCGCTTGCTGCCATGAGTCGAGCTAATTCGTCGGTGCTCTTATCGATATCGTAATTCAGTTGCGCTTTGATTTGTTCGGGATTTTTTAATTCATTCTGCAGGCTTACGATTTCGGCCTGTGTTTGTTGCAGGTTGGCAACGATTTCCCAGTTCAACTGGTCTCCAGGACGGACATTAATTATCGAACTTGCCAGATAAGCGCCTCGCAGACCGCGTTTTTGCTGCTCTTGAGTTACTCCATTGCCCTGCAGGAAATCTCTGATTTGTTCAGAGGAAATCAGGATCTCTGCAGTTGCCAGGCCGAGGCAGAAAACGCTATTGGCTCGCAACGATTCTCCCGGCTGCGCTTTGTCCGAAATCGCTGCGTAAAGAGTGTACACGGCCAGGGAAGTCGTCTCATGGAGCTCTGTCCATTTGTAAGCATCAACCAGGTTGCTTGACGTTTCCTGAGTCTGTCTGGGTATATCGGCTGGCAGAATGTTTTGTAATCCATCTAGAATTTCAAGTTGGTATTGCTGTTGGGATGCGTTAATGAGTTCAACTGATTTTATAAAACCAAACTGTCCGCTGGTGGACCAGGTATAGCGGTACACAAGATCGAAATCATGGTTTATTTCTTCAAAACAGATCTTATTACCAAGATAATTCTTATAAAGGTTGCGAGTGATTTGATGCTGTGGGCTGATTTCGTCAGCCAGGGGTGCCCAGGTTGAGGTTTTTCCCTGGTGTTTGATGCGAACGAAAGCGATGGGTCCGGTGTGGGGGTTGGATTCATGGATTCTATCTACGGGAATATACGGGAATAAAGCATTCTCCGGGGAGACGCGCCCTGCGGTTAACCCGCCGCTGGACGAGATAAACAGCCAGTGATCGTCGGAGGAGGCGATGCTGATGAAAAACGGTTCCAATTTATCAACTTCGCGAATGATAAAATACGGCTCACCATTTAAAGTTACAAATTCGTTAGTGCTTGTTTCTAACGATTTCTGATCGATGACTTGTTCACTCATAATCACTTCTTGTCTTTACCGCAATGCGCTCAGATGAGTTAAAAGCCGACCTAGCATTGCCAGTACGTACGATTCCTCACTCCAATCCTGACGCTCATATTTACGAGTCTCTGTTCGGAAATGATGAGCTCTGTGACAATGGCTTTGATTCAGAAGCACCCTGTAAAGTGATGCTCAAGAACCTGAAAACGATTGACAACGTTGTCAGTATAGCACCAAAAACAGCAGATGACATCGTTGTCATTCTTAATTTACCTTGAAATTGTTAGCTTGACCGGGAGGCCTAAGGGTGATCAAATGACAGCGCTGTCAATATGAAAAGTATTGCTTCTCATAGAGATGCTGGATAATGCATCAAAAACGTGCTTTGTTAGAGAAAGACTGATTTAGAATTTAATCACTGTGAGTAACTTCAGGTTTCAGTTAAAAACGCTAATTAAATTGTTTCTAATTTAGTTGTTGCCTTAAAATATTGGCTTGTTGTAACAGAGGGAAATGTGGTGGCCGAACAATCAAAGAAAAAAGCCTCAAAACCGGCAGTGACGATTGTCGATGTCGCCGCTTTGGCCGGTGTTTCGATAAAAACGGTATCCAGGGTTGTTAACTCTGAGCCGAATGTGAGGCAATCTACCCGAACCAGGGTGACACAGGCCATTAATGAGTTAAATTACCGACCGAATACGGCGGCAAGGGTACTTTCAGGCAAGCGTTTTTATGTGATTGGCCTTGTGTATGAGAATCCCAATGAGTTCAGTTACATGAAAGATGTTCTCAATGGCGCATTAAAGGCCTGCGAAGCAGGCGGTTATACTTTGCTATTACTGCCACTGACCTTGCCTAATAAAGAACTGGTGAGTGAAGTTCGGATCTTTGCTACCCAATCTCGATTAGATGGGGTTATCTTGCCGGCGCCTATGGGTGATTATAGTGAGATTAATGCCTTGTTAGATGAGCTCGAGATTCCTTTTGCGCGTATTGCCCCAAAGACGGACATTCCTGAAAATATCAGTGTGGTCTGTAATGATGAGGAAGCAAGCTATAGCGTAACGAGATTTGTCATTGAACAGGGTCATACTCGGATTGGCTTTATAAAAGGCGATCCAGAGCATGGTGCAACTGAGAAGCGGTTCAATGGTTATAAAAGTGCGTTAAAGGACTTTAAACTTGAATATGATAGTAAGCTTGTGTGCGATGGCCAATTCAGTTTTGAATCCGGGAAGAGTGCCTCTCGAAAGCTATTTAAACTCTCCGATCGCCCCACTGCTATTATTGCCAGCAATGATGATATGGCGGCAGGAACCATCTATGAAGCCCACGAACGCGGATTGAATGTACCTAACGATTTGTCGGTCATTGGTTTTGATGATACGCCGATAGCCTCACAGATCTGGCCGCCGCTGACGACGGTCAGGCAACCTATTATGGAAATGGCAGAATCAGTTACCACGCTGTTAATTCGAAAATTACGCGGCGAGAAGATCGAACTTCCTGATGAGCCTTTTAAATGCAGTGTTGTGACGCGTGCCTCTACTATGCCCAGATAGATGAGTCGGGCCAACGTACACTCAGCGCTGTCGCCTCTTGCTAAAACCCGGGCAGCGTTGCTGCTTAAAGAGCTGACCCTGGCGGAAAAAATAGGCCAGATGGTGCAGGTCAATGGTTGTCAAGGTGATATCCCGGCCGATTTAAGGCAGAAGATCGTTGATGGATCGGTTGGATCGGTGCTTAATGAAGTAAACCCTGAAACTGTCAATGAATTGCAGCGGCTTGCCCGAGAGCAGAGTCCACATGGAATTCCATTGTTAATGGGCCGCGATGTCATTCACGGTTTTAAGATTGGTCAGCCAATTCCGTTGGGGCAAGCGGCAACCTGGAATCCGGATCTGGTGCGAGCCGGGGCGCAAGCTGCAGCCATGGAGGCGAGTCAGTCAGGGTTAAACTGGACTTTCTCTCCCATGGTTGATATTTGCAGAGATCCCAGATGGGGGCGAGTTGCCGAAGGTTATGGTGAAGATCCGGTGCTGACATCAGAAATGGCTCAGGCGATGGTACGGGGTTATCAAAATGGTACGCAGTATCAGTTACTGAGTTGTTTGAAACACTTTGCTGGTTATGGTGCCAGTGAAAGTGGCCGTGATTACAATACGACCTCTATTCCTGAGTTAGAGTTACAGAACGTCTATTTGCCACCATTTCTAGCCGGCATTGAGGCTGGGTGTTTAAGCCTGATGCCCTCGTTCAGTGATTTAAATGGCCTGCCGCCCACCGGAAATCCCTGGTTAATGCGAGACATACTCAGAAAGGCATGGGGTTTTCAGGGCTTTGTGGTCAGTGACTGGGAGTCGATCCCGCAACTGCAGACCCATGGTATTTGTGAAGATCGCCAGGGGTCTGCTGGTCAGGCCGTGGAGGCCGGTATAAATCTGGATATGGCCAGTCATGTTTACGCTGAAAATTTGCAGGCAATGGTCGAGTCAGGGCAGTTAGAGATCAACCTGGTTGATGATCTAGTCCAGGAAATTCTGGCAGCTAAATACCAGATGGGCCTGTTTGATAGTGCTGGCCCACAGACGGTTGAGCCTTTGCAACAGGACAAAATCGCTGGCATTGCCCAGCAGCTTGCCGAACAAAGTATGGTATTGCTTAAAAATGCAGACAAGGTATTGCCCCTAAATAGGCATTCTAGTGATCATTTTTTGCTTGTCGGGCCAATGGCGGATCAACCCCTGGAGCAGTTGGGGACTTGGGTTTTTGATGTAGAGGAGACCAATAGCATAACCCTCAAAACAGCGCTGTCAGACGAACTTGATGGGCAGTTGAATTTTCACCCCGGGTTGCAAAACTCTCGTGATCAGAGCCACGCTCAGTTTCAGGCGGTCTTGAAATTGGCAAAAACGGCAGATGTGGTGATCCTGGCTTTGGGTGAAGAAGCTATTTTATCGGGAGAAGCCCATTGTCGAACCGATATAAGGCTGCCGGGGGCACAAGAGGCGCTCATTAGTGCAGTAGCTGAACTGGGTAAGCCTATTATTGCAATTGTTATGGCAGGTCGTCCCCTGGTGATGGAGGCGGTTATCGATAAACTCGATGCGGTGCTTTATGCCTGGCATCCCGGTTCTATGGCCGGACCGGCTTTGGTTAATGTGTTGCTGGGCAACACCAACCCATCAGGCAAATTACCGATGACCATACCGAGGGCTGTTGGGCAGATTCCTATCTACTATGCTCATGGTAATACGGGTAAACCGCCGACGTCGGAAACCGTTATTGGATTGGATGATATTGATCCCCATGCGCCTCAGTTATCAGTTGGCAATACATCATTTCATTTAGATGTAGCGCCTTCACCCCAATTCTGTTTTGGCTTTGGTTTGTCCTATACACAATTTGCTTATCGTGATCTGCGTTTTTCCAGTAACACGGTTAAACCAGACCAGTCAGTCGAGGTCAGTGTTTTGCTTGAAAATATCGGCCCCGTCGAGGGTGTTGAGGTGGCGCAATTGTATATTCGAGACCCAGTTGCGAGCGTCACACGGCCAGTTCGTCAACTTAAAAAGTTTCAACGGGTCGCGCTGAAAAGCCAGGCCAGCAAGAAGTTGGTTTTTTCAATCCAGTGGCAAGACCTATCTTTTTTCAATGGATCCCGCTGGCTGGTCGAAGCAGGCATTATCGAGATTTGGGTGGGTGGGAGTTCCGCTGCCAGCCTGGGTGGACAAGTTCAACTGGTGGCTTCATGAGAAGATTGCTGGCTCTCTATAGCGAGTTAATCGGATATTGCATTCAAACTGATTGTTTAAATCGCCAGCTAAAAGTGTGGCCTGGAAGGCGCTTTTGGTCTGGGATAACACTGATTTTAATATCCTCGTGGAGTCCTGCAGAGGTTTCCAGGTTACCGGTCAAGGTGGAGATCAGTGGTTCCGGGGAACAATACCAATTACTCAGAGCAGGTGCGCCCTACCCGGTACTTGGAGCGGGTGCGCACGTGAAAGATCTGCCCAGCTTGCGAGCGCATGGTGCCAATTCCGTTAGGACCTGGCATGTGGGCGAGGGGGAAATTCTGGATCAGGCTGAGGCACTTGGGATGACAGTGTCGCTGTGCCTGGATGTGGGCAGAGAACGTCTTGATTTTGATTATGACAATCCAAGCAAGGTCGCTGAACAACTGGACCAACTCACGGAGCAGGTTAAACGTTTCTATCAGCATCCGGCATTGTTGACCTGGATAATTGGGAATGAACTTAATTTTGATTCAACCAACCCCAGGGTATGGGATGCTGTTAATGACATAGCAGAGATGATTCACAGGATTGATCCTTATCATCCAGTCACAACCGCACTAGCCGGATTGGATCCGAGGGTCATAGCGCGGGTCAAGGAGAGGGCGCCAGCACTCGATTTCCTCAGTATTCAGGTTTATGGGGGGCTGCTGAGTTTAGGCGATGCCATAAAGCGAGCCAATCTGGGGATGCCTGTCATGGTGACCGAATGGGGCACCATTGGTCACTGGGAGGTCCCATCAACGCTCTGGGGTGCGCCAATAGAATTGACCAGTTTCGAAAAAGCCCAGCATTATCAGCGGGGTTATGAGGATGTTATCCAGAAATTGAAAGGCCAAGTGATCGGCTCTTACGCCTTTCTTTGGGGCCAGAAACAGGAACGGACACCGACCTGGTATGGAACCTTGACGACGGATGGCTACCCGACTGAAGCAGCGGACCGACTGTACTATTTGTGGCAGGGAAGCTGGCCTGCTAATCGGGCACCGAAGATGGTCAGTTTCCTGCTGGCTAATGCTAAGGCGATGGATAATGTCCGTCTGCAGGCCGGGGCTCAGTATTCAGCACGCGTTCGTGCCATAGACCCCGAGGGTGACCGGCTCACCTACACCTTCTGGATCATGCGGGAAAGTAATAGTTCAGCTGTGGGTGGCGATAGCGAGTTAGTACCGGAGCGGCTTGGTCAGGTTATCCAGACCAGTGGCGAGTCAGATAGGTTGATAAGGGTGCCTGCGTCGAAGGGAGCTTATCGATTGTTTGTTCAGGTC
>Ga0206679_10000332_pt1 | contig 39300 bp, 29 predicted proteins | sample M110012015metaG_FD_155464 | JGI IMG/M metagenome (GOLD analysis project Ga0206679, IMG submission 155464) | Ammonia-oxidizing marine archaeal communities from Monterey Bay, California, United States - M1 100m 12015 | ecosystem: Environmental > Aquatic > Marine > Intertidal zone | place: USA... | reverse complement strand
AAGGTCAAACTTTATCAGTTAGTATTAGTGGAACAAATATGAATTATGGATCTCAGTGGTCAGGTACTTTATCAGACTTTAGATTTAGTCAGTGGAGTGGAAGTAATATGTTCTATGGAAATCCTACAAGTTCAACTACTGGTTCTTCAGCAAGTAGCACTCAATTTGCATTCTCCGCTCGAGGAGATCTTAGTTCGTATTCTGAATATTGGGATGTATATGATGAAGATGGTAATTGGTTAACTAGAGTAGGGGAAAATGGTAATGATTGTGGTAGCTGGCATACTACTTATTATACAGCATCATCTAATCAGATGCAAAGTTGGTTATCTGATGGAAATACTTCTTTTAGCTTATATCCTTCTAGTCCAATCAATATCTGTTCTTATAATGACGTCCAAGTTTACTTTACATTAGACGGTACGTATTATCATGATATTTATTATCAAAGCACAAGCAACCCCTCTACAGCATACCTTTCTTTTAATAACATACCAGTTGGTGATATTTTATACGGAGATGTAAGTATACCTTCAGGTCAGAATACAGGATGGTATGATTTAGAAGTGTATGATCAGAACACCAATAGCTGGGTTATGCTTAATAATGCTTTTGAAGTATTACCACCGCCACCACCTGCAATCACCTATATATCTCCAAACAATGGAGATCAAGGACAAACTTTATCAGTTAGTATTAGTGGAAGTAATATGAATTATGGATCTCAGTGGTCAGGTACTTTATCTGACTTTAGGTTTAGTCAATGGAGTGGCAGTAATATGTTCTATGGAAATCCTACCTCCACTTCTGGTAATAATTTATACGGAAGTGTGAGTATCTCATCTGGACAGAATACAGGATGGTATGATTTAGAAGTATACGATCAGAATACAGGTCAGTGGATACAGAAGAACAGCGCATTCTACGTCTCCCAAGAAAATAATATTATCACCCCAGATTCAGCAGAACAAGGACAAACATTACAAGTGTTTATTTCAGGTAATAATCAATATGAATTTGAGAATTGGTCCTCTTGCAATACTCAGTGGGCTCCTATGCGATTAGAATCTAATTCTGGAAATAATAATATTACTATTACAAATAATGCATATAATTGGCAATATAATTCATCACTTGGCTCTTATGGTTTTTATACAAATCTTAGCATACCTTCAAATGCAGATATAGGTACTTATGATTTGCAAGTAGATAATAACTGCTGGAACTCCTATCCCACAATAGCTTATAATGCATTTACAGTTACTGACGTGCTAGGTTGCATGGATTCAACAGCGGATAATTATAATCCATTAGCAGGTACAGATGATGGAAGTTGTTATTACTGTAATATTAGTAATATGTTCTATCATACCAGTCCTTCAAGCCTAACTGCTTGTGATGGCTTTGCAATGTCGAGCACATCATCTAATTATCCAATAACCTCTTATAATTGGGTAAATAGTTCTGGAAGTCCTGTTAGTACTTCAAATATTGCTACAAATTTATGTAATGACGCGTATATTTATACTGCAATCGATAGTGCAGGTTGTATATTTATTGACACCATTATTATTGGCACTGCCTATGGTTGTACTGATAATTCAATGTGGAATTACAATCCTATGAGTAATGTTGATGATGGAAGTTGTATTCCTTTTATTTACGGATGTACTGATCCTTCAATGTTTAATTATAATGCTTCTGCAAATACTGGAGACAGTAGTTGTGTTCCTTATATTTACGGATGTATTGATAGTACTGCATATAATTATGATGTTTTCGCAAATACTAATAATGGTTCTTGTCAATATTGTGATTTATCAGTTTCATTATTTGTAAATCAGAATTCTTCATCTTCCGCATGTGATGGTTGGGCTTTTGCTAATTATATGACTTCAAATAGCCCAGTTACCTACTTATGGAGTAATGGGAATACATCTAATGCTGTTACCGGTTTATGTACTGGCGTTTATTCTGTTGAAGTTACTGATGAAGTAGGGTGTTCAGTTTCAGATTCAATTTATATAGGCATAACAACAGGCTGCACTGATCCAACTGCAGATAACTATGATGCTACAGCAACTGTAGATGATGGTTCTTGTACTTATTCTTCTGTATGTAGTGAAGATGCTCCAACAGGTTTATTTGTTGATGGTATCATTCATTCTAGAGCAGTTATCAATTGGGATAACATGAACTCTGCTGCATGTACAGTTGACCAGTACAGAATAAGATACAGAGTTGCAGGAACTTCAAGTTGGACTAATAAAACTATGGGTGGACCTATAGGATCTTGTACATGGGGTAATCAACGAATAGATAAGTTATTGCTTGGTTTAACAGGTAATACTACTTATGAATACGAGATGAAAGCATGGTACTGTGGAGGTGGAGCAAGTTCTTGGACTGGGTTAAGCACATTCACTACAGCTGATAACTGTCCTAATGTTGGTAACTTAGCTGCTTATGGAGCTACAACTACAAAAGCTACATTTACTTGGGATGACAGTAATGGACCCTATGAATTTGTAAGATTAAAATCTAGAGTTGACTCTATTTCAAACGCATCAGGTTCTGACTGGTTCCAAATTGGAGGTTCAGGAGTATCTTATGGTACGTTTACTAAGAATAAGAATGGATTAACTCCTGGTGAGACTTATAGAGCTCAAGCTAGAGCATTCTGTGATCCAAATGGTGGAGCTTACTTCTCATTATCTTGGACTCCATTAGTATACTGGACTCAACCTGTTGTAAGAGTTGAGGGTGGAACAGCAATTGCTAACTTAGCTATTTATCCTAACCCATCAAGAGATGTGTTTAACATAACATTTACATCAGAAACTGTACAAGACTTAAAAATTAGAATACTTAATGTAGTTGGAGAGGTGATCATTTCAGAAGATTTAGATCAATTTGTTGGTGAGTACACTAAGCAAATAAATCTGCATGAAAATGCAAAAGGTATTTATTTCTTAGAGATAGAAACTAATGATGGAGTGGTGAATAAGAAACTTATTTTGCAATAAGTCTAGATGATAGTTTAAAATATTAAAAGCTCCTAACAGTAATGTTAGGAGCTTTTTTTGTATTATTTGTATATTTAAATAATTACTATATATTTGGAGTGTAGTTTGAAGTATAAAATAGCGAGGGACCTATTCGGGTACCTTTTGAGTTGTCATATCTAGTAGGATATAGTACTGCTACCTCGACTTTTTTCTTATAACCTATTAATTATTTCTAGTTTGTCATACCAGCTTTCTTGCATGTTATTGTCTAGATATCTTTCTTTTGAGATATTAAAATATTCTTTTGATTTAATAGTATTTCCTAAATAATGATAAATGTATCCAATTTGAAAATAACTATCTCCAATAAAATTTGGAGGATCTCTTTTATATAACTCAAGTGCTTTTTCTGCATTTTCTAAAGCATTCTCTAAATCATTATTATCTGTTGCAGTTGATAGCAACATCCAGCTAAGACCATAATACCCTTCAGCATATTGGGGCTGTAATTTTATCAGTATATTATATTCTTTGATAGCATCTTTATATTGCTCTAATGTATTATAAACATTTGCTAGATTCATATGAGCTGTAGGTCCGTCAGGGAATAGCTTTATTGATTCTTTAAGATATTTGATAGCTAACTCATATTGTTGAGTATATCTATATAGTCTTCCAAGATTATCATACGCCTCTACAAAATAAGGATCTGCTTTAATTGCTTTCAAATAATAATCAATTGATAATGCGGGGTTCTTTTGATCTAAAGAAGTCGCTTTATTGTAATATTCGAAAGCTTCTGATGAAGTTGTCCCTGTGTATCCTAATCTTTCATCTGTTTCGTTTTTATTCTCAATTCTTGTTACGTTATCTTTTTTATCAAATTTACCTTGAGTTTGACTAAATGTGTATTGAGAAATAATTAAACTAATAATTAAATATATATATTTCATTATGATTTGTTTTAATTTAAACGAAAATAGAAATATAATTTAGATGATTATGTTGAATAACATTATTTTCTAAAATAACTCATTACTCAGATAATCCAATTAATTTTTTAAGTTTGTATTAGTAGATTGATTAGCGGTGCAAAAATCGGAGCAATTTTTAGTTTGAAAGATTGTCGTAATCATGTAAATAGAGTGTAGGTTGTAATCCTGCTAATCCGACTTTTTTCTCTTTTATATTTCTTATAAATTTTCTGTATATTTGTTTTTTAAAAAAATATGAGTAATGATTATAAGATAGCGGATGAAGAGTTTTGGTTTGAACCTTTGGATGATTTTCAATTATATGGTAAAATAGTAGTTGTTGAAATAAGTGAGCTAAATTTAATAAATGAGAATACTGAAGGATTAAGAGAAAAAGGATCAGTTCACTATGGAGATTGGGAAAAGTTAGGAAGACTTTTAAGTGAAGATGAGGCTGCACTACATCAAAAAGATTTTGAAGATGAACAATTAGAAGATGAATGGATTGTTTTCTTATATACTGATGGCCGCTATGTTACTTGTATTGCTGGATAGTTAGCAGTTCCTGCTGAGAATTATGATTTACTGAAAAATGAAATATACACATTAAAAAAAATACTAATATTGCTTTTTTTTGATTTAATGTGATAAGTTTGTAAAAAAAACAAACAATGAAATTCAAAGAGGTTATACATTATACTGGGATATTTTTCTTATTTCTCACAATATTATTAGGAGGGCTACTATGGAATGGTGAGCCTCTGCTATTTATTTTGGGAGGAATAGTATTATCACTTGTAGTATATTATTTGGTTAAATTAATGCTAGATAAAAAGGAAGAAACACATCCGAATTTTTATCATATGCTTATATTATGGACATTATACATTCTTATTGGTGTTTTTGGAGGTTTGTACTCTTTACATTTTATAACGATTCAGTGGGCTGCAAATGAGGATTTACGTAATAATGGGAATGAGAAGATAGAGACAATTATTCAGATGAAAACAGAATTTAAGGAATCTGTTGATGGTGTGACAAATGATTTAAAAGATGAAGTGAGTAATTGCTTAGAAGCATTTCTAAATGCTCCAAGAAGATCATCATTAAAGAATGAAAAGCAAGATATTTTAATTAATTTATATAAGTTTTCAACTGTAACATTATCTGAATTAGATCGTCAAAATATTGACAAAAAGGCTAAAGACTGGGTTAAATACGAAATTACATTTAAGATAGCTGATTTTAACAAGAAAATAGACAAAGAATTGAATGATTATTATAGAAAAAATAAAGATGTATTTAAGGATATGGAGTATTTCAATATAAACATAGTTTATTATGAATTAGACTCTATTTTGAGTAACAATAAAAAGAAGCTAGAAGAGGGGTTTAGCTCTGTAATTAGTAAGTATAATAAAAGTAATGTTGCTTTTAATAGTTTGATTATTCCATCAAGTACTGTTCAATTAAATAGTTTGGACGGTTTAAGAAGTCAATATAACCCTCTAAACTCTATTGTAATATATCTGATTATACATCTTCTTATATTATTCCCAATACTATTAACAAGAAAAACTGGTCAAGCTCCACAATCAGAGGAGGACGAGACAGACGAATTATAATATAATTAAATTAAAATGGCATTATCACAAATACAAAAAGACGCAATCTTAAGGGGAATAAACGAATTACCAATTGAAAATATTAATAGGTTTATTGAGCAAGGAGATTTAACAATTGAAGAATGTACAGAAAACGGAATAGATCCTGATAAATTAGAACAAGTAAATTCTCTAAAAGAACAAATAATTGAAGAACAAGAAAAGTTTGAAGAGGATTCTGAATTCTATGAAAAAATAAACAATAATGAAATGATTATTCAGGAAATCAAAAGAGCGTTAGATAGTGGAAAAGTTACTCCTGAAGGATTATTAGAAAATACAATTATTGATGAAAGATTATTAAGAAGTATTGAGAGGTATAAAAAACAAACCCATCCTTCTCAGCACAATGATTTGGATTTGAAGAAAGGATACACAGATATATTCTTCTTTGGAAAGTCGGGCTCTGGTAAATCTTGTGTCTTAGCGTCCTTATTTAATTATGCTGAGGATGAAGGCTATTTTATTGATGATCCTCACTCAATTAACGGAATTAATTACAAGAATCTATTGGTAAGGGAGTTGAAAAATGGAATATTACCTGATGCAACAGAAGCATCTGTTGATGCAGTAACCTATATAACTACAGAACTTCATAAAGATGGTGAAATAAATCCTCTCAATATTATTGAAATGAGTGGTGAATTTTTCTCAAGTGCAGCTAAAGATCCAGATGTTTGGAAGAATTCTATTGATGCTCATGGATATCTAAGTAATTCTAATAAGAAATTGCTATTTTTTGTAGTAGATTATAAGCTTTATACTGAGGGTGAAGATCCAGAAAACTCCACACAATCACAAGATTTTAATCTTATTTTATCTCAGTTAGATAAGTACGAAAAGGCTTTAAATAACACATATTGTGTTTATATTATTGTAAATAAATCTGATAAATTCCCGGAGACAGAAGTAGATAAAAATGCATTTGCAAAAGAATTTTTTATGAAAAACTTCAAGGGTGTTTATACAAACTTGAAAGCAAAACAAGATACAAATGGTTTTCAATTGAGATCAATGCATTTTTCGGCAGGTAATTTTATTTTTAATAATTCTTATTTATCACAGATGAATACAGAATGTCCTGCTAAACTAATTGATTCAATATCAAAACAGGCGAGTAGAAGGAAATCTGGAGGTTGGTTAAGTAAGGTGTTTTCATCATCAGATGAGTTATAGGATATGAGTATACACTATAACATATGGGGAATTGACGATACTGGATATAAACAATCTATTGCAGGTAACTTAGATCCCACTACATTAACTGCTCTGCAAAAATCCTTTAGTGATAAAAACAGAACCATTGCTTTAGATTTTGCATCTGCAAATCCTAATAAGGAGAATTTTTATTCTATTGAAAAAAGAGGTAATACAATATTGTATACTATTTATAGGTCTAATTGGTACAGAGATGCTAGGGGAGCGTATGATGCTGTAACTATCATATCTTCTAAAAGTATTGAAAATCCAATCTCTGCGCTTAAAACTTTGATGAATACTTACGTTGCAAAAAAAGAGCTAGATGAAGTTATAAATTTAGATACTCTACTTACTACTATAAAACCTGCAATAAATGAAGCTCCATTTAGAAGTGTTGTTAAAAATGGATATATTAAATACATTACTGAATCAGATCTTGTAAATGTTTTTAAAAACCATAGAGATACAATAAAGAACTTTAATAAAATATATTTTTTTACAAGCCTGCCTTATTTAGAAACAGGGCTTGGCAAAATACCTAACATAGCAAATTATAAACCTATAGCGGTAATGGTACTTAATTATGACTCTAATTATCATACAATTAAGGTTGAGGGTACTTCTGCATCTCCAAGTTCTGAAATGTTAGAGGTTTATCCTGGTGATAAAATAGAGGTTTATACTGGCAATAGTAATTCTCCGGCGGTTTTTACTGCATCTACTACTCTAAAGCCTATTTCTTTAAAAAGCAAGCCGATACCACCAAAACCCAAGAAAAGAAAAAAAAGAAATTCGAAAGACAAAACATGGATGTATCTAGCTCTTGCATTATGCTCTGTTGTAATATTAGTAATATTAGGATTTTTCTTTAAAGACAACATAAAAGGCTTGTTAACTGCACCACAATCAGAATCTTGGGGGTGTATAGATGGTTCTTGTCAAAAATTTGGTGCTGATGGTAGTGGTGATTATTCTTCCAAAATTGATTGTGAAAGTTCTTGTGGTGCAGTTGAAAATCATAAAGTTGTGTTTAACGGGAAAGCTTTTATCAATATGTCAACTAAAGATACTATTAAAGATGCTGATGATTTATTAGACTGCTTTAAAAAATCAATATATTTTGACGGTGATGACGCATCATATACATTTGACTTTGGAGATAAAGATTGGAAAATCTACACTGATAAAGTTGAGCGCTTAAAGGTGGATGCTCTAAAAAAGCTAATAGCAGAAATAGAAAAAGCCAACCAACTGGCTGACACAAAAAAAATAGTGGATCATATCAATAAAGTAATTCAATATACTAAGTTGCGTTTTGAGGGAGGATTAGAAGATGATGATACAAAAAAAATATGGAAGATTGATGGTTTTGATCTTGAGTATATAATAAGTAATACTAAAAGTAATACTAATGATTTTACTAAATTTAAGAAAAATATAAAAGATAATAAACAGTTAAAAGCATTTCTAGAAAAGAATCTTCCTAAAAATATATTTGATAGTATAATTAAAGTTCATACAGAATTTAAGAAGAATAAAAACGTTAATAAAACAAACAAAAAACAACTAAATTATGATAAACCTGATTGTATTTTAACTGAAAAACACAAAAATAATACCCACTGGAATGGAACCCTCAACAAATTCACGAGTTGGAGTAAATATGCTAAAGATACAACTAGATTGCAGAACTTGATGAATGAAGAATCAGCTAGCATAAAGTTATATGAAAATTGTGGATGCTCAAAATGTAAGACCACACTAAAAGATAAAAATTTAATTAAAGTAGATATATTTATAAAAAATAATAAATGAAAAATAAGATAGTACTAGTAGGTATAGGTTTAAGTGTCTTTGGGTTTCTATTTCAATCTCAAATAAAAGATCTATTCTTAGAAGATATTGTAGGGTGCATGGATCCAATAGCCAGTAATTACAATGAAGAAGCCACAATTGATGATAACTCTTGTACTTTTGAGAAACCATTATCTGCTGATTTAGGTATTAAAATTGAGAATCTAAAAAAATCTGATTGGGATGTAGATGAATATACTAATCTAAGAGATGAAATTCTTATTTATTTTACTTCAATACAACAGTCAAATAGTGGGCAAGAGAAGAGCTCTTTAAATAAATTAGACATGGCTTATATGGTTGTTTTAGAAAAAGCAACAGATAAGGCAATTTTAAATTGTTTTAGATCTAGTTCTAAATTAAAAAAAGAAGTAGCAAAATTTTATACTAAATTTAAAAACGCAAATACAGCAATTAAAACTGCACAGAAGGGATTTGATACCTATAATCAAATTTATGGCTACAAAAAGAAAGTAAATAAGTTATTAGAGAAAAGATTTGTAAAAGCTGATTTTGATGCATTGAAAGGAAAAATCAACAAATTCTCTATTTCAAAAAGTTTTTTACAATTCAAGAGGTGCAAAGAACTAACAAATATTATTTCAGATGGTATTAGTCGCTTAGATAAATATGAAAAAATAGATAAAACGTATAATAAATTTAAGGATGACCATACTTCCACCAATATTTTCAATACTAAGGACTTTGTCGCAAAGATGTATAAAAATATGTTTAAGGACTATCAATGGTACTACAACAAAGTAATTGAAACAGATGATCTCTTGAAAAAAGCAAAGAAGGACAGAGATCATAAAAGTAGATTAGGACTATGAAGTATAAATATCTTTTATAAACAAGAAGGAAAAAGAAAGTTAATGTTATGAGAAAAATAGTACTTATAGGGTTTTTATCTGGGTTATGTCTTAATGTATTCTCACAAGATATTGATGTGTTTGAAGATTTAGAAGAAAGTTATGAGAGTTTAAAAACAACAGAAGAAAAATTAGATTTTATTTTTGATAAGATTCTCAACAAGCAAATTTCTGATTATAAAAAAATGGAAAAGGAAAAAATAAAATGGCATGAAAAATACAAAGAAATAAAAGAAGAGTCTAGTAATAAAAGATTAAAAGAGTTAGAACTTGAGAAAATTAATTTTGACTCAGAAATCTCAAATTTGAGAATCAAAATTGAAAAGCAAAAAAAAGAAATAACGGAATTAGAAAGAAATAAAAATGATATCTCAGAATTAAAAAGGAGTGAAAGAATTAGGGTTGAGTCTGAAATTGAAGAGATTTTTAATCATACAGAATTAATCTCTGAAGACTTACTAAAAATTACAAAAAAAAGAGCCTTAGTTTATCAACTAGATCAACAAGTAATATCTGATTTAAATAGCTTTATTGATTTAAGTAAAAAAATTACACAAGCCCAAAATCTTCTTACAAAGAAAATAAATCAGTTAGAAGTAGAACGGCAAGTAAATGCTTTAAAGACTATTAGAAATAATAAATTTGATTTTCTAAACATTAAAATTAATTCACTTATAATATTACTAGAAGACGAATATTGTAATAAAAGTCAATATTTATTTGAAATGTTTGAAAGGGTAGATAGTTATGGTTTATCGGAGGAAGATTTAAAATATGAGTTAAAAAAACAGCGCAGTCTCTTTATTTCTTTTCCGTTTTTATTTGAAGAAATAACTAAAAAAATAAAGGATATAAATTATAAAAGTTCATTGCAAGAATGTTATTAGTTAAAAGTAATTATAATGGAAAATTATTATAGAATACTTGGTTTAAAATCAGAAGCTACTATAAATGAAGTAGAAAAAGCATACAATAAGTTATTAATAGAATTTGATCCTGAAAAACAATCAGATGATTATTTAAAAGAGTTTTTTAAATCTGAGCAAGATAAAGTTAAAGAAGCTTATAATAATATCTTAGAACATCTTGAAACAAAGCCCGCTAAAATCAATAGAGAAGTAACTAAGAAAAATAGTTCAACTTCTATTAAAGTATTAGCTAGAGCATTACTTATTGGAGTAGTACTATTTTTAGGATATCTATTTATCAATAATAATTCTAAGAAGAACAAAGCAGATGATTATGTTTATTATTACAATAGTGCAAAAGAATATCAAGCAGATGAGCTCTATCAATCCGCTATTAATGATTATAATAAATGTATAAATATCTATTCTGATCGTGATAGTATAATAGCGTTTAAAGCTCAGTGTTATTATGAAAAAGGGGCTTATAAAGTCGCTATTGAAAATTTCACAAAAGCTATTGACATGGTATACAAGCACCCAAATCACAATTATTACAGCACGGTAATCAGCACTTATCTTGCTGGAAGAGGAAAGAGTTATTCAAAATTAAGAAAACATAGTGATGCTCAAAGTGATTTTGATAAAGCACTCCAAATAAAACCTGATAATGCAGAGTATCACTTGTTAAAAGGTAATGATTATTTTATTCAAGGTAAGTACAATTTTGCTGAAAGAGATTATACTAAGTCGCTTAGTTTAAAAAAGAGTGCTGTTGCGTATTATAAGAGAGGGAATGCAAATTACAAATTAGGGAAATTAGATGATGCGATTTCAGATTACACCTACTCGATAGAAACTACATCTGCTTTTAAATCGGATAAAGATTTCGCTAAGGCATATCGTAATAGAGGTATTGCAAGGTATGAATCATGTAAAGATGGTGCTTGTTTTGATTTTTATAAGGCTGGCGAATTGGGGGATAAAAAGGCCCGTAATGAATATTTAAGGATACTAAGTGAGAATGAATGTAGTATAGATTTTGACAAAATTTAAAAGAAAATGAAAAGATTACTATTAATATTTATGTTTCTTCCATTTATGGGCTTTGGGCAATGTACCGGTGATTGTCAGAATGGATATGGCGTCTTTATTTCTGAAGAAGGTACATACAAAGGAGATTGGAAAGACGGAAGGGTACATGGAAAAGGAATCTTTGAGGGAAATGAGTATACTTATGATGGAGCGTATGTGAATGGTAAAAAACACGGCCAAGGTAAAATGACATATACTAATGGTACAATAGAAGAAGGTTTATTTGAAAATAATAAATTTGTTAAAGCTCAGGGCTTTAATAATGCTAATATTGATGCTACTAAAGCTGAAGATTATTATAATAAAGCGAACGATTATAAAGATAAAGGAGCATATCAATTAGCAATAGATAATTATACAAAATGTCTCAGAATAGACCCTGATTATGAAGCTTCATATCAAGGAAGAGGGTTTTCATATCAGAGGTTAGGCAACTATGAAGATGCTATAGCTGATTACACAAGAGCCTTGAGAATAGATCCTGATGATGCTTATTCATATTACGCCAGAGGTTCAACATATGGGGACTTAGAAAACTATGAAGATGCTATAGCTGATTACACAAGAGCTATTAGAACAGATCCTGAATATCGATATGCATATCAAGGAAGAGGATATGTATATGAGGAATTAGAAAACTATGAAGATGCTATAGCTGATTTCACAAGAGCTATTAGAACAGATCCCGAATATCCTTATGCATATCGTAGCAGAGGGCGTGTATATGAAGCATTAAAAAACTATGAAGATGCCATAGCTGATTTCACAAAATCTATTAGTTTAGATCCTGATAATTCTTATGGATACTATCTAAGAGGGGGCGCAAAAAAACTTTCAGGCTTGTCTTTCTGTGGTGATTATAAAAAATGTTGCGATTTAAAGGATGAAGATTGCTGTGAGTACTATTATAAGCAATGTAGGTAGCAACTATTAAAACAATAGATTAACAATGAAAAAAATCCTATTTATATTAATGTTTCTGCCCTTTATAGGTTTTGGGCAATCTGGTGATTTTGGCGAAAAAACAGGCTGTATTTCTGGTAATTGTGGAAATGGATATGGAGTATATATTTGGGCTAGTGGAAACAAATATGAAGGATTTTGGAAGAATGACAAAAGAAACGGACAAGGAACTGATACTTACTTTCTTTCAGGAGATAAATACGTAGGAGAGTGGAGGAATGGCAAAAAACACGGACAAGGAACTTATTCTTGGGGGAAAGGAAAATGGGAGGGAGATAAATACGTAGGAGAATGGAAAGACGGGAAAAGAAATGGACAAGGAACTCAGACATTTTCTGATGGATCATCATATGTTGGAGAGTATAAAGTCGGGGAAAAGCATGGTCAGGGTACTTATACTTTCAAATCTGGAGAAGTTAGAAAAGGAAAATGGATTAATGGTGTGTACCAAACACCAGTAAAAGTGGAATGTAACAGAAAATCCAAAATTGCAATTGCTGATTAATCTTTTTTAAAATGAAAAAACTACTACTTATATTACTTTGCTTACCTATGATTGGGTTTGGGCAATACAATAGCTGTATAATGACAGATAAGACATTGGAACAAAGTTTAATAGGTCATACAATAAAACACATTTTTTCTAAAAGCGCGTCAACAGGAACTTGGTATAAACGAGAATTACTTGCTGATGGTAAATTTAAATCACAATGGAATTCAACTTCTAATGTTGTAACAGTAGATTCTAAGCCAGATGATAAGTGGTGGGTTTCAAATAAAACATTAATTCTTTCCAGAGAAACTGCAAATGGAGAAATAATTTATAGAATTCCCTTAAAAGGTTCCATGAAATCTGGGACTTACAAATTCACTGGTTCTACTGCTGAAAGCATTATAGTGCTTGAATTTGATTATGTATTACTTAATGCTGATATATCATCTTGCATTAAGCAATATATAGATGATAAAATATCTCCCTGGGAAAAAAAGGGAGAGTTTGAAAAAACTGTTGCTTTTCAGAAAAGAGTGAATGAAAGTACACGAAAGGAGATGAAAGAAAAATATCGTAAAGAAGCTATAGAACATTTCAAAAAAGAAGCCATTAATAATATTAATTCTAAAGATATTTTTTTGAAAGAATACAATGCAGATCTTGAAACATTTTTGATAAATATTTCAGATTACGGATCCTTTAATTTACCAGTTCCAATTTCTAAGGCTCCCTCTTTTAAGAAAAACTTCAACGCATCCAATTTCTCCAATCTAGATTTTATGTTTGAAGATGATAAATTTATAGTTTCTCATTTTGAGATAGATGGCTACAGTTATGATATTTCTGGAAATGGTATGTTTAATAAATGTATCGGTGATTGTCAAAATGGTTATGGAACTTATACTTCTGGGGAAGGCACATACAAAGGGAATTGGAAGGATGGAAGAGTGCATGGAAAAGGAATCTTTAAGGGAAATGAGTATACTTATGATGGAAAGTATGTAAATGGTAAACAGCACGGTCAAGGTAAAAAGACATATACTAATGGGACAATAGAAGAAGGCTTATTTGAAAATGGAGAATTTGTTGGAGAATAAAAACTACCCATTAACACAAAAGATTAGATATGCAATATAAGATTATGAAAAATCTACTACTTATATTACTTTGCTTGCCTATGATTGGGGTTGGGCAGTGTACCTCTGGAGATTGTTTCAATGGCTATGGCGTCTTTACTTCTGAAGAAGGCACATACAAAGGAGATTGGAAAGATGGAAAGGTACATGGTAATGGAATGTTTGTTGGGCTTGAATACACATATGATGGGAAGTATGTAAACGGCAAAAAAAATGGTCAAGGTAAAATTACCTATACCAATGGAAAAATAGAAGAAGGTTTATTTGATGATGGAATTTTTATAGGAAATGCACAATCTAATGACTGTAATAACCTAACTAATTTCGGAGATATTACAATATGTTTACCTGATCTTATAGATATGACTGAGTGCTATTCTGATCCACTTGTCAAATTAACCGCAGATATGTTTAAGGGAACAGATGAGGAAGAAATAATAGGCATATATTTATTAGATGATGTCTATGAGTCAAGGTATGATAATTTTTTTGAAGATGGTATGGGAGATAGTTTTATTAAAATCTATTCTACTACTACTGTTAAGGGAATGGATGCTGATGAGAAAATATTAGATTATGTAGCCTCATTTATTAAACCTACCTTTGAGGATTACGATAAATCAAATATAAAATCTAATATTGATGATAGGTTTAATGATTTTGATATTACTATGGGAAAACCTATTTTGTTAGAAGAATATCAAATATCTCCAAAAATCAGGTCATTTATTATTTTGCTAAAGTATATGATTGAAGATGAAGATGTTATTCAAGTAGCAAGCATGAATATCATGCTAATTAATGATAGAGTAATATTTTTTGCTTTTTATGATAAATATAAGGGGTTTTCCGAAATTGAAAGAACAAAAGGAATTAGTGATTATTTTGCATTAAGGTTACTAAAAGAAAACTTAATAACAAAAGATTAGATTTTTTTAAAAATGAAAAAACTACTATTTATATTAATGTTTATGCCCTTTATAGGTTTTGGGCAATGTACCGGTGATTGTCAGAATGGCTATGGCGTCTTTACTTCTGAAGAAGGCACATACAAAGGAGATTGGAAAGACGGAAGGGTACATGGAAAAGGAATCTTTGAGGGAAATGAGTATACTTATGATGGAGCGTATGTGAATGGTAAAAAACACGGCCAAGGTAAAATGACATATACTAATGGTACAATAGAAGAAGGTTTATTTGAAAATAATAAATTTGTTAAAAAAACTATTGGATGTGTTTCTGGAAGCTGTCAGAATGAATGGGGTATGTATAAGTGGTCTGACGGGTCGTCATATACCGGATATTGGAAGTATGGGAAAAAAGATGGAGAAGGAACTTTTATTGATAAATGGGGTGGTAAATACGTAGGAGAGTGGAAGAATGGTAAGGAACACGGGCAAGGAACTAAAACTTATTCTTATGGAACTGTAGAAAGAGGTAAATGGATTAATGGTGTATATCAAAAACCTAAAACAACAAAGAAAAAAACTGTTAAGCCAAAAAAGAGTTCAAAGAAATCATCTTATAAGCCTACAAAAACGAAACGTTATTCAAGTCGGATGTCCACTAAGAACCAGATTGGTTACATTACTAATTTTACTGCTCACCCATGGGGAGGGTTAAATTATTTTTATTTTCTTACAGACTATATAGGTTTGTATTGTGATTGGAGACCTTCCTTAAATTCTATGCACCCTGCAGATTTTTCTGATTATTATGATGGAGATGAGAACATAACTAAATATGGTGAAACTTTATGGACTTCTGTTACTAATTTAGGAGTAAGTTTTCGTGTAAATAATTCAAGCTCCAGTGCATTAATGATTTATGGAGGAATAGGCAATTCAACTCAAAAAACATATATGGCAGAGTATGATGAATATAATATACTTTCGGGTGATTGGTGGTATTATGAAGATGGAGGAAGTATCACTAATACCAATTATAATTTTGGTATCTTACGACAAACAGAGGCATTAATCTCTTGGCAGATTGGCTATGATACTGCATTGCCTGGAATAAATTTAGGAATAGGCTTTACATGGGATTAAACTTTAATAATATATACAATATAAAAAAGACATATGTATAGTAAATACAAACCACATATTACAAATACTTGTAATGCCAAATGCATTAATATTTATTAATTCTAAAAAAAAATATCATGGAAAATTATTACAAAATACTAGGCCTAAAATTAGGCGCTACTTTAGATGAAGTAGAAGAAAAGTACAATAAGTTATTAAAAGAATTTGATCCTAAAAAACAAACTGATGATTTAAAAGAATTCTTTACATCAGAACGCCAGAAGGTAAAAGATGCTTATAAAGAAATTTCTACAAGTTTAATGAATACTGAAAGTGTTGAGAAAGTAGATGATGAAATACCATCTGACACGAATGAAATAGATTCTGAAAACGAATATTTAGAAGAATCTCTTGATGAAGAGGTTTTGTCTGATGAAGTACTTGTAGATAATAATATAAATGCTCAGATAAATAATAATAAAAAGGAAAATTACGTTTTTAGAAACACATTGTTGTTTTTTATAGCAGCTGGTGTATGGGGAATGTTTATGCAAAATATGGGGCTTTTTGTACCTAGTGATGATTATACTCAAAAAGTAAGGGTAGTAAATACTGTAGATACAGAAGTACAGGGCAGTGTAAGGGTAAATGGGAGTGTAAGTGTAGATAACACTGTTGGAATAGATATTAAAGCTATAAACGGTTATTATAATGCATTTTATGATAGTGGTTCGAAACATAGCGGAAAATATTATAGACTTCCAATATACGCTTATTAATGAAAGAATACTATCAAATTTTAGGATTAGAAGAAGGTGCTACTTTAGATGAAGTAGAAAAAAAATACAATGAGTTATTAAAAGAATTTGATCCCGAAAAACAATCAGATGATGATTTAAAAGAGTTTTTTAAATCTGAGCAAGATAAAGTTAAAGAAGCTTATCTAGAGATTTCCTTAAGCCTGAAAGCACATGATGAGGAGGAAGTAATATCTAAAGAGATTGATGAGCTTGAGAAAGAAATTGAAGAAGATTCTTCTGATGAGATTCTGAGATGTTATCAGATACTAAAGCTGCCAGAGGACGCTACATTAACAGAAATTAATCAGAAATATAATCTACTATTAGATGAGTTTAATCCCGATCATCAATCAGATGGGTTAAGAGACTTTTTTGAAGGAGAACAAGAAATAGTAAAAGAAGCTTATAATACTATTGTTAAGCATCTTTCAGAAGAAGAAGCCTCTGAAGCACAGGTTGAGAAGTATTTAAATGAAGGAGTAGTAGATTCTGAGATCCATGATTTAGGTGATTACCTAGGAAATGATGAAACAAAGTTTTGTAAGTTTTGTGGTCATATGCAATATGTTACAAATTCAGAGTGTATTAATTGCTTGGAATCATTGCATAATTCGTTTTTAAAATCCACTGGTAGCAAGAATATTGTGGAAACAGGGGAGGTAAAAAGAATGTTCAGTGCGCCATTTTCTTTTAAAGGTAGAATTAGAAGGTTAGAATACTTCTTAAGCCTTTTGATATTTTGGTTTTCTCTTTATTTGCTTTCCTCAATAAGGCAAGAGTTTAGATTGTATGATGATTGGTACTTTTTATTTCTTATTCCTTCTTATTGGTTCATTGCTTCTCAGGGAGCAAGGCGTTGCCATGATTATACAGTTAGTGGTTGGATGCAGTTAATTATATTTTACAATCCATTTGCTCTTATCTTTGCACGTGGGAATATAGGTGATAATGAATATGGATCAAATCCAAAAGGATTGAATTATAATTAAAATAAATAATAGGGTTGCTGAAAACTATATAGAGTAGGCGTGAATTATAACTAGTATTATGTTTTGTGAAAAATGTGGAAAAGAAGTGCTAGATGAAGCTATTGTTTGTGTTCATTGTGGATGCTCATTAAATTCAATTACAGATTTGCAATCTATTTTGGAAAACATCGAATCAGATGTAAATAATGAGCCATTAAATGGTGGCGTACAGGTCCTTTCTTTTTGTTTTCCTATTGTTGGAGGGATTGTATGGATGGTACATAAAAATTCAGCTCCGCAGAAATCAAAAGATGCTTGTGTTTGTGCTCTTTGGGGTGTTGGAGTTAACCTAGTGTTAAATATTCTTTTTGCAATAGGGGGTGGAATGTAAGCGATATTAGACAATATTTTAATATTATTTTTTTCGAATTTTTCTATGTAAATTATGCCAGTAGAGAAGATAAAGTTCAGATGGGTAAGCTGTCATAAGGATCCAAACAGGTCTTTCTTTTGGAAAGGGAAACAGTTTCCTGTTTGTGCTAGGTGCACCGGTATACACCTTGGATACCTATCTTTATTTTTATTTTTATTTCAGTTGATATATATTAATTGGATTTTATCAATTGTATTAATTCTACCCACACTAATAGATGGTTTGACGCAGGCTTATTTTAATAGGGAAAGTACAAATATTTTTAGATTATTATCTGGTTTTATAGCAGGCATAGGTATTATGTCAGTTATACATATTGTTGGCTTTCAGATTGGATATCTTATTTTAGATATGCTTAATTAGATAAATAATTTACTCCAAAAGCTTTTCTAATTTTATAATCCTATTTTCTAATTTTTCAATCTCATTTTTTATGCTATCAGTATTAAGTTCATTTGCTTTTTTAATATTGAAACTTTTACATAAAGATAATGCCTTATCAACCTGTACTAAAGGTCCAATGTTGAAATTAGGATTGAGATCTTTACCTGTAGACTCTAATATTTCTATTATCTCTTTATTTGTAAAATCTGGATTGATAGATTTCATCAAGCCAACAACTCCTGATATTATTGGTGCTGACATACTTGTTCCAGGCCAGCTATCAAATTTATTTCCAGGTACACAACTATATATGTCAACTCCTGGAGCACTAATTGTAGACCTTTTCCCATAGTTACTAAATTCTGCTTTTTTATTTTCATGGTCCACTGCACAAACGGTAATTATACTATTATCTCTTTTCATTGCATCTAAGCCTATTAACACATCACAATTACCAGCTGCAAATACTATAGTAACATTTTCTTCATCTGCCATTTCAAATACCTCATTCCAGAAATATTCATCATCCCTGCTATTATTGTTTATGATAGTATTCAATTCATTCAGAGTTATAGTTTTAGCAATTTCTGGGTACATTGAATGTATAGATAAATTAATTACGTCTGCTCCGTTATTTATAGCGTATAAAATGCCATCAATGACTGCAGAGCTAGAAAATATTCCTTCTTGACCACTGCCTATTTGAATTGGCATAAAACTACAATCTGGAGCAATGCCACATGCACCAAAATTATTATCCCTTTTAGAAATAGCTAAACCTGCAACATGTGTGCCATGATTTAAATTGCTATTAGCATATACCTTGTCATTCTGATTTACCACATTCCATGGTTTTACAATATTTTGATCTAACTCTTCATGTTTCAGATCAAAACCATCATCAATAACCGCAATAATAATTTCTTTTTCCCCAGTGGTTTTCTTCCATGCATCAAACATCTGAATGTTCTTAAAATAATAATTTATATTATTATCTTTAAGTCCAGGATCATTAAAAGATGAACTTTGAAAAATAGTTTCATCCCAAATCAGCAAATTATAATTAGTTAACTTTTCTCTTATCTTATCTTTAATCTCTACTCTTTCTTCCTCCGGAACTTTAATTTGTATTCTTCTAGTTATATCATCTTTGTAAATAATCTGATAGTCAGAAGAAGGAAACTCTGATTGAAAATCTTTAGCAAAATCTTCAATATTATCATTTTTATCTTTCAGAACCACATTAATTCTATCAGGAACAATCATCTGTTGAGTATTTTCATCTTCTATCAAATCATTCATATTAATAGGAATATTTACTCTTGGTTTATTAGGTAATACCCTCTGATTTCCATCTTGATCAATTAATAAATTTTCGTATAATTCTGGAGAAAGGTTATTTTCTACTATTTGTTTAAATTCATCATCTTCAAGACCGGTATTGTTATTATCAGGATCCCAATTATTGGGTTGATTTTTTGGACTATTATCATATGTGATTTCTTTTGTATCTAGTGGCGGAGAATGTTCAATATCATTACAGGAACAGCCGTCTAAATTTAATAAAAACCATAATATTAGCAACAATAAAAGTATCCACCAAAATCTCCCAAATATTTTCTTAATCCATTCCCAAAACAAGATATACCAAGGGATTTTCGTTACAAAAGGTTTAGGAGGTTCATCTATTATATCTGGGGGAATAACAGGAATTGGATTGTCAATAGGTTCTGAAATTACATGATTTTCAGACTTATCTACTGTACTAATTATTGGAGGGGGTGGTACATAGTTTTCTTCTAAAGCATTGAATTTCCAACCCCACAATAAGACTATGTTTTCTCCATCTGAGAATACTATATTATTATTACTATTAAATACTTCATTAACTAATTTAGCCCATCTTTTCTTGTCAAAAGAATCAGAAGAAGTAAAAGATGCGCTTAATTCATTTATCTTATTGATTTTATTCCAATAAATACTAAGTATTTTATCTTGTTCTGATTTAGGATACTCAGAAACTCTTTTAAATTTCCTCTCTGATTTTGTATACCACTCTACATCTCTTTCTTTAATGACTGGCATAGCCAAAATATCACTAAAATCCTCACCAATTTTTTCAGAGATAAAGGATTGTATTAATTCATATTTATTGTGAAAGTATTCTTCTTTATATGAAAGAGGAGTATAATCTTTTGTTGAAATAGTAGTAAACTTATTCATTACAAATTACTTTTAAAGATCCTGTTGACCACTCAAACATATTTGAGTTACTCATTTTTCTACATGAAGGAGGATAATTAGAATTAAGTGGTTCTTTATATATTTTTTTATTATTAAGGATAACATCTGATTTTGTTCCATCCTGTTCTATTCTTATTTTATTAGTTATAATTTTTGGTCCAGTCTCATCCATTAAAATTTTACCATTAAAGTTTTCTTCACTATAGATAATAACTCTAGTTCTTTTATCGATAGCGATGCCATCAAAAGTAGACTCATGAGCCTTTGGGAATGCTAATATTGATCTTGGATACTCTCCTTCACCAACATATTCACTAAATTCATCTAATTGATAAATCTCTGTATGATTTCCTGATTGAAAATTATCTGTCATTAAGAGCCCTGAAAAATGAGCTCTACAATTATTGGTGGGTTCTTTGACTGTTACACCATCAACAACTATATCTTTTCCTTCTACTCTTTTCGTTTCACAACCTCTAAATAAAAGAATAATTAATATAGTCAATAATAAGAATGGGGTTATTACCCATATTACTTTCTTAATTTTTGTTAGTTTATTATGCATTTTTGATTTTATCATCCTAGAATTAATACTAGTAAAATACAGAATGAAAGAAAAGGAATAAGCCACCATTGACGCTTAAAAAACAAGTACCATCTATCTAACCAGGATAATTTTTCTTCTTCATTTTCAAAAAAGACCTCTTCATATTCATCAATAACTGGTATTGTCTCTGGTTCATCTTTTTCTTCCTCAATTATTGGAGTCATATCTCCTAGAATAGAAGGTGGAGGGCTATAGACAGGGATTAGCTTCTTACTATTCTCATCTAACAATCTCCATCCCCAAGTAATGAATATATCTTCTCCATCAAAAAACAGTTCATTGGCAGTTCCTTCAATTAAACTAAATAATAATTCTCCCCAGTTTTTATTATCCTGATTTTTTGATGATCTGAGATTATTTATAAAGCTATTATATGAACTTAAAAACTCATTGTATTGAGATAATATTTTATCTTGTTGATTTTGGACATATTGATCTAGTTTTTTTACTTCATTATTAGCATTAGCACTCCATTCAATATTATTGTTTTTATATGATGGTATTGCTAGAACTTTTAGTAATTCTTGTTGATTTTTTGAAGCCAAAAAATTCTTTATTTTATTATATTCTCCATATAAATAAACATTTCTAAAAGAAATAGGTTGAAAATCTGTAGTGGATATTTTATAGAACTTTGTCATTAATTGACAGATATATTTACATTTTCAATTGAAAGGAGTAATTCTTTTATTTCTTTATTATTTTGCTCGTTATCAACATAACCACAATTATTTAACAGAGCTATTTTCATACTTAATTTCCAATCTCCAAAATTAGATAAGTAATTTTCATAGTTTTTATTCCCTTCTAATAAATTACTATTAAAAATATTATTTAAGTCATCATGTGTTGGTAATTGATTAATAGATATTAATTTTGAATATGATTCTTTATCTTTTTCTGATAAGATGTTTTGTAATTTTTCTACAACCAATTTATCAAAATTATTTATCCCAAAATCAGATACAAATTCATTTATTATATTAGTCGTTACGCTAGCAAAATAAATCTCGTCTTCTCTTTCAATTCTAACTCTATTAAATTTAGGACTTAATACATCTTGTATTTTTTCTAATACTCCTTGAATATTCATTGTTGTCAATATGTCTGATGATATCTTATTCAGCAAATCAATATCCATTTTGATTGGATTTAGTTTTACTTTTTCCTCCCATAATTTAATTATCTTATCCAGAATATTTCTAAGCTCATTTACAGACTCTTCTTTTTTAAATTGTGATAAATCAATGCCGTTACTTTCGAGAATTTCTATTACATCTTCTTTAGAATTTAAACCTTCTTGTTCTCTGATGATTTCGATATTTTCATCTAATGAGTTGTTGTCTGATAGGTATGGGTAATTATTAGAAAGTAATTCTTTAGATGAGAAATCAGATTCAATTGTTACATGATTTACATTTTCATGAAAAACATTATATATTTCGGATTCTGATAATTGTAATGATTTAATAAAAAGAGAAAATTTATGTGGTTGGTTAGCAATATATCTTGATAACGATAGAGATGTATTAAGAGTATTTTTAATTATTTTGTTTCTTTCCTCTTCTTTATTTTCTGAAATATAATATTTATTTAAGCACTCTAGCACCTGATTCTTTATTAGATTACATCTTTTCACAGAATTATTAACTTTCACTAAATTATTTGCTGATGGTAATAAATTATTAATAATTAACTCACTTCCATCAGAATTAGTTGTAGCAGAGTTATCCCAACTCTCAGTAGGATTGTCAAAATGATCCTTCACAAAAGGGTAGTTAATAAATGAATCCTTCAAATTTTTCATATAATCAACTCTATTTTCATTAATTGAATTCTCGGTACCTTCTTCATCAAAACCTCCAAATATATCAGATGAATATTTATAATCTCTTAGCATAAAGAAATTATTAAATAGTTTATTGTTGTTTGACCATTGCGTATCCCAATCATAATTGGTAGAGATAATTCCTTCTTTAAAGAAATTTATGAACCTGTTAACCCATTTATAATTTAAATCATTATTATTATCGTTAGTTGAATCATATGTAAGCTGATTATTAAAGAATGTAAATATTACAAATAATGGATTAGTATTTAGGTTGGATATTGCGGCACTTCTATGTTCAATATTATCTCCAATATTAGTGGAAATCCATTCGTTTAATAAGGATGGTAATTCATTAACCTCAATTTGCTGATCATTAATACAAAACAACAGATTATTAATTTCTAAATTAGTAGAATATCTTTTAAAGAGATAAGAAATTTTACCTCTTAAGAACATTAATGGAGTTTCTTCTTCTGTAATTTTATTTAATACTAATCTGCTCCTTGCTCCAGGAAAATCAAGCAGGTCTGTATTTTGTATAAATTCTTTTTTAGTTTGCAAATCTTCAGAAACACTTAAAGTAACTTCAGATATTACAGCACTTAGTCTGTTCGTGTTAATACTTACTTGCTTATTTTCAAAATATACGGTTTGTTCTGAGTTTTCTTTTTCAAAAATCTCTTTAACTCTAGTTACATCTAAAATTTCTCCACCACCTCTCAAAATAGATGATTCATTTAGAAATATAGATTTGCTATAGCCAAGTTTTTCTAGGTCGGAGTTTAACAGATTAAACAACTTATTTATCTCAGAATTATTATCCCAATAGAAACTAAAAACATCTCCCCATCTGTTAGGTGGAATCTTAGAAATTAATTCACCTATTCTGTTCCAATAATTAGAGCCATCTAATACTCTAGTTAAATTTTCCTTTTTAAAATTAGTTTTAAAGTAATCTCTTATTTCAAAGATGTTATCTTCATTTAGTTTATCTTGTGAATAATCAGAATCTTGAAATTCTTTTTCTAGTGATGCAATATTTTGTTCAAAATCATCAAATTCTATAAGTTCATTTAAATCCACATCATTTAAGAAGCAATCTGTTAGGATTATTACCAAATCACTTATTGAAATTAGTTTTGCTTTTACAGGAAACTCTTCATCTTCCAAAACCTTATCAATAGTAAAACGTGTTACCACTCCAGTACTTTCTGCTCCCGACCCTGCAGGATTTATTTTTTCAAGAAATTCATATGATGTATTTCCTAAGACAATATGAAGTGGATCTCCATCAACACTAAGGAGGTTCTTTATCAGATAAGATTTTCCTACCTGACTGGCTCCAAAAAGTGCAAATACTGGTTTTGATTTAAAAGAATTATGAATTCTATTAAGTTTCATTCTACTTTCTTTTAAAAGAAGAATTTCATCTCTATCCATTCTCAGATCTGTATTTGATTGAGCCCAAGATGCTGAGTTACTTACGCTATCTTCTAATTCTTTAATCTTATTACTAAGATTTTCTAATGTATCTATATTTATATTATTCATTTCAAATATTATTAATCAGTATTTTATTCTTCATCTAACATATCATTACACTAAACTTCTTAAACCTTCAATATAAATTCACCCTCATCTAACCAATACCCCTTTACATCTTTCAAGGTATTAAACTGGAATTTAAAGTAATTTTTATTCAAACTATTTTCTTCATTATCTGTAATCTCTACTAAAGTTAGTTTTTCTTTACAATTTTCCAAGTCTCTATTTACCTCAATTTTTAATGGCATAGATTCTCTAATCTTAAAAATCAAATCATCTACTTTATTTTGCTCACCTAACTTTTCAAACATTGCGTCTTTATTAAAATCCAGTGTATATAAATTTCTTGCTGGATAATTTTTTGATAACAGCTTCTTAAATCCAACTCTAAATGGCAATTCTGTTATAACCATCATAAAATCTTCATCTTTTTCTGAAAGAGATGTATTTTCAATAATATTATGCTCAATCTTTCCAACATAATTTGCATTTGAAATCAAATCTTTTTTAAGGTGTTCAGTATTAATTCTGAAATTACCCATTTTGTTGTATTTAGCGGATAACAATGAAATAAGTGAGCCTACAGAAAGTACCGATTTCTGATCTTTTACAAATCCTTTATCATCAGAAAATGGGAACCATTTGCCAATCCAGTAATTATTCATATTTATCATTCTGTTTGGCAATACTGGCTGATAAGTCTCAAATAATGTTTGTAAAGAATTTAACTGAAACGTTCTTCCAGATAGCACTAAAACATCTGCATTATACGACTTGATTACCTTACTCATCTGGTTTATTAATTTGTCAAATACTGAAATTGAAATATTATAAATTATCTCAGAGTTAATATCCCAAACTAAATCCTTAAAATTAAATCCGAAATGATTCTCAAAATAATCTAATAGATCTTTACATGGTTCATTATCTATAAAGATGTCAGAATAAGTAAGTGTCTGATTTTCCTTATTAGCATTTTTTAAGTAAATACTCATAATTGGTATCGAAATCTGATTTAAGAAATTTTTTCTCATTACCTTTCCTTTGTAGCCAATATTATTGCTGTCTTCACCAAAAAAACTATTCAATTTGCCTCTATATCTTTCGTCATTTAGCTGATTTTTTAAGTGTGATTCAATTATTCCACTACCTTTTTGATTACTACCTTCTATTATTATTTGTTGTATCAACTCCTTTAACAAATCATCACCAGCCAAATCAAATGTCTCCCAGAATAAAGGGATGGGAGTTATGTCAACAACAGCATCTTTATTAGTGTAATTATAGGATGCAATCATTAGATCTGTTGTTCCTCCACCAATATCTACAGAAGCAATTACCAACTCCTTTTTATTATTTTCCCCAAAAGCGTTAAATAATTGTGCTGGATTATTACTATACTTCTTTGATATCATACCATAGATATATGTCAATTGTGCACAAGTAGCTTCATCATAAATCCAATCTTTTCTTTCTTCCACATCAGCTAATGATCTTTTTAATTCTTTAATTGACGGAAATATATTAGTTGAAGAAATATTGTAATCATTTCTATTTAATATTTCAAGAGCATCTTCAGAAGCTTGTCTTAAATTTACTTGCTCCTGCATTACCATTGATGTAGGGCAAGTTATTACGATATTTCTTAATACCCTAGAGTCCTCCACTTTGCCATGCTCAGTTCTAAATTTTATCGAATTAATTTGTTTAAAAGCATTTATATATATTTCCAAGAACAAAAATGTCATTAGTGATTTCCTAGAATATCTAGGAGAAGAACCCATTACATCATCTTTATCTTTAACTATAGACCCATCTAATTGTAGGAAATTTGTAACACCATCTAAATATACAGGTTGAGGGATTTTCATATCCTCACTTAAAAATTCCCAGTTCTTTTCAGAAAGGGCATGGTCCCATAAATATCGCTTTGGACTTGAAGAATACGACACAGGATCTCTGTCTAAACTTAACTCAATGTTAGAGCTATTAATCAATCTTTTAGCTTCTTCTCCAAATCTGATAATACTAGGCCATTTAAATTTGTTATTTGTAGAAATCCCATCATTAAATTTAACTTTTGAAAATACAAGATTAGAGCTAAATGACTCATTATAAGATAAATGGGGTTCTGTCAGATCCTGAATTTCTAACTTCTTTACTTTATTGAAATTAAAAATATTTTCACCAGAATCCTCAAAAAGAAGTGCGCAAGTCGTGCTATTTCCAACATCTATTACCATATCAACAGATACAGAATTATTTTTTTGAGGTAATAACTGAACATTAAATAGTTCATCCTGAGATAATAATAGCTTTATTAATACTTGATAAGCAGCAATATGAACTAAAGATGATTCTGTTGTATCAAAACTAAATTCATTTTGCAAGTATTCAAGCACCCATTCACAACCTTTTCTGTCATCTAAAAACGCAAGCACTACATCTGTATTTTTACTAATTGAAAACACATTATCATTAATATTAGTACTTGCAAAAGGAGTTGTATTGTCATTTTCATTGTCAGTTACAGTAGTGTCTATGGCAAAAGACGCTCCATACTCTCCATCTTTCTTTAAATAAATCATAACTCGAACCCAATCTGTTGGGCCAAAAACATCCTGATTTATATTATTGTTCTTAAAAAATGGAATCGGAATCCACTTACCTAATATTGATTTGATAACCTTGATAATATTAGGGTTTTGTAGGATTTTTTCTTCATCTAATTCATCTATTTCATTAATAGAGTAATCTTCTGTAAAATCTTCATTTATATCAAGGAATCCTTTTACCTGTAATTCGCTTTTTCGAATCCAGACATCATCTTTTCTATTTTTTAAGACCTGTTCAAACCAAAATATCTCTTTTTCTAAGTGAAATTCTTCAATATATGATATCTTATTCTTCTTATTAAAATCCTCTTGTATTTTGATGTTTATATTCTCAAATTGTATGCCTGAATTAGATATTAATTTTATTGTTTTAGTCATCATATTATTATTTTTAAACTTAACAAATGTAGTAATATTTATAAAGTTAAATCTGAATTAATAATTTTAATGTATTTACTGCAATTAAATATTGTTTATTATGTATGTATAATTGGTAAGTTATTTTATATTTTCACATCATTAGTTCGTTTTTTTTAATTGAAGATGTTCATTTGAAAAATAAATAATAAGTATCCTTTTAAATAATGTCATTTATTGCTTTAAGAAATTTTGATTGAAACAATCTATCTATTTCTTGCGTAATAAATAACAACTTAAAAATTACGCATATACCAAACATTTACTTTTTTATTAATCTTAAAATTATTTATTATGAAAAAGTTAATGTTATGCTCAATCCTTTCTATTCTATTTTTTAACGCTTACTCACAAGATACAAGTTGCACTTACTTTACAGGAAAAGAAGTGTATGAATTTGATTACCAAATGGACACAATTCTATATTGGGAAGAACAAACTACTAAATTCTTTGAAATTGAAATTACATATGGCAATGTTTTATGTTTAGACTTAAGTGACCACAAAAAAAGATTTAGAAAAGTAATTACTGAATATTTTGATGGTGAAGTAATAGAGCAGTTTTTAGATAGCCAAAATGAGGTATACTACTCTCCACAAGGGGCTGTAAAGATATCAGTTGGAAGACCTACAATATTTAAAATATAAATTATGAGATATTTAACATTATACAGTTTATTTACTGCCTTTGGTTTAAATGCATATGCCCAGGACACGATTTGTACAATGATACAATCTGATAGAGTAATTGAGTTCAACTATTATACTAATAATGTGATAAATGTGGCACCAATAGAAGGAAGTTACTTTATAAATGTTAGAGAAGGGGAGGTATTAGTTTTGCACCTATATGATAAGATTGATGCGCTTAGAGATATCATCACAACATTTCCTGATAATTCACAGTTAAATGATACATTTAATAGTAAAAGTAATATTTATTATAGTCCTTTAGGGCCTGTAATAGTTGAAATTAAAAAACCAAGAATATTAAAAATATAAATTATGAGATATCTGTTATGCATACTATTATCTATGCCAATTATCAGCTATTCACAAGCTGATCAACTAAGAGCTGTTATAATTGTTGGAGATCTACAAGATGGTACTGTTTCAGCAATTAAAGAGATGGAAGAGATTCATTCGTTCTTTAAAAGTAAGAATGTGATAGTAAAGACTTTTTATCATCCTAAAACAAGTTGGAAAGATATAGTTAGCGCATCAAAAGATGCTAGTTTTTTTATGTATCGTGGGCATGGTATGAGCTGGCCAGATGGAAAGTATGGTGGTTTAGATTTAGATGAAGCTATTTCAAGTGAAGATATTATGAATGATCTAAAGCTTAAAGCTAATGCTATAGTTATTTTTAAATCTGTTTGTGGAGGTGCAGGCTCATCTGCTAGTGATGATGTCGATATAGGCATAAAAAAGGCCCTAGAAAGAGTCTCAGATTACTCCAGACCATTCCTAAATATTGGAGCTTCTGCTTATTATGCAGATAACTTTGGAAATGGTTGCCTTTCTTTCCTTAATGATTTCTTTGAAGGTAAAACAATAAAAGAATATTTTGATAATTCTATATTTGATTCTGAACAAGTCTATAGATATGATAAAAGAAAAACAATTGGAATTATTAGTAATGATTGGGGAGGTACAGTTATTAGAACATCCTATATTAATGGAGTTAAAACAGCAGTAGAAGAGATTCCTGCTACTAAGGATTATGATATTGCTTATGTAGCTAATCCTAGATATAGTATATCTACTTTAAAAAAGTAAATAATCTTTATATATTTGCTTTGTAGTTCTGATGTAAAAAATAGAGAGGGACCTATTCGGGTACCTTTTGGGTTGTCATATCTAGTAGGTTTTAGTCCTGCTACCCCGACACTTTTCTCTTAATATTTTCTATTATCCATTAATATCTATTATTTCAAATTCTGTTATCACCTCATTTCCATCTGTATCAATTACAGTTAGTTTATGAATGCCAACTTCTGTAAACATCACTCTACTATGTGTTCCTTTTGTAGTCCCCATAAAATTTCCATCCAAATGCCAATAAACTAACTCATTAGATTTAGTATGAGCCAGTTTAAAAACTACCTCGTTTTTTGTCCCATTTAAATTTCTTGGTAAGAATAATTTGCTTCCATTTTTAGGATATATCATTTGCAGACTTTTTTTCTGTTCTTTTGTACAGTCAGGGTGCTCTTCAGGTTCTTGCATGTAGAAAGGGTTTACCTTTTTATAATAATAGGACATCATAGGAGGGAGGCTAAACCAAGATGTATGTTTCATTTTACTGACAGGATAGCAACTGCTATTTACCTTGTAAGTGGAATCATTGTTTAAGTGTATTAATTTATGATAAGTACATTGTTTAGCTCTTTTACAATTTTGAGGAACTAATTCAATATTAGTATTGTTGCAGTTTTCTAAGGCTAAGTCACCACTACTTGCACAAACTAATAATTCCTCCATGTCTTCATAGGGTATTTCGAACCAGCTTGTTCTTGGTAATTTATCAAAAACTGAGAACATAATTGGGGCTGCAATATTAGTTCCTGTTAAACCAGGTCGACCTTCTCCATCAGCATTACCTACCCAAACTACAGTAACATATTCAGGAGTTATTCCAATTGCCCAAGCATCTTTGTGTCCAAAACTTGTTCCTGTTTTCCATGCTATTTTTGATGAGGATGAAAACTCCTCCCATTGTCCTTCACCTACTGGTCGGTTTAGCTCACTTAGGACTTCAAATGTTTGCCAGATACTTGCAAATGAAAAATGACTTTCTCTTTGTAAATTTTGTTTTTTATTTTTTATGCTAAAGAAATTAGGTTGTGCATAGCTATTGGCATCATACTTATAGTTGTACAATTCAAAATTATTGAGTGTTGATGCCATTCCTGCATATATGCTACCTAATTCCCACATACTTGCTTCTGCACCTCCAAGGATAAGAGAGAGGCCATAGTGTTCTGCATTTTCGTTTAGTGAATATAGATTTAGTCGTTTTAGTTTGTCATAAAATTTATGTTGTCCATAATTGCTTAATTCAAGTACAGCAGGAATATTTAATGAACGAACTAAAGCATTTGAAGCAGGTACAGCCCCATCAAAAGTTCTGTAGAAATTTTTAGGTGCAAAACTTAATATTTGCGTGGGAACATCTGGTACTAAACTATGAGGAAGCCTACTTCCTTCATCTAAAATTGAAGCATACAATAAAGGCTTTAGTGTGCTTCCTGTACTTCTTTTTGCATGTATCATATTAACTTTACTTCCTGAGTTATAATGAGTGCAATCCGAGTTTCCAACATAAGAAACAATATTTTTAGTTTTTACATCAATCACTAATACGGAAATATTATGAATCTGATTATACTTTAACTGCTGATGTGCATTAGAAACTATCCTGTTTACATTATCTTGAAACCCTTTGTCAATACTTACTTTATTTATTTTTCCTTTATGGCCATTCTTGATTAATCGATTAAGTAGGTGAGGGGTGATGCTTGGTAAAGGATGTGGTCTGCTTGGCAAAGGTTCTAGCTGTGCTAACTCACAAGTAATAGAGTCAATTTCACCATTTTCCATTAGTTTCTGAAGTAGCCTATTTCTCTTTTCTAATAATAACTCATGATTTTTTCCTGGATATATCAAAGAAGGTGCATTGGGTAATACTGCAAGGGTTGCTGTTTCTCCCCATGATAGCTGATCAGGAGAGCGTTTGTAGTATCGCCAAGCCGCTGCATCTAAACCCACAACATTACCACCAAATGGAGCATTTGAAGTATATAAATTTAAAATTGATCCTTTACTTTTTGAAAGTTCTAATCTTGTAGCTAAAATAATTTCAATAAATTTTTCAAAATAGGTTCGATATTGCCCTTTACGTGAAAGCCGAATTGTTTGCATAGTAAGAGTACTTGCCCCACTTACGATTTCACCAGCTATTATATTTTGTTTAATAGCTCTTAAAAAAGAAATAGGATTAACCCCTAAATGATAGTAGAAATACTCATCCTCAAAGTAAGTGATTGCTACTTTAAATTTTTCAGGTATTGAATCAGATTTCGGAAAACGCCACTGACCATCATCAGCAATTCTGGCAGCTAAAAGCTCTCCTTTTTCAGTTATTACTACAGTAGAAGTAGGATCTTTAAATAATGGGAATTCTAATGAATTCCAAAGCAGTATAAATAAGAATATAAATAAATATCGCCACTTATAGTTTAGTATATGTTTGAGAAATCTATTTAGCACTTTCTTTAACTACTTCAACCCAACTACCACCTTCTTTGGCGTTTATTGCATTATCATACATTGCTTCACAATTTGCAATTGGTAAATAGAATTTCCCTAAATATGATGCATTTAACTGGATTTTAACTTTAATAGTTTTTCCTTTTTCTAAATCAAAATAGGTATGTACTCTGTCATCTCTAATATCTTGATATGTTATATTTTCCTTATTGCTAGTTTTATGTAAATCCATCCTTGTATTCCTGATTTCCCAACCAGAAGGAAATATTTGTGTAAGTGCAAGGTTTTCATAATTTCCTTTAATTCCCGTATTGCTAATACTTGTTTCAACATAAAAATCACTCCCTTGTACAATTTCAGATGGATTTAAAGGAGAGTTTTCCATATTGAAATAGTTTACAGACATATTAATATTATTATCTTCATTGATAGAAATTCCATCATACATTGGTATTCCTTGCATTTGAAGTGATACAAACAACATAGATTCGTTTGTATTGTTAAATTCTAAATTACCATTTGGTTTAGTTTCTACATCTAAGTTAATTTGTTTGTAGGTTGAATTAGATTTAATTGATGAAGGTTTACCATTTATTTTTAAATCAACAGTAAATGATTTAGCATTCCCACTTCCTCCAATATATTTTGAAATTGCTAATAATGAAAAGGCAGTAGCTTGAGTATTTAGATAGTCATTAGAAGCTAATTTTTTAGCAATGTTATCTAATAGCTCTTTACCTTCTTCATACTCTTTCATTAAAGCTAGAGTTTCTAAAATCAATGCTTCATCTCTTGTTTTACTGCCATAGGTGTAAGACGACTCCTTGTATGCTTCAATATTTTTGGAAGTTCCAAAAACTAAATCATTTGCTACATCTTTTCTTCCAATAAGGGTGTAGGCAGCAGCTAATCTCCACTTTGCATTATCACTTAATTTACTATTACTTCTCAATTTATTCATAGCACTAAGTGCAGGTTTATTAGCTAATGCTAGCGTGTATAAACGATACGCCTGATTAAGTTGAGTTGATCTTTGATAATAACTTGTTCTTGTATTTTGAAATTGCCAAGTATTTGCTTTTTCAGTTTGAAAAGATATCCAATTACTTAGTAAGCCTATTGGCAATTTAAATCCCTTTTTCTTTGCTTCAATCATAAAGTGCCCTGCATAATTTGTTCCCCATTCATCTTCTGAACTATAAGAATTTGGCCAATAGGTAAATCCTCCATTTGCTGTTTGAAATGATTTAATACGAACTAAAGCTTTTTCAATATTAGTTTGAATATTTCTTTGTTTTTCATTCGATAATACTAATAAATCATTTAAATATAATTGAGGGAAAACAGAAGAGGTAGTCTGCTCAATACACCCATGAGGATATTGAATTAAATAACTTAATCGTTTTTCTAAGTTTATTGGAGGAACAGTTGAAAACTCTAACATTGCCTTGTTTGTTCCGTGTATTCCAAATGCTTCATAATCTATAGCCCAAGTATCTCCACTAGCTATTGCTTTTGAAACGACTTTAGTCAATATAGGGTTTGGCATTCTAATTGCTAGTTCTACATCATAAGTAGCTTTCTCTTTCCCACTTTCACAAATTATTTTTACTGTTCCTATTCCTAATTTGTCTTTTACTTTTAGTTTAAAATTGACTATTTTATCTCCTATATCTTCAAATTTTATAAGTTGAGATTGCTTTCCAATAATGTCAAATTTATCATTTGCTTGAATACTGACTTTAACTTCTTTTATATTTTCTTTCATTGCAAAAACAGCAACAGGAACTTCAACCTCCTCAGTAGGCCCTAATACTCTTGGTAAAGTAGCCAATACCATTAATGGTTTTCTAACTGGTGTTGTTTTTTGAGTTGAACCATAAGCAATATTATTCCCTGCGACTACCATAGTCCTGACAGAACCTACATAATTTGGCATTTTAAAGGTATGCTTAGCAGTACTTCCAGGATTTAAAGTAAACGGACCTAAAAACTTCACAACAGGCTTAAATCTGTTGGCTTGCTTCTTTTCCGTACTTTTTGCATAAATATCCCCACCAATCTGTAAAAGCCCTGCCATTTTACCCGTAAACGCCCCTGTTACATACTTATACATATCCCAAGTTTTTACCCCTAAAGACTGTCTTGCATAAAATGTATGCCAAGCTTTTGGTGTACTAAAATGAGTTAGGTCAAGTAGGCCATCATCAACCACAGCAATTGTGTAGGTCATTTTCTTGCCTTTTTCTTCCGAAATTTTAATTGTAACTTCCTCTTCAGGTCGCAACTCATCTTTCATAGTAATGATAGGGGATAAGTGCGTATTAGGGTCTTCTACTGCAATTCCTTTTACACCAAACATTCTGATAGGTAAATCATTTTCTGTATGCTTATGCGGTTGAATAAATGTAATGTTTAAATATACATTTGGTGCCATGTTTGAAGTGGCTTTAAATGAAAATGTATTTTTTGTTTTACTTGCCTTAAACCAATAAGTGTTTAATACTTCATTTCCTGATTCTACACTAATAAAAATTCTACCTTCTTTTGCTTCAGGTAATGTTATTTTAACATTTTCTCCAACTGTATATTTTGTTTTATCAGTATTAAATGATAACATCTCGGCACCTTCTGATTTTCCTGATGTTGTACTCCAATAATCACTGTAAGACATGTAAAAAACTTGCCCAGAAGAATGTTTAGATTCAGGGTCAGTTATACGGATATAGCATCTTCCCCAAATTTCCTTTTGTAGATTTAACTCATAGATTGCTTTTCCCTCTTTTGTATTTATCTTTCCTGTATGAATAAGCTCTCTATTTAATCCTGTTACATATCTTGCAATATCATATTTTGAATTGGTTTCCCACCACCAATTCCAAGAGATTCTAAAGATTTCAATCTTTATGTCATCTCTATCTACGAATTCACCAAATTCATCTACCGTAACAATAGGGATTAGATTTTTTTCATCAGAATATAATGCTCCACTCCAACTATTTCCCTCTGGCAGTCTATAGCCAACATAACTTCTGTAAGGTGAAAATGGCATTGAAATTCTATCTGTACTCGCATCACCTCCTTTTTCAAATACTCTAGTTTTAAAAGATGCCTCTAGCATTCCTGGAGCATCTTCATCTACTTTAAATTTTGGTGTAAAGCTTGTTTTACCTTCTTGATTCAATATTTGCTTAGCAACCTTTATATCTTGTGTTTTGAAACTTTTAATATAGTCATCAAAATGATATTCTCCAAGACCTTTAAAACGAGTAGTTGATTCGGAAAGATTAATTTCAACATCAGTTTTTAGCCCTTTTGCAGGAGCGCCATGCAACCAGTTTGAAGTTAATTTTATCGGTTGGTTTGTAATGTTGGTTAATATTTCTCCTCCAAAATCTAAAGCTACTTTTAGTCGGTTTGGTTTTATGGTTTCTATCTTAAGTTGTTTTGTGAAAACTGCATCACCCACCTTTATTTCTACCTTCCAATTTCCTGTTTCATCTTCAGCACTTGTTTTTGTTTTAAACACATAAAAACCATTTTCACCTTTTGTGCGAGTTATTCTTTGGTTTACCTGTCCTTTTGCATTGTATAGTGTGAAAATTACTGGATGATTTTGAGGTAAAAGTTTGTTCTTATCCTCTAGAATGAAAGAAAGAAAAAGTGAGTCTCCAGGTCGCCAAACACCTCTGTCTCCATAGATAAACCCTTTTATTCCATCTTGAGTTACTGAACCACCAATATCAAACATACTCATAGATAGGGAAGAACCATCATCTAATTTTAGATACCCAATTTCATTTCCTCTCCTTGCTATTAATAAATAGGGTTGTTTTTCTAAATTGAATTTGGCAATTCCAACTGAAGAAGTGGTTTTGCTTGCTATAAGCCTGTTTTGCAAATTATAAAGTTCAATTTTAACTCCTGATTGTGGTTCGGTAGTTTTTAAATCAGTGATAATAGCCATTAGCTTTCCATTATTTCCTGCTTTTACCATTATCCCTAAGTCAGATGCAAAAACATTACGAACTACTGTATTCTTATTACTACCATAATAAGCTAATTTACATGGATCATCTCTTTCACTCCAACTAAAATATTGTGTGCCATAATTGTAGTTATTAGTAGAGTACCAATAGGATTTATTTGCATCAAAATAATCTTCCTCAAAATCAGGACCTACCTCTTTTTCAGAATTATCATCACAATCACATGGATAAAGGGATTGAGACATTTTAAAGCTAATCATTACTCTGTATATAGCTCCTGGTTCAGTTCTTATCATCTTGGATAAATCCAATGAATAAGTATTCCAATAACTTAAGTCAACTTTACTTTTTGATTTTAATGCAACATCATCTTTATAGATAACTCTTCCAACACGAGTTAGATTCCGTGCTCCATCATAATTGTTTTCTTGAAAAAACTGAGCTACATTATCTTCATAAATTCTTATAATCTTCACATTTACAGCATTTAGATTTACAGCTTTAAAAGGGAAAATTAGTCCGTTAGTACTTGGTAGGATTACGCCATCACCAATAAGTTGAACTTCAGGTTTTAGGCTTATAAAATTTAGTATTCTGCTTTCTTCATTCTTTAATTCATAACCAATTGAGTTTTTAATTGTATTGCTAAACATTAGTGTTTTTTCACCAACTAATTTTTCTTTTGGATAAATGGTAAGCATGTTTTTATCAATTGAAAAGCTTAAGTCTTCACCACTTTCTAAATAAACCAATCCATCTAATATAGCATTCTTAGATAGAGGGTCAGAAAAACGAACTTTAATAAATTGGTCAGGAAGTTGACCGATATTAAAATCCATTACTTTAAAATCACCTAAAGGTGGAATTTCATAATCTATCTTTCCATCTTTGTTCACGCCAATTAAATCTCCATCCCAAAGGATATTAATCATTCCCCTTTTTTCCCCCCTTGAAATACTGTCTATTACAAAGCTGTGAGCATTAATATTTTTATTTTCTACCCACCTTATATTTAGTTTTTTCTTTTTTTGAGAGGCAGTCACTAATTGTTTTATAATTTCTTCAGAAACATGGTCTGTAGTGGTAATAAAACCTCCTACCTTTTGCCATTCTAAATCATCACTATAAGGAGTTAATCCTTCAATATAAACATTCATATCCATATGTTTTGCTTGAAATTGGAATACAAAATCTAACATATCACTTGGTACAATGCTCACTTTACTTAAATTAAATGTTACTTTATATAGCACTTGCGAGCTTAAATCAGAGTCTGGTATAAAACGTATTGTTCTATTGTTTATCCATTCTGTTCTTCCTGCAATTTTTGGCTCAAAGTCAAATAATTGATTGGTATTTATTTTATTTATTTCATCATCTGAAAGTTCATTCTTTAACTCGATTATAATTTCTGATTTATTTGAAATCACCCCAGAAGTATATGCGGTTATAAACTCAGCATATTTTGGATTGACTTGAATGATCTCAGAATTTTCTGAGTTGTTACAAGAAGTGACTACTATAAAAAGAATTGTAATAATTCCGTAAAATAGTTTTGATAAGTGTTTGTTTTTCATTTGTATATTCAATTAAATTTTTGATAAAGTTACTACTTATTTTTTAAGTTTTAGACTTAGTTTTATAATTATATATAACATTGCTAAAATAGGATATGCTCAATAATTACAAATATCCAGACATTATCTTCTTTGTATTATATATTACATGTTTCATCTATTAAGTACAGGATATTAACGCATTGGTCAAATAATTCGTTCATAGTGTTATTTATTTTACATAAATTATTATAGTTCTCACACCCTAGGGTGTCACCAATAGCACATGATTATTAAGAGTATTTTTAACATAATTTTGTTTTAGAAAGGTGAGTTATCTATATTTATATCAACATCTTTTACTGATGACTTTACATTCAATATATTAGTTTTTATTTGCTCTATCATTCCATCAACATCTTCTCTAATATCAGCTATTTCTATCTGCAACTCCCTTGCTAATGATGCTATTACTTTTTCTTTACTCAAACCTCTACTAACATGATGTTCCATAATATAATTCCCAAAATAATATACATACTGCTCAGTATGCCTAATCTCATTTAGAATTTCTTCATCTTCATTTAAATATCTCTGAAATTTACCTTTATCCAGATCTGAAGTAATATACCAATCGTCTGCATTAAATCTATTTGCAAAATCATACTTTACATGTTTCTTTCCATCACAAAAAGCACAATGAGGACCTTCTATCCAAAAGAATTCTCTCCTCAATCTTTTTATATCTTCTATATTTACAAACCCTTTTCCAAGACATCTTGGGCAATCAATTATTTTATTATTCATCTTAATTCTGTTTTTGTGTTTTATTTTGTTGTGCATCTACTTTTTTCATTAAATCAATGATAATGAAAACAGGATCTTCATCAAATATTAATAATCTGTTGAAAGCCCACACTATGTCCTTGCTAAGATTAAAATGTTTAACGCAGAGTGTATGTATCTCGTCTTCATATAAATAAGGTACTAATAATGAAATTCCCATTTCCATGCTTATAGTACAGTTTTTAGTATCTACTCTAACTAATCCTGCGTTCATCAATGTGTTTAAATGAGAAGATAAAATCAGAATATTTTTGACTTTATCAGAATCAAAACCTTCACTAATCCAAACTAAGGATTTCAGTAAATCTGCTTTCTCATCAACATGATATTGAAATTTTTTATAAATCTGATGTTTCTCATTAATTGCATAAGTAGTTTCTATAAACTTCATGCTTTCATAAGTACCATAATTACAGCCGCTTTGTTCGTAATACCTTTTTAAAGACAACCAAACTGCCGACACTCTATTATTGACATTTCTTAATTTTCGATACTTCTTTATATCCTCTTTAATTTCTTTATATTTTTTTATCATTTTTTTATATTTATTTGATTTCTAAATAAGTTATTTTGTTTTCAGTCTAATTTTGAGCACCTCA
>Ga0206679_10000330_pt1 | contig 39360 bp, 31 predicted proteins | sample M110012015metaG_FD_155464 | JGI IMG/M metagenome (GOLD analysis project Ga0206679, IMG submission 155464) | Ammonia-oxidizing marine archaeal communities from Monterey Bay, California, United States - M1 100m 12015 | ecosystem: Environmental > Aquatic > Marine > Intertidal zone | place: USA... | reverse complement strand
TACGGGTGGAGCGGGTGGAGGAGGAGCCGGAGGAAATGCAACAGGTGATTATTCTGGAGGCGGAGGCGGAGGCAGCTCAGGTGGATTTGGGGGCACAGGAGGTCTCGGAGGCTATGGCGGCGGCGGCGGCGGAAGAGGTGCAAAATCTGGAGGAGGATCTTCTGGAGCTGGTGGATTAGGAGGCTTTGGTGGAGGTCAGGGTTCTGGTCCTTGCTGTTCTTCTGGAGGCGGAGGCGGAGCTGGTGCAGGAATGGGTGGAGGAATCTTCAATAATGGCGGAAATATTAATAGCACCAACGTAACAATTGCTTATAATAAAGCTCAGGGAGGACAAGGACGTTTTTTAAATGCGACAAGTGGATATGCGGCAGGGGGAACAGATGGAGAAGGATATGGTGCTGGAATTTTTAATCGAAATGGCACAGTTGATATAAATAATGCACTGATTTCTTATAATAGAAATGTTAACGATGTAGAAAATGCGAATTTATCGGGAATTGTCACTGATGAGGATTTGTATGGGGATTTTACTTCTACAAATGGAAGCAATTTAGTCTTCAATATAGGGGCAGGAACATTGGGAGGAAACACGGCTGGAAATGTTATTTCTTCGGACCCTGGACTAATGCCCTTAGCTGATAATGGTGGTACAACGTATACACATTCACTTTTACCATGCCCACCTGGCCCTGCAGTTGATGCGGGGAATGATGCAGCAGCCCCAGCTCTTGACCAGCGAGAATTTCCACGAAATGGAATTTCGGATATTGGTTCATTTGAATCAGACCTTGCAGAAATAGAGCTATCATATATAATTATTGAGCCTTGTGAAAACGCATCCAATGGAAGTATAACAGTTACTCCACAGAGTGCACCGGAGTATTCTTTCCAATGGGATGCTGCTGCAGGAAATCAAGTTGATTCAATTGCCATTGATTTATCTGAAGGGTTTTATTCGGTAATTATTACTGATGGTAATGGATGTGTGAAAGACACGACTTTTGAATTGATCTCCGCAACTACTCCTGACTTAGATGCATTTGCCACCCAAGAAGAATGTGATTCTTATATTTTAGGCGAAATATTAGGAACAAATTTGTCGGGAACAGAGTCTTATTATACAGAGAGCGGAGGATTAGGAACCTCAAGTCTAGAGGGGGATGTGTTGAGCTCTTCTCAAACCATATATATTTATGACATTATTGGAAACTGCTCTGATGAGGTGTCATTTGATCTTATTATACATAATCTACCTGAAGTGATAAGCTTTACAGGAGGAGGGATTTATTGCGAAGGAGAAACCCCTCAAAATTTATTTGCTGAAGCTGAAGGTATTTCAGATTTCACAATAGAATATACTATAGATGGTGCGCCGATGAGTGTCATTTCTTCAAATCAAAATATTGATCTAGGAAACTCCCCTGGAGACTATTTAATTACAACAATTCAGGATGTGTTTTGTACAAATTCGGTAAACCTTTCGCAGTCAATTGTCGTTAATCCGTTACCTCTCGCACCTATAACTTCGGGAGACCAATCATTTTGCGCGAATGAAAGCATTTATCCAATTGAAGCCCAGGGGGCAACGGGAAGCTTTACTTGGTATGCCGATGAAGGCCTGACTCAAGTGATTGGTACGGAGGATCAATATATTCCTGAAAACAATCAGGGAATGACCAGCTATTATGTCACAACCACAGAGAATAATTGCGAGGGACCAGCTCAACAGGTTGTGATTGAGATTAAAATTTGTGATGTTGTTATTCCAACAGCTTTTACTCCTAATGACGATGATGTAAATGACATATGGAACATTGTAAATATTGATTTGGTATACCCGAACAATGTCGTTAGTGTTTATAATAGGCTTGGAAATAAAGTATATGAATCTCAAAAAGGCAAGTACCATGAAATGCCTTGGGACGGTTTTTATAATTTTGAAGCTTTACCTGTGGCCTCCTATTATTACATTATTGAATACAATGATGAAAACAATACTGGTGATACGGGTTACGTGAGTATCATTAAATAGTCATTTATTATGTCTTATTAACAAGAGCTTCAGCGATACTTTCTGATATGTTCAGATTTAACTTTTCTTCAATCCACAACCATTGTCCTGCTGGATTTACTTCTAGAAAGTGATAATCCCCATTTGGATCAACAATAAAGTCATATGCACCATAGAAAATGTTGAAATCTTTATGGACCTTCAAGAGCTTTTTTTCAATTTCTTGAGGCAATTCAAATTCTTCATATTCAATATTAATTTGATCTTTTCTCCAGTCAAATTTAGCTTCCTTATTTTTTTGTGATTTTATTTTTATAGGAAATATTTTTTCTCCCACAATGGTAATTCTCAGCTCAAAATCTTTATCTATATATTCCTGAAATATACACGGAGCCTGCTCAATATTGGCAGCCTTTTCACCAACCTCATGTAGTGGCATAATTGACGAATATAAAACACGGTCAGGAGGAATAATGAAATAGCTAAGAGGCTTGTAAACAGCTTTTTTGAATTCATTTGCTTTTGTAATCACATCGCTACTATTGTTGCTAATGATACTATTGGGGATAATGAAACCATTTTTTTGAGCTATTTCAAGCTGGAACGGTTTATTCCTGGTGAGAGAATCAGCTTCCCTTCGATTGATCCAAAAACATTCTTTTAGAAAATATTTTAACGGTTCTAAAGTCAAATTCCACTCTCTTTGAATGAACTTCGCTCTTTCAAATTCTTCATGTGTTTCAGGAATTGAAATCAGATTAGGTTTGAGTCTCCACCATACGGACTTAATCTCGCTTGCTTCTACAGATTTACCCTCTGTATTAATGACAATACGTAAGGGGTTATAAGTATAGGTGATTGAATTTTCAGTCCCTTTGAATGGGTTTAGAACGACTGGGGTCTGGTTTTTATCTTCTAAGATACAGCATATGCGCTGTATATGAGAATCTTCCTTGTCCCCAATAATTAAGATACATGACATGGGAAGAATATTAAGGCCTCACAAGGAGGCCTTTAAATTACATGTCCGTGTCGGCATCAGCTCCCGCGTCAACCCCACGAGGACCATTCGTTATTGTAGTTGTCCCTGTTCCGCCATCAGTGCCGTCCCCTCCAGCTTTGCTGGTCATGGTTTCGCCTAAAGGTTTAATTGTTGTTTCTTGTCCTTCTTCTACCTCAAGCGTGATTTTGTACTTTTTACTCATCTTATTGAATGTTTGATATATTGCCTACTCTATTCAGTTTTGGGCACCCCTGTTTATAAGTTTTAGTCAGAAATAATTAATATTTCCGGTCAAATATACATTTTTATTCTTTCCGTAAAAACATCAATATTAAGTCAATACAATAATTTAATGATTAAGAATTTAATCAGGAAAAGACAATTGCTTAAATAAACGAAAAGAATTGCGCGCATTAATTTTCAATTAAAAAAGGAATATTGATTCATAAAAAAGCTAACTTAACATATACATTAAATAATGAGTAGAAAATTCAGAGATGGGTGAAATGGTGTTTGGGAGCAATACGATATTACCTCAAACATGGTTCGTATTGGCAAGATCAAATCAGTTAAAGAGGGGTGGAGTCAAAAGAGTTCAGCTTTTGAATCAAAAAATTTCTTTATTTAGAACATTTAGCGGGAATTTAGTCGCATTAAAATCAAGATGCCCACATCTTGGGGCAGATCTTTCGTTAGGAAGAGTTGATGGGGACGCCATTATCTGTCCATTTCACAATTGGAAGTTTGATGCTAGTGGTCATTGTATTAATGCGAATGAAAGTTCAATTGATGTGCAAGGCATCAAGACTTTTAGCTATCCGATATTAGAAAAAATGGGATTAATTTGGGTCTTTAATGGCCCAAAACCATTGTTTGAACCACCAGAATTTTGTTTAGATAAATCAAATTCATTTAAGACCTTAACAGTCCATGGTAAAATTGTAAAAACGCACTACAATTTATTGATCTCCAATGGTCTCGATGTTACTCATTGGAAATATGTACACGGAATGGAGTTCATAAAACCACCACAAATCGAAGAGGTATCTGAATACCATATTCGTGCACAGTTTCACTTTTTGATTAAACCAATAAACATTTGGAATCGAGTGGTTTGTGCGCTTTATGGCAATCGTCTTTTTCTCGACTACAATGTATATGGAGGTAGCATTTGTTTAGTTAAAGGAATCATAAATAATAAAAGTATTGATGTTTTATTTTCTTCTAGCCCACTGGAAAATGGAAAATCTATTGCAAGAGTAACTTTTATTTTTAAAAACCTTGGTTTTTTTCAGAAAACGTTTAAACTTTATTATTTTAAATTCATTAAGCGCTTCATTATGTTGAAGTCAGTGCTACACAACGATAATAAGATATTGAGTTCAATTGATTATCATCCAGGTTTCACTCATAAAGATGAAGGATTGATTAAAGTTGTTAACCAAGTTAATAATTTACCAAAGCACCTATAAATGAAGAAGAGTCAAAATTCATTCCCCATACCCAATAAATTAAATGTTTTATTGACATTAATATATTATTGCTTTTCTTTCTCTATCTTGATTCTCGGATCAAGTATGGATTTTTCTTTATTGTTTTTTATTCTGGCAATGATTTTTGGAATTTCCATGATTCCTATTTATTCTCTACTGCACGAGTCTGATCATAATGTACTGCATTCATCAATTGGAATTAACAATCTTTTAGGAAGAATTCTTTCATTAATTTTTGTTGCACCATATACATTTTTGAAACAATGTCATTTAGGTCATCATAAGAGGAATAGAACAGATTTTGAAATGTTTGACCTTTATTATGATTACCAAAGCAAAATTAGGCGAAGGATAATGTTGTGGTTATTGCTTTTAGGCGTGCACTGGCTTCTTCTTCCATTGAGCGCCATTTTATTACTATTCTATCCCTCTTTTTTGTCAAATAGATTATTTAGATCAAATGTGGAGGCAGAAGGCATGCTCTCGAGTATAAATGCATCTACTATAGCCATAATTAGACTTGAAAGTATTTCACTTATATTATTTCATGTAGGAGTAATTTATGCCTTTCAATTGAACCCTATGTCCTATGTTGTTATGTATTTATTCCATGCTTTTGTATGGTCATCTCAGAACTACGTCAATCATGCTTATTCAGAAAGGGATATCATAAACGGTGCTCATAATCAAAAGGTTGGGTTCCTCGGGAATTTATTATATCTCAATTTTAATTTACATTTGGCGCATCATCAGAATCCAAAAATCTCTTGGATTCATCTCCCAAAGCTTGTTAAAAATCAAAAGGTTAGTAAATCATTTTTTCGAGCCTATTTAGAATTATGGAAAGGGCCAATTTTAACAACCGAGGCAAGCCCAATTGATATGGATACTATCAAGAAACGAAAATCATTTAATTAGTCGCATTCAAAAACTTAATTAGATTTTCTCGGTCTCGTTCATCGACTTTTAAACCTAAATTATTCCATATTTCTTGAATTTCAACTTGAGTTGTTTTTATAAGTTTTTCAAAAGAAACTTCTTGAAGGTTTTCTGAAGGAATCATCTCCTTATCTTGATTATAGCCCTCTTCAAATAGTTGGTATGTTTCTTCTATTTCTTTTGATACTTCTTTTTGGCTCATCGACATAAAAGAATAGTGTTTTTGGTTTACCTCCCATAAAAACTGCATTGACTTGTAAACTTCATGTTTATTTCTTTTGATGTAAATAAATTTTGCATTGGGAAAAACAGATAGGATATGTTTTATTCTCATTGTATTTGGAGGAGATTTCAATAGTAACGTTTTCGAGGGGTTTTGATGGCTAAGTTTTTTAAGTAAATACATATAATCATAACGCCATTCTTTGTAATCAAATGAATTGAAATCATAGTTTATTCCAAATATTTTTTTCCAGTAATATGAATGTTTTGAAAGCATCATAAGTAAGGCTAAATCATCTTCCTCATAATCTTCCCAAACCAATGGTTTTCGCTGAAACTTATTTTTCAATGATAATAGCGAACTGAATTTATTTAGTGGTTTTTTAAGCCAGTTAGTCGTTATAAAGGTAAGGGGGAATACAGCATTATATATAGTAAGCCCTTTTAAATTCGAATGACACAATAAGGTGTGTTGCAAAAAGGTTGTACCACTTCTCCAGTGCCCTATGATAAAAATTGGTGTGCGAACACTAATTTTTTTCTGTTTTACATAAAAATAAAGATGCTCAAAATATCTGAAAGGCTCGATTAAAATTATATACAAGAATACGACGAGTAGTTTGTGTGCTTTACGAATGGCTATTTCCCCTTTAAATATTAAATAACTGAATTTAATTAAACTGTAAAAAGGAATAAAGTTCAATAATGACCTCATCGACTCACATTAATTTTATCAATTGAAATTAACATATTCTACTTAAGAGTAAACTTTAAAAATATCAATTGACTTGTTTAAATTTAAGAGGAAAAAGCACTGGGGGTTTACGATCGCCCGCCTTAATGTTTTTTTCTTCGTAATAGTTTTCTAACATTTGTATATATTGATTCTTAGAACGTACTTCAATTTGTAGGTCGTCAAGTTGTCCCATTAATATCGCCTGTTCGTAATATGGATTAGACCTCAACTTCAGCTCAACAAACTTGAGAATTTTGTTTTTATCAAATGAAGTTTTTGGATCGACAAGCACCAGTTTATAGAAGTATTTATTCCTTTTTACAAATCCAACGGAAAAATACGCGGTGTATATGTCAATTTCAAAATTCCTTGAAAGCTCATCTATGATTTCAACACAATGTAATTCAGTTAATTTCTCCCCCACAATATCAGAATTCAAGCTTTTTCTCCCCACAAAAATCATAGTGGGGGTTTGCATAATCTTTCCGGTAATCAAGACTATGTCCTTAGTCCGATATCGCAAAAATCCGTTCCCCGCACTCAGAATTACTTCATACTTGTTTCCAACAACCAAATCCTTACACAATATAACTTCTTTAGAAAGTTGGCATTCAAATTCAAAAAAATGTGAAGTAAAAGACAAAACAGGATCTTTCTCTTTTGAAATTGGAATTGATACAACACCCTCACTGCTTAATAGGCCCTTTGCCTGAATTGGAATATCTCCTATAATAGAGTTTAATTTATTCTGAAACACCTGACTACTCCCATGCATCCAACAACTAATCAACTTAAGATTGGGAAAGATTTTATCCCAAGTTGCATCGATAGACAAATTTGAGGTTTTAGAAACAATAGATGACCAGTTTTCCCTGAGTATTTCATCCATCATCAAAAGAAAAGATGGACTCCATGATGAAATGAAGCCAATTTTTTGATAATTTATCATTTCTTTTAATTCTGCTTTAAAAAAAGCAGTTTTTTCAACAAAATGATTTTTTCGTGACGAAAATATAAGTTGATTAGATAAAACCCTGCCTGCCCATGACAAATAACGCGAATCGTTATCTATCCCAACAGCTATTCCTGCTTCAGTCTTCCAAATTGCCTTATTTGGTGGTGAAATGGTCCAATAGCTTTTGCCAGAAAAAACGTTTTCATATGATTTGAATACGGTATGCATCCATGGCGCTAATGCTATATTGAATTCTTTTAAAAGGGATCGGTTGTAAGGGATTAATTTTGAGCCTGATTGTGTGCCAGAAGTCTCTTCAAAGAACAAAACCTTTTCATTAGAAAGCACATTGTTATCTCCTCTTGAAATGCAGGAAATGTAGGTGCTTAAGTCTTCATAATCAACTATTGGAACCTCTTTTTGAAACTCTTGGACAGTGGCTATTTTACTTAATGAATGCTTGACACCATAATTGCTATTTTTAAATTGATTTAAATAGTCAAATAGTTTTTGTTCTTGAATCTTATTTGGATTATTAAGGTTATTTATAAAGAAATCGTTTTCTTTCTTCAGGCTTTTTAACCACAGATAATATGCCCAGGTTGTATTCATCTAAACATTAAAAAATGATTGAGAATGAATAGACCTTTCAACAGTAATTTTTGCGAGTCTTTTAAGATTCGTAGAGCACAATTTTGCCATACACACCAACTCGTCACCTTTATCAAAATGAGGGTTCATTTCTAAAAAAAAGTCAACATATTTACTTTTTTTCGAGTATGTCATTTGCGCATGAAAAGGTTTTAACTGTCCCATTTTTTCAGGAAACCTAAGAGTGCCCTTGGAGGGACGCCAACTATCCCCAAAAAAGAAACTGGAACATTCATCTGCAAGCGCAAAATGATCTGCATGGTGTTCCTGATCTACAGAAGGATAATATTTTTCAAAGAAAAAGGGGAGGTACATGTATGTTCGGTGTCCCTTAGAAAGAAGATACCACATCCATGTTTTATCTGGATACTTATGAAGCAATGAGGCGACTAAAACACACCAGCTTTTTACCAATTCTTGAGAACCTGTAAAATCTCCTGAAATGATAGTATCTCCTGAAAATAGAATATTATAATCTTTATTTTGGTAGCCTTTAGGATTTACAGCGAAAGTAGAAAACCCCTGAATATTTCCCTGGTCATCTTCAAAAACAATCACATAATCTTTATTTGAAAAATCATTCAGGAATATTTGTTTATCCATATGGTCGTAATTTTGACACATAAGAAGAAACATGCGTTCCTTTTCATTAGATGACACCTCTTCGCATTTCTTAAAAATATACTTAATGGGAATATTCATAACTATAATTTTGCAAGATCAATGTAAGGGATTCTATTTAAGGACTTATTAAGTTTATAATCCACAAGATAAAGAAACCCTTTATACTCAATGTTACTGAAATATTTCATGGAAGAACAAAGAGGATCTGATTCGGAAAGACCAACATAAAAGCATTGATAATTCTTGGCATTTTCTAAGGAAACCTTATCCAGTAATTTAGCAAATATGTTCGGATCATTATGCTCAATTGCAATTAGTGTGACAAAAAATGATTGTATTGAGGCTCCAATATTTGGAATAGCTGGTTTTTGAAAGATTTTACTTAAGATCAAATTGTGAAAAGGTTTAATCGTTTTGATACGCGTAGACAAAGCGCGAATAAATGTTTGTTTATATGAGGTTTGATCCCAGGCACCAATGACTCCTTTTATTTCTCCTTTGAAATGGGCAATGTAAAGATTCGACCAATTAAACATTTGATATTCTTTACTATTTAGATCTTTAAGTTTAAATACAGGGAAAAAATCTTTTTTTCTTCCTTGCTTATTTATAAAATGAATCACATCCTCAGGCTTAAACCCATGAATTCCTTTTTGAATTTTTAGGCCATCATTTATATGAACCCTAGATCGACTTATGGGCTTAATTACAAACGTGGAAAAACTAACATGGTATTTATAATCTGGTTTGATTTTTCTTTTTTTTTCTAAGAGATTTCTGGCTAAATGATTGTCTTCTATGATTGTTGTAAAAGTCAATTCAGTATCATTTTTTTTTAAAAGATCCCTTAGTTTTTTAAATCCCAAATAAAGAACACGTCCATTTCTATGATCATTTAAAATTCGCAGTGAACTGTAATAATTGACCTCGGATGGTTCTTCGTCTATGTAAAGTACTTTTTGGGAAATGATTCCTACGCCAACTATATTTTTACTCTCCACTTCTTCAACGATAAGAACATCATTTTTTTTACCTAAAACATCTATAGCATCAAAAAATGACGGTTCAGTTTCAAATGATACAGAGATGTCTCCCGACATGGTCGTGTCCTTGAGAATTCTTTTAATTGAATCATCATGTTTAGAACTGGCAATTTTACTCAAGTATTTTGCCATTCTTGTCAATTATATTACCTATGGGCCAACTTTGTCTCTGTTTAATTCCTTTTTGAGAAACGAAATTTGCACTCATAAAAGAAATGGTTTGAAAAGGATTAGAAAACGGATCTCTGCAATTTGCTTTAAACTCTATTCTTTTCAAAATATTTGAATATTTATAAAAATCGAGTCGGGCATTATAACATCTCTCGGAAAGCTCCTCAGGAGACATGTTTTTAGGTTGAAAGGAAACCTCGCCAAAATTATAACCCTCCTTCAACCACCATTCTTTGTCAATTAGCCTGCCTTCTTTTTCAAATCTATGATATAATGGCGTTCCGGGATATGGCACCAAATGATTAAAAGCGGCCAATGCAAGTTTTTCCTCGATGGCAAATTCTAGTGTTTTTTCAATGTCGTCAGGTTTGTCCTCATCATATCCAAATACAAATGTTCCATAGACTGAAATACCATAATCTTTTAAAATTTTTAAGGATTCAGAATAACCCCTTTTCACAACTGCCCAACTTTTCCCCATACTTTTTAGCGTATCTTCATTTAGAGATTCAAAACCAATCAATAAGTTCGAACAACCGCTTTTCTGTAATTTTTTTAGTAAGTCTGGTTGACTGGCCATGTTAATTGTGCCATGACTAAACCATTTTTTCTTTAAAGGAATCATTGCATCACAAAGCTCTTTGGTTCTTGAGAATTTTGAAACAAAATTATCGTCAGCAAAATAGAGCATTTTTTGCGAAATATTTTCAATATCTGAAATGATATGTTGAACCTCCTTTGATTTATACTGAGCCTTGTGTGCAGCAGTTATTGCGCAGAACTCACAAGTAAATGGACACCCCCTTCCCGATTCAACTAAACCTAAAGGCAGGTATCCTTTATTCGCGTATAATTTTCTATTTGGTGGGCAATGGTCTAAGGTTTTTTCAAAATATGAATTCGCATCATATTTCCGTTTCAATTTGTTGTTTTTGAAATCTGAAAGAACTTGATTCCAAATTCCGCCTTCAGCGCCGCCAACAAGCATGGCGTCACAGTGCTTTATAACCTCATCGGGCATGAGGCTCGCATGTATTCCACCCATGACGACTTTAATACCCTGTTTTCGGATTTTTTTGGCAATTGTATAAGCTCTTTTTGCCGTATATGTTTCAATAGTAATCCCTACCAGGTCAGCCTCGTATATTTCAGGCAATTCATCAATTCGTTCATCAATCAGTTCAATATCAATATCGTCAGGAGTCATGCCTGCAAGAGTAGATAAAGCCAAAGGCTCCATTGTCCATGACTTCACATATTTTTCACCATGAATTTTGCCTACACTGGGTTGTATTAGTAATAATTTCATTTTGATTCAAGTGATTTGTGAATTCCATTTTTGTTCTAAATCAATAATTGTATCATTAGGGAAATTTCTCAATCTTGTACCATAGTATCGGTATCCCATGTTTGTGATTAATGATATCGGAAAGCTCGTTCCAGAATTAGAGATACGCTCTTTAATATTTTTGTACTTGTAGGTATTTTCCCATGCCCAGATACTTCCCTCGAATAGTTCATCAGGAGTTAGGTTTTTAGGCTGATAGACCACGTGCTGTACGTCATATAAGGACCAATTTCGGGTTAGAATTCGGTTTTGTGATTCGAGTTTTCTAAATGCGCCAGTACCGGGAAATGGAGTGTATATAGCATATCTTGGTAATTCAATTGCATTCTCCTGAACAAAATCAACTGTTCGTTTAAAGGTATCTTTGGTATCAGAGTCCATCCCAAAAATAAATGTACCATTGATTGCTATCCCTCTTTCATGAAGTCTGGCACATAGATTTCTGTATTTTTCTACCACATTGAACCCCTTATTAATTTCTACCAGGGCATCTTGTTCTACGGATTCAAAACCAATGAGTAATCCCTTGCAGCCGCTTTCAGCACAGAGGTCCATTAGCTCCTCATCATCCCCAATTTTCACAGTGGCCAGTCCTCCCCACATTTTCTTCAAGGGAATCATTTCTCTTAAAAGTCGTTTGATATATTTTTTATCTTCCATTGGGCTGGGATCAACGAATGTCACAAAGTTTCCATTCATTTCACTGATTTCTTTTATTACATCCTCTACAGGTCGTCTAAGGTATTTTTTCTGCGTGCTAATTACGGCGCAAAAATCACACTTATAAGGACATCCAAACGTTGCCTGTATTGTGCTTTTTGAGATATATGAAAATTTTGGTAACAAGTCCTTTCTAGGTAAAGGAAGATTACTAAAATTCATTTGCGGAGACTGGTCATAATGTCTTTTTAAGGTCCCATTTTTAAAATCCAATAATAATTGAGGCCATGTTTCAAATGCCATCCCAGTGACAATGGCATCTGCATGATTTAGGGCCTCATCGGGCATAAGGGATGCATGAACACCACCTATTACAACACATACCCCCTTTTTTCTGTAGTGATCAGCAATGGCATAGGCGCGATTAACTGTTCCTGTTATTGCGCTTATAGCCACTATATCGGGACGATCGTTATAATTAATCTTTTTTGCAATTTCATCATTCAATTCTATTGACGCTTCAAGCTCATCAGGCACCAATGACGCTAAGGTAGAAAGAGTGAGAGGGGCATAGCGAAGGAGTCTCGGAAATATACCTCCCTCTTTTCTGTACATCACGCTGCCCGGCGAAATTATTTTTATGTTCATTTTAATGATTTAGTTAAATCGCACAAAATTCGAAACAAATACATTCTACTAATATCAATATTTAATTGATATGTAAAAAGCAAAATTGTGTCAAAAAAGGATATTTAAATATAGCCGAAAAATCTATCGGTAGTAAAATTGATATATACAATTATTTCACAGGATTGATTCTCCATTCAAATCTGAGGTTAAAACTTCTCCCATATAATTTAGGAAGGGCCTGATTGAATCTAATTGTTCTGAAATCCAAGAATCAAAACTGGAGTCTAAAAGGAGCCGGTCATCTATGTTTTTAATAAACACAAATTGTTTGTGTCTCAGGTATTCAATGCCAGGATGGTCTTTTTCGAACCCTTTTGGCGCTGTTTTGAGCTTCTCGCCTTGTATCTTTCCCCATTTTTCCAGTAAATTTTTATTCGTTACTACCTTTTCAAAGTATTCGTGATCCATTTCAATTTCTTTTCTTATCCGAAATAGATCTTCTTTGTTTGGTCCCCAAAACCCGACACCTAAAAATGAAGCGCCCGGCTCTATATGAAGATAATATCCTCCACGATAAACTGGCTTTTCTCGACGAAAGGAAAGACCGAAGTGTGTTTTGTAAGGAGTTTTGTTTTTGGAGAAACGCACATCACGATAAATGCGAAATACTTTTTGTTGGTCAAGTTGATTTTTTGTTTTTAACAAATCAAACAATTCAATAGAGAATTCTTGAACATGTTTTTTAGCGGTATCATGAAGGGGCTTATTTTCTTTAAACCAATCTCTGTTGTTGTTTTTTTTAAGTGACTTCAGGAAAGGGAAAACGCAAGAATTCAACATCATTTTATGCATTAAAAAAACCTTAAATTAATCAATTCATTAAGAATCTATTTGTTTATGTGAAGTTACGATTCCCTTGATTAGTGCTGAGCTGAATCCATTGTGCTCCATCTCATTAAGACCGGCTATAGTACATCCTTTAGGTGTGGTCACTTTATCTATTTCAAATTCAGGATGATTGCCTTTTTCAATAAGTAGTGCTGCGGCACCTTTTACTGTTTGATTCGCAATTGCACTTGCTGTTTTTGAGTCAAAACCAATCTGAATCCCCCCCTGCACCATGCCTCTAATGAAGCGCAGGGCATATGCAATTCCACAAGCACCAAGCACTGTTGCCGCATCCATTAACTCCTCATCTATTTGGATTGTAGACCCAATGGATTGAAAACAATCCTCAATTTTTGGGTTGATTTTTTGTTTGTTTGTTGCAATGCAAGTTATGGACTCTCCAACATTAGATGCCGTATTTGGCATGGCACGATAAACGGGGACTTTGTTTTGAATCGCTTCGTTTAATTGTTCGAGCGGAACACCAGAAGCAAGACTAACAATTTCATGCCTTTTAGGGTCCAATTTAGGCAAAACCTCATCTAAAACGGATAGGACCGTATATGGTTTTAATGCTAAAATGATAATATCTGAATTGGCTACCGCTATACCATTATCTGGAGTTACATTCACCCCTGACTTTTCAAAAACTGAAAGTTCGGAGATGTTGCGTTTGGTGATCGTTATGTTTTTTGGGAGGAATTCTTTACTCGCTAACAAGCCTTTGAGTATAGATTGACCTAGGTTCCCTCCTCCGATAATAGCTATTTTTGTGTGACTCATGCGGTAAAATTTTGCGCAAAGTTAGCCGTTTATTTTGTTGAAGTGTAGTAAAAACTTATTTAAGAATTTTCAATATTACGGCGTATTCTCCAATTCTACTCTGAGCCCCATAGTTTTCATCGCAAATATCCCATTCACCATTCCTAAATTCTACTTCTAATTGAAGCGCCTTGATATCTCCATCAATGCTTTCTAGTTTCTCATTAAGCTCTTTGATTGAGACATTACTTTCACAGAATTTGATATAATAATCTTGAATAGAACGCTGAATATAGTATTCAACATGATCAGTCGTTCTCCCCGCTTTGTTTACAAAGTTCTTTTTTACAATTGGAGCTGTAATAATAGTATAGGCAACAGGGTTTGGGGAATCATAAACACTTAGTTCTTTTTCCTTCGTTATAGAACAAGACAAGGACATACCTGCTATTAAGAGTAGTATGAAATTTATTGCGGGATAGTGATATAATGTCATTTTTTTCATTTAAACGCATACCCAATATACGATTATCTTATTTAGGGCGGTCAACATCCTCTTCGATGGCAATTTTTCCCACTACGGGGATTTCGTCAAACTGCTCATCAACTTCGCCTAATTCGTGAACAATATCCCCCATGAGAGGTCCGGGAGGGTCAATATAAGGACTGGCAATATCTCCCATTGTATGCTCTTCATCTATCCGTTTAGTTGTGTCACATGCAATAGAATCAGAAGTGGTAACGGGATTTTTTTCTTTTATACTTGGTTTATTTTCTGCGGGATTTTGATTGCACCCAAAAAGAACCATAAGTACACTTAGCATAGAAAGCAGCGAGACTCGCATGGGAATAAAACCTACCCTTTGATTAATTTTTAATTGCAATGCATTAAACCATTGCTCTTTTTTTGAGGGGATTCTTTTTATCGGCTCCTTAATGATGCGCCCGCAAATTCTTTCATTTCCCCTTTTTAAGAGATATTCTTTAATTTCTTCTGAAGACATTTTGGTAAAATCCACGACAGTTTTTTCGCAGAGCTGACAATGCCTTCCCAATTGATTTCGGGCCATTTTATTCCAGTCTTCATGACATGGATTGGCAATTTTTAGATTATGGTTTTTCATGCGCTTTTTGTTTGTGTACAATCAAGAGTAATAGGAGTTCATTTTGATTGAACAATATTTACCTACAGTAATACAAAATTGATAAGATTACCCACTAAACATTAACAAAAGTTGTTAATGAATACTGTGTTTAAGTATTGATGTACTCTTTATTCCATTAGAAATACTAATAAAGTATACCCCTGGTTCCCATGTTGTTTTTATAGGATACATGTTGGTCCCTGGATTAACATCTATGGATTTTTCATAAACAAGAATTCCTTTTGTATCTACGATACGCATAACAGCACTTCCTTCAATATCTGAATTTTGCAACATGACCTGGAAAGATCCAGAGCTAGGATTTGGATATACTGAAAAGTAATCTGAATTCAAATCTGTACACGAGGCATTAATGATCTCATATGTTTTTTCTGTACCATCCAGATCTATTTGTTTTAACATGTAATAGTTGTCTCCGACTAGGGCATTTACATCTGTATAATTGTAGGTCAATAGCTCAGTGCTGTTTCCGGCTGCAGCTTGTGTATTTACCACTGACCACGTCGCACCATCTCTTGAATGTTCCAATTCAAAGTGTGAGCTGTTGTATTCCGATGCCGTCTGCCAGCCCAGATCAACCACCCCATCGGTACAGCTACCATTAAAGGACAACAGCTCAACAGGCAAAGGGTCACCATTTGTAGAGCCTCCCGCAAAAAAGCTAAAACCTGTAGAGCTTCCAGTTATTGTAAAATCCGAATTGGAGCCAGTAACACTTTGATTGGTCAATCCAGACCACGAAACATGATGCTGAGAAGCTGTACTTGAGCCTGCACTTTTGATGATTCTTGCCTTGGTGTAATCAGTTGCATCTGGAATATTATTCATATGTATGTCCATAGAATATGGAATTAAATTAATATTCTCATTGTACCCTATAGGTGTAATGTCCCAATACCCTTGATTATCGTAATTGGTGATTACCTGGTTGTCATCTGTAATTAGAGGCAAACCTTCATATGAATCACCACCGTATAGGGTTGGAGCACCATCAATATAAGAAACTGTAAGATATTGACCTGTTCCGGGGAGTGAAGATAATCTAACCGTTACATCTCTTAAATCATTTTGGGTTCCGACAGGAAAAAATATATGAGTAACCGCTTGATACGAAGATCCTGTTTCTGGATTAAAGTACGTAGCGTAGGCATTCTTAAAAAATCTTCTAAGCTTACCTGTAATTATTCCAGAGGTATGTAGTAGAGCGGCATAATCGTTATTTCCTAAAGTAAGCACATTCGAACCGTTATTAATGTTCCCTGCTGTCATAGTTAAGGCACTTGAGACCGTAAACGGAATATCCATCGTAATATCATTGGAATTGTTCACAACCAATGCGTTGAATTCAGTGGTCGCCGAGCTTAATCCACTAATTGTTTGAGTTTCAGTCCCGACCAGGTTGACCGTACCCGTACCCGCAATGATATTCCCATTATTTACAATATCATCTGTAATATTAATATTTTGAGAGCCCAGATCAAGAGAAGCTCCACCACCTACATTCAGGCTCGACATGCCGGCACTTACCACTCCGGTGTTGGAGCCACTCACGCATATTCCTGCCGAGGCATTGGACAAGATATGAACCTTGCTGTTTGCATCGGGACTTGATGAGCTTTGAACTGCCCATTTGCTTCCATCCCATTTGTACCAATTTGTACCAGTGGTCCAGGAGGTATTGGTCTGTCCTCCCCAGATCCAGGTATCCGTATCCTGATTGATCGTTTCAACAGGCTGGTTGAACTTGATTACCACATTGTCGGCGGCACAGTTACCATCAGCAGGTGTCCAGGTCAGGGTCAGGTCCTGGTTGAAGCCACCTGCAACAGGACTTGCCGTAATTGAGGTACTGGGTGCTGAGGGGAAATTGATTAGAGCCGCATCAACAGGACTCACGCTCCAGGTACCCGAATCGTTAAGGTCATCTATCGCAATGGCATAATCATCTATACCACAGGTGGTTTCGTCATCCACATTAGCTGTCTCTACAGTAGAGCCTACAATATTGTTTGCTTTTGCTCTGATGATACTAATATTTTCACATCCTTTATCATCAGCAAGTATTATGCGATAATTCCAATTCTCACCACAAGTTGTTTCTTCGCTTACGATGGTTGCGTTTGATGGAGTACCTCCATTGTACCATGCAGAGATTTGCTCCGCACTAACAGCCCTGTCCAGCACCATTACTTCATCAATAAGACCATCAAAGAGCCTATCTCCTATTCCTCCTTCACTTCCTATGTAATTTGTACCTGTACCGGTATAGGTAAAATTTCTTGTGGTTTCGTGATCTTCTACCCCATTGACATAGAGCTTAACGTTACCCATTGCATTTGTAGATGACCGTACTACTGCCACATGGTACCAGGTATTGGGGCTAATGGTAGTAGGATGTGTACCCGTTGTCCAGGAGCTCCCATTGTAGAGCTGCATCTTGAAACGCCCATCCTCAATAAAAATAAATCTGTCCTGAGAGGACTGAGAAAAAATAGTTTTTGGATTCCCCGGACCACCCACATCGTGTGCATAGATCCAGGCACTGAAGGTAAACACCCCTGATAAAGCATCTGAACCTGAAGTCATGTAACCACCCGTAAAATCACGTGCCCCACCGTAGATCCCGGAGGGGGTCCAGTCTACTGGAGCAATTACTGTCGCATTATTAGAGGGGACCGAATAATCCCTGACCGTAGCACCCTCATCCGCATTAAAGGTAAATATTTGTGTAGCAAAACTAGTAGCACCAACAACAGCATTTTCGTCACCACCTTCTCGCCAAGAAATTGAATAAAAGATCGGGTCACTTTCCGGATCGCTAGAATCGTAACTAGCCGTCATGTCATCCGTGTTTTTTATATCCCAAAAAGCTACCGTTGGCCCTTGCACAGCGGGCACGATACTAGGACTACCCCAAGCCCAAGAAGGAGCAGGAGGATTATTAACGGTAACTACTTGAGTTACCCCTCCGGTAGTTGTAGAAGAACACGATCCCGTTCCTACACGCCTTACCCAATAGGTAGTTGTAGAGCTCGGTGTAGGGGAATAGCTTGAACTTGTAGCTCCACCAATAATGTTGGAACCAACTGAGCCCGTACCCCATTGATACGTGGTACCTGAGCCCTCGGTTCCTCCCGAAGCTGTCAAGGTTGTTGATGAGCCATCGCATACGGTTGTCGTACCACTTATTGAGGTAGGCGCCGTAGGAGGGTCACTGACGGTAACCGTTACAGTAGCTCCTGCAGTTGTGATCTCATCACAGGCACCTGTACCAACACGTCTTACCCAATATGTCGTTGTAGAGCTCGGAGAGGGAGAATAGCTTGAACTGGTAGCTCCACCAATAATATTGGATCCAACCGATCCCGTACCCCATTGGTAGGTATTAAAATTCCAGCCTATAGTACCTCCCGATGCCGTTAAGGTTGTGGATTCTCCAGCACAGATTGATGTGGTGCCGGATATCGAAGTAGGAGCTGTAGGTTCTGCATACGCTGTCACTGAGCCCGTTGCCCCATCCCATGCACTTGAACAAAGGAAATAATGCACCCCACCATTAAAGGTCCTTGGGTTATTTACACCGCTAAATCCCCCGCAAAGTCCTACTCCAGCGTCTATCGTTATATTCGCATCGGAATACGAATTGGCACCGGTAGTATATTGAGCACTATAATTGACATAAATACCATAAGTACTTGACCCCGGAATGGTCAATGGAGCTACAGGAACGTTCATAAGCACCCCATTAGTACCGGTAATAGAATAGGTTCCAAGTAATGTCCATGAACCACTGCTCGTTTCCGAGCCTACATAAGTTCCTGATTTATAATAAATATTGACGTCTTGCACTCCTGTTGTATTAGGAATAACATCAAAGGAGGCAATCGTAATATCTCCAGTGTTCGTTGTAATATCAAACATATTTCCACCACCACACCCGTTTCCTCCCGCTGAAGTGGTAGCGAGATTGACAACAGATGAAGTCGCCTGCACCTTATAATCTGTAGAGGTAGTAAGACTCGGTGTGGTATATGAAGCTCCCTGATTTATCCAGGTTCCTCCTGAGGTGTACCAGTTGTAGGTGCCTCCGGAAGGTGCTCCCGAAGCCGTCAATGTAGTGCTTTCGCCATAACTACAGACGCTGCCACTCGTCACACTTGCATTCGACGGTGTGTCATGCACAGTACCACTTACAGAGATGTTCTCGGTTACTGCATTTAAACTTCCGCACTGAATGAGGCCGCTTGGCATACCCGTAGCACTACTTGTGACTCTAGCATATACCGTAGTAGCTGCTATTGTCCCAGCCGAACCAATAGGAACCGACGAAGCGTATCCTGAATTTGCACTTGTGGAAACCTCGAAACCGGTAGGAGCTAAGACAGTTATTCCTTGTTGCATATTGATACCCGAAACCGTAAATGTCTGGTAGTTGAAGGTAGAACCCGAGCACCCAATAAAAGGCAAAAGAGAGCTCGTGGAAACCGTAATGTCCGGAACAAGACTAATGCTAACATCATCTATTCCGATTCCATCGGAGTTAATGCCGTAATTGTCATACTGACTGAATTTCAATAGGAATGTTGACGTATAGGCAAAATTCGCCTCTGCTGAAAGCTCAATAGTGGGATGTGCAACCAATGTTTGACTTCCGGCAGTTAAATTATTGGTCGTAATTGTGTGCCAGGTTCCCCCTCCGTCTGTAGAATATTGCACCCTGTCTTGAGTATGTGACTCATCCCCATAATCATTATACATAAAATCCAGACTAATCGTACTGCCACTGGCTACTCCCGAAAAATCAAGCGCCAAAGTCATAGAGTTTTCAACATAGGTCACATTGTCTGTAGATACATCCATTAAAGCGATCTGCGTAGACCCCGTATTGTACAAACGAATACGACCTAAATCATTATCACTATTAAAGCACCATTCTGAACCGGGGGTATTTTCAAAGTCCTCTATATAGGGAAAAGAGCTGATTGAAGAATATGGTGAGCAGTATGTTCCCGAAGTATTACAGCTTGACAAGTCTGCATCAGACGATTCACAGACCAGAGTTCCTATCAATGTCATGCAGGTCGATTGATCTGTACAATTGTATTTATCAATCAGGACATGAACATCACTCCCATCAGACATGAAAATTGCCGAAGATTGTAATCCGCAACCATCATCGTTATATGCGACATATGCTCCACTCGCTGTGTATATTGTAATTTGAGTGTCAAAATCCGTATCACCACAAGTCTGAAAAGTGTAAATCGATCCCGATGTCAACCCAGTAATTAAACGGTATTCTCCACCATATTGGCAAGTGGTCAGCGTGTTATTTACTCCTAAAACCCAGGAGCTCGCATTACTTGAGCCATATTGGATATTATTGTTTGGGCATTGTGCTATAGAACTATTACCAAATGTGCAGATAAATAAGATTATTAAAAAAAATGAAAATAATAGTTTAGGAGATTTATGGGAATTATGACTCTCAATAGAATTATTAAATAACAATTTCATATTCGTAACTTAAGTTTAATACAACAACTAAACTTGTTTAAAATTGACGCAATATGATACGGGAGAACCTAAAACTCGGCAATGAGAAAGAGCTTAAAAAAGGTGTCGAATTGAATAATTATCAAGTCAATAAATAAAATGCCTAAGAGGCATTAAAAATAGTCTAGTCAATCAAATTTAGAGATTTATTTTGAATTGAGCAATTGAGAATAGAAAAGAGTATAGGAATGTAATTACCTAATCATCAAGGGATAAAAGTTTTTTTCTTCCCTAAAACTGTTATTTGGCATTCATTACGGCGTCAAAATATTATACTCAATAATCTCTTCCTCTGTCAGGTAATGAATGTCATCGGGAGAGGCGGCATTGATGATAAAGTAATACAGGGACTCTGCATCTTCTTGGGAGTATCCTACACTCACGTAATAGTCAATATAGATTTGGTGCTCCTCATGACCCACTGGAAATTCTGTTGCTGATGTAGATCCATCACTCCAGGCATGAACTCCTATCTTTGCACCTTCTTCCATGGTGCGTATTGTTCCTGCTAAGAATAAATCTACAGCACCTGATTCGATGACTGCATATGGGGGTAAATGTGTATTAATTACATTTTCTTTTACCATAGCGGCTGCCTTAAATAATTCTTCATCATTTCTTGACCCTGGGCACTCTTCCATGATTAGCAGTTTGATGTTTGGATATTTATTGATAAGCCTTTCGAATTGGTTATCCACCCTACTCCCCATATCGCCATTAACAACTACAGTGGTGTCATTTAGCACATAAAAAGGCCCAAATCGATCCATGTACCCCTTTTTACAAGAGCTGAGCTGCATCACAAAACAAAACAAGAAAAGTCCAAGGCTTATTTTTTTAATCATATGAGATTTTTCACTTTCTAAAATTGAACGGTCCAAGACGTTAATGTGCCACCAGCAAATATCCCCATTCCGTTATTTACATTTGAGTATACCTGAACAGGGGTGGCAAAAGGGTTATTAATAGTACGCTGATACATGTTAAATGACTTGAGGTAATTGAAATACTCCTCACTTGTGTTGACCAATCTTATTTCACCAAAAAGATCCATATCCTTCAGTTCGGCATAATTAATTACACTAAATGTTAGCGAGTAGTTTTCCCCATCAAAGTTTTGATCTTTAAGCATGAGGTATAAATAAGTGTTTTCAAAACCTCCGAAATTGAATCGGTTAACTGTTTCTACATTTATGTCGTCACACGAAATTTGTAAAGGCTCTCTTATTTCTATGGAGTCCTGTTCCCATTCATTATAATACATTCCGGTCACAAATACCTCCAACATGTAGTAATTCGAAATATTAGGAGGGTCCTGAAAAGTGATGGTCGCCTCGAGAATTGTTTCATTATTACTATTGGTACTCGTAACTGTGTCGAGCTGATATATAGGTACTGCTGACGGAATTGAATTTGAGGCATTTACACTTTCATACCCACTAGCACTGGCTTCTATAGTGTAGCTCTGATTTGCTTGAGGGGTAACCCCTGTTGGGGAAGTATACAAGCCATTTCCTTGGTGTGTTAGAGTGGTGACCAGATTGGCGTTATCATCAAAAATATTGACACTGGCATTGTCTATGGTTGTATAAGAAGTTGTTTCTAAAACACCGACACTTCGGCTGATATGTGCAGACCAAACAGAGTCATTTGTAAATAAACTGTTTACTACAATTCTTGGTGCAATATCTTGAGCGTCAAACTCAATTTCTTTGGTGCAATTGCTCAACGTTAGGGCGCTGAGTATTAAAAATATGGGAAGTAAATTTTTCATGATTTAAAATTTAAAGCTATAAGAAACACTTGGTAGAATGGGAAACAGACTGAGCTGATTTAGCGTACGGGTACCATTATCTCCTTCTTCAAAAAACAAGTAAAAAGCATTTTGACGAGAATAAGCATTGTATAAGCCAAAGCTCCAAGTACTTTCATATTTCTCCTTTTTCTTATGAAGGTTTACCCCAATATCAAGCCTGTGATAGGCTGGCATACGATAGTCATTTCGTGCTTCAATGTGTTCAATAGGCTCATAAGGAGTGTTGGGGCCTATACTTAAGCTGTTTACTCCAAGATAGGTTTGCTGGGCCAAAGTTGTCGCATAACCAGATCCAAAAACCCATACCACACCGATATCAACTCTTTCATTGAATTTATGTGTAATGGCCAGTCCGATATCATGTCTTCTATCGTATATATAAGGATAGGGGTTTCCAAAATTAAGAGAATCAAATTGACGGTTTGACCAGCTTAGCGTATAGCCGATCCATCCTGAGGTTTTTCCCATTTTTTTCTCAACCAAAAGCTCCAAACCATAGCTATTTCCATTACCAACGGTTATTTTATTCTGCCAGTCCTCATCGGATCCAAAAAAGCTAACCCCTTCCTTGTAGGCAATAAGGTTTTGCATGTCTTTGTAATAGGCCTCAACTGAAAATTGAATCCCTTTCTCAAGAGTTTGAGCATATCCAAGTGCAAATTGGTTGGAGTATTCAGGAGCAACACGATCTGTTACGGGGACCCACAAATCTGTAGGTAATCCTATAGTGGGATTTGTCAACAAGTGAAGAAACTGAGTCATACTTGAGTAAGAAGCCTTAATTGATGAATTCTCTGTGAGCATATATCTCGCTGAAATACGAGGCTGAATACTGGGATACCATTCTTGGCTGGCTTTGAAACCAGAGAAATGAACACCTAAGTTCAATTTGAATCTATTTGAAATTTCCCAATCATCTTCAAAATACACCCAATGTTCATGGCCATATTGCTGAATCGATCCAAATGTGGTATCGATTCCTGAAGAAATGGAGTTAGATAATTGAATTTGATTTACACCAGGAGTGAAGGTGTGATAAGTATCCCCGAGGCCAAATTTAATAGTGTGATTGGGGTTAGGTCTATAATCAAAGTCAATTTTCCCTCCCCAATCTTGAATTCCTGAATCGTAATTAAATATTAAGTTTTGACTTGTACTGGTAGCATTCGGATATGTCGTGGTAGATGCGTTTTCACCTCCTACACGAAATTGATATTGACTGTATGTACCTGTTACATTCATGAATAGCTTTGGGGTAATGATTTTGTTCCACCGAATGGCTGCAATTGCATTCCCCCAGCGAAGCCCATTACTTGAATTTTCAACAGTAGTCGAGGTGTCTACATCTGTAGTAAACTCATTCGTCCCATCATTATAAAAACGATCTCTTCCAAAGTACCCACTCAAATAAAGACGGCTGGTTTCTGAAAATTTGTGATTGATTTTAGCATTTAGATCCCAAAAATAATAACCGCCAGACTGTGTGCTAGACGAGCCAGGCTCCTCGCCCTTTCCTCCACCTTGATTTCTGTTTCTCATATTTATAAAGGGTCTTGCAAGAAGATCAATATATGTGCGACGTCCCGAAACAATAAAAGATGTTTTATCTTTTATAATAGGTCCCTCTAAAGAGAGCTTTGAGGATATTATACCAATACTTCCTTCACCGTGAAATTTTTTCATGTTACCCTCTTTCATTCTAATGTCTAGCACGGAAGATAATCTTCCACCATAACGGGCAGGAAAACCCCCTTTGATCATGGTTACTTTATTTATAGCATCCGCATTAAAAATGGAGAAAAAGCCAAATAGGTGTGTTGCATTATAAATAGGCACGCCATCCAAAAGCATAAGGTTTTGATCCTGTCCCCCTCCTCTCACATAAATCCCACTGGATCCCTCGCTGCCAGATTGTACTCCCGGGAAAAGCTGTATCGTTTTGATAATGTCTTTTTCACCTAAAAAAACAGGAAGAGCTTTTATTTTCTCTATAGAGACGTCAAATGAACTCATTTGAGTTTGCTCTTCAATGTTCTTTTGAGCGCTAACCGTGACCTCATCAAGTTCCTGTATGGTGCTTAAACCAACTTGTATCGCGATGTTTTTAGACCCGTCCATTTGATATTCCATAGCTGTAAAGCCCATATATGACACCCTTAAATAGACACTGTCTTTTGGCAGGGTTATACTAAAAAACCCATAGTCATTTGACAGTGTTCCTTTTTTAGATTTTGTATCAAAAATCTTTGCACCGATTATCGGCTCACCAGATTCAGATTCTTTAACAGTTCCGCTTATAGTAAAGGTTTGAGAAAATAAAACCTGACTAAAGGCCAAAAAGAAGAAGATCAATAATGTGTTTTTCATAATCAAGAAGATATTTTGTAAAGGTAACGATGAAAATGACTCTTTCGTATATTGATTTGACGATCTATGCATGAAGCATAAAATCAGCTCTAATAGGAATTGATTATTGATAAAAAATAGTCTAAAATCTTCAGTGTATAGAACTTTGTTATTTCTTAATTGTTTGAAATGGAAAATTTAGACTTTATGCATTTTGCTAAAAAAGATATAGATTCCATGAATCGGGTTCAAAGATTGAATCTAATTAACTCTATAACTGGAATCAAGCCAGCAAACCTTGTGGGAACCAAATCAAAAAAAGGAGTGAGTAATTTGGCCATTATAAGTTCTATAGTGCATTTGTCTAGTAACCCTCCCTTAATTGGTTTTATAATGCGGCCCAGTGGAGAGTTTCGCCGGGACACGTTTAATAATATTATGGAAACGGGATACTTTACTGTAAATCATATAAAATCAGATATTGTAAAGAGGGCCCATTATACCTCTGCTAAATTTGACAAAGATATTTCAGAATTCGAAGCCTGTGGTTTAACAGAGCATTACAGAGATGATTTTTTTGCTCCTTTTGTAAAAGAGTGTAGTATTAAAATAGGATTGAAGCTTCGGGAATATGTACCCATTTCTAGCTCAAAAACCACATTAATCGTGGGAGAACTCCAACAGGTTCTTCTTCCTGATGAAATTATTGATGAAAAAGGGTATCTGAATTTGGAAGATGGAAAATCAATGGGTATTTCAGGGTTAAATTCATATTATGAATTGATTTATAAAGAATCTTTTCCATATGCAAGGGTCAATGAGCTTCCAAAAGATTGGGCTGCACAATAGTTGTTTTCCACAAGTCTATAATTTATTGAATTTGCAATGCTTAACTTAGCGGTGTTGTAAAAAAGAAATGACTAAAAAAAACGAGAGGAATAGAATTAAAGACCTGGGAATTGTAAAAAAGATCAGAGAAATTTTCAAAGGGATAAAAATTCCAGGGTACCGTGACTTGAGTTTGTATACTCTTTTTAAGATTTACATATCTGGTTTGGTTAAAGGAGCATTAAAGGCCAGAGCGGGAAGCGTTGCTTTTAGTTTTTTTATGGCCTTTTTCCCCTTTTTGTTGTTCATGTTGAATTTAATCCCATTTATACCAATAGATAATTTAAACGAAACATTTTCTCTTTTTATGGAATCATTAATGCCAGATTCTTCTAAAGGATTTTTTATGTCGATATATCAGGATATACAGGAGAACCAACGTGGAGGGTTATTATCAACAAGCTTCTTTATGTCAATATTATTTATGGGAAACGGTATAAACTCACTGTTTAGTGCTTTCCAAGGATCACATCATGTGACTGTATCAAGACCTTTCATTCGAAAATATTTTTACTCTATTTTTATTGGACTTTTAATTTCAATATTACTGATGTCAGCTGTCATCATTTATGTGTTATTTGAGATTAATATTTTAGATAATTTAACGCACCAAGGCATTATTAAAAATGAATTTGGCTGGCTAAAAACCGGCGAATACATTTTGTTGATATTAATGACAATACTCATACCCGCAATCCTTTATTTTTTTGGCACACCAGGAGGTAGAAAGGAACGGATTTTTTCAACTTCAGTATTTATTACAGCAGGGATGTTTATATTGAGCACCTTGTTGTTTGGAGTCTATGTCAATACTTTTTCTAGCTATAATGAGTTGTATGGATCTATCGGTGCGTTGCTGATCTTAATGCTTTATATATGGGTGAATTCAGTTATACTTCTTCTTGGTTTTGAGCTGAATATGATTCTAAACGGTCTCAAAAAAGAAGAGCAATAAATATACCTTTAACAATTATTACATGGAGCAATACAATTTAACTCCTAACTTTATGGCCTCATTAAAATCAAAAACAAATGAAAATATATAACTATTTACTATTCATTTTTTCAGTTTTGCCATTGTTGGCGACTGCTCAAAAAACTAAAGAGATTAAAAAAACAGTAGAAGTGGAAATAGTCAAAGAAAATAATGACACCAAAACAATCATTAGAACGAATGAGAATGGCAAAGTCAAAGAAGAGATTTTTAAAGGGAAAGAGGCAGATGTTAAGTTAAAAGAAGTGCGAAAGGAATATAACGCCGGTCAAAATAATGATCATTCATTAGAGGTTGAGGTAAATGAGGTAAATGGTAAAAAAACAGTTAAAGTTACAGAGACCATCGACGGGAAGGTTACAGTTACTGAATATGAAGGCAAAGAAGCTGATAAAAAGCTTAAGGAGTTACAGGTTCCAATACCTCCTAAGCCAAAGAAAAAATCTAAGGGGCTTAAAACTTTATAAACGAGGGTTGTTTATTTTTCTTGAAGTGTTGGGTTTTCATATCCAATAAGAGCAAAAACCGAAAATGATGAAAGCCAGTGGTCAATATCATAATTCCCTTTTCCAATGCTATCTTGAGCATAGTCCCACATGGCATTCATATGTTTTGCCCATTCCTTTTTTAGAGTAGGACTCATCTTGTCGTTTCCGAGTGTAGCCCATAAACCGTTCAAACACCAAATTCGGTTTAAATGATAACCATCCCAATGGGATTCATACTCATCATGCTTAGTTGTTTTTTTAATTTGCATTACATTTTGAGCCTTAGTTTCATCAAGCAATTCAGGAGCAAACTTCTTAAGCCATTTTTTAAACTTTTTAGGGGTAAGCACTTTTCTCATGATGTCTGTAACGAGTAGCCCTCCAGACATGAAATCATAACCAATAGGCTCCGCTGCTAAGTCCTTATAACCTGATTTTAAATAATATTCTAATGCAGTACTATCTACTATTTTTTTCAGCTCTACATCATTAAAAGTCGTGGCATAATCATGAGCGAAAGCAAGCCCCATCGACGGGCTGTCATGGCTTCCACTAATGATCTTTTTGGGTTTTAAGTTTCTCCAAAACCACTTGTGAACCGCAGCAATATAGTTGGTTAATGGAGAAAGGTTGTCAAGCCATACTTGTGCGTCAGGGTCATCCCATCCTGCTAGTTCGTCTGCTACTTTAAGCAACCATGATTGGCCATAGGGGAATTCGAACAAACCATATTCGTTATTTCCTAAAAATTCTAATTCCCGTTTGATACTTTCCTTTTTAAAGCTCTGGTTGAGCTTTTCTCTAATTTGTTCCGCTTCAGGTAGGTTTGGGTAGGTTTTTAAAAGTTTTACAAGGCACCAATGATTGTGCACACTGCTGTGCCAATCAAAACAACCATAAAATGACGGCCACAAGTCATCTGAAGAAGGCTCCGTTTCAAATTCACGAAGAGAGGGCCAGTAATCATCACCTGAAAGGGTGTCGACATATCGTGAGGTATATCGATTTTCATATACTCTTTGAACATAGTGAGGATCAATTTTTCCTGTACATTCTAAAGATAGATTAGCAAAATATGATGCCCCTTCCATCGAAAGGGTGTAGCGTCCGTCTTCACGTAATTCAACAAGCGAGGATTCTTGGGAGCACAACAATGTGCTTACCAACATAAAGGTAAAAACGAGTAAGGACTTCATATTAATTATAGTTTAATTAGGAATCTTTTTTAGCGAAGCCACTTTTAATAATGGATCGTGTTTCCTTTCCTATTCCAATTATGGATGTAACGTTTAAAGGGAACTCTAGTAACACATGGGTGAAGCTTAAAAAGAATAAAAAGCTCAGGCCTATTGCATAGTCATAAGCATAAAGCCCACATGAAATGAGCCATAAAGCGATAACTCCAATAAAACGGACTTTTGGAACTTTGTGCCATCGAATAATCTCTGTTTTACTGAACCAATTTAGATAATGATATAAATAGGCAAAAGCGATAAATCTCATTAGCATGATTCCCACCTCAGAAAAGAAGACGAGTGACCACCAGTTGTCTTTTTGACTTCCTGTTTTGGCATCAGCTAAGGCGATGGACTTCATGTAAAGAGGATGCTCTTTATTTGGAATGATAAAGTCCTTATTCAAAGAATCTTTCCAGATTAAAGACAAGCTTTCTTTTTCAACTGGATCAGCGACAAAATTATCTATATAATCCTTATGGGTCATATTCGGAGTAAGCTCAAATTGTCTTAAAATGCTCACATTAGTATTAAAAAAACCGGTGCCTTCTGCATAATAAGCTTCAGTTCCATAAGAGGAAAGGTAATTTCCTTCTTTTTTAACAGGTAAGGAAAAAACCAAAACGATTGGGATAAGGATAAAAAATGCAATGGAGATTAAGCCCGTTTTACTTCTCGATTTCAAGGCTCCAAAAAGCATGAATAAGCCTGTGAATACATAAACATGAATTAAGGTTGGAACTAGAGATGTTAATGCGAAAACGACTGAGCTGTTTTTGAATTGGTTTTTCTCTGATTTTGCGTCAAGGATTTCTTCTTGGCTCAAGAATTCCGTATCCAACCCAAACCAGTCTGGGCTATAATTGTAATATATTCCTATATAAAGCAAGGCAATACAGGCGATTTTGATATATAGATTTTTTACAAAAACAAAGAGTGCTGCGCTAAAGAGGCCAATAAGAATAAAAATGCCCAATAAATCTAAGTCAAGATTGAAAGAAAAATAGACAATTACATACATGACTAAAATAGAGGCAAGTTTAATTTTCAAGTCTTTAAACAACACGAATAGAATTGCGCTAAATAGAGCAAGCATGATAAATATATCACCAAAACTCATGCTGTAATACCATTGAACAAAGTCAATTTTTGCATCCACTAATGGAGGATATAGGTCAAAGTTCAAAGATTCAAAATCATTTGCAAATGCAGCAATAGAGAGAGCAACACCAATGAATAGTAGAAATGTGAAGTCGTATTTGCCTTTTGCAAAATACTGTCGGTCATGTAACCAGCTGATTTCTGTTAGATAATGTAATGGACCTAAAAATGCATATGCAAACAGGAAAGTCTCGAAAGGCATAAAAAAAGCAAGAGCTGCACTCATGAACATTAGACCGATGTTCAGGTAGTTGATTTGAGCGTCTCTAGTTTTTAGCATGGCTTCAAATTTAGGTAAAATTAGGAGCATAGGTCCTATTTTGTGAATGAAAGTTGAATATGACGATACGTTATTTTATTTTCTCACTTCCCGTAAATCGCTCCCAAAAACCGCGTGCCTTTCCATCTTCATGCATAAAAATCGAACCTATTAATGCATATGCTAAAATAAACACAAAAAGCAACGTTAAACTAGGACTAATCATCGATGTGGCGGTCAATAAAACGAAGAAAAAGGAATATAAACCAATGGTTCTAATCGTAGATATAATTTTTAAGTTGGTGCTAATCTTATTTTTAAGCAACTGACAAGATGCAAGGTTCTGTTGCAGCCTTTCTGTATAATACTTTCGTTTTGATATTAATTTTTGTTTTATTATATCAGGAGAATCATCAATTTCAGCTCTTACTTCTTGTAGTAATATGTCTTCTTCTCTTCGATTCCAGGATTCAGCAGATTTTAAACTTGAAAAAAGATTTTCAATGGCCTTTATTATTGGAAACCGTTTTAATAAAACACTGATATACAAAACAGCACAAATCAGACTCCCTGTTGCAATAACAAAGTAATATTCTTGCTCAGTCCATGGTTTTATCTCCTCCTTTATAATCTGTTCGTTTTCGTCTTTTTGTCTTTTTCGAATTTCTTGTTGAAGCTGATTCAATTCGAAGCTATTAGCAATATTATCCATGCGTTCGTATACCCAAGGCTTAAAAGCTCCTTTTGATTTTGACCCAGGGGCAAATTGTTCAAGAGCTTCCGGGCTGGTAATTTGAATAAAGGTACTAAAGGCTAAAGCACCTATGAAAACAGATTCCAAAAGAAGTGTATCTAGTCTTTGTTTAAATACATTAGCACTATTCTCAATTTCGCGAAGCAAACGGTCATTGATATAATATACATCAGAATCCTCTTCGTAATAGCTTAGAAATGTTTTTAATTCTTCTTTTTTTGCCTTATTTAATTTCTTTTTGTTAATGGATATACTAACAATATTTTTACTCACCCAATTATATCTGTATACCCATACCAGAAGAAAATATCCACCAAATGAGATTACAACAACAGAGATGTTCACAGCGGCTTGAAAAAAATCATTAAATCCTTCAGCGCCTTTGTAAATACACATGAAATTAAGGATGGTAAAAACAGTCGCACCTATGCAAGCAACAAACCTGAATGGAGACTCATTAAAATTACTAGCAAAGGTTATATTAGATAGTCCATACTCTGTATGAGAGATTATTTTTGTTTTATAATAATCATGAATACTTACCCTACGTCTTCCTGTTGAAAAGATTGTTAATAGAGTAAGTGAAAGATTTAAAAGAACAATTAAAAAAGGGGTAAAAACACCTGTTCCTAAATCACTTAATTTACTTGTTAGATTAATTTGGCTATCAACGTTTACGAGAAAAATGGCAAAAACACCCAATAAGATCTTAAAGATTAATTCAGGGGTGAAACTTTTTAAATTTTGACCTAGCTGTATTTCAATATTGTGTTTTTTCATTATTTAAGCCATTAATTATACTATTAAAAACACTGCTTGGCCGCATTGCTCTTGAAGCCAGCTTCTCATTTGGGAAATAATAACCTCCTATGTTTATTGGCTTTCCTTGAGCTCCATTCAACTCATCAATTATAGTCTTTTCATTTGAGCTCAATTCTTCAGCTACACGGCTAAATATATTCTTTAGTTCGGAGTCTTTATCTTGAGACGCTAGCTCCTGTGCCCAGTACAAGGCCAAATAAAAGTGGCTCCCACGATTGTCAAGCTCACCACATTTTCTGGATGGAGACTTATCCTTGAGTAAAAATGTACTAGTAGCTGCATCAAGAGTTTCACTTAAGATGCCCGCCTTTACATTACCAGTGGTTTCTGATAAATGTTCTAAAGAAACCGCAAGAGCAAGAAATTCGCCTAATGAGTCCCAACGCAGGTGGTTTTCTTTTTCGAATTGATCAACATGTTTAGGAGCTGACCCACCAGCACCTGTTTCAAATAACCCTCCTCCATTCATTAAGGGAACAATGGATAGCATTTTTGCTGAGGTACCAAGCTCCAAAATTGGGAAAAGATCTGTGAGGTAATCTCGAAGTACATTTCCTGTTACAGAAATAGTATCTTCTCCTTTCTTGATTCTATCTAAAGAAAATATAGTCGCATCAAAAGGAGAAAGAATAGATATATCGAGACCATTGGTATCGTAATTATCGAGGTAAAGATTAACCTTTTCTATCAATTGGGCATCATGCGCACGGTTTTTATCTAGCCAAAAAACTGCTGGATTGCCCGTGGCACGAGCTCTATTGACAGCGAGCTTAACCCAATCTTGAATGGGGAGGTCTTTCACCTGACACATCCTCCAAATGTCCCCAGCTTTAACCACATGCTCCATTAATATGTTTCCGCTTTCGTCAGTAACCTGAACGGTTCCAGCTTCTGAAATTTCAAATGTTTTGTCATGAGAGCCGTATTCTTCAGCTTTTTGAGCCATTAACCCAACATTAGAAACACTACCCATGCTTGTAGGATCAAATGCTCCATGCTTTTTACAAAAATCAATTGTCGCTTGATATATTGGGGCATATGAGGAGTCTGGAATAACCGCCTTTGTATCCTGGGTTTTTCCTTCAGAATCCCACATTTTACCAGAGGTTCTAATCATTGCGGGCATTGATGCATCAATAATTACATCACTTGGAACATGCAGGTTCGTAATGCCATTGTCTGAATCAACCATTGCTATGGCTGGACTATCGTTATAACATTGTTCAATGTCTTCTAATATTTCTTCTTTTTTAACTTTAGGAAGCCCATTTAGCTTCGATGTTAGATCTCCAAACCCATTGTTTACATCTACACCTAATTCAGTAAATATATTGTTGTGTTTATTAAAGAGTGGTTTAAAAAAAGTTCTCACGGCATGTCCGAAAATAATAGGGTCTGAGACCTTCATCATGGTCGCTTTCATATGCAATGAAAACAATAATCCTTTTTCTTTAGCATCAGCTATTTCCTTAGATAAAAAGGCATTTAAGGCATCTATAGACATATTTGTACCATCCACAATCTCACCTTTAAGAACCTTGACGGCATCTTTCAAAATAAGCTTTTGACCACTATCACAAACTAATGAAATTGACAAACTCCCATCATTTGATATAGTTACAGACTTTTCGTTTGATTTAAAATCTCCACCGGACATTGATGCCACATGAGTTTTAGATTCGGCCGTCCAAGCACCCATTCTGTGCGGATTCTTTTTGGCATAATTCTTAACTGCTTTTGGGGCCCTTCGGTCAGAATTCCCTTCTCTAAGAACAGGGTTAACCGCACTTCCTTTTACTTTATCGTATGTAGCTTTAATTTTATTCTCTTCTTCATTTTTTGGTTCTTCGGGGTAATCGGGTAATGCATAACCTTTGTTCTGAAGCTCCTTTATTGTTGATTTTAATTGAGGTACGGAAGCACTAATATTGGGAAGCTTAATGATATTTGCTTGTGGAGTTTTTGCTAAGATTCCCAATTCATTTAAGGAATCATTTACTCTTTGATCCTCAGATAGAAAATCTGAAAACTGAGAAAGAATTCTTCCTGATAAAGAAATGTCCCTGGTTTCGATATTGAGATCCGCACTAGAAGCAAAGGCCTCTACAATTGGTAGAAAAGAATATGTTGCGAGAGCAGGAGCCTCATCAGTCTTGGTGTAAATAATAGTTGGTTTCTGCATTGTGATTGTTTATTAACAAAGGCGTAAAGAAGAACAAATTTAATTATTCTTTTACACCTTTTGATTGTAATAGCGATTCAAATTTTACGTTTATAAAAAAAAGAATCATCCTTCACGCAATCCATGGGGCTATGAATCAAAAAAAAAAATTAATTTAGGCAGGCTTGGTAATCAATAATTAAATGTTAATTAAACTTTACAAATCACATATCTTTCTCTCCTTAATTGTAGCTATGTCTTATAGCTGTAGATCAATTGAAGCATCACTTCCCGATGTGGAAAACATAGAGCTGGAGGGCTTTACACCTAAAGAATCAGTAATGAACATTGAGCTACAGGTAAACCTGGATCCAATGTTAAGAATAGTGGAGTCAAGTACACCTAAAGAATTCAGGGGAGCTCAAAAAGTATGTGAAGGAGTAAGCTATGATTATCACTTTAGAAGAGACCCATTTAAATTTAGCACCTCCTCTAACGAAGTAAAGTACACCCTCAATGGTGATTTTTCTCTAGACCTAACTTATTGTCCTCTTTGCGTTACTGTTTTAGGTCATAGCTCGTGTACCATTCCCAGAATATATGGCTCTTGTGGCATTAATGAGCCAAGAATCAGGTACAGTATGACTTATGGAACGAGTTTGAAATTAAATAAGAACTATAGCATTAGCTCAACTACTGAATTAAAAAATTTTAGCATTAAAGACCCTTGTGAGATCACGTTTATTAATTATGACGTGACCAATAAAGTAAAGGAGGAGATTCAGAAAGAACTTCAGGCAATGGAGGAAGAAATTGATAAAGAGATCTCACAGATTGACCTAAAGAGGAAAGTAGATTCTTTATGGAGAGAGCTCTGCAAGCCATTGAAAATAGCTTCTTACGGGTTTTTAAATATCAATCCTAAACGAATAACAATCAGTGATATAAAGTATCAGAATAAAATTGCAAAATTTTCTTTAAACCTATTCTTTGCTCCTTTTATATCTACCGAAGAAGAAGAAAATACTACTGCTAATTTGGACGACATGCCCGTTCATCAGGAAGTAAATGGTTTTGACATTACTGCTGATTTCAAGGCGAGTTATGATTCGCTATCGTCTGTTTTGAAGAAGGAATTCTACAATTATGAAATTTTAATTAACAGAAAAGAATTTGTAATTAAAGACCTTGGAATTGTTGGGGTAATTGGGGCGAAACTTGTGTTTAAGGTAGTTTTTGAAGGGCATAGAAAGGGCACATTTTACTTAATAGGGACGCCTGTGTTAGATGAAAAAAAACAACTGCTGAGCTTTAATGATATTGATTTTGAATTTAAAACAAAAAGTCTTCTTTTAAAATCGGCCCAATGGCTAATGAGTAAAAACGTCATTAACAAAATTAAAGAAAAAGCCACAATTGACCTTTCTCAGCATTTGGAATTGATAAAAACAAGCTTAAAAAACAAGCTTAATGGAGAAGTCATTAACGGCATTGATGCAGAAACAAGCATTAGTGACTTGCGTATATTGAACTTATTGTTATCTTCCAATTATATAGCTATTAGAACCAGTATTACTGGAAACTTAAAAATTAGAATTGATTAAATGCGACTCTCTGTAATTTGCTTACTAACAAGCTTTTTATTTTCCTTAGGCTCTATGGGCCAACGGACTTCGTATTACAATTGTGAGCAAGGAATATCCCTATCTCACAATAATTTTTATCATTTGGCATTTCAAGGGAGAAAAGGGGTTGATAAATCAGATTTAAAAGGATATGCTCAAAATCAAAATCTTTCGAAAAACCAGATATGGCTATATTTTGATCCGCCATCTTCTGGACTGATCCAATTAAATACAAGAGAAACGGAGGTCCAATTTAGCACGTTTGTTTTTGCTGAGCACAATGAAGGCATATGCAATGACTTTAGTAAAGGCCAAGCTAAGCTGTTATTCAATGAAATCAACAATGAGATTCTACATCAGAAAAGCCTTTATATTGAAGGGGGGATAAGATACGCTATTGTTCTTGTTGGAAAAGAAAAAAGAAGTGATTCTCTTGAGTTAGAAATTAATTTTTCACCTCAGGATGCTCAGGGAAATGAAATCATAGATTCTTTGTTATTTGACCTGACAAGCCCCTCAAGAGATAAGAAATTTTCATTATGTATTCGTAATTCACAAAACAAAAAACCTGTGAAGGGAAAAATTTCGTTTAATGGATCTAACGAATTAGATGGGGCATATGTGGCTAGTGATTTAATTATGAATTTAAAGCGAAATGTAAAGAAATGTGAGCTGAAAATTGATGCGGAAGGATTTTTATCATTCGACAAAGAGGACTACGAAATTATTTTGGAAGAAGATGGATGCCATGATACAATCTACCTGAAGCCATTAATAAGAGGTACAGTAGCTAAAATTGATGAGATTTATTTTGCTGCAGGTATGGCAATTATTCTAGAAGAATCTGCGCCAAAATTAAATAGGTTAAGAGACTTCCTATTGGTGAACCCTACTGTTCATATAGAAATTCAAGGTCACGTCAATGGAGATGGTAAAAAATTAATGAAGTCAAAGAGGCTTTCAAAGAAAAGGGCGAAAAGTGTTCTCATTTACCTCATTAATGCAGGTATATCGAAGGACCGATTGAGTGCAAGGGGTTTTGGTTTTACAAACCCCGTGTATGCTCACCCAAAAAACGAAATGGAAAAAGAGGCCAATCGTAGAGTAGAGGTCTTAATCAATTAAACTTAATAATAAGGCGAAATCATAAAATAGACAAGTACCCCTGAAACGGCAACATATAGCCATAAAGGGAATGCGAATTTTGTCCATTTCTTATGTCTTTCAAAGTCTCCTTGCCAAGCAAAAAGGTATGAGAATAATACGATTGGAATGACCACAATGCTCAGTAAAATGTGAGATATCAATAGAAAGAAATAAACCATTTTTAATGCCCCTCCTCCTCCATATGGAGTGGTGTCTGAGGTCATGTGATACAACACATAAAGTAACAAAAATAGGATTGAAAACAGCAAGCAAAGCTGAATGACCCGCTGATGAAGAGTTCTGTTTTTATTTTTAATCGCCGCAATCGCAATGATTAAACCAACTGCAGTAAGGCCATTTAAAGAGGCATATACAGGAGGAAGAAAGCTAAAGTCAAGTCCTTCTATTTTAACCGAAAATAAAATAGCAACTGCAATAGGAATTACAATTGAAACAGCCCAAATAGCTTGTTTTAGTTTTTTAGAGTTCTTTGATGTTGTATTCATGACGCATTAATTTAACAATGTCTTTTTTTAACCTATCGAATTCTTTTTTGTTTAAATCTCCATTTTCATCTGTAATATTGTAAACACCTCTAACTCGCTCTTTTCTGTCTACGAGGGAAAACGCACCGGAGTGTGCATATCCACCTTCGGCGGCTTCATCTCTTCCGGAAAATATTTTAAAACTTTCGATGCCAAGACGATGAGTTTCCTTTTCATCTCCGGTCAAAAAACTCCAACTTGAACAGTCTTTACAATAACTTTTTTTAAATGTTTTGAGAGCGGATGGTGTATCATTCAATGGATCTATGGAAAAGGATAATAATTGAAAATAATCAAGATACTTGTTTTTTTGAAGCCAAGAGTATAGTTCAGACATTTGCCCATTCATTAAAGGACAAATTGTTGGGCAAGAAGCAAAGAAAAATTCAGCAATCCATACCTTGTTTTGAAATGTGTTATTAGAGACCCAAACGGAATCCTCATTTAGAAAGTCAAAATCCGAAACAGTTTCGAATAAAGTGTCTGTTTTTTTCACCCCATTCTCTTCATATTCCATAACATCGACATGACCAATATAGGGCAACCTGTTTGATTCTATTTTTCTAGGCAGATTGGAAGCTTTCGAGGATTTATCTGAACAGCCCATCAAAATTAAAATTATAGAAACAAAATAAATGTACTTCATTATTTATTCGGTTTTTGCACTTGCTTTATCATATTCTTTTTGCAGCAAGGCCATGCTTTGTTCCATTCTTCTTATGTGACCTTCTCTTTTTCCCGATAATACCATCCGCAAGCATTGCTTTTTATCCATCAGCAACATGAGCTCTTGGAATTTAATACCGTCCTGTAGAAGAGAAGCTCCGTTGTGTTTGATATTATAGATTGATTTGACATCACCATTGGCCAAAATCCAAATTGATGGATCATAATTTGGCACTTGATTTTTCAAAACATCCTCCACTTCAGTAAGGTTATCTGTGGGATTTCCATTGCCATCTGTGACAAATGAAAGAATTCTAATTTGTTTTCTTTTCTTTGTTCTGTTTTTCCAGATTCTCTGATAAATCATTTGATTGATATGCCACAAAAGTATGGAGCAGCTATCAAGGCAGGACTCTTGAATGGTCGTGATTAGAACGATATCTCCTTTGAATTCGGAAGAGCTTCTTTTTGAGCCGCTGATGTCTGTATATACGAAGGGTTTAATCTGACCGTAGTTTTCTAATGTCTCAAATTTATGCTCACATGAACGAGTCATAAAAAGGGCCATGAAAATAAAAATAATTGCTGGACCCAAAACAAGGGCAAACCCCCAAAAGTTATTGAATCTTTTTTTTGTCAATGAAGTTGCTTAAGCACTAGTAATGGCATCTCCAACCGCCAAAGCCTCATTTAAGGCAATAAATATGAGGTACAATATAAACATGACGTAAGGAATGAGAATTACATTTCTTAACCATTTTCTTTCATCACCAAGGTGCATAAAGACCATTACGATGTAACCTGCTTTTAAAAGGGTAAGTACAACAAAAGACCATTTTATAAGCGGCCAAATGTCAGAGCTTTGTTTGATGTAGGCACCAAGAGCCACTTCCAAAACAGTAACAGCAGTTAGAAGTATTGTTACCTTCAAGATTTTTTTTCTTATCAATTTCCCTTCGTCTTCTGAATGGTGACCTTGAAGTGAATATTCTATTAAATCGTCTCTTTCCATAATGCTTTAAAATTTAAATAAGGTAGAAGAAAGTAAATACAAATACCCATACTAAATCGACAAAGTGCCAATACAATCCTGTTTTTTCAACCATTTCGTAATGACCTCTCTTGTGATATACGCCTCTCATAACTCCAATTAAAATAAGGATGTTGATTAGAACCCCTGAAAAAACGTGAAAACCATGGAAGCCAGTTATAAAAAAGAAAAACTGTCCGTATTGTTGAGGACCATATTCGTTTTTATTAAGATTTGCACCATAAACCACTTTATTGGGTGTTCCGCTAAAGGCTGCAGCATAATATAAGTCTTCTGCTTTTTGACCTTTGATTTCTGAACCTACCTTATATTTTTTTCCATCTTTTTTGATGATGAGTTTTAGGTGTTCATCTTTCTTTTTCTTTATTGTGGCAAGAGATCCATCATGTAAAATGATTTTTTTGTCTTTTAATTGATCACCTGTTGTGAAATTTCCTTCTTCAATAGCGTGCTGAAAAGTATGCATCAAGTCATCTTTTATTACATCACCTTCTTTATGATGTGTTCCGGCTTTCACGACGGTGAAGCTTTCGACTTCTCCAAAA
>Ga0206679_10000329_pt1 | contig 39412 bp, 37 predicted proteins | sample M110012015metaG_FD_155464 | JGI IMG/M metagenome (GOLD analysis project Ga0206679, IMG submission 155464) | Ammonia-oxidizing marine archaeal communities from Monterey Bay, California, United States - M1 100m 12015 | ecosystem: Environmental > Aquatic > Marine > Intertidal zone | place: USA... | reverse complement strand
TTTTTTCATTATACCAAGAATTCTCTCCATCTAAAGTTTCATAGTTTGTAAAAGACGAAAAACAATCATATAAAGAACAATTATTACTAGGTATCTCTAAATCCAGAATAAAAAAACTTTCAGGGCGATGTGAATACACGTGTTCTTTATTGATAGCAGATAATTCGGATACATAAATGCCGTAAAACATATCCATTATTTCTGAATATTCTTTTGAATAGGTCTGTTTTAACATTTTATAACAAGAAGTTGCTAATTTATCTGTGCTATTTTTTACAGTTCCATTAATATTCATTTTTACACCTCTCGCGATACTATTATGCATACATTCTACTAAAAATAATAAAAATTCAGGTAAATCATTTTGCGCCCATCCTGTAAATAATTCACGTTTTTTTTTCTCAGCTAATTGCTGAACATTGTGAACAAATCTTTTAGGAGAAACAATACCATTTTGTGACCACATTACATTGTGTAAATCGACCCATTCGTTAATAATAATATTGTCGGTTAATGTATGAAGATGTTGTTTATATTTATCAGATTGTAAAAAATGAGTGAGTTCATATGTATGGCTTAGAGATTGCATACAAGAATTTAAAAAACAAGTATTGCCTAAATTTTGTAATCCAGTATAGCCTTTATTATAATCAATATTATACGTCATTAATTATATTTTTATAAAGATATATAGACAATAATCTTTATATTGTATTCATACAATGGAAAGTCAAATAGATTTTTTTTTAAATAATTTAATGGAAAATTTAAACAATACAAATAACAATAATAATAACAGCAATAATAATAATAACAGCAATATAAATAATATTAATACTAATAGAAATAATATTAATACCAATAGAAATAATGTTAATACCAATAGAAATAATGTTAATACCAATAGAAATAATGTTAATACCAATATAAATAATGTTAATACCAATAGAAATAATGTTAATACCAATATAAATAATGTTAATACTAATAGAAACATTGCTACACCTAATTTAAGGTATGTAAATAGACAATTTGATACTATAACAAATTTAATTACATTGTATAATTATAATCAAATTGAATATCAACGTAATGTGCAGTCGCTACTCTCATTGTTACAATTGAACCACCAGTCGTTTAGAACACAAATTAACCAAACAAATCCCAATACAAATTCCAATACAAGAAGAGAACACGTTTGGCGATCACCTTTTACAAATACGGAACAAAACAATAACATATGGAATGGTGTTGGAAACACGACACAACTAAACGGTGAATGGGCAAATATATTTAACACCTATTTAAATAATGTAGATCAAGATCGTCGCTTAACAAATACAGAAATAACGAACTCTATACGAACTTTTCGTTTTTCGAGTAATATTGTTAATACGTTAACTGATACACGTTGTCCAATTTCATTGGACGTATTTATAAATGGAGACATATTGGCTGAAATACGCGGTTGTGGACATGTTTTTAAAAAAGACAATTTAATACGTTGGTTAAGACGTAGTAATTGTTGTCCTATATGTAGATATGATATGTTAATAAGAACATCTTCTGAACCTCCTGCTCCTTCTGAACCTCCTGTTCCTTCTGAACCTCCTGTTCCTCCTGTTCCTTCTGCATCAACTACATCAACTACATCTTATGTAACTTCAAATAATTCATCCAATGCACAAGATACGTCATTTAATAGCATTAGTTCAGTAGATATATCGAACAATGCCGAAGTTTCTTCAGAAGGTTACGTTTATTCATTTACAACAAGTTTACCAATCAATAATAATAATAATGTTATCAATACGGATGCAAGTAATGATATATACAATTTTTATAACCAAGCTTTGAATAATATAAATATACCACCGATTAATAATGATACTTCAGATAATGACGTTCCTGATAATGTTTCGGTGGATTAAACCTTTGGTAAGGAAAAGGAAAACAGACAACAAAGTTGTTTCAATTTAAATTTCCTACGGAAAAAATAATTTCGTGAAAAATGGAAATAAATGTTGTTCGTATATTTAAATAAACTATGTTTTTTAATTTATTTAATAATAATAATACATCTAATAATAAAATAGGATATGAAGATGTATTATTTTCAATAGAAAAAACTTCAAAACATATACTTATAAATACTATGGAAAGTAATTTACAACAATGTTTAATAAAATCTACATTGTCTATTGTGAATGAAGATACTATTTTAAATCAAATTATTGATAAAAGTCAATTTAAAGAGGTAATTATTATCATTTATGGTTGTAATGCAGTTGATATAAGTGTTGATAAAAAATATAAACAATTAATTGATTTAGGATTTCCAAATGTATATATTTATAATGGTGGAATGTTCGAATGGTTATTATTACAAGATATTTACGGTCAAGACAATTTTCCTACAACAAGTTGTGATTTAGATATTCTAAAATATAAACCTAGAAGTAAATTAAACATGCCTTTATTAGAATTGTGATCTACGTGTTTTATACTTACAATAATTTATTATAGTTTTTTGGCTATTAATTTATTCCATTGGGATATTTGCAATTTCGATGAATGTTCCAACATTTTATAATTGTTTTTAGCATATTCTGTTAATAATAACCCATCATCATAATGTTTAAACATTCTAACATCAAATAGTTTTACTGCATCTAAGAATGCCTCTTCTAAAGAAAAATTCTTTTTATACATTTGATATATCATACAACGGTCAAAATCGTATGCGCATAAAAGATCCGCCTCTCTAACAATATTATATGCTGTTTGGTACTCTCCCAAATTTGGAAACCCGTTTTGTTTAACATATGAATAAGACATAGTGGTAATAATTTTATTAATAACTTCTTTTTCACTATCTGTAATTGTATTGATATCTTGCTCATCTTTTAAAGACATAATAAAGTCATTAATATCATCAATACCTTGATTTTGATCCATATATTTTTTATCACACATATCGTGTAGAATAGATGATACATAAATAATTTTTTCGTGATGTTTAATATTCGGTTTGTTAGCAACTTCAATGTTATAAATTTTATTAGCACACATTAAAACTTCCATTGCGTGTGATAATCCGTGAGATTCATCTATATTATATTTAGACACGGTTAATAATACATAATTGAATAATTTAGTTAATAAAGACATACAATATATATAAGTATCTATTTAAATAATTACAATAATAATAAACTGTTTTAAGTAAGTAAAATTTATATTGTTTATATATATAAATGAAACCGCTATTTTTATTATATTTATTTTGCTTATTCGTGATATTTACACCAGGTATATTTTTCTCACTTTCAAAAAAAGAAAATTTTAAAGGAATAATTTTGCACGGATTATTGTTCACATTATGTATATTTATTTCATTACAATTATTTGATCGTAAAATAGTTGAGGGACATTCTTATACTGTTAATTTAAGTGATTTAAATAATTTATTTAATCCAAGCAACAACAATACGTCTAGCGACAATAAAGATGCTACAACAAAAGATGAGGTATTAACCGATGGCGATAAGAATATCGCAGCTGTTCAAAAATTACAAACTGAGATGACCGAACAAAATAAAACTTTGAGAGATGTTACAACTAATGCTCTTGGTGCGATTAAACAAGAAATTAACGATTATAAGTTCAACACGAAAAAATTTGATTTTGAGTGCACACAGTTTTTAAAAAATTCTAAATTTAATTTACCTGAACAAGAAAATAATAGTTATAAATATATATCCGGAACAGATATTGTTCCAAATTGGAAAGTACGTAATGTAGCTATTATGAATAACTCGGAAGATTGGGGATTTGAAACACCGTATCCAAAAGGAAATCAAGCTATAGCCATACAAAATAATGGTAGTATAAGTACTGATATATATTTACCACCAGGAACATACAAAATAACATTTTTATCAAATGGACGCGATTGTTGTGATAAAACGGGTATTGCTAATCCATTATTATTTTCACTGAACAGTAAAGTATTTGATAAAATAATTCCGGATATATTAGAATGGAAAATGTATAACACAAGTATATTTAAAATAGTAAATGAAGGACGTTATAATTTAACTATTTCTGGAAAAAATACTACTGATTATAATGGTATACGTGATAAAACGAGTGCTATAAAAAATATTAAAATCATTAGGGAATAGATAAAATTGAATTAAATTATTATAATTCAATTATATTAAACATATATAACTTAATCAATACATAATGGATTTAACACAAAAGAAATTATCTAAATCAGAATGGCAGAATATTGAAGTTCCTTTTCCGGAACGTGAGAAACACATTTTAAAACTAATTATTGACGGCTATAATAATAGTAACATATTTTACAATGAAACAAGGTCAATGCATAGCATAATGAAGTTAGAAAATGGTATTATTGGTCTTAATGAATATATATATAAAGAATATTTTGAAGAAAAAATCAAAAAAATGATCAAAAAATATCCGTCTGTTATTGAAAAATATATCTCTCCGATAGATAAAAAAGGAAATAAATTACAATTAAAAAAATCACATTTAATGCGTATTACTCTTGTGAATAGTTCTCTTGAAAAAGATAAGAAGATAATATTTGAATATATTTTACTTGATATTGTAGAAAACGTATTCAAATATTTACATAGTGATTCCGATAAATATGCGTTTCATCTATACACACTTATTAATGTAAAACGTGCGAATGTTATTAATGTGAATACTTACTGTATAATCTTTATAAATAATCTTATACAAATGGTATTACCTAAAATACAAATGTGTGATGTTATAAATCAGTCGTATACATTTATCGAAAAAAATCCGCTCCTTTTAAAATACGAAGATATTACACTTTATCAACATCAATGTGATATTTACAATACATTTCGTTATACTATTGGTGAAAATAATTACTCAGATCCATTAGCTGGTAAATTTAAAAAGTTGGGTGAAAATAAAGGTAAACTTGTCCTTTATACAGCCCCTACTGGAACCGGAAAAACACTTACTCCTCTAGGTTTATCAGAAGGATATAGGATCATATTTATTTGTGCAGCAAGACATGTTGGATTAGCGTTAGCAAAATCAGCAGTATGTATGGGAAAAAAAATAGGTATTGCATTTGGTTGCGAAACGGCCGATGATATTCGTTTACATTATTATGCTGCCTCTGAATATACAATTAATCGACGAAGTGGTGGTATAGGTAAAGTAGACAATACAGTAGGTGATAAGGTTGAAATCATGATTTGCGACATAAAATCCTATCTCGTAGCAATGCATTATATGATGGCTTTTACACCAAAAATAAAAGACAACGCAGAGTTTGAATATATTATTGAGGATATTGATGAAAAGAAAGAATATCTTGAAAGTGTTGTTCATCAGATTGATGATCCAGAACAAAATCGTTTATGTAATTTAAAAATAGATGAATTAACAAAAAAACGTGAAACCATTAAATGCGATATGGTAGACTATACAAATGAAAGTGATATTATCACTTACTGGGATGAACCAACGATATCTATGGATTATGATGAACATCCATTGCACGAATTGATCAAAAAAGTATGGACTGAAAATAAAGTGTCTAAAATGGTATTATCCTGTGCTACGCTTCCTCGAGAAAGTGAGATAAACGATGCACTTGTTTCATTTACAACCAAATTTCCTAATGCTATTATTGAAACCATATCTAGTTTCGATTGTAAAAAATCGATTTCGCTCTTAAATGTGAATTGCAAACCCGTTTTACCTCATATATTATATTCAAAATATGATGAACTAATAAAATGTGTAGAACATTGTAACGTTCATAAATCATTATTACGATACTTTGACTTGCAGGAAATTATAAATTTTATTAACAAAGTTCACAAATTTGATAATGCAATCCCTCAACATTTACATATGAATACTTATTTTGAAAACGGTATATCCGATATTACGATGAATAGTATAAAAATATATTATCTAAAACTTTTAGAAAATATTAACCAAGATAAATGGAGTATTATTTATAAGGCCTTAATTGATAATCAGAAATCCAAATTTAGTAACACAAATAATATACGTAAATCGCAAACACAAAGCGCGTCTGTTCCTGTAAAATCAAATGCTCCTGTGAGCACGATTGGATTACAAGTAACCACTACAGATGCACATACATTAACCGATGGTCCAACTATATTCCTTAGTAATAATGTTGAGAATTTGGGTAAATATTATATTAAACAAACCAATTTACCTGAACATATTTATACATCGCTTTATAATCGAATTGAACAGAATACTGCTATTCAAAAAAAATTAACAGAATCTGAAAATAAATTAGAATATATTATTGATAAGATGGCGAATATTAGTGATGGTAAAACCGATAGCAAAAGTAGTGGGAAAAAAGGAACACGCAAATTAAACAGAGAAGTCGACGAATCAAAACAAAATCCTGAACTTAGAAAATTAACTCAAATAGTAGAAGCATTACGTTCAAAAATCCAAATGGTAAATCTTGATGACGTATTTATTCCAAATACACAGAGTCACCAAAATAGATGGAATAGTGAATATATAGAATCAGCATATACTCCTACTATTTCAGACGAAGATGTTTGTGATATTATGGCGTTAGATGTTGATAATGATAAAAAAATGTTGCTATTATTAGGTATTGGTATGTTTACCAATGAGAATGAGGCGAATCCGAGATATATGGAAATTATGAAAAAATTAGCATATGAACAACAACTTTATCTTATATTGGCTTCATCTGATTATATATACGGAACGAATTATCAATTCTGTCATGGATATATTGGTAAAGATTTGTTAAATATGACCCAACAGAAAACAATACAAGCTTTGGGAAGAATTGGACGAAATAATACGCAACAAGACTATACAATACGTTTTAGAGATGATGAAATTCTACGTCAATTATTTAAACGTCCTCAAGAAAACAAAGAGGCAATTATTATGAACGCTTTATTTTGTGAATAAATAAAAATAATATTATTTGAATATTTTTATTTATAACATTTTATAATTAAATATTTCAAAATCGCGAGAATAGTAGGTATTAATTAATTCAATAGCTTGACGATTTAAATAATAACTATATTTAGTAACACCTGCTTTAGGTTTAAATTTTGAAATTTGATAATAATGGTTAAAATCACCATAACCTAACCTTTTCATATCTTCGGTTAATGTTTCTGTGCGTAAAATTGTTATGTTTTCTATCATTTGACCTAATTCGTTTATTAAATATAAATATTGAGGTAATTTATGATTATCGAATGATGTATCATTTTGTTTTTCTAAAAATTTTTTTATTTTATTATAAACCATTTTGGGACGATGTATCGTTTCATTATTAAGAATTCCTTTAAAAAGTAATTCTGATATAATTCTATCATATGGGTTTCTAACAACAGTTAATATTTCATATTCATTACGGTCGTATGGGTCATTTGATGTTATTATCCGATCCCTTTCATTTTCCCATAATATTATATTATTTCTTTGCATTTCAGACCATGTTAAATGCTGCAAAGAATGTTGCAATTCTTTAACAAGTCTTATTTTTTTAAATAGTTTAAATTCAGGTAGTTCGTCTCTAGTCGTATCATCTAAACTATCCACACTAGAAAACGATACTACACGTTTTAGTATTGTATTATTATTATTATTCTTATTATTCTTTTTTTTTTTGTTGTATAAAACTTGTTTCCATATTTTTCTATACTTTGTTAATTCGTCTACAATGGTATTTTCATAATATGAGAAATATAATTCTTTTGGACCTAAATGAATATTTAGTTTTTTAGCAAAATATTTTTCAATGCTTGTCCCTCCGGTTTTTGGAATATGAATTAGTAATAATTTTTTGCTTTCAAAAAAAGGCATAATGTCTATAGTTATATTATGTCTTTAAAATATTTAATTAATAGATAATGCATAGGGGTTTTTTTTCAAAGAATCAAGAATTTCACTTCCGTTTCTATTATTTTCTAAACCTGCATCGAATTTTTGTTTTCCCTGTAAGCGTCCCATTGTATTAGCACAAGGAGTTGATTTTGAAAAACCAGGTACAGGTGCACATTTATTTGTTAAGGTATCGGTTCTATCACAAGATTTAAGTGTAGCATCATGATTTAACATAGCCATATTTCCAGGTACCATTCTACCTTTAATCGTTGATGATTTTACATCATTATTTCGTTGTCTATATTCGGCATCATATGGTCGCGGCTCTAAAGTTCCTTCGGCGGCAGAAGCATTTCCTGCATAAAAATAATCAGATTGGTTCATTCTATTATTCGCAATTGGTGCTACTTTTGCAACTGTATAACCTCCTTTATTTAAGACACTTGTTCCTGAATTCATATGAAATTTGGAATTCTCGGTTGTTTCACGAATAGTTGTTCCAGGTCTATCAGACGGATTAAACACGTATGTTTGTGGGACCTTCGTTCCTGCGTTTTGATAAGGACGTAATGTACCAATTGTATTTTCTTTTCTGGAAGGTCTCAATACATCTAATAATGGTGAAATCACCGATCCAATTGCACCACCAATAGCGCCAAAATAATCATTTTGGTGATTTGCTGTTCGATTATTGTTATATACAATTTGAGATTTTGCGCCATAATCTCCATCAGTTGCACCTCCCTTTCCATTCGCATATGCCGACGATAAAGGAACATTTCCTAAATCAATATGTTTGGAAGGCATATATTCGCCATCAACAAATGTTCCTTGACTTTCTGCTCCAGCCACACCTGTGTAAGAAACAGTGGTTTCTGGGCGATTTGTATAACGATCTTCCTGGATAGGACGCAAAGTAACACCTTTTTCTAAACCAGTTGTCGTCATTAAACGGTCTTGTCCCATTTTAAATGCACGTTCAGGTCTATGTTTTTCCATTTTACCAATGGAACCCATTTCTTTAATAGCACTACTTGCTGGCCCCTCATGGCCAAATAATCCTACCCCAGATGCCTTTTTATTCGTCTTTACACGTAGGTCATCTATTGACTTAGGCATCCATTCATCACGGTTCATCATTCCTGAATTAAAACCATCGGCACCTTCTGTACCATATCCTAGACCAATACCAGGAGCAACTGTTTCTTGTTTAAATGGTAATACATTCGCCATTTTATTCACATTATTTACACGTGATTGTATGAAATCACTTTGATTTGGAGCACCATATGCCCATTGATAATTTTCATTTGGAGCAAAAAGAGGGGACTGTTCCTTCTTTTCAATTTGCTGTGAACCTTTTCCTAAATAATTGTCCAAGATGCCTTCGTTTTGGTTTGCATCGAAATTAGGTGTTGTTTTCTTTCTTCCAAAAAATGGAACCATATTGTTATGTTGAAAATAGTCATTATTTACTGTCTCTCCAGTCAATGATGTAAATTGTGTATTATTAGTTTTTCCACCTACATTCGGATCGACTAAACCTTTCTTATCAAAATAATTATCGGTATAAGCTTTTCCGTCATAACGATTATCATTTGTTAATCTTTCGGTTTGAGATAATTCTGGAGTTTCGATTGGGTTTTCATTTGGAAAATTCACATCTGGTAAATTTGTGTTTGGTAATTCTCTATATCCAACAAAACCTTCATCTATTTCTTCTTCGTCTTGCATATTATTTTGTTGTTTTGAAATCATATATAATCCTCCCATGGCTATGAATGGTATCGCTAATTCCATAGTGTATTTAATTAATATATACAATACACATAATAAATTAATTGTATATATTCATTTAATTTTTAGAAATATAGTAATCCAACGATATTGGATCTTGGTTTTCTTGTAACATTGGTATAGATACTTTGGGTTTATAATAATCTTTTTCTAAAATACGTGTTTGAATATTATCATGAAAAGGTTTCTCAAGATTTGCTTGAGGATTTACTATGGGCTCTTCCCAAACAGGATGTTCTAAATCACGATACATCCAAGCCGGATGTGTAGCACGACTTTCTTCGGTAAAAGGTTTCGATTTGGGATAACTAACGGGTTGAGTTTGAACTGCGTGTTTTTTATAATTTTGTTCATCTACATCGTCTCTACCAACACGACGTGTTAATCCCATTAAATCACTTTCTAAATTAACAGTATTTGTTTGAAGATTTGCACCCCACTGTTGCATTCTTAATTGCGTATCATCCTGGAACGGCATTGAAGCACCTTGTCCAGGAACATCCAACTGATATCGTCCAATATATGTCTGTTGTTCTAATTGTTTTTCTATTCTTAAATCATCATCGTGAAATCTTGTAAACGACATATTATATATTCTAATAATATAAAATATTACCGATCTCGTAAAAAATATACAATATATACATTGGATATTTTTTCGTTTTTTTTAAGAAGATGTAGCCCTCTTTTTTTTAATAATAACAACGGTTTTTCTAGCGGCGATCTTAGCGTCTTTTTTAGCCTGGGCAGCAGCAACCTTAGCGTCTTTTTTAGCCTGGGCAGCAGCAACCTTAGTGTCTTTTTTAGCCTGGGCAGCAGCAACCTTAGCGTCCTTTTTAGCCTGGGCAGCAGCAACCTTAGCGTCCTTTTTAGCCTGGGCAGCAGCAACCTTAGCGTCCTTTTTAGCAGATACTTTGATTTTACATTGCATTTTACGAAATGCAGCGGGAATAAGTTTGGCGACTGTTCGTTTAAATTTTTGTTTTTGACGTTGTTTTGATTTTTCGATAGCTGCATTTTCAACTTGAACCTCGAATTTGGAAATAAACTTAGTTAATAGACAAATGAACTGGAACGTGTGTTTTCGTACATAATAATTAAATTTTTGACCTAGTTTGTCCTTATTAACCGTAAATGTTGGGAGTATATCACAACTTTTTGTAATGGTTGATACAATTTTGGTCAAGGCATCGCGCGCATGTCGAGTGGCTCGAAATCGACGAGATGTTGAGTTGATACTACCGTGAATAGTAGGAATGACCACAATTTCTCGCAATGCCCTAAATACCGGGTGTTGAGTAGAAACAATCTCTCCCATTTGTTTAAATTCAATAGAAGGAAGCAACATTATCAAATGGTTTTGAATTTTTAAAGGATCATTAGTCCAATTCCTATAGAAGAAATGCCATCTTATCCCCTTGTTGACTATTCTCTGCAATGCTGGAATATCCAAAATTCGTTCGTTATATGCTTCATATAGTGTTCGAATAATATGTGCTGTTTTTTGTAGCACCATTTCTAAGCGGAAATCAATGGTAAGACAGTTGAAGATTGCGTGACGAAGTTCCAGCGGCAATCTCCCAATGTTCTTGCAGACTTTATCACAGTTTGCAGCTTGTTCCAACTCATTTAAAGTGCCGATTTGCTCGTGAGTGTCGAAAGAGTAAATGTTGTTTTTAAGGTCGATAAGGTATAACTTGTTGCTGATTATGATTTCCGTAACTTCAATTTCCTCAACACCCACATCGATAGGTGTAGACCGAACGGCAGATAGGGTAGTCATATTGGATAGTATACTAATTAACTTGATATAGTTAATACTGAGTTGAAACAAAATAAGCCTATCAATTTTGTGCGTAAACCCTGTTAAAAATAAGAGGACATTTGCACGCCTTTTTGATTATAACCGCATTTTTCATAAAATTTCATATATTCATCTGAACAGTCTATACATTTATAACATTCATAATTATTCGCATAATTCGTGAGATAGTCAATCATTTTTTACCAAGACCAAATCCTCGGTAACTTTTATCAACAACAATATCTTCAATATGTCCATTTTTTCCATTATTATGGATTAATTTTATATAATATTCATATTAGCATTTTTACACCTTCCGTAGGTTTTTCTATGCCATTGCGTTATACCATATTCGTCTATTCCATTTAAATGGAGTTTTGTACCATAGCCTTTATTTTTATCAATCGAATATCGTTCTGATAATTCAGGATGCTCTAAACATAATTCCTCTATATATTCATCGCGAGCCACTTTCGCTAAGATTGATGCAGCTGCTATAGGAGTATATTTATTATCACCTCCTTCTATAGTATCATGTGGAATAGATTTAAGTTCTTCTAATTCTTCATCATACATCGTATATGGTTTAAAATCATTACCATCAATTAATAAATATGTTTTGTTTTTATCAACAATATCAGATTTAGTAAATATATCTCGAATAGAATTATGCATGCCTAGATGAACCGCTTGTCTTATGTTAATTTCATCTATAATAGTGTGTTCAATGTGCTGGATTGACCAAGATACAGCATTTTCTTTAATATAATCAGATACGGATTTAATCTTTTTCTTTGAATGGAATTTCTTTGAATCCTTCATCCACTCATGATGAAAACTATCATCTTTAGGTAAAACTGCTGCTGCTACATACAATCTTCCAAACATAGGTCCTCTCCCCGCTTCATCGACCCCAATTTCAAAATTATCTCCAGAGTTATAACTACGCGATAACATTTTTTCATTATAAATATTTATGAATATTTATATCAATTTTATTATTATCATACTAATATTTTCGACGTATAGAATATATCAAATACTTAAAATGAAGGGAATTAAACTAACACCTTTTTTATTGTTTGTAATTTTATTGGTTGTTTTAATATTAGCAATGTTATTCGGAAGCACATCTAAGCCCATTTTAGAAAATATGGAAACTGATGGATACGCAAACACCAGTACTTGGAACCCCGTTTTATCAAATAGTATACAATCATACAGTTCAGGAACACAACTACACGATATTGTTTCTATTAAAGATGGAGAAAATGGAATATATTATGATCCAAACAATGGTAATATAATTATTTCCGATAATTTAGTAAGTGATACTTATACTTTACTTACCCGTGATAGCATGGGTGTTCCGGTTATCGTTACTACTTCAACAGATACTAAGACAAGTATATCAAATACTGTAAATTTAACAACTGCACCTTGGACATATGTAGCAAACCATCTATCTGTATTGTATTGCCCGTATAAAGCCAACACATTTATTATTGTAATAAATAACTCAGATAATACAATTGTCCAAATTTTCAAAAGTAGCAAAGGTATATCTAATTCATTGATACCTATTAATAGTTCAACTGGTGTAACAAATACAATTGAAGCTTCTCAGTATGCACAACTTGGACAACAGGTTAAAGAGCAGATAACTATTAATGGTAAAAATGTAGATACTACAAAAGTCGCTAACAATGTTTATTATTCAGATACTTTAGGAATTGCTGTAGGTAGTCCAGGAAATGTATTTGACGTTTCGGACGATTTTAAAACAAGCGTTTCTAGACAAAATACTGATACAATCTTAGTTATTAGTGTGTTACTTGATGAAGCAAGCCTTCTTTCTGTAATAATTACTAAAGAACCAAGCACAAATGTATATAAGGTAGCATCCTCTAATTTTATCAAACATTCTTTTAACGACGGAAATCCAAATGACTCGTTTTCATTAACTGTTGAAACACCTGATGGAAATGCTCCTGGTTCCGGATCTGGCGATGGTTCTGGTGATGGTTCTGGTGATGGTTCTGGTAATGGATCTGGTAATGGATCTGGTAATGGATCTGGTAATGGTAAATCTTGCAATAGTCAATACTATGCTAAACCAAGTTATATTTGCCCCAATAGTAACAATTCTAGTGGTGGTGATGATAATAACGGTAGTTGTAATAATGGCGATTACATTAGAAAATCCGAAATAGTACCTCCGGTTTGCCCTGGTTGCCCACCTTGTGCACCTGCCTCTTGTAATCTATCTATTAATAGTGATGGTGAAATGGTTGATTGTACGGGAAAAAAATATGAACCCGAAGGAGGTATTTTAGGGGCTTCTCCTGCGGCTTTTGATGGTATTGGAAGTACCTTATCTTCAGCGGTAAGTGGTGTTGCCGGAGTAGCTGAAACTGGTTTAAGTGAAACAGGAGATGTATTACAAACCGGATTAAGTGAAACAGGAGATGTTCTTAAAACAGGTATAGGTGTTTTAGCGCCAACGGTAGATAATACTGTAGATACTGCAGGAAATGTTCTTGAAAAAGGTTTGGATACTGCCGGGGGTGCATTTGATAAGACATTAAGCACTGCTGGGGATGCATTAGAAACTACTGTTGATGGTGCTGGAAATATTGTTGGTGAATTAGGTGATACCGTCGGTGATATCGCATCAGGTATTGGCGAAGGTGTAGGTGGACTTGGAACAGGTGCATCTGATCTAGTTCAAGGTGTTTCATCAGATGTAGCAGGTTTGGGTAATAATATGATAGATTCTACAACTGGATTATTAAAAAGCACTGGTTCTGGAATTATGGAATTATCTCAACAGCAACAACAACAAATGCAACAACAAATGCAACAACAAATGCAACAAGGCAACCCAATGCAACAAGGTTATATGCAACAAGGTTATATGCAACAAGGTAACCCAATGCAACAAGGTTATTCAATGCAACAAGGCAATCCAATGCAACAGGGAATGGGATATAGTTATCCCCAAACGTGTCCAAGAGGTGGTTCGAATTTTGTTCCAATTACCAATGATTTTTCACAATTTTCTTAAGCTAATCGGTGATTTCCTTGGAAAATAAGTTGATTTTATAATTATTCAAATTAATACTAATTCGTTAAATAATTAGTATTAAAAAAACTGCTTAAAATAAAAAGATATTTTTAATATATGAACGAATATATGAATGAAGTAACCAATGAAAAAGAAACACACAAATGTTTCGATTATTCAGATATTTTAAATCGAACACAAATCGCGAATGAAATTACCAATATGCTTCAATCATTTGATCAAAAGTGCAAGGATGTTCAATTTAAAAAGGGAATTTATATCTATGGATCGCCTGGATGTGGAAAATCGTTTTTTGTTGTTAATTTATTAAAAAAATTGAATTACGATGTGATTAAATACGATGCTGGTGATATTCGTAATAAATCTTTAATCGATAATATCACAAGTAATAATATTTCGAACCGTAATGTCTTAGATATGATGGCGGGGAGAGTAAAAAAAATAGCCATTGTTATGGATGAAATAGATGGAATGAACAATGGTGATAAAGGTGGTATTAATTCTCTTATTAAATTAATTCGCCAAAAAAAAACTCAAAAACAAAAATTAGAAAACATGACGTTAAATCCTATTATATGCATTGGTAACTATTATATGGATAAAAAAATACGTGAATTGATGAAAGTTTGTTATACGTTTGAATTAAAGACACCGAGCACACGTCAAATAGATTCTCTTCTGAACCGTTTAATACCAAGAGAAAAATTATTATTTAACAAAGATACAATCATTAATTATATTCAAGGTGATATACGTAAATTAAATTTTACCACTGAACTTTATAAAAATAAATCTCATTTATTAGACGAAAATATTATCCAAGATATTTTTCAAACAAAATCATTTAATGAAGACTCAAAAAGGCTAACTGCTACATTATTTAATCAATATATACCGTTTAAAGATCATAACATTAGAATGAATGATACAGATAGAACCATTATTGCTTTATTATGGCATGAAAACATTATCGATATCATAGCACATATACCAAAAAATGATCAATTAAGAATTTATATAAAATTATTGAAAAATATTTGTTTTGCTGATTATATTGATCGTATAACATTTCAAAACCAAATTTGGATATTTAATGAAATTAGTTCTTTAATTAAAACATTTCATAATAATAAAATTTTACACGATAATGTTCCCGAAACTAGAAATATTAGTCACGAAGACATTCGATTTACAAAAGTATTAACCAAATATTCTACAGAATACAATAACCAAATATTTATCAACAATCTTTGTCTTGAATTAAATATGGACAAAAAAGACGTTTTAACATTTTTCCAAGAATTACGAATTGTTTTATCAAAAATAGATGATAACGATTTTTTAACCAATTCTGAAAATATAACGTATCTTGAAAATCTTTTTGAAGGATATGATATTTCAAAATTAGATATTAAAAGAATGTATCGATATTTAGACAAAAATGTTAAAAAAGATGCATTATTAGAAGAAGAATTATAATTATAATTTAGTTAAATAGTATTTTATAATTCAATTATATAATATTATGGGGTTTCACAAATGTATGTTAGAATACGTATGGATTGATGGATTTAATAACCTTAGATCCAAGACAAAAGTTTACGATAAAGAAGTTCACAACGTAAAAGAATTGCCTATTTGGAATTATGATGGGAGTTCAACTGGTCAAGCCAAAGGCTCTGATTCTGAAGTAATGCTTATTCCTCGCGCTATTTACAGAGATCCATTTCGAGGAGATCCTAATAAAATTGTTCTTTGTGAAACACAAAAACCGGATGGTAGTTATTTAGAGAATAGTCATCGTCACTGGGCGAATGAGCTTTTTAAACAAAATAAAGAAGCTAAACCTTGGTTTGGTCTTGAACAAGAATATTTCTTGATGAATATGGAAACCAAACTACCTCTTGGTTATAATAAAGATCAAAGTCAGGGACAATTTTACTGCAGTGCTGGTGCGGAAAATGCATTTGGACGTGAAGTAGTAGATGAACATCTTAATGCCTGTATTTTCGCAGGCATTCAAATTAGCGGTATAAATGCCGAAGTCGCGCCTGGGCAATGGGAATTTCAAATTGGCCCTTGTGTTGGAATAGCAGAAGGTGATGAATTGTGGGTTGCACGCTATTTGTTGGTTCGTATTGCAGAGAAATATAATGTTATTGTTGATTTTTCACCCAAGCCTTTAAAAGGTGATTGGAATGGTTCAGGTTGTCACGCAAATTACAGCACAGAGACCATGCGTAATGGGTTAGTAGATGAATTTGGAAAACACATAGAAGGTATTGAATTTATCAATGAAGCTATTGAAAAATTATCAAAAAAACACGCCGAACATATGGAGGTATATGGAGAAGATAATGACCAACGTATGAGTGGTGAACACGAAACCGCCAGTTATGATAAATTCTCTGTAGGAATTGCGAATAGAGGACGTTCTGTTCGTATTGGAAATGAGACACTTGCGGATAAAAAAGGATATTTTGAAGATCGTCGTCCGGGTTCTAACTGTGATCCTTATCTTGTAACTGGTATGCTTTTTAAAACCACTATGATTGATGAATAATTTTTGTAAAAATTAATTGATATTGTTATTATATTATGTCTCGTTTATTTAAAATCACCAAGATTTTTACAAAATCTCCAAAGATATTATTAATAAAGAATAATAATATTATTGGTAATTGCACATATAGTATTATTAATAAAACAGATGCTTGTATAAACAATTTATATATCGATCCCAAATATCGTAATTGTGAAAATGGTAGTAAATTATTACAATATACAGAAAATATACTTAAAACGTCATATCATATTGAAAAAACTTCACTTCTTGCACATGAAAAAGTTAATTGTAGTTTGAGTATTTTTTTCAAAAAAAATGGTTATTTTGTTACTAATACTAATTTTGATATTTATGACGATGGAATTAATATTTATAATTTAATACCAATGCATAAACATTTGAATTTGAAATAATATTTGTATTCTATATAATGTAAAATAATATATATAGAATGGATAATAATAAATTTCAATCACGTATAATTTGTGGTACACTCTCTTCTTTTATTGCTACAACTATTGTACATCCTTTTGATGTGTTAAAAATATCTCGTCAAATAAATATTAAACCGCAATATACTTTTTTAAATTTATATCGTGGTTATAGTATTGGTCTTTTCAGACAACTTACATATTCCATACCAAATGTTTTTATGTTTACTGAATTGAATAATTTGCATAAAAAAAAATATAATAATGAACCTGATTTCAAATCGAAATTATTGTATGGTATATTGTCAGGTAGTATAAGTGGATTTACAGGTAATCCCAGTGAAGTTTTATTAGTTCGTTCACTCAATCCAAAAGAACCAAAATTATCAATTGGAACGCAAATAAAAAATGTTTATAGCGCATATGGTATTACTGGATTTTTAAATGGATATAAATTAGCTATCACACGGTCTGCTATTTTTAACGGCATAAGATTACCATTATATTCACAAAGCAAGGGAAAAATCCAAGATATGTATCCAACATTAAAAGAAACAACTACATTACATTTTATATCTGCTGCAATTAGCACAATTACAGCTATTGTTATAAGTAATCCAATCGACGTGATTAAATCGCGTGCACAAAAAGAAAAACCAAAAAGTATTCTGGAATTAACAAAGCGATCTTTTAAAACAGAAGGTTTAAGTCTGTTCAAGCGTGGATTAATCGCGAGTATTAGTAAAAGTTTACCTCATTCAATCATTACTTTCGTTTTATTAGAAAAAACAATGATCTTAATGACCGGAAAAGATGCTATTTAAAATATAATTTATTTTCATATACTATATGAAAATAAACAGTTTAACCATTAGTATAATTTTAATCTTAATTATTTCTATAGTAATGTTTTTTTATTATCATCGTCAAAAACCACAATATAAAGGTCGTGGATATTGTGATATAACTGCTGAATATGAATTGCCTCGTATTTATGAAAATTTTGCAACAGATAATGAGATAAATCATATTTTAAAAACAGCAACACCCAAGTTTAGAGAAAGCAAACTGGTTAGCGGTTTTAGTGAAAATGTTCGAAAAAGTGAGACAGCGTGGTTAACAAAAAATGATCCTATTATTTCAAATATTATCAAACGGGTCTGTGATATTACCAAAATCCCTTTTGATAATGCAGAAAAAATTCAAATCGTTAAATATGGACCAAATGGATTTTATACCAATCATTTTGATGCTTCGTGTGATGATAAAAAGGAATGTGTTGAGTTTGAAAAAAATGGCGGACAACGTGTCGTTACAGCGATTATTTATTTGAATGATGAATTTACTGGAGGGACCACCGTATTTCCGAATCTAAAACAAGAATTTACCCCCAAAAAAGGGAATATGCTTCTTTTTTATTCACTTCAAAAAGACGGTAACAAATGTCATCCATTGTCCTTACACGCAGGTAAACCTGTAAAAACTGGGAATAAATATATTGCGAATATTTGGTTACGTGAAACATCGTATAAAACACTTTGATTAACGCATTCTTTGTATAATTTGTTGTGATTCTATTAACAATATTTCTAATTCTTGGACACGACCCATTAAACGTTTAATCTCTTCTTGTTGTTTTGAAAGGGAATGAACAATTTCATCAGGGTTCATGGGACGTTTTTCCTTTCCGGGTGTCTCTATCATAATACGGAACCCATTCGAATGTCTGTTTTCAAAATTTTTTCTCTCTTCGTCTATTTCGTTCATTTGTTTCAATACATCCGGTTTGTTTTCAGGTAGTCCCGGTTTATATTTTTTTAATAATTCATCAATATCTTTCATAAAAAACTGTAAAATATGGCTCTCTCTATCATTTTTTATAAAATCTTGGACTTTCCGTGGACTTTCCTTGAAATATTGAGGATGTTTACTATTTAACATGTTTTTTTTATCAAATGTATTATGATTGTGTGAGAATACTAAAATAGTTTTCATAGGATTTAATTGCACAAATGGAATAGTATAGTCTTTTAAAAATGATCGTTCCTCAGCCAATGATGCTGTTTCGTCATAGGTTGTATGGTCTAATAATTCTTTTCGAAATGCAAACGTTCCCGCAGTTGCGTGTGTTGGTCCAAAAGGTCCACTTTGAAACATTTGATTTATATGTTTATAATAAATATATATCTCACTTGACCCAGCACATAGTGCTCGTGGATTTGATAATAATGTATATACTGCGTGTTCTACCCTTTCTGGAGGATAATAATCATCATCGTCCATATAAACAAATATATCTCCTTTGGCTTTTTTATGCATTAAATTGCGTTTTGCGCCTAATATCATTTTTTCTTGGACACGGATATATTTTATTTGCTTGATATTTGATTTTTTAACAAGATCTTCTATTTTATCGGTTCCGTCGTCTATAATAATCCATTCCATATTGTCCTTTGGATAAGTTTGATTTCGAAAACACTGAAACATCATTTCTATAAATGGACGTCGATTAAATGTTGGTGTACATACCGAAACAAATGGTGGTTTCATATTCATTATTATATTTAATAATGAATATTTTATGTTGTTTATTTTTTTCATTTTCTAATTGAGTTCTTTCAATAAATCTTTCATAATATGATAATCTCGGTTATTATTTTGTTCGCATATTTCAATAATATTCTGTTCAGTTGATACACTACCATTCGCTAAAACTAACTCCCCATAAAGGCGATTATTACTCATATGTATAGAATATTTATTAGGTTGTATGATAATTGCAATAATATGTGATTTATTTAAGATTAATGATGTTAATTTAATAAAGTGTTTCATTTGTAAATAATAATAAACATATTTATTTATATCGTTTTTACAATAAAAAAATCCAAGTTTTTAAATATTCAAAGGTGTATAAACTAATTCGTGTTATTGTTATCATTCATATTTACAACCGTTTTCAGTGTGTCTACAACATTTCCCAAAGTAGATGTTAATTCTCGCATAGTTTCTTTCATTTCTTCTGCTTCTTTGGCTTTTTTTAGTAAATATGTTTTGATTATTTTCATTTTTTCAGTAAATATAGATTCAGGATTATCAATATCACTTTCTTGATAATTTTCGATAGAATGCAAACATTCTACAAAATTTAAATATTCATTCACATCATCATCATCGGGTTCTTCTTTTACCATAGTTTGAATTTCATCAATCATTGTAGCATTACCGTAATGCATATACATAGTATTATATACTAGGCGCGTTTGCTTCACAAATTCAGTTTTATCAATATTATCATTCATTCTTTTTTCTTCTATATTAATATGTGGTTGCCAATAGTTCATATACATACTCAATGCGTTTAAAATCATTCGTTCAATTTCTATATAATTTGAATTATGATCAACTGTAGTATCAATAATATCTTGAATTTGTTTACAAAATGTATACAATTCTCGATTAGGATAAATTATTTTCGACATACTTATAATATTTTATCTAGATGAAATATTATAATTAATTTTATATCATATCAATTTTATTACTAGATTATTTTTCCACTACTTGTTCTGGTTCTTGTTTTGGTTTTTCCACTACTTGTTCTGGTTCTTGTTTTGGTTTTTCCACTACTTGTTCTGGTTTTTCCACTACTTGTTCTGTTTTTTCCGTTTCTTGGACTTGTTTTTCCACTACTTGTTCTGGTTCTTGTTCTGGTTTTTCTGTTCCTTTTTTTAGTTCATTCATTCTATTAATCGCTTTATTATTTAATCCCGAACTTCCTCTTGAAATTGCAGAAGCCATTGTAGGATTGGTTGCTGATAATAATTCACGTGCAGTTTTATCAGCGGAAGCGCTTTTCGACAACCCAGATGTAGATTCTTTGAGTGATTGCATAATTTTAAATTTATTATATAAAAAGGAACTTAATAAAAAAAGTAAAAGAACATTAATAATTACTAACCAAACAAAAAGGTGTTTGAATATATTTTTAATACCATTTGGCGACATTAACCCACCATCTGTATTACCTAATCCAACCTTACCTTCAATAGCAGAACTCCATTCTTTTTTGTATAAACCTATACCTCCTAATAATAGGAAAAATATGAGTAATTCAAACATATTAATAGAACAAAAATTTACAATTTCTTTCAAAAACTGAATAAATCTGGGAATTAGTCCTTTCCACCACAACCAACTCCCTATACGAACGTCTTCGGGTGTACAACCTTCTTTTGTTAAATCTGGCTCAATGATATCAATTGAATTCGTAATACCGGTTATTATCATACCAGCATTTATACCTTCATAAAATACCACACCGCAGAATGTATATATAATTAAATACGCAGATATAAAAAACATTGCTAATGGAATATTAACAGTAACAGTCCACATTATATAACATAATAGGCAAACAAAAAATATCACCAAATAGAAACATATTGAAAAAATTGAACCTCGGAACTCTTCCAATGACGCCATTTCAATATTGCCTTCAGTTTTTGAACCTAAAAACCATGCTAGACTATAATAAATCACAATCATTATAACAATTATAGATAAGATTGATGTCGAGAACTTTCCACGCATAGCATTGAAAAAATCGGTAATAAGTGACGATTGAAAATTATTACTTACCAAAATAAAAAAAATAATAAACATTAAAATCATAAGAATGGGTTCAGGTAATCCTGCTTTTGTTTTTAATAAACGACATTTTAAAATCCACTCGTTAAATTTTTCAATAACCCGACAAGCCGGTCCAAATGCACCATAAAAATATGTATTATATTGTTTTAATTTATTTGTATCGAATTTATATAAGATTCCATCACCTTCTTCAATAAAAAAGATGATATAATACCAATTATATACAAAATACCAAACCAACATCATTGTGGTAAATTGTTGCGCTTGATCTTTAAAAATTTGTATTTCTTTTTCTGTAGCTGTATTTTGCGTTAATGCATTGGCCGTGCGTGTTAAGGTAACATCAATATATTCATTAATTTGCAATATATACAGTGACATGTATATTTTGGCTTGATTTATGTGCTGAGCTAATAAAGCAAATATTCTCGAAAAAACCGTAGATAACGACTTCATAGAACCACTTACTTCATTCATTACTTTATCAATTCCTTTTTTATCTATTTTAAATGCATCTTTCATATTGTCCGCTGTGCTAGCGAACCCGGTTGTATTTAAACCTTTTAAAGATGATCCTATATTGGCTAAGTCCTGTAAATTACTTAAATTATCTAAATTGGTAGATAACTGATTTTTTAAGTCAGAAATCGGGTTGGTAAAATTTTTCTCATCCATTGCCTTCACCCACCTCTTGCCTATTGTATTGGTAGCATCAGTTACTTTATTACGAACAGATTGTCCAATCTCACTATCGTTTGCATCCTTGATTGTTTTTTTGGCACCTGTTCCTACCTTATTAGCTCCAGTAACAATACCGCTACCTGTCGTATTCGATGTATCTGTAATAGCCTCTCCTGCCGTATTGGAAGTAGTTTCTAAATCTTTTCCTTCCATACCTTCAATAATCGACGGTTGTGGATGTTCATAAATATTTTCAAATACAGGTATATTTTTTGGATTATTTCTTTTCTGTATTTTTCGCATTCGCTGCTTTATAAATTGTATATCATCGTGTGAATCGTCTTTATTGTCTAATTTTAATTCTCTTGTAGTTTTTTTACTACTAGACCAATCTTTTTTCCATTGACTCATATTATATTGTATAATTCGTATATAATAGAATATGATAAATAACCCAGCTATTTATCTAGCATACATCAATCCACAATTTCCATTCACAAAAGAAATTATATTATAACGCTCTTCAATCACGTGTAAATTATAATTATAAACGTATAATGCCCAAGCTGGTTTAGAACTTACATCAACTGGAACGCCATTATCGTCACAATCAATATTCACCGTTGAACCATCAACATCAATTGGAGGTTTATATGTTGTAAAATCAAGTTCAATTGTTTTAAATCTACCTGTATTCACTGCACCTGAGGGTTGGTATTCAAAAGGACTTGTGTTTAATGAGAAATTATAACAATAAATCCCCTCTTCTGCACAACCCTGTGTTTTTGTATACTTCTCTACAAAATCATAAACACCGTGAGGCATAGAAACTTCACGATAATCCCCGCCAAATACTATTCCCAATGTTTCTAAAATATGTCTTCTATTATATGCGCTATAATCTCCACTTTTATAAACATTTAATGTTGTATCTAAAGAAATATTTGAAGGAATATTGTTTTTATATGCCCAATTTGTATAATTACTCCATTCGTTCCTTAAAAATGAATCGTTTCTTTGGAAAAACCACATCCATCCCGAAACCATTCCTGAAACTGATTGTAATTTTACACGTTGTGATCCTACCACATTTAAAAAATCATACTCATGAACCTCCTTTATTAAATAAGCTTGATCTTGTGCCGCAAATGAAACCTTTTCGTCTTCTGATAAGAAACAATAAGTGGATAATAAATGCACATCTGCATCCCATGTGTTTGTTTTGTTATCATAATTAGCCGCCGATATATCTTGAGACGGCGGTGTTTGTAAAAATCGATACATTTGAAATTGATCCTCCCCAGGACGTATTTTTATAAAAGGAAAATTTTCTCCAGAATTAAAAACATCGCGAACTTGGAATAAATCCGCCATTGGACGTAATGTAACGTTTATGGATAATTCTTGATATTGTAGAGCTACTAATGGAAAAGCACAACGACTGTCTAATGTAAACCACGCATTTAATGGTATGTAAATAGATCTTCCTCGTATTGAAGGTTCCGCACCAGAACTATTACTCGTATAAACGGCGTTCGGGTAGGTGTTTGGTTGATATGGGGGTGTAAAAACACGATAAGGATTATTTGATGGATTATTTAAGTCTGGTGTATTACCCGACATTTTATTGAATAAATGTTTTTTTTCTTCGGTAAAATCTCTTTGAACCGTGGAGTGCAAATATTGTCCGGAATATCTTTGCAATATTTGCGAACCGCAATTAATTTCAATTTCCTCAATCATTTGTGCACCTAAATTTTCAATCCATTTAAATTCATAGGGTGATACCTGATTATTTGTATTCGCACCAGCCGCCCACACAGGACTCCAAATATCTGGTAAATTTACTACAATGTATGTGTCCATTAATAAATCAGCATATCGCTTTATTTTAAAAGTAAATTTAGAAGGTTCGGTAAGTCTCAATTCTCGTAATCCGTCATAATCTAGACGAAATTTTTGTAAACCAAAATTGGTGTATTTTGAATAAGTTACTTTAAAAAAAGTTTTACTTGGATTTCCTGTTAAAATTAAGTTGGCATTGCCTACAGAAATAATATTTAATAACCCACCAGGCATTTTAATTAAGTATATAATAACTGTCTATATTTTTTGTTTCTTTAATTACTTTATCTGCTTTTTATATAATACAATGCCCGGATTTTTTGATAATGATTTGATTAAAAGTATGATAGATTATGTATTAATTCTAGGACTTTTAGTTATTACTGCTTATTATATTTACAAAACCATTGTAGATGGAAGAGATACTAAACCAGGCTCCATGCCGCCTCCTTTTATAGATGCACCAAATGCGGTTCAAAGAGCGGAATTATCAAGTGTTGAAGATTCCGGCAATGGATCTGGTGTATTAAATGCTGCATTTAATGCTTCGGATGATAATGCTATTCGACATTATTGTATTAAATCCTCGTGTAACAGTGCATATACAGGAAAACACATGAATTTAAATATGGTAAAATACCTTCTATCTAGAGGTTGTCGTTTTTTGGATTTTGAAGTTTACATAAAGGACGGAATTCCGATTGTTGCCTATTCTACTAATCGACAATCTTTAGAAACATTTACTTCTGAATATCCAGCCCTGTCTTTAGGCGGTGTGTTTTCGACAATTATGTCTAACGCATTTACCGATACATCTCCTAACCAAAATGATCCATTGTTTATTCATTTACGCATTAAAACTTTGGATCCTAATGCTTACACCAAAATCGCGAAATTAATTAAAAGTAGCCTCAGTCAAAAAATGGTTCTTAATGGTGATGGTACTGCTGTCCCAATAACATTAGATACTCAATTACCTACTCTCCAAGGTAAGGTTGTTGTAATGATAGATAAACATTCTTCTCCTGGATATCAAAATTATTTTAATTGTTCTTCTAACCAAGTTGTTTGTTTAGCAAACCACGTTAATATGGTGAGTAATAGCCAAAGTATTCGTACTTATTTACAAAAAGAACTCACGTTTCAACCAATTAATCCACCTGATCCCTCTGTTTATTTATTTAGGATTGTTTTTCCCGATCTCGGCTTTTTTAATAATACGAAAAATTCGGATACTATGTATTTGATTAAAAATTACGGAACACAAGTTGTAGCTCAATCATTCTACACAAAAGATGCTAATCTGCGTTCTTATGAAGATATATTTAAAACAAATCGAAGTGCTTTTGTGAGAATGGAAAATGTTATACGACAATATGAATAATTAAGAAGGCTCGTAAAGAAACATGTATATTTTTTTATTATAATATAAATTTTTCCACATATAATATAGATGCCCAAAACAAAAAAACATAGAAAACACAAATTTCGTCCAAGTGAATGTACAGATAAAATGTCGTTTCAAGAATGTGAACTCGCGATCTTACGTCAAGCTGTAGATACTAATGAAAAAATTAGTGGGCAAAAAATTGCGAGTAGCGAAGAAATACTTAAAATGATTGAAATTGTTGAAGAATTCTTAAAAAATAAAAAATTACTTTGTTATGGCGGAACTGCTATCAATAATATTTTACCAAAACAAGCTCAATTTTACAACAAAGATTATGAAGTTCCCGATTATGATTTTTATTCATACGATGCATTATCACACGCTAAAGAATTAGCTGATATATACTATGCAGCTGGTTATGAAAGTGTAGAAGCAAAATCAGGTGTTCACGCAGGCACATTTAAAGTATTTGTTAATTTTATTCCTATGGCAGATATAACATCTTTACACAAGGAACTCTTTGATTCATTATCGAATGACGCCATTTCTGTATCGGGTATTAAATATGTACCTGCTGATTTTTTACGTATGGGTATGTTTTTAGAATTGTCCCGTCCTGCTGGAGATATTAGTCGTTGGGAAAAAGTTTTTAAACGACTTAATCTATTAAACAAACATCATCCTATGAAAATTAACTATGATTGTTCCAAAGTAGACTTTCTTAGAAGAATGGAAGATAAAAATTTGTCTGAAAATATTTATTTAATTATGCGTGATACTTTTATAGATCAAGGTGCAGTCTTCTTTGGAGGATATGCTGCTAGCTTATATTCTAAACAAATGTCCAATAAGGGGAGATCATTTGTTGATAAAATACCCGACTTTGATGTTTTAATTGAAAATCCTGAAGAATGTGCTACTGTCGTATTAGAAAGATTAAATGACGCTGGTATTAAAAATATTAAAATTATTAATCATAAACAAATTGGGGAAATTATACCAGAACATATTGAAATCCGTTATAAAAATGAAATCCTTGGATTTATTTATAAACCCATCGCTTGTCACAATTATAATACTATTCAAATTAAAAATGTCGATATTAATGTAGCATCTATCGATACAATAATGAGCTTTTACTTGGCCTTTTTATTTGTAGACACGGAATATTATTTCAACGATCGTATTTTATGCATGTCTCGATATTTATTTGAATTAGAACAACGCAACCGTCTCGCGCAAAATGGTCTTTTAAAACGTTTTGGACCAAAATGTATTGGACATCAAGAAACAATGGAAAATATTCGTGCTAAAAAAACAACCAAGTTTTTAGAATTAAAAAAAGACAGAAATTCTAAAGAATATCTAACATTCTTTTTAAAATATTCTCCGGGTGACGAAAAATTAAAAAAGACTGAACCCAAAAAGTCCAAGAAAAAGGCAACAAAGAAAAAATCACCTGAAAAAGAAACCAAAGGTCTTAAAGGGCTTTTAATGAAATTTAAATAAGGAAAGAAATCTAAAAATTGAAATATTTATATGATATTTAAAAACATCATATAAACTATTATACCAAGGGTTTAAATATTACTTATCTTTATCCATATCATTTGCATCAAATAATATAATCCTCCGAATATTCCACTTTTAAATAATAATCCAGACACTTTGAAATTACCATCCTCGTTATGCAAATTCGCAAACGACAAGTATTTTCTTATCCATGTGTTGATTATAGGCATTTGAAATATGAAATACATTACTGCTACTAATATAGGTATTTGAAATTCACTTATTGTCTCTTGTGCGGTTTCTTGTCTGTATTTTTTTTCTCTATGTAAACGAAGTTCTTCGCTATTTACTCTTTCATAATCTTTTATATAATCTGATGTTAATTTAACACTCGGTATATGGTTTGGTTTAATTTGTTCATCTTGTTGATATTCTATCGTATTTGAAGGTATATCCCTTGATGGTAATGTTTGATGTGGGACATTTTCTACAGTGTAATTTTGTTGCGATCCTTGATGTTGGTTTCGTTGAGGGGATGGCTCTGGTAACGGCAACCCTTCTGGACTTATTTGTTGGTTTCCATAAGGATTAGGATGAACATTTATGGGTTTATAATTTATATTATCGTCACCTCCTGTATTCACTTGTTGAGGATATTGGGGTTGTGAAGATATGTTTCCATAAAATTCATTGCTTATTTGTTGTGTAGATATAGGTTGTTGTTGTTGTGATGATGGCATATGATGTTGTTGTTGAATATTTACAGGTGCATCCATATTATTTATTTCGGGTAATTCAGCAATCATTGTAGTAGACATTTCGTTAAACTATATAATATTACATATTAAATGTAATATTATTAATCGCATTTTTTAAGGGGGGATACTCCCCCTTATGATCCCCCTTATTAGTTTTATTTTTAGATAACTATTAAAGGAGGGTTTTTAAGGGAACCAATGTTCCCTTAAGACATATCGAGTGTTTGTTTATTTTTATCACATTGTGTTGATACGGCACTATAAGAAAAACATTTTTCCCCATGCTTGTATATTTTTCCATCAATATCACCTAAAATCGGTCCTCTAAATGTTAAACAATTTTTATCATCGCATACTTTTCTGAATAAGGTCGCTAAACCTAATCCAATTAATATTGATATAATTATTCTTCCTAAAGAAGAATGTAATAGCCGTTTAAAATTCATTTATATATATAGATCGTATTTTTACACATACCCAGAAATTATATATAAAATTTATCCTTGTATGGGTATGGTAGAAATATCTAATGGATTTATTGGACACGATACTTCTTTATGTTCAAATGTAAAACACTGATGGGCTTTATCCCTATAAAGCATTAATTCTTCATTTTCAGGTGTAGGATAAATATGAATGATCCGGTTTTCATCAGTGATCATATAAATGACTAGAACGCCTATCAAAAAACTAATGATAAAAACAGGAATATTAATATATTTGGAAACACTAAACATTCTTCTATAAATAAATAGGATAAATATTTATTTATAAATAAATTCAATGGTTAATATACTTTTTGAATAATAATATTCAATATTTTTAATGAGGCTTTAAATGATGTATTACCTCATGCACTAACCCATCTTTAGCAAGATGAGTAGCAGCAGCAGACATTGCCGTACCAGCACCAACTGGTCCTCCCGCAGCAAAACCTACTACACCAGCAGTAACAAGCGTAGCCGCTTTTTTAATAATATGACCGAGATTTAAATGGATGTGCATATTTGAACTAGAATATTATTATTACTTTAAATTATTTTTTAAATCAATTTTATATTTTATGTTGGATTTAATTATTGTACAGGAATCGGAACAGGAATATTCGTATCAGGTGGTGCTACGAAATTCTGGATATTCGCAGGTAATTCTTGACTTCGGGGCATATCGGTACAACAATTCGGACACGTAGGCACCTTATTTAAATTAATTACTTGATTACATAATTGATTAAATAAACATTCATAACAAAATACATGTCGACATTGGGTTATAAACACGTTTTCTGGATTATCTTCCAAACATATAGAACATGTATAGCCATCATTTTGGTCGGGTTCATAGTTTGTAATATACATAAGTGATAATAAATATGAATGTAAATTTCTGAATCGCTCACTTAACTCTTCTTCCGAAATATCCATATTATTTATTATCTCAGCAATTACAGGAAATAATGGCGTATTATCGTCGTCAGGAACATTTGGAGTATCCGAAACATTTTGATTGTCTGTAGCTACATTTTTAGCTACCTTATAACCTTCATATACACCCCCTACTGTGTAACCTGTGAGTCCAATGTTCCACATCCATTCCCAGAATGTGTAAGAAGGGATACTTTGATACAAACCATATAGTATGTTTTTAAACGCTTGAATCTCTTCGGGGGTTGTTGGGGTATATATCGGGAACGGACCCAAAGGCAAACCATTCGCCATAATCAAGCCGGTTGTAGTAGCCGCACCTGTAATTTCTACAGTAGTCTTGTGAGCCGCAATCTTAGCAAGAAGCCACTTAGAGTGACACAAATGGCTCCAAGTGGCAACCTTAGTAGCAGCGACGGCAGCAGCCTTAGCGGCGAGAGCAACCTTAGTAGCAGCAGTAGCCTTGGTGGCGAGAGCAACCTTAGCTGCAGCAGCAGTAGTAGCCTTAGTAGCAAGAGCCACTTTAGCACCACCAGCAACTACAGCACCAGTAGTCACAATACCCGCTGTAGTCCCGAACCAACCTAAAATTGTAGAAATGATTTGGACATGCATTGTAAATTTTATGAGTTATTATGATTATTATGTATTCATAATAATTATATCAATTTTATGAAGAAGTAGTGTTTTTATTTTGATTATTTTGTTCTTTCTCGTTATCTATATGCGGCACGTACGCACGCATAAAATTGAAAGGTTTTTTTAATATTATATCAATAGTATCAATAACATACTTGAAATAATGAAATCAAACGCTAAAAATTGCTTATTTTGTGACAGTGCACGTCACACAACACAAAATTGTGCATCCACTATGAAAGGTAATATAAAGAAACTACACCAAATTATGTCTAATATAGAATATCCTGACTTCGCCTCCTTTACACTACAGGAACTTAAATATATTGCTTTCACAACTATTTATCAAAAAAGTCTCGAAACAAGCAGAGGGATGCATAGTAATAAATTAAATCGCGAATATGGAAGAAAACCAATTCCACTGACGTTACCTAAGAAACGTATGATAAAAGCACTACAAGAACGATGGGAAAGTCTTGCCTCCGTTCGAGAAAAATATCAAAAAAAACCTACCGAAGATATGGACGATTGTCCAATATGTCTCGAAAGTATTCAGAACGTTATGTGGTCTTGGAGACATTCGGAATGGTCTTATGTTTATAACCCGACTACAGTTAAAACAATTTGTAACCATCACTTTTGTAGCGATTGTTGGAATAATATCAAACCGAATTTGGTGGACGGTTTAACTAAACCTTGCCCTTTATGTAGAAGACACGTTGCAGATTCAGATATATGGATTTCCACTACAAAATGGGTTTCCGCTAAAAATAGATAATTTTAATTAACAAAAAAGAAAGAAAAATATTCCTAATAACAGGATTTTTTCACTGTAAATTAATTTATACTGTTGCGTTTTCTTTCTCTTTACGAGCCTTCTTTTTCATACGTTTTTTTTGACTTGCAGATAACACATTCGGATCACGTACTGAAGACTTCTCTTGTTTTTCTCCATCAATTGAAAAAATACTCTTATCAAAATCAGGGTTTTCATCCATAAATTTTTGATGATCTTTTTCACGTTGAATACGAATAGCTTCTGCTTCTAACTTCTTTACTACTTCTTCTTGTTTTTTAGCAAGAGCACGTGATTTTAAACGTTCCATAACTGTTGTTTTCTTTTGTGCTTCATTAAATGCATTTGTATCCATACGTGCTCCTTTTGGAACATTCATTCCCATCGATTTCGCCATATCTTTAAACATTTTACCCATCCCACCCATTCCAGCCATCCCACCCATTCCCTCAGCCATTCCAGCCAGTCCTCCTAAATTATCACCCAAACCTTGCATTTTACTCATCATTTCTGTTGCTTCCTTTACCAATTCGTCTTTGGTAATATCACCCGACTCCATTTTATTCGCTAATTTATCCTTTACTGTTTTTACAATATTTCCCATCTTTTCTGGATTTTTCATTAAAGCAGATAAAACATCCGACGTCGAATTTATATTGCCTAAATCTGAACCAAATGTAGCAGACAAATCATTTCCCATATCATCTGCTAATTCTTTCGCTAATTTACCAATCTTACCATTAAATAAAAATTGTAAATGATCCCGAATGCCTTCCATATCGGGAATATTTGGTCTTGAATTATTTTCTGTTTTTTCATTATTTTCTCTTGTTGCTTCGGGAGTTTCACCATCATTTGGTTCTTCAACGCCATCAAAAAATTTTGAAATATTACTCATCACATTTTCGATTTGTCCTTGTAATTCAGAAACATCCATTTTATTAAAAATATCCATGGCTTCACCAAAATTCATTTTGTTTTGCATAGATTTTACTAAAATAAGCAAAATGACTTGCAAATATTTCCAAATTGTCTCGCGCGTTTTATCACTTACACCTTCGCAATTGTATATCTGTTTAAAATTTAATCCTGGAAAAAAAGACACATTAGTTGTGCTTTCTTCGGAAAAAATAGTGATGTCCTGATTTAGAATATCAAAAAAACGTTCAGGATAAATTTTTAAACAATATTCAAATAATTTTTGGAATTCTTGTTCAGTTGTTTCATTGTTAGTCCATTTCGTCAAATATTTTGAATATTCGGGAAAGGTGGTTACTAAATCTTTAGCAAAGTCTACAATAGACGAACGAAATTCGTCTGTAAATTTAGGAATTTCATCTGTTTCGGACATTAATAATGTATAACAAGATAAATTAACTACGATTTAAACCCTTTCATCATTAATAGTATTATTTTTGTATATCCAATAATAATAATAAATTATATAGATGAGTGATCCAGATTCTGAAAAAAAATGCGTGTGTCTTTCGTGTAGCCGTCCTGATCTAATGTCGATAATCGAGGCAGAATATAGAAAAAAGCCTATTAAAACTGAATTCACATTAGCAAATGGTACTACAATTAATACCACAGTCGGTGATTTTAATTACTGGGATGGAGATACTTATTATGGTAGTAATAAAAATTATTCTTGGACATTGGAATTAAAAAATGTTTATAATGGTTCAACCCTTACTGATTATACTATTACAGCTGATAACGTCCAAGATGCTGAGGCTATTTTTCAAATTTGGGACGATATTATAGTTGATAATATGTTGGGATATGATAGCAATGGTGATAAAATTAAAATTAATATCGATTTTGGATTTCAAGATATGCTTACTATTGGTAGTGTAATTGCGTATGCAAGTCAAAGTAGTGTTTTATCAAAAAAAACAGTTGATGGTTCTAAAGTATTTGAACATTCTTATGTTTTTACGAAATCAGGTTATACAAATATGAATACACGTTTTTTAGATGGTTATTATGGCACTCCGTTTGATGACGAAGAATATGACGTAAATGGTAATTATGGACCCGTATATTTACCAAGAACAGGCGTCAGTGTTAAACAAAATGAATTTATTCGTGTTATGGTTCACGAACTTGGACATATTATGATGTTGGTAGGAACACACGCAGAAGGCCGTAATGTATATGATTCTGAAGGCACTGGATACAGAACAATGACAGGTGTCCCAATTATCGGTTATACTGAACCATCCAGTGGTAATGAAAAATTTTACTGGGGAGGTGTGAATGCTAAAACATATTATAGACGTTACTTTGAAAATGACTTATTATTGGGTCCTCCAATTGAAGATATATATAGTGATTATGACTCAGCTTATATTAATCGACATTGGGAGGAAAGTAGCAATCGACTTATTCCGGATTCAAATGGTAATAATATCTCACATCCTTATTTAGATCGTGAATTAATGACTCCTTATCACGATAGTGGATCAAATGGTATTCCTTTTAGTTTAATTTGTATTGGGTATTTAGAAGATTGTGGTTATGCATATGTAAACAAATTTAAAGCAAATCCTTATCCTATTAATCGTTCTGGTATTACTAATCTAAAAACACCAGAAGATATTTTAGACCTTACAACTTTTTATGTACGTACTAATTCTACACCCAGTTCAGATCCATTCTTTGTATTTAGTACAACAGCCAATGGTACAGCATTAAATACAAGTGCTGTAAATTTACCTTTACAAAGAACATTCTCTTATAAATTTATACGTTCTGAATCCGATTCAAACACAAACCATCCCTTTAATGTAGGAACTGCACATCAAACAAATGGATCTTCCATTGCTATCAATAGTGATGGTTCAGGAGGTGTTGTTACAAATGGTTTAGAAACAGCCAGTGCCGCTTCTATTGTTCATGGCGAAGAACTTTATTTTTCAGTTCCATATACATATGGTTGGAACAGCGAAGAATTAAAATATTTTTGTTATATTCATTCGGGTATGATCAAAAACTTTGATCTTGGCGCTGCACCATGTTTCGACGCATCTACAAAGATCCTATGCTTACGTGATGATAAAGAAGAACAAGTATTAGTTTCGGAATTAAAGAAAGGTGATCTTATCGTCACCTATAAACACGGTGTTTTACCTATTCAAAAAATTGGTTCCGCTACTTTGTTATTTAACTCGGATACTGATTATAGACAAACTTTGTATCGTTTAAAGAAAACTGATGAGATGACTGATGATTTATTGGTAACTGGACGTCACGGTATATTACTTGACGATTGGTCTACACATGTAACTGAAGAAAGCCGTTCCCACGAACCTCATACAACGATTGATGATAAAGTGATTTTGAGTGCCGGATATTGTAATATGTTTGAAGCAGAAAAAGAACCTCAAACACACACTATTTATCATATCGCATTAGGAGGCGAACAACGTAGATACGGTATTTATGCTAATGGTGCTTTAATGGAAACTTGGGATAATCAATCAAAAGATGTTAAAATGAGTGAATAAAGAAGTTAAAACTTAATAATGTTATATAACATATAAACTATGTTATATACCCAATTATTTTTACTATTATGCACACTATTTTTTACTCATGTCTCTACAAAAAACAGTACACAACCATTGTTTATACAATGCCCCAATACAACTGAAATAGTTGAATTTAAGCATAATTTTTGCGAATCTAGACTACAACATTATGAAGGTCCAGAATTATACAATGCTTATACTTCTCTTTTTATTACTACTGTTCCTCTTTTTATAGGTTTTCCCGAAAATGAGGCCTTTTATAACGTCGCTTATGCGTTATTTTTTAATGGGTTTGCTAGTTTTTATTATCATTATTATCTTTCATGGATTGGTAAACAAGCAGATGAAATTTCAATGATATTTGCGAATTATTTTGGTATGGTTGGATTGTTAAATTTACGTTATAATAATAAGAAAAATTTAAAAATATATCATTTTGTTAATTTGTTGTATATGTATCAATGTTTAATATTCAATACTGTTATTCAATTTGATAAATGGTTTCCTTTGGCTTTTGGTTTATATATTACTCCAGCCATTTATCTTATTCGTGATATAGCAATTTTACATAATGTAGAATATAAGAAATATTTAGTCATTTCTACTATAGGTTTTCTATCTTGGATGATATCTGAAATTTTTTGCAACGAATATACAGTTTATGGACACGTTGTATGGCATTTCCTTTTTCCTCTTGGATTTTATTTAATTTTAATGAAATACGACAAAATATATACACGTGTTCAAAAACAACGTCTCGCATTATCGGTTTTGGAAACACATTAAAAAATTCGGTAATATTCTATAAAATGTATACGTTATATACATTTGACACGTTTGTTTTGTATCGCATTGTATCCACTTGATCGATGAGTTGCTTGGAAGTCGTTAAATTGTTGTTTTACTGCTGTACCACTTATATTAATGTACGTAATGGTTTTTATTTGAAATAATCGCATTTTTTCCCAACAATTTATACAAGGTGTCGAACAAACCATTTTTCCCATTTTAGACACTCTTACTACATATAGAGACAACTTCCGCGTTTTGTTCTGTTTTAAACATTTTCGCAAAACATCCATTTCTGCATGACAAGAACATGTGTTCTTAATTAAACCGTCTTTTGAGAATGTTCTATAGTGATTGAACCCTCGTGCTATTATTTTTCCAGAAGTTACTGCGATACAACCCAATCTGGACCCCAATTGGGATTTCTCTGCTTCATTCATAGCCAACGAAACAAACTTTTCATCATTTTGCGTACATTCGATCATTATAATTCAATGTATATAAGTTCTTTTTGGAATTAAAAATACATATTATTATTCTTTCAATTTTACGTCATTAATCTGACGTATAATATGGTTCACCGTCTTCATACTCGTTTTCCATTTTTTTTTCACAATGGTCACACGCATAATTTCCGTTACATACATAATTCAAGTCAAATTCGTAGAATATTTGTTTACACCGAACACAACCACCCATTTTATGTTGTATACACATTTTACATACCATATAATTGTCTTCGTCTAAAATAAGTTTTTCAATACTGTGGTTTTTTCCACATTGATCGCAATTTCTGAACCCACAGCAATGTCGACATACGGGTTCTTCTAAATAATCATCATCTATTCTCAATGAAGAATAATGATACATTTTTCGACATCTTCTACACGGCTCCATTTCGTTTTTATCTTCTTTGTTTTCCATAATGTTAGTTATGTAACATTATTGAAATCTTTTTATATCTCTTTGCATTATGCTTTTAAATATCTAGGTCCATTACGTAACGCAATAATAGTGTAAATACTGCTGCGTGTAATAGCATACCAATAGTGCTTGGACAACCACTTGAAGGACTTGCGATTGAACCTAAAAATTTGCTAAAAAGCTTATTGGTAAGTTTATAAGTGTAAGGGTTTACAACAATCAAAAAGATGACCGTAGTCATCAAAGTGTAACGCCATTTGTCTGAAGTGGAAGGTTTTCCAGCACATTTTTTGCAATCAAAAGCACAACCCATTTTTATATATTATACACTTATTTAATATAAAAAATATATAATACCATCAAAATATTATATTTTTTTACTAATATTCACTAAACTCCTCTTATGAACGCCAATGTTTTCCACAATCTAAACACGTCACGAAAATAGTAGCAGGTTCATCAGCACTTCGGGTTTGCATTTCATAATAAGTACACCTCGTTGATTTACACTTTCTACAGGTATACATATTAGTAGATGCCTGAATATTATCGTTATATTTGGATGCATCTCGTTTCATTTTTTTCTGAATTAAATCCCTCCATTTTTCTGGATTAAATTCTTGATGTGTCATAAAGCCTATATTTTTAGGATCAATTTCACCAGATTGAATTTGCTTCAAGAAAACTTCATTTTTAAGATTCATATAAATTGACCTCAGTCGATCAACATAAATAGACGTAAATTGTGGATTTTCCCATTTTTTCACAATTTTCTTATGCGTTGCTTCTTTCAATGCATAGTTAAATACACCCTTTTCAAGATTAATGGGAACAGAATTATCTGTAACCCCCAAAATTCCAGAAAATTTCGTTTGAATATTTGCTCTAAACACCTGTGGATTTGTAATTACGTTCATAATAGTTTCTAATTATTATGAATATACAAGTATAATTCTAAATCAATTTTGTATTAAATATATTCTTCTTCACTTAATTCACTATCACAATTCATATATGCGTCTTCAATAGCACTATTCATTGAAATAAATACATTTTCTATTTTTTTATTCTTTTTAGCAGCACGTTTTGGTTGAACACGAGGTTTAATTTCCTCATCGTCGTCGTCGCATTCATCATCGCATTCATCGTTGTCGCATTCATCATCGCATTCATCGTCATCCTCATCATCATCCTCATCATCATCGTCATCCTCATCATCATCCTCATCATCATCCTCATCATCATCCTCATCATCAACAACAAATCCATCATCTTTAGAATATCCTTGTTTTGTTTTATTCTTAACTTCCTCTTCCTCTTCCTCTTCTTCATCCTCATCTTCTCCAATATCTTCAAATCCACCAAATAACTTTTCATAAATAATTTTCCACAATGGAACATTTAGGTCAACCCATTCTTTTGATTTATTTCTATGAATCAATATACAAGAACCAAAAAATAAAGTATTATCAACAGGAGGAGGAAAATCGTATTTATTTTCTTGACCAGCGCGTCCCTCACATTTACCATAAAGAACAATACTGCATTCCTTGTTTATTTTCCATGTGGTTTGTTCTTCAAATCCTTTATCTGTTTTAAATCCAGCTTTTTTATAAATATTCTCAATATTTCCGTCTTTAATATTGACTTCTTTTAACACACCTGTTTTTTCAACAATTATAGCTAAAACCATATTTGAATTGTATTTTATTTAGGAGATGTATTTAAACTATTTTGAATAATATATAATAAAATTAGTATCATAGTATATATATAAATGGGAAATAGTAAAAAAAATTCAACAACGATATATAAACCAAAAAAAGGACGTCGTGTTACAGCCAAAAAATTGTATAAAGTACCACAACGAGGAGGAGGATTTCTAGATACATTTTTAGGCGGAGATCCTGCACTTGAAAAAAAAGAAGTTAGTGAAGAAACTCCCACAGAAGCAGTTATTGAAGCAACTCCCACAGAAGCAGTTGTTGAAGAAACTCCCACAGAAGCAGTTGGTGAAGAAACTCCCACAGAAGCAGTTGGTGAAGAAACTCCCACAGAAGCAGTTGGTGAAGAAACTCCCACAGAAGCAGTTGGTGAGGAAACTCCCACAGAAGCAGTTGGTGAAGAAACTCCCACAGAAGCAGTTGGTGAAGAACCTTCGGTTTTTGATGGTGTAATTGCCTCTGCTAAAAACACTGCGAGTGAAATACAGGGTGCATTTACAAAACCAACTGAAGAAAGTGCTGATGCCGAAGATATCCCTCTATCACAAATGTCACCAACACCTGAAGCGGATGAAACACAATCACAAGCAACAGATGATGAATTACGCAAGAGAAACACTGAATTATTAGAAAAAATAAATGAATTACATGAAACAATTGAAACATTACAAGAAGAAAAAATTTTGTCTTTACAAGGAACAACACCTTTAGAACAATCTTCAACAAATGGAGAAGAATATGGAACTACACCTATTACTGCCGAAACACCAGAAGAGGACCAAACGGCATCTGTTGAAACGCCTGAAGAAAGTGTACAAATGGGTGTTTCACCTATGGATGGTAGTGCCCAAATGGGTGTTTCACCTATGGATGATAGTGCCCAAATGGGTGTTTCACCTATGGATGTTTCACCTGTGGATGGTAGTGCCCAAATGGGTGTTTCGCCTATGGATGTTTCACCTGTGGATGGTAGTGCCCAAATGGATATTGAAACACCAGAACTTGGTGCTCCAGAAAAACCTAAAGAAGAATTACAATTAGGAGGTACAAAACATCGTAGAAATAAAAAACGTAGAACAAAACGTAATAGAAAGGG
>Ga0206679_10000328_pt1 | contig 39519 bp, 26 predicted proteins | sample M110012015metaG_FD_155464 | JGI IMG/M metagenome (GOLD analysis project Ga0206679, IMG submission 155464) | Ammonia-oxidizing marine archaeal communities from Monterey Bay, California, United States - M1 100m 12015 | ecosystem: Environmental > Aquatic > Marine > Intertidal zone | place: USA... | reverse complement strand
GTTATAGTACACCACAACGTTTTTAGAAGATGGAATGATGTTAAAGGTGTAGAAAGAAACAGTAAGGCTTACTTTAACGAAGACACTTATCTCATAAACCACGAACAAATCTTTTTGTACAAACAAGAAGACAAGTGGATAGCTCCAAAAGGATATTGCTTTGTGATGCCTCTAAAAGCCACAGATCAGTTTAACATTGAATCTGAAAAACCTTTACAGGGTATTGTCAAGTATTCTGACGGTACAGTTGAAGTTAACGAACTAGTTGGTTTTAGACCAAATAGTGAATATGAGTTTATCGTTGATGGCGAGAGGCTATTTCGAGTTTTATCTAATTTTATTACAATCAAATATGAACATCAAGGAAACGAAGAAGAATATAATCCAAGCTGGGCACAAAGCAGTTGAAGAGCTGATTAAAGTAGCGAAGGAAGCAATCGTTGATTCAGACGATGATATATCAGCAGATAGACTTAAGAATGCCGCGGCTACTAAAAAACTAGCTATATTTGACGCATTTGAGATACTTAACAGAATTAAAGAAGAAGAAGACTTGCTTGAGGGTAAAACACTTGAAGAGGCAAAGGAAAAAGTCTTTAGAGGATTCGCAGAAGGTAGATCTAAGTAATGTACGAGCAAAGTTTAGTTAAGACAGTTGAGCCAGTTAAGAAAACGACGATCAGTCGCCTTAACAAGGGTAAGAAATGGAAGTACGGTTACAACAAAGAACACGATATTATAGTGTTATCTCAAAACGGGCAGATAGGTGAGATAATAGAAATACAAGGACTAGTTATTGCGCTACCAAAAGCTCCTAAAGAAGTATACAAAGATCCGAAGAACAAATGGGTGAAATTCGAGTACCCCAAGGAGTTAAAAAGAATTAAAAATATATTCGATTGGAGAAACTATCCGGAAAGCAGTAAAGAAAAATGGTACGATTACATAGACGAAGAATTTAAAAGAAGGGAGGAAGGATTCTGGTTTATGAATAATGGTAAACCAACCTGGATAACAGGTACGCAGTACATGTACTTACAATGGAGCAAGATTGATGTAGGTGCTCCAGATTTTAGAGAGGCAAACAGATTGTTCTATATATTCTGGGAAGCTTGTAAAGCAGATAAAAGATGTTACGGGATGTGTTACCTTAAAAATAGACGTTCTGGATTTTCTTTCATGTCATCAGCAGAAACAGTTAACTTAGCTACTCTTGCGAGTGATAGCAGATATGGTATATTGTCTAAAACTGGTGCAGATGCAAAGAAGATGTTTACGGACAAAGTGGTTCCTATATCAATTAATTATCCTTTCTTTTTTAAACCTATCCAAGACGGTATGGATCGTCCTAAATCTGAACTTGCTTATAGAGTGCCTGCTAGTAAGTTTACAAGAAAAAAGATGTCAGCTACAGATGGTATGGAGGAAATGGAAGGCTTAGATACAACGATTGACTGGAAGAACACTGGAGACAATAGTTATGATGGTGAGAAACTAGCGTTGCTAGTACATGATGAATCTGGTAAGTGGGAGAGACCCGATAATATTTTAAATAACTGGAGAGTTACAAAAACATGTTTACGATTAGGTAGTAGAATTATTGGTAAATGTATGATGGGCTCAACTTCAAATGCTTTAGATAAAGGTGGAGAGAATTTTAAAAAACTATACAATGCCTCAGATGTCACAAAAAGAAATAGAAATGGTCAGACAAAGTCTGGTCTATACTCTCTTTTTATCCCAATGGAATGGAACTATGAAGGCTTTATTGACGAGCATGGAGTTCCAGTCTTTAATACTCCTGATATCGATAGATTCGCACCAGACGGTGAATTAATAGACGTAGGTGTAATAGATAATTGGCAAAACGAGGTTGATGGTTTGAAAGGAGACCACGACGCTTTAAATGAGTTTTATCGCCAATTTCCAAGAACGACAGAACACGCGTTTAGAGATGAGAGTAAAAATAGTATATTCAATCTTGTTAAAATATACGAGCAAATAGATTATAACGAAGAGATGTCTAGAACCTTAGGAGTTACAACTGGTAATTTTCAATGGGTGAATGGAATTAAGGATTCTCAAGTTATATTTTATCCAGATCCAAAAGGAAGGTTTAAGGTTAGTTGGGTTCCACCGGTACATTTGCAAAATAAAATAGTGTTAAAAAACGGTATTAAGTATCCTGGCAACGAACATATGGGTGCTTTTGGTTGTGATAGTTATGATATATCGGGAACGGTAGATGGAAAAGGATCTAAAGGAGCTCTACACGGTTTAACTAAATTTAGCATGGAAGACGCTCCTGCGAATAGTTTCTTTTTAGAGTACTTATCAAGACCGCCAACTGCTGAGATGTTTTTTGAAGACATGTTGATGGCAATAGTTTTTTATGGCATGCCAATATTAGCGGAGAATAATAAACCCAGATTATTATATTATTTAAGAAGAAGAGGATACAGGGGGTTTAGTATGAATAGACCTGACAAAGTTTGGAACAAATTATCTGTTGCAGAAAAAGAAGTAGGTGGAATACCTAATTCCTCAGAAGATATTAAACAAGCTCACGCGGCAGCGATTGAGATGTACATACAAAGCCACGTTGGATTACAACAAGATGGGAGTGTTGGAAATCTATATTTCAATGAATTGTTAAACGATTGGAGTAGATTCGATATAAACAAAAGGACAAAGTTTGATGCATCAATAAGTTCTGGTTTGGCTATAATGGCAAACAACAGACATTTATACGCTCCGAACGCAAAGGTTGAAAAACCGAAGTTAAACATACATATCTCTAAGTATGCAAATAGAGGTAACGTGTCAAAAATAATAGAAAAATAAAATATGGCAATATATACAAACCGTCAATTTCCTAGTCAAGTAGTAAGCGATGTTGAAAAAACTAGCTATGAGTATGGTTTAAAAGTTGGAAAAGCTATTGAGGCAGAGTGGTTTGATGGTAATTCTAGTAGATGGACTAATAATAACAACAATTTTCACAATTTAAGATTGTACGCTAGAGGCGAACAATCTATCCAAAAGTATAAGGATGAGTTATCTATAAACGGTGATTTGTCCTATTTAAATTTAGATTGGAAACCAGTTCCAATCATACCTAAGTTCGTGGATATTCTAGTAAATGGAATGACACAGAGAAATTATGATATAAAAGCATACTCTCAAGACCCATCTGGTATCAACAAGAGAACTAACTATATGAACGCTATATTAAAAGATATGCGTAGAAAAGAATTGAACGATTATGCTCAAGAAGCTTTTGGTGTTAATTTATATAGTAGTGATCCAGAAGATCTCCCAGAAACGGAAGAAGAATTAAAGTTACACATGCAGCTTACATATAAACAAAGTATTGAGTTAGCGGAAGAACAAGCGTTAAACACTTTATTCGAGGGTAGTAATTATGATTTAATTAGAAAACGTTATTATTATGATCTAGCAACTATAGGTATTGGCGCTGTTAAAACATCCTTCAACACTTCTGAAGGAGTTGTTATAGATTATGTAGATCCTGTTAACCTAGTCTATTCTCATACTGACTCCCCTTATTTTGATGATATATACTATGTTGGTGAAGTTAAAACTATTCCTATAAACGAGTTGGTTAAGCAATTTCCGTTTCTAGAACAGGAAGATCTTGAGGAAATACTGAATAAAAAAACTTTAAAGAGAAATAATTACAACACTAGACAAGAAGAAGATAACAACGCTGTTCAAGTATTATATTTTAACTATAAAACTTATATGAATGAGGTGTATAAAGTTAAAGAAACTGGTAGTGGTGCAGAAAAGACAATAGAAAAAGACGATCAATTCAACCCACCAGAGGGAATGGAGGGTGGATATAGTAAAGTGGCTAGATCTATAGAGTGCTTGTATGATGGGGCTATGATTCTTGGTACTGATAGACTGCTTAAATGGGAGATGGCTAAAAATATGATGCGCCCTAAAAGTGACTATACTAAGGTTAAAATGAATTATTCTATAGTAGCTCCAAGAATGTATGAAGGACGTATAGAATCACTTGTAAGTAGAATAACTGGTTTTGCTGACATGATACAGTTAACTCATTTAAAGTTGCAACAAGTTTTGTCTAGAATGGTTCCTGATGGTGTTTATTTAGACGCTGATGGTTTAGCTGAAATTGACTTAGGTAACGGAACAAACTATAATCCCCAAGAAGCTTTGAATATGTATTTCCAAACTGGTTCTGTTATAGGACGAAGTTTCACTTCAGAAGGAGATCAAAATCCAGGTAAAATACCAATTCAAGAAATACATAGCGGGCAAGGTGCTGGTAATAAAATGCAAGCTCTAATCGGTAATTATAATTATTACCTACAAATGATAAGAGATACCACCGGTTTAAACGAGGCTAGAGACGGGAGTGTTCCAGATAAATACTCTTTAGTGGGTATACAAAAGTTGGCGGCCGCAAATTCAAACGTAGCAACAAGACATATATTGCAAAGTGGACTGTTTTTAACAGCAGAGGTCGCGGAATGCTTATCGCTTAGAATATCTGATATACTAGAATACTCTCCCACCGCAAGCGCGTTTACTAGAAGTATAGGTATGCATAACGTCGCTACTTTAAAAGAAATAAGCGATCTACATTTATATGATTTCGGGATATTCATAGAGTTAGCTCCAGACGAAGAAGAACAACAATTACTTGAAAATAATATTCAAGTGGCACTACAACAAGGTTCTGTTGACCTTGAAGATGCAATTGATATAAGGGAGATTAAAAGCGTAAAACTCGCTAACCAAGTGTTGAAGATTAGAAGAAAGAAAAAGATGGAGCGAGATCAACAAATGCAACAAGAGAATATTCAAGCTCAAGCTCAAGCAAACGCACAACAACAACAAGCTGCCGCACAAGCTGAAGTTCAAAAACAACAAGCTTTAACTCAAAGTCAAATTCAATTAGAGCAAGCAAAATCACAAATGAAGGCTCAATCATTGTCTCACGAGGGTGAAATAAAGAAACAGTTGATGGAACTAGAGTTCCAATATAATATGCAGCTAAAGAGTCAAGAGGTTAAGAGTGTACAAGGAAGAGATAGTGAAAAGGAAAACAGAAAAGACGAAAGAACAAAAATACAAGCAACTCAACAGTCCGAGTTGATTGATCAAAGAAACAATCAAAAACCACCTAAAAACTTTGAGTCCGCAGGTAATGATACATTAGGAGGGTTTGGTTTAGGACTATAGAATTATTAACTATTATTATATTATATTATGGCAAAAGAAAAGAAAGAAGAGCCAATCGTGGATAACGAAACTGGGTCACTAAAAGTAAAAGAAAAACAAGAGGTACAACCTACCGGTAATGAAACTAAAGGCAGCGTCACTAAAGTTAAAGAAAAAATGACAATGAAGCCTGTAGTTGAAGAGCAATCTGTAACTAAGGTTAGTTTAGATAAACCAACAGAGGTAGAAGAAGACGTTACTCAAGAGCCTACACCTCAGCAAGTAGAAAGTGTAGAACCAACTAAAGAAGGAGTACCTGCTTTAGAGGAAGTAACTAATGAAGACAAAACAGAAGAGATAGTAGAAACTGTTAAAGAAGTAGTAAAAGAATCTATAGAGAAAGGAGAACCACTTCCTGATGGAATCCAAAAACTAGTTAGTTTTATGGATGAAACTGGTGGTGATATTAATGATTTCGTTAAACTTAATCAAGATTATTCCGAGTTAGACAATCAAGATCTATTACGCGAATACTATACTCAATCAAAACCTCATTTAAATGGTGAGGAAATTAACTTCCTAATGGAAGATCAATTTTCTTATGATGAAGATTTAGATGATGAAAAAGAAATTAAAAGAAAAAAATTAGCGTTAAAAGAGCAAGTTGCCAACGCTAAAACTCAACTGGAAGAGAACAAATCCAAATACTATGAAGACATCAAGAACGGTTCAAAGCTCACGAGTGAGCAGCAAGAAGCGATTGATTTCTTTAATAGATACAGCAAGGAGGAAGCGGAAAACAAGCAAAGTACAGAAGAGCGTATTTCTATTTTTAAAGAAAAAACTAACAATGTTTTTAACGACAATTTCAAAGGTTTTGAATACAACGTCGGTGATAAAAAATATAGATACAATGTTCAGGATGCTGAAAAAATTGTGGAGGACCAAAGTAGCATAAGTAATTTTATCGGAAAGTTTCTAGATGAAAACAATACTATGCAAGATGCTGAAGGTTATCATAAATCACTTTTCACAGCAAATAATGCCGATGCAATCGCTAAACATTTTTACGAACAAGGAAAATCAGACGCTATTAAACAAAGTGTTGAAAGGGGGAAAAACATTAGTATGGAGCCCAGACAAGCACATGGTGAGGTACAGGCTGGTGGAATTAAAGTAAGGGTGTTAGGTGATAATACTGCTGATTTCAAGTTTAAAATTAAAAACAAAAACAAATAACAAATTAAAATTTAAAAATTATGGCAATTACAAATGGCCCTAGTTTGAATAGTGTTCCTGCTTCAAGGCAGCAAACATTATCTACAAACTACCTAGATTTAGTTGATGGAACAAATTCAGGTTGGGCACAACAATATTTACCAGATCTAATGGAGAAAGAAGCAGAGGTATTTGGTCCTAGGACTATATCTGGTTTTCTTTCACAAGTTGGAGCTGAAGAGGCAATGCAAGCTGATCAAGTTGTATGGTCTGAACAATCAAGATTACACTTATCTTACACGGGTACGATAGATTTAAACGGTGACACAAACGGTACGTTCGCTGTTGTCGCTGACATCGATGGAGATACAGCTGTAGGTGCTACAGGGAGTAGAGTTCACGGTATTAGAGTTAATGATATGGTACTTTTAGCTACTTCTGGAAAAGTTTCTAAATGTTTAGTAGTAGAAACTCCAAACTCAAATGTTGTTTCACTTGAGTCTTATGGTGAGGCTGTTTTAACAACTCACTCTGAAACTGCTAGTGCAGCTACTTTGTTAGTTATAGGTTCTGAGTACGGTAAAGGAGCGGCTTACGCTGACGAAACTGGTACCTGGAAAACTGATTCAAGAGGTGCTAACGAACCTACTTTCAAGTCGTTCCACAACAAACCAATCATTATGAAAGATTACTACGAAGTATCAGGTTCTGATGTTTCTAGAATCGGTTGGGTTGAAGTTGCTTCTGAAGGTGGTCAGTCAGGTTACTTATGGTACTTAAAAGCTGAAGCTGATACAAGAGCTCGTTTTAACGATTACTTAGAAATGACTATGCTTGAAGCTGAGAAAACTGCCGCTGCATCTATCATTGGTTTTGGTGAGAACAGTCAAGTTAGAGGTGCTGCTGATGCTGGTTTAAACGGTGCTGGTACTGAAGGTTTATTTGCAGCTATCGAAGATAGAGGTAATATCACTTCTGGTGTTACTGGTGTTAATGCTGCTACTGATTTAGCTGAGTTCGACGCTATTTTAGCTGAGTTTGACAAGCAAGGTGCTATTGAAGAAAACATGATGTTTGTAAACAGAGCTACTTCGTTAGCAATGGATGACATGTTAGCTTCTATGAATTCTTATGGAGCTGGTGGTACTTCTTATGGAGTATTTAACAACTCTGAAGATATGGCATTAAACTTAGGATTCTCTGGTTTCAGAAGAGGTTCTTATGACTTCTACAAGTCTGATATGAGATACTTAAATGACAAAGCTACAAGAGGTGGTATTAATACTGCTGCTGGTAGTGAGGCTATTAGAGGGGTAATGGTTCCAGCTGGAACATCTACGGTTTATGATCAACAATTAGGAAAGAATCTTAAAAGACCTTTCTTACACGTTCGTTATAGAGCTTCTCAAACTGATGATAGAAGAATGAAATCATGGGTTACTGGTTCGGTTGGCGCTGCTACATCTGCTTTAGATGCAATGCAAATCCACATGCTATCAGAAAGATGTTTAGTTACACAAGGTGCTAACAATTTCATGTTATTGAAATAAGCATTTATATTTAAAGAGTTGGGGCTTCGGCCCCGACCCTTTTATTTTATTAATTTTATTATATATTATATTATGGCAAAGAAAACAAAGAAAGTTGAGGTAGAACCTCAAATTGAAACAATGGAAGAAACAGTTACAGAATTTTTTGAAGAAACATTCAAAGAACCTGTAGTTGAAGAACCAAAGACAAGAGAAAGAAAAGTACCATCTAATGAGTGGGAAGTTAAAGATAGATTATATCTTTTAAGAGATGGTAAAACACCACTATCAAGATCTATTAAATCTGCAAATATTTATCATTTTGACAAAGAAAAAGGTTACGAAAGAGAACTTAAATATTGTCAAAATCAAAAAACACCATTCGTTGATGAAATGAAAGGGGACCAAAGATTAGAGCATATTATATTTAGATCTGGTAGTTTATTTGTAGAAAAAGAAAAAACAACTTTACAAAAACTATTAAGTTTATATCACCCACACAGAGAAACTATCTATGAAGAATATAAACCAGCAGCACTAGCAGCTGAAGAGATAGATGTTTTAGAACAGCAAGTTGAAGCGTTGGTTGCTGCTAGAAATGTTGAGATTGATGTAGCTGAAGCTATTATGAGAGTTGAGCAAGGCTCTAAGGTATCAGAGTTGAGTTCTAAGGAACTTAGAAGAGATTTATTAGTATTCGCTCGTAATAATCCTAAATTGTTCTTAGAACTAGCGGATGATGAAAACGTGATGTTAAGAAACTTTGGTATTAAAGCTGTGGAAGCTGGAATCTTAAGATTGTCTTCAGATCGAAGAAATTTCCTTTGGGGTTCTAATGGAAGGAAATTAATGGTGATACCATTTGATGAACATCCATATACCGCTTTAGCACATTGGTTTAAGACTGATGAAGGAATGGAGATCTTCTCTAATATAGAGAAAAGATTGAATGAATAACAAAATAATATGGTTGCCCTTCGGGGTGACCATTTATTAAAAATTTAATTATATGACAAAATCAAAAGGACTAGGAGACTCAATAGAAAAAATTACAAAAGCAACGGGAATAAAAAAAATAGTAGACAAGGTAAACAAGGTAACTGGTAAAGATTGTGGGTGTGGTGCTAGAAAAAATGCTTTAAACAAAAAATTCCCTTATAATCCAAAAGGATCTTGGCTTAGTCAAAGATTCCGTTAAAAAAATAAAAAATGGTAAATATAGATACTGTATATCAAAGAGTTTTAGCAATAGCTAATAAAGAGCAGCGTGGGTATATCACTCCTTTAGAGTTCAACTTATTAGCTAATCAAGCTCAGCTAGTAGTGTTTGAGCAGTACTTCTATGATAGACACCAAACAGCTAGAGCACCAGGAAGTAAAATCACTCATTCTGATGTTGACGAAATGTTGACAGAAAAAATATCTATTTTTGAACGTCGAAACATCCCGTTTAGCGTTAATTTACCAAACGATTTATATAGATTAGATTCAATCATATATGAATTAACAGATCCATACACATGTGGGGAAACTAAAATTGCTAGTAAAAATTATGAGTGTGTTGAGACAAGTGCAAAAGAATGGCTTTATGTCCAACACGCCCCACTATTACAACCAAAAGATATTAGACCTATTTATATTAGAGACGAAAATAATAGGGTGTTTGCTCACGGTACTAACAATGAGGTGCTGAGCAATTTAACGTGTAATTACATCAAGCAACCTGATAGGGTAGAATGGGGATATGATGTTATTGGAGAAAAAGCTTTATATAACGGCTCTCCTAATAAGACTACACACTTTCAACATCATCCATCAGAAGAAACCGAACTAGTAATGAGAGTGTTGGAATTAGCTGGGGTTATAATAGAAGATTCGAACTTAGTACAGTATGCTAATCAAAAAGTTAAAGAACAAGCTCAACAAGAAAAATCATAATAAATGGGACTACTATCACAAGAAGAAATAGATTATTACATAGGACGTAAAGAGTTTACTGGAGATGGCGTTACAACTATCTTTACCGTAACAAAAATTGAAGAAGCACTCCACTGTCACTTGGATGTTGTAGGCGGATTACCCAACACTAGAGTAAAATTATTTATTAACGGTGTTTTGTATCCTCAATTTTATGCAGATGCAACTGGTGCTGTAACAATTAATTATTCTTTTGAGTACGACACTGTTAATGGATGGGCTGTTATATTTGTTACACCCCCAAGTGATGGCGTTAAAATATCATTAGATATAAAAGTAGATTTAGATGCCAACACCGCTATTTCTGGTCCAAACGTAGGCACCACTAATATAGTTGAGCAATACCACGTAACTCCACTTAGGGATATTATTAACAATTTTATGATTGCTTATACTGGAGAAGACAAAATAATAAGTAAAGTAAATAGAACAGATGTTCAGTTTCACGCGATGAGGACTTTACAAGAATTATCTTTTGATACTTTTAAATCTTCAAAAGCTCAAGAGATAGAGGTTCCACCTTCTTTAGTTATGCAACTACCTCAGGACTATGTTAATTACGTTAAATTAACTTACAAAGATAGTTCTGGTATAGAACACTTGTTATATCCAGAGATGAAATCATCTAATCCAGATGCTATAAAACAATCAGCAATCGGAGAATATGTTTTTGACATAAACGATGATGGTGTTGAAGATACCACTATGTTAATACATCCTCAGTATTCTGATACTTGGTCTAGTTTTTCTGCCTCGAATAACAATAGTCAATTAGTAGATTTCGATGATGATTCTTTCACTCCGTTTTTAGGCCAAAGATATGGGTTAAACGCCCAACGCGCTCAGGCAAATGGGACTTTTTATGTAGACGAATCAACAGGATTAATACACTTTAGTTCAAACATGTCAGGAACAACTATTACTTTAAGATATATTAGTGATAGTTTAGGTACAGACGAAGAAATGGTTGTGCCTAAACTTGCTGAAGAAGCTATGTATAAAAGTTTAATGTACGCTATATTATCAACTAGGTCAAACGTACAAGAATATATAGTTCAAAGATATAAAAAAGAGAGATTTGCAGCTGTTAGAACAGCAAAATTAAGATTATCAAACATTAAGCTAGAAGAATTAACTCAAATATTAAGAGGTAAATCTAAATTTATAAAACACTAGAATATGCCGGAAATGAAGCACAACTTTCAGAAAGGTCGAATGAATAAAGATCTTGACGAAAGAATAGTACCTGATGGGGAGTATAGAGAAGCATTGAATATAGAGGTGGCAACCTCTGAAGGTTCTGATATAGGATCTTTACAAACGACAATGGGTAATACTTTAGTGGACCAAATTGATCCAAGTGGAAGTAAGAACTTAACTTGTATAGGATCAATTGCTGACAATAGAAGCAATAAGTTATATTGGTTTGTTTGTGGTGATAATGGGTACAACGCTATAGCTGAATACGACTACACTACAGGATCTATTATACCGGTTTGTGTTACTTCCGAACCTACAAATAAAGTTTTAAGTTTTGATAAAAACTTTCTTATAACTGGTATAAATATTATGGATGGTATTTTATACTGGACAGATAATAATTCAGAACCCAAAAAGATAAACATAACTAGAAGTATTGCTGGAACCCCCAATTTTAATACTCACACGAAGTTTAAAGTTAGAGATGTTGCGGTTAATGCCATACCTGGTAGTTGGGTTGATTATAATCTAGGTGTACCAACGAACTTAGCAGAAGAACACGTTACAATCATCAAAAAAGGACCACCAGCCGCTCCTGTTTTGGAGATGGTAGATACAACACGTGGAGACATTGACAACGATGGAAATGTTGGGGGTCAAGAAATTCAAGGCGATCTTGTTTCTACTGCTGATTTCTTAGATTCAGCAAGCGTTGATCCAGTGGAATTTTGGTCGAGCGTGCAGATACAAACACCTAACGGAATGGATTGGCAAGTTGGTGATTGGGTTATTATATATAGCGAAGAAGATCCTAGTGACTATATTAGAGCTCAAATAAGTAACGCTATAAACCCAGGGACTTGGGATATTGAATTTTTAACCGGTAACAAGGATTTACATTTACAAGAAAATCTTAAAATTAAACTTGAAGACGTTGATCCATTGTTTAAGTTTAAATTTCCTAGATTTGGATATAGATATAAATACGAAGATGGTGAATATTCTTGTTTCTCACCATTTACAGAGGTAGCATTTCTCCCTGGTAAATTTAACTACATGTGTAAGGAAGGTTATAATCTAGGGATGGTTAATAACCTAAGAAAATTAGCTATAAAAGATTTCGTATATAGTAAAGTTATACCGCAAGATGTTATTGGTATTGATATTTTATATAAAGAATCAAACTCTTCAAATGTATACTCTGTAAAGCATGTTAAAAGGCGAAAATTTGATTTAGATAAATGGGATAGTTGGAACGCTTATTCTTCTTCTTCTACTACCAACGATAATTCGACTAAAGGTTATTTACCTTTGACGTCAGAGATGATACACGCAGTATTGCCGTCTAACCAGCTTTTAAGGCCTTGGGACAACGTTCCTAGAAAAGCTTTAGCGCAAGAAATAATTGGTAATAGATTAGTTTATGGAAATTATTTACAAAACTATAATTTAGACAATGAATTTGTAAATCCTGCTGAGCACAATATAAAACCTGATTTATCAATTTCATATAGATCTCGTGACATAGGAGATCGTTACCCAGAAGAATTTCCTGAACGCTGGGGATACCCTCAAACATACAGTCCTGCTAAATCTGTTAAAACCCTCAGAACATATCAAGTAGGAATAGTTTATATAGACAAGTATGGAAGGGAAACACCTGTTCTATCAGAAGACACTAGGGGAGGAAACTTAGTCTCCCAAGCCTCAGTCTATGTACCTAAAGATGTAGCTGACAAAAAAAATAGTTTTATTGTTCACGCTAGAAATACCCCACCATCTTGGGCAACTCACTACAAATATTTTATTAAAGAAACTTCCAACGAATACTATAACATGGCTATGGATCGTTGGTATGATGCAGAGGATGGTAATATCTGGTTGTCATTTCCTTCTGCGGAAAGAAATAAGGTTGACGAAGAAACATTTTTAATACTAAAGAAACAACATGATAATAATACTTTTGTTTCTGAGCGCGCGAGGTATAAAATTATAGCAATAGAAAACGAAGCGCCTAGATTTATTAAGCTACAACATATATCTATGGGATCTTTAGTAGATTACACCGTTACAATTGGAGTCCCGCCTAGTACTATAGATGTACCCGCTTTAGGTGCTGGTAGTATGGCAACGTTCCCCTATGAAGGTGGTATTCACATATATGTACAAAAAGAAGCTTTTATAAATGCCGGATGGGATACTAGTTTAAGAGATAAGGATGTATCACAAGTTTATATGCGCGTAAAAACTAGCGTTGGTATATCTAAATATTATAGGTTAAAGCAAGTTGCTTGGGATCCAGGTACTAATTGTTTCATATTAACCTCAGCAAAGGTATTTGATACCGACATGAGTATAACAAGTCCAAATGGGACTTGGAATAATAGGATAACAAACTGCGAGTTGCAGGTTGTAAAAAGAATACCAGAAGATAAAGCGGAGTTTGAAGGAAGATTTTTTGCTAAAATACTGAGAGATGAAACTATTATAAACGCACTTGGAACAAGTGGAACTTCAATAGAACTTTTCTTAACACAAGCGTCTATGCAAGTGCAGTATATTAATCCTAGAGTAGGTTTCGCTCATCCAGCTCCTACGTGGTACGGGCAACCCAATAAATGGAGGATATCAGTAGATTCAAGGAATAGTACTAAAAACTGGCATTGCGAACAAGGTTCTAGTGGTCAAGGGACAGAATATTGGAAGCGTGCTAGTCGTCACGACGAGCAAGGCGCTTACTCTGATTCTAACTCTAAAGGTTGGTTTATAGACGCGGTCGAAGGTTTTGTGCCATTTAACAACACAATGCGTATGTTTGGTGATGATTCTAGTAAACGTATGAATGCAGCGGCAAACCCATGGAATTACTTACTTTGCTGGTGGGCCGTGGGAAGAGGAAGTTATGAAGATGATCCAACTAAGAAAATGTTAAAAGTTTTAGGGGTTAACACGTACGGTCAGAATTACAGCTCTAGTAATTACTTAGGTTTAGGGAACGTTAAACCACCAGTACAAACTAATAACAATAACACTGTAGAAAACACTTCTGCCGGTGATAACGGTGGTAAAACTCCAAACAGAGGTATAGATGGGAACTTTATATTCTTATCATACTCTGGGTTAATTGATGAAGGAGGTGAAACTGGGACCGGTCCTACATCTTGGTCTGATTTAGATTTCGATTTTCAATCAGATGCTATTCGTCATCAAGCTGACATTCTTTTTATAGAAAAATTAAGACAACCTGGATGTATTTTTACTTGGAGAGAAGACCCAGGAAAAGTATATTATAGGGTGAAAAGTTTAGCTGGATCACCATATGAAGATCAAATGATCGATTCTATGGATGGAAAACCCGGTGTGGCGATGTATAATTATGCTAATTTCGTTGACTACTGGACTAGTCATGTACATCATAAAGATTGTGTAAGTAGTAGTGGGTGGCCGGGTTGGTTGTGTGAAGGGACTTGTGGTGCTGACAAAGACACGTTAGTTAGTAGAGGTAAGAAAAATGGTTGGATTCCTAGCGGTTGGACAAAACCAATGAGTGGGACTGGGTGTTGGAGTTATGATTATAGTACGTGTTGGATTCCACACAATTGCATAACAGGAGGCGGTGCAAGCTCCGTAACTTCTCACTGCCCGGAAACACATGTTGATCACGTTAGAGTGTCTCAAGGTAATTATACTAATTACAACCTTCAATCCCATAATGTTTGGCCGGTTGGAGTTTGGGATTGGGGAAGATCCTACAATATGCGTAGGAGATATGTTATTAAGGCTGTGCCTTTAGACCCAGGTAGCATGGCGGAAGTTTTAGATTCTGGAGGTAATAATGTTGCTATTGGTGAAGTTGGACCTCACTACTACAAGCCAACTAATAGCCCTTGGAACGCCGCGCATTTTGATGGGAGTTTAAGCCCGATAACTGTAAACCCAGTAACTACCGTTGCTTACGATGGTGCTACTAATACTGGAGATCGAGCGCCAGGTATACGTCCAGATGGAATGCACACAGGATACGGAATTCCTGCGTTTCCTTGGTGGTATAACGCGGCGGGTCAAACAGAAGAAAATATTCCTCAATATAGAGCGTTTGATAATAACCCAACAGCGGCGGATAGATTACAAAAACCACCACCAGGTAGTGTAACGTTTGACATAAAAGAGTATTTTGTGCAAGACGCAGAGGACAACTCTTTCACAAGTAATAATCCAGCTATTTGGGAAACAGAACCTAAAGAAGACGTTGGTTTAGATATTTATTATGAAGTAGGGCAAATATACCCCATAGAATTAAACGATTCTACTATAGAGCAGCATGTTGGGCCTGTTGGGCCGGATATATTGAAAAATTCATCAGTAAAGTGTAAGAATTTTATAGGTGGAGCAAGCGTTCCGTTAAGTGCAAATGGTGGTAATGATGTAAGGGTGTTGGATGCGGTAGGTAGTAGAGTGCTATTAGGCACTTCAGATGGAACTCCATTAGGGGTTAACGTGTTAGGAGCCACTTCCGGCGACCTTATTCCGAATGTAAGTAGTATAATTGAATTTGAAAGGGCCGATGGTAGTATAACAGCGGGGGTAGTAACAGCTATACCAACAAGTGCAAATGGTTTTTGGGTTTCGCTCCATTCCCAAGCACACTTTTTACCAGTAGAAATACCTTGGTTTAATTGCTATTCTGATGGTAATGGCGTTGAGTCAGATAGAATTAGAGATGACTACAACCAAGTCACAATAGATAATGGACCAAAAGCCTCCACGACATTAGAAGAACCATATTTAGAAGAAAGAAGATGTTCAGGTTTTATATGGTCTGGTATATATAATTCAAATAGTGGTGTAAATGATCTAAATCAATTTATACAAGCAGAGGCTATTACTAAAGATGTAAACCCAGGATATGGATGTATTCAAAAAACACAAGCTAGAGACAATGATTTAGTTGCCTTCTGTGAGGATAGAGTTTTAAAGGTATTTGCAAATAAAGACGCTTTATATAACGCTGATGGAAACACGAATGTTGTAGCTACAAATAGAGTTCTTGGTGCTGTAAAACCTTTCTTAGGTGATTATGGGATATCTAAAAATCCAGAATCTTTCGCATCAGATAGTTATAGGTCTTACTTTTCTGACGCTAGTAGAGGAGCTGTTTTAAGATTGTCGCAAGATGGGATAACTCCAATATCTGATGCTGGAATGAAAGATTGGTTTGCCGACGTACTTCCAGTTTACGCTAAAGCAGCGGGTGGTAGTATAATAGGTAGTTTTGATAATAAAAAACAAGAGTACAATATAACACTTATTCCAGGTGATTATAACGGTAGTACTACTGGTAGCGGTATTTGTGACGATGGAAGTGGTTCTGTGTCACAAGTTGACTGCCAAGAAACAATTAACGTAAGTTCAATTCCTTCTGGAAATAATGAAATCGGATATGTTAATCATACCGCTGGGGGACAATTATATAACCAAACGCTAGGAATAGTCCCTTATGGTGAAATTGGAGATTCCACGACAAATATGCAGGGACCTTACGGTGTTATTCAACCTTTTGGTCAATATATCGGCGGGGTGGTAGCGCTCAGTGGTTCATCATATCAAAATGTTGATGAGATTCATTTTCCTTTTATGAACTTATGGACAGATAACATACAACCATACTTTGTTGCTATGCAGGAAATACTAGATTGTTGTCCTAATGGAAATGTTTATTTACACTTCCAAGAGTCAACCGGGAACGAGACAACATCAAGGGAAGGTGAATGGGTTGATTCTAGCGCACCAATATTAACATACCAAATAGACTCAATAACTTTAGTAAATAGTAGATACGAATTAGAAGTAACATATTACTCTGGTATTTATCCTGGTAATATATCAAATCCTTATTTTTGGTATTCAGCAGATGGGTGTGGAAGTGGATCGGCAGATGACAGCTCTAGTAATGGAACGATCATACAAAACATTGAAGATGAAACTAGTTTTACTTTAGTTTATAGTGAAGGGTCAAAAGGTTGGGTTAGTTTTAGATCTTATTTACAAGAAAGCGGTGTTAGTTTAAATAACGAATATTATACGTTTAAAAACGGGGAACTATATTTCCATCATTCAAACGAAGAAAGAAATAATTATTACGGAAATCAATATGATTCTTATGTTAATGCACTATTAAATAGAATTCCTGGGATGGTGAAAAGCTTTACCACGCTAAATTACGAAGGTAGTATAGCTAGAATAACAGCTGATGAAACTAATCCAGAATACTATGATAACACATCGAAAGAAGGTTGGTATGTTAGCGAAATGGCTAGTAACCTGCAGGAAATTGGAAATTTAGAATTTATATCAAAAGAAGAAAAATACTTTAGTCAAATAAAAGGAGTTAAAACAATTTGGACTGGAGATGGCACAGCTGGAAACGTTGATCCAAAAGAATTTTCTTTTCAAGGTATTGGTAACAATACTAATGGTAATTCTTGTCCAGATTGTGGTCCAACAGTAAGTTGGAATTGTACTGGTTATCCATGTGAGTGTGTTCAAGTGTCTGGCTCACAAGGTTCTTATCCAACTCAAGCCGCTTGTCAAAACGATACTAGTAGTTGTTGTGGTACTAATGCGACTTGGTGTTGTACTGATAATGGTTGTGTTGATCCAGGTGATGGTAGTGGGGATTACTCAAGTTTATGTGACTGCGTGATGAATTCCAACTGCTGTGATGACGGTTATACTTATTTATATGATTGCTTAGGTTTACAATCTGTTAGTGCGCCTTATATATATGGCTGTATGGACGATGGAATAACGACTGATCCTTTTATAACACAAAACAGACCTTCTGGATGGGTAGGTCCTTCTTCAAACTACAACCCAAGTGCAAATGTCCCAAATTGTGATTGTTTGTACGAAACACTACCTACTTATGATTGCATTGAGGGAGATTGCGAAGAAAACACAACTGGAAATGGTTTCTACACAGGACCAAACGCTGAGAATGATTGTATAAACGAATGTAGCGACCCTTGTGATGGTCAAAACATGGGTATCCAAATGACAACAACAAATCCAACAGAGCTTGACCCACCTTGTGTGTTATCAGCTAGTGATGGTAGTGTTTCTGTTATGGTAACAAACAATAATTCAACTAGTTTAAATCCATTCACCAGTTGGACTGTAGAGTACTATGATTCAATTTGGTCTACAACTGGACCACCTACAATGGGAAGTCTTATATATTCAGATCCAAACACTTATGCTACTGGAGTTTGGTCTAATACGTATGTTGGATTAACAACTGCTAACGGTGGAACAGAATCGTACAACATTTATTATGCAGTAATAACAGATAATTACGGTTGTCAATACGGGCCGTTTAATATAAGGATTGACTGTTTACCCGGTGATCCTTGTGACGATTACCCAGGAGATTTAGTTTATGACGCAGCGGGGCAAACGTGTTGTGGTAAGTGTGATCAATGGGTAGGTGGTAACCCACTGCACCCTTGTTATGATTTTTGTAATGAGTGGCAAGATTGTTGTGATGATGATGGAGGAGCTTATCCTTCATATGATTGTGTTAATGGAAACTGTGTAGGAAACGCGTGGGGGACAGGGCAGTATACAGGACCTACCGCGTGGGATGATTGTGATGATAACTGTGGCGGTCCTTGTTATCCAAACTGTGATTTATCACTTGCAATACCTTATGGATTTGGTATTGGTACTTATGTTGTTGGAGCTATAGTGGAGTATAATGGTGATTTTTATATGATGGGGACAAGTGGAGTAAACGGAACACCAGGCGATCCACTAACCGGTTGGGAACTGTGTTGCAGTACTACCGGTACTTATGTTGGTAGTGGCGCTTATGAGTGTGATTATCCGCTTGGCACAAACTTAAACGCATATGCTCCAATGATAAGTGGTATAGGTTTTGGTGATGAGTTTTGTTGTGATTGGGAAGCTGTTGTTTTCCAGCAAGTAAACCCTTCTTGTCCTGGGGCATATGATGGGGTATTGGAGGTATTTCTTCCAATCCCTAACAACTCAGCTTTTTCAATACTACAAGGTTTAGCTTTCCAACAGGGAAATATTCAGCCTCAACCTTTTATAACTTGGACAAACGCTAACGGTGATCTAATAGGAAATGGAGCGAGCACAGTTAATCTTAGTTCTAGCGACACGCTTACTGGTATGCCAGCGGGTACTTACACAGCTGAGGTTTGGAATTGTGATTCCAACGACACTAGTTGGTTGTGGGGTGATCCTTATTACGGTTGTTCTCAACCTGGCTGTAGCTACACCGTGACAGTCACGCTGGTGGATCCTAGTCCAATGAGTGTTGTTGGTACTGTTACAGATGCGACTCCAAGTGGAACTAGCACTCCTAATTTAGATGGATCAGTAAGTTTAAATGTTTCTGGTGGCGTTGCTCCTTATACTTACGCTTGGAGTAACGGAGCTTCAACCCAAACCGCAAGTGGTTTAGGATTAGGCCCTATTTCTGTAGCGGTTACTGACGCTGGAGGTTGTACTGCGACTGGCTCTTGGTTCGTTTTAATAAATTAATAAATAAATAATAGATGGCATATTCAAAAGGTAAAGGCAAGGGGGGTTTTGGTCCAGCGAGTTCAGGTCCAGCGAGTTCAGGTCCTAGTGGTCCGAAGAGTTCAAGCGACCCAAGGAATCCAAGGGATCCAAGGGATCCAAGAGACGAAGAAGTAACAGGGGAAGCGGCTCTATACGAGATGGTTGGAACGGGTCAAGATGAAAAAGCTATAAAAGTAGTGCCTACCAAGGGTGGTGAATTTTATAATACAATATCTTGTCCTTGCTCGACTTACGTTATTAAAGATAGTAACAATAACACTGGTTGTGAAAGAGAATATTATGGCGTTAAACAGTATTTTAAACCCGCTATAAGAAATAATCACTTTATAGATAGTGATCCACCTAGATTAGGTGATAAATGGGAGTGTAGAGATAAAACATGTGAGCAGAGTGGATATGTTTTTGATGGATACTACGTTGTTGAAGCAAACTTAAATAAAACAGAGATTAGTACTTCTGTTGTTAACTCTAAAAGATATACACAAAACTGCTTTATACCAAGATCAGTACAACTTAGCGATTACACGTTGTCTCCAAGTAAAGAGGTTTTAGACCACTTAAAAGAGCATACTGTAACCACTGTTAATGATATACCTGTGTTTGATGAAATTGCTTCTTTAGTTTTGTATTCTGAAAATAACGAAATCAACACTTGGCAAAATGGAACTTGGTATAATAAAAATGGTATAAAAGGTTGGGCTCCGACAGATTTAGATATAAGCGAAAAAAGAATTACTAGTTGTTACTTTGGAAACAGTAATATATTAAGTTCTGCTATACACCGCGGTTGGGAACAAGAACCAAGTAACACCTCGTATAAAGGTAAAAAAACCGTAAGAGCTATTGGAGAAACAGTAATCATAAGGATAAATGGGTTAAACAAACCAATGTTTACTTTAACTATAAAAGATAGTAATGGCCAAAGTATTCTAAATAAAAAAATAGAGAATATAAGTTTACCGGAATCTGGAGAATATAGTATAGAGCAAGATTTCCCTGCAATTGAAGGTGATAAAACACATGAGATCTATGATTTGACGATAGTACCATCGGCAGACACTAGTTATTATTACCGTGACGTAAGGTACGAATCAAATATTATAAACAGAAAAATATATCAATTTAAAGTACCAACTTTAACTTTGACTAAGGGGACTTGTTCGGATTGCGGTACACATAGCATTTCGGGAGCTGACACAACTATGACTCACGAAGCTCTGTCAAAAGACAATAACTTTTCTCACCTCACTCACACGTTTACAGTAACTAGATCGAGTGGTAATGAACTTTATTACATTAAGGATAACCTAAATATGGATGATTGTATCGTTAGAAGTGACGTTATTAAGAAAATAGTTAATAGATCTGAAGATTCTTACAATAGTGACCCAATAATAACATTTCCCATTAAAGATAAAGCTACAGCAGTAGGGACTGAATCAGCAGGGTTTACTCCTTCTTATTCTGGAGATGTAAAAGTTGGTATGAAGTTTGAGGGTACGGTTCAAAAAACTAAAACAATAATGAAAATTATTGAATTAGAAGAGAGCGGAGAAGATTGCACAGATTATTCAAAAACAAAACCCGTTAAAACAAATAAGTTTGAAGTTGAAAATACTAATGATTTGTTTGTTGGAATGAATGTTGAAGTAAATGATTTTAGAACACATTTAGTCTCTGTTGATTGTGAGAAAAGAATAACATTAGCAGATGAAAGTATATTACATGCAGGAGACACACTGACTTTTACATATAAAACACATGGTAAGGTTAGTGAAGTAGGAGCCACGAGTGTTGACGGGGTTGTTATAACTCTTGACGAACCAGTACTATTTCCACGTGGTACAGAACTAAGTTTTACAAACTTTAAAGCCGCGGCTTTGTCAGGTATCATGAGTGTTGATAAGGAAGGTGGTAGTGATATGACAGTAACAACTAATATTAGTTCTGCTATTTTTGGACAAGAAGATGTTACTTTTACTATAGAACCAGATCTATTTATAACGACAAAACCACCAGCTAAAGATCTATATATAACTGTTCGCCGAAACTCTGGGGAAAATTATATAAATATAATTGATAGATATTTCAACATTAATGACGCTAATAAAACAGTCAACATAGTAAGTGGACCAACAAGTGGAATTGTAGCGGACAAAGGTAGAGGAGCTGGCTACAGAACATATGTGCCGAGTCCAAACTTCACAGGAAGAGACAAGATAAGATACACTATTAGTGATGGTGTTACTACTAGTGATGAAAAAACAATTTATATAACAGTAAAATAATAAACATGCCAATAGTAACATTAACTTTCCCTCATGAAATAAATGCTTCTGTACAAGTAGGTGATATAGCGTATTACATCCACACATTTCCAGTGGGGACAAGTCAACCTTGGATTACTAACTCTATTCCACCTCCTCACGATTCAGCGGATAGGGAAGATATACGGGAAATCGGACCTATACAATCTATATCCTCTAGCCCCACTAGTTCTCTCATAACGGTCGATATGCCGAATTTTTTGAGTACTTTGTACGGCCCACCAGCTGCTAGTGACTTTATCATGTTCAGCAAAGATAATAAAGTTAATATGGGTAGTTTAGCGGGGTACTATTCTAATGTTAGATTTAGAAACAGCTCTATAGAACAAGCTGAGTTGTTTAGTATTGCTGCTGACTTCATCGAAAGTAGTAAATAATTCGTAAAAAATGTAACTATAACTATACCAAAAACAATATATTATGTCAAAAAATATTAAAAATAGTCCTGTAAAATTTCTTAGTGGAGCTATATCAGCTTTAGGAGCTTATGACTGGGGAGGAAAAAGGAAAAAAGAAATAGCAGCATCCCAGGATGAATACGACAAGATGCGTCAACAATATATGGGTTTAGATACTAGTAATCTATATAGTGATGTGTCAAATCCTTATGCGCAAATGCAAAATACAATGGAGGATTTAACCGTTAATCAACAACAAGCTCAGTTTCAAGCCCAACAAGGTGCTCAGACAAGGGCTAATGTTATGGGTCAAATGCGGGGTGCGGCTGGTGGATCTGGTGTCGCTGGTTTAGCTCAAGCAATGGCTAATCAAGGCCAACAAGCAGCGCAGCAAGCGTCAGCTTCTATTGGTCAACAAGAGGCGGCTAATCAAAAAGCAGCAGCACAGCAAGCTGGAGCGTTGCAAAAGTTAGATAGACAGGGCGCGTGGAAAGCTGATATGACAAGCCGTGCCGGCGCGGAGCAATCACGAACACTAGAAAAGGATAAGGTATCTACGTTGTTTACGATGTCTGCCAATAGGTTGGGTACAGCTAAAACTGCTCATCAGCAAGCTCAAGATAAAATGTGGAGTGGTGTTGGGCAAGCGTTTAGTCCTACAGACTGGATGTAGTAATAATCAGCTGATAACTTTTAATTTTGAAAAAATAACTAATGGCAAAAAAACAAAAAAAAGAAAAAACTTACTCAGGTGGTGTGCAACCGCCGGTGGATATTGTTGGGCAAAAAATGGAGCGTGGATATAATTATATTAACAATGAATCTCCTGAAAAGCTGAGCGACATTAACTATATACCCTCACATATTCAAAAAGTTGTAAGTCCATTTGTTAGAGAAGTGGCTAGAAAAATGGATGACTTAACCGACTTAAGGGAGGGTTATGATAAAAACAGTCCAGAACACGAACAGATTAGATTAGAAATGGAAAAACTAGCTGGATCTCTTCCAACGTTGAAAGATCAATTAGGAAAATTAAACTTAGGAACTTTAGATTTGAAAAAAGCATTAGGATCTATAAGCCCTGGTTCCCAAGACGCTAATCTATATACTAATTTTCTCGTTCTAGCTGGACAAGCGGATGGTTATCATATTGATGATGATGGTAAAATAAGTATGGCCAGTGTCTATGGTAAAAAACCAGAAGATATTAGTTATTTTAAGTTAGACGACGCTTCTAATCCAACTAGTGGGCAATCACCTATAGTTATAGAGCCATATGAAAGTAAAGCTAATATTTGGAGATTAGCTGAAGAAACTAAACAAAACCAAATAGAAGGAAAACCATTTGACGAAGAGTGGGTGTATAAACGTCTTATGAATGAGTTAACGGATAAAGGGGCTTCAAATACCATTGGACTTGCTTTTGCAGACTTAGCTGGAGATAATAGTTCAAAATCATTTGCTGATCAATGGAATGACGGATTAGCTGATCCTTATTTTTACACAAACCCAGAAACTGGAGAGCCATTACAAGGGGACAGTTCTTGGATGAAAGACCCAGCTAACTACGCTATTTTACAAAAATATTTAGGAAAATATATAACAAATGTAATGAAAGATGTTTATGGGGTTATAGATAAGGAAACAGGACAAGTGAAGAAAACTCAAGCGCAAATCGCTCAAGAAATCGTAAAAAAATATAGTAAATAAAATCATATGACAACAATAACACCAGAGGTAATAGCTGACGTGAAGGCTAATGGAGGCACTCCAGAAGAAATAGAGTTATTAGAAAACGAATTAGATAACGTGGGAAAGACGAATGGCGATGCAAACAAGGGTGTGGTTGCAACGTCAAAAAACACAACACCCGAGAATACGGATTTAGATTTGGAAAAATCTTCGTGGGATTCACAACACAAGAAAGATAGAAAAAAACTTAAAGAAGACTTAGAGGCACGAGGGTTTCAAGAAAATGAAATAGTTCGTTTGCTACAAAATTTTGACGATGAAGAAACGTTAAAGTTTGAGGCTAAATTGAGTAAAACCGGTATTGACGGAATTAGTATTATAAAAATACCAGATGTCGTGGTTCCTCCAAAAAATCCAATTTCAACTATATTAAACGTAGAAGATTATAATGACAAAATAATTGGAGATGATGCAGTTGAGAAAACTAGTAATTGGTTAAATAGTTATATAGGTAATAGAGGTTTCAAAGTTAGTGCGGCAAGTATTCAAGATGTGAACGCTAACTGGGCCAAGCACGCTCAACATGGAAAATTTATTAATATTACAGCTGCTAATGGTAATAAACAAGTGTTTGATCTTGTAAAGCAGAATAACGCGAATTCATTAGAAGATATAACGACTTGGTTAGATAGTCAAGAAATATCTGGAGATCAAAAATATATATTTAACTTAACAAACCAAACGCCAGGGGAAGATGGTTTTTATGATATTAAACTGATAAACAAAGAAGACATAAACCCAACCTTTGACACTGAAAGGCAATTAGCGGCAAACGGTTACAAAGCCAACCCAGAACAAGTGGAGGTAATCACGCAGCTTATTCACGGTGGGATTGAAATAGCTATAACAGATCCAGAATCTATGGGGTTAAGCGCTAGATATAGCTCTGTTAGAGCTGGAGAACTCAGCGAGGATGATAAAGATGAAATACGAACTGCTGTTTTTGATAGGGTCAATAAGATGCAACCTGACGCCGTAATAAACAAAGAAGATTTCAATAAACTATTCAGTATGTATGATGGTATTGTCCAGCAGATTAACACCGATAATAATAACTCAAAAAATTTAGAGGTTAGTGGTGAAGAATTAGATCTTGAATTTAAACGAGAAAGAGAAGCTGAATTTCTCAAGAGTTTAAATACTAACCCAAGATTGAAGATAAAGTATGGTTTACTTCAGGATATAAAGAAAAAGGAAGCGGAACTAGAAAATATAACTGATACAAATGTCAGGCGAGAAAAAATTAAAGAACTTGACGATTTAAAAGCTCAAATTCTTGAAAACGCAAAAATTGAGACTCCCATATATACTCATGATCCTACCTTTCGTGCTTGGGGTGGTAAACCACCAACGGTGGTAATTGAAAATCCAGAGTTATCTAGCATGTTGTTTAATAATGAGTACAGCGTTGAGGCTATTGAAGAAGCTGGAGAACTCGCTGAAGAGTTTAAAGGTCTTTCGGATCTTGAACTAGCTATATTAGCAGCTTCGCTACCAGCTACAATGACCGATGCTGAAGTTTATGAGCATTACCATGATAACGTTCTAAAGATAAGGCAACATACTGAAAAAGAGTTTTTAGATAAAAAAATAACTCTTAATATAGGTAATCTTGGATCAGAATCAATGGACTTTTTCCGCGTGTTTCCACAAGCAAGAGAGCTTAGTAGTATGTTAGGGGGTAAAGATGGGAAGATGACGATTTCAATTCAAAAACTTTACGAGGCTGGATTTAATTCACATAAATTAGATAAGTGGAATTTATATGGTAAAGAAATGAGCGATGCAGATAAAGGTTTATGGGAGGATTACGAGGCTTTTAGATTAAAGTCTATTGCGCAAGAATTCTCTATAAAAAAGATGCTGCGTTTAAACATAGATTTACCAGCTATTAAGAAAAATATTAGCTTCGTTAATAGTGTTTGGAATGGATTGGTAGATGCTACTAAACACACAGTTGGTATGCCAGCTCAAGAAGGTGATTTAACACGTAGGCAAACTTTAAATCACTTACGTGATGTTGTGAATGAATATAATTCTTATGCAGCCTCTGTGGGAGGTATGATAGAAATAAACGGTAAGAATGTTCACTTAAAACAAATAGAGTTATCACCCAAACAATTAAAAGCTTTTGATCAAGAGTGGAACGAAAGAATAGGGGAGACTATAGGTGGGTTTGTGCCTATAGCCGCGCAGTTGGCTGCGCTAAGTTATGCTACAGGTGGGGTTTTAAGTTTTACTGGTGCTGCTCGTATATTAGCAAACATGAAAAAGTCTAAGAATATTTGGGATAACGTTGTGGCTTTTGGAGCTAGAGCTGGTATTGAAGAGTTTAAAATGAATGGGATAATGGGCTTCAACCAAGGTGATGGTTTGACTTTTTCAATTATCGGTGACGCCACACATGGTATAGCTAACTTTAAAAGATTTGGCCCTATTGCTAAATTATATCAAAAAACATTTAAAGTAGGTATGGTTGGTGCTACTTCTCTTGATGTAGCAAAAGTTACTAGTGATTATATAAAACATTTAAAGGGAGACGTTCAGTTCCAAGAAGAGTTTGAAAAGTATTTCGGTGATTCAGGTGAAAATGTTCAAAGATGGCTAACTCACGCTGCTGCATTTACTTTCCATGGCTTGCATAATATTAGAAAAACAGATCTAATGGGTGAAGCTGGTAAATATTCTGCTATTAGAGATATAGAAAAGCAAATGAGAGAGCTTTATAGCGTTGTAGAAATGGAACCTGGTACTGGTATATTTACAAAAGTATTTGGTAACAAAAAATTATCAGAAAAAGAAGCTATAGACAAATATAACGCGCTGTTAAACGGAAAGCTTACTATAGACCAAATGATCAAAGAGCATGAAACTTTAACTAGTCTAGATCCAAAAACAAATCCAAAGTGGAAGGAAACTATGGAGAATAGATTTGGTAACGCGAGTGAGTTTCAAGCAAAGTTAACAAAAGAAAATCCTGAGTATAGAGGTTTTGATATTCATTTTTCTGAAAACCCTGCTGATTTTTATCACAAAACTAACGCTGCTCAATATAACTATAAAGGATCTATGTTTAAAGGAAAAAAACAAGACAAACCTTTTATATTAATAAATCCTAAACTATACAAGGTTGGTAAAGTGCAACACGAGGCCTTGATACACGCAACTGTTGACGCTTACTTTAGTCAAGGTGGTAAACAAAGAAAAGAAGTATTTATAGAAAATGTTGCTGATAAATTTAAGAATATTGACTTTTCAGTTTACATGACAGAAGCAAACAAAGGAACTAGAGAGTATAAGTTAGCTGAATTTATAGAAGACTATTACCAAGGCACAGGTAGTGTTAAAAGTGAAGAGTTCCTTGGGTATATGGTAGAATTTTTATCTAAACCAGAAATATACTATGAAAAAGTAGCGCAATCTGATATGCAGTCGTTGGCTGTTGATATTAAAACAATGCTAAGAGAAAACTTTAATATGTTTACTAACGTTAAGGCAAAAGATGCTATGGAGTTGTTAGGTGTTGTGGCTAGAGGTCTTGAAGGAGGTAAGTTCAACGAAAAATCTTTCGACGCGTTTATAAAACTACTTGGAAAACCTGTTGAGAAAGGAGGTTTAGATATATTATCTACGCACACTGAGTTAACAAGCGAGGTTGTCACGCCAAGGGGTTCTAAGAATATAGAGATTACTAATTTAAATAATCGTAAGCAAGAGATAATAAAGGAAATAAATAGTTCTCCAAAAGACAAAAGAACTGAAGCTGATAATGTTGCAATTGAAAACCTTAGGCTTGAATTAGTTGAAATAAACAAAACCTTAAAAGATCCAAGATTCACCTCCAGAAGTCCAGAAGGTCAAGCTCCTTTAGAGTTTGGCAATGAGGTTAAAAATGAAAAAATAGTAGAACAAAACACAACAATTCAAAAGAATTTAAAAGAGAATCCATACCAAGAAATAAGCAAAGATCCTGATCCTAGAAAAAGTGGAAGAGGTCTTTCTTTTGACGCAATAAAATTGCAAGTAGAAAGCATTAGCGTTACTTCTAAAGAATTATTTGATAAATACTATAAAGACGGTGCTTGGACAGATAAAGCTAAAGAGAAAGAATGGAGAGATTTAGAAAATCAAAAGAAAGGACTAAATGGTTTAAATTCTTTAAAGCATGATTTAATACAAAACAATCAAAAAGGTATAGATAAAATTATTAACCAGCTTTATAATAAGGGAGCTGGAGTTAGTAAAGAGGATAGAGTTGAAAAGAGCGATTTCAAACAAGCCATGATGCGTGAGTTTGAGAAGTTGGTAGATTCTTATCAGTTTAAAATACTGAAAGACGGTAAATGGATAGACAATCCAACACCATTCATGGGATACGCTACGCCTGCATTTAAACTTAGAGATGGGAATGCTTATCAATACTTAAAAACAAAAGAGTTAGTAGGTACTAAAAGAGATTTTGACTTTGACACGCTAACAAACGAAGACGGCTTAGGTGGTGGTGGAACAAAAGGTTCGCCAGTGCCAACAGAAACTCTCGTTACAGTTAAAGAAGAATTAGTAATAAATGGAGAGAAAGTAGTAACAGGGGAAATGGTAAAAGAAATGGAGGCTTCTTTTGAAGGGGTTGATTTCAGTACTGCTAGTTATAAAACCTTAAAAAATCCTAACTTAATTTCTTTTGGTAAAAAAACACAAGATCAAGTAAATTTTATAGGTGAAAACGCGATGTTGATCTATAATTCTCTTCCTCAAAATGTCTCACCAATAACTGGCAAGGCAACTGGATTGCAAAATAGTTTATTAAAATACTTTTATTCTAAAGGTGAAAGAGTTGAGTTTAAGAAGACTGGTGACGCAGCTGGTAATCCAGTACAAAATAAAATAGAAATGACTAAGGATCAATTCTTAGCGACCCTTGGCATAACTACTATAATGAAAGATGGAAAGCTAGAGTATATTATAGATAAATCTAGTAAAGACTTTAGAAACGTAAAAACTGCTATTAAAAATTTAGAAGAGCAAGTTTCTAGAATCGTATACAATCAAAGCGCTAGGGAGTATATAATGAAAAACCCTGATAAGTTTCCAAACTTAGCTCATAATACTACGATTGAAACTGTTATACATGAAATTGCTTCTGGAAAGGATCAGAGCATGGCTTCTAAGGATTTTGCTGATAAACTCATGGAAGATGGTCATGTCGGTGATTATAATGAGTATAGGGATTTGTGGAATTCATACGGTCTTTTAGGTCACGAAGATTTTTCAAAAAGCTATGGACCAGAACTAGCTGGAAAAATGGGTGGTTACGTTAGAGATTATGCAGCGGAAAAATTAGAAGCTGGTAGAGTCAGTGAAACCGATCCTTTAACACAAGGAATATCAAAACATATCGCTAAGCAGGAATATAGCAAAGGTGGTATTAGTGAACTGTCTGCTACGAAGTTTAAAGAAAACGGTACGTCACAAGAAAACTTTATGAGCCAGTCAAATGATATCGCGAGCGAAATATTTTTGGCAGATGGAATTGTATTAGGAAACGTAAGAATATTTGAAGGATTATTTACTAGTCACTATAGGACTACTGGTGAAAACAATATAGTTACGAATTCATTTATTAGTGGATTAAGAAAAAACCTTATAACAAAACCTGGTGAAAAAGAATCTAGATTTGATCCAGAACTCTTAGCTCGTTTAGAAAAAATAAATTTTGATAGCTTTAAGAGTCCTTACGCTAGCGAAAACTACACTGCTTATGATAAAATTAGAGAGGCGAGTACTCTTGCAGAGAAAGTCAAGATTGCAGAGGCAACTTTTACAAATAAAAGCTTAAAGGCAAGTAGGGAGTTGTACGATGTTTGGAATACTGTATTAGAGCAATATGTTCATAGGAATAAAGATGGTACTCCTACGGAAAAATATGTTGATGGTAAATTAAATCCAGAATGGGCTAGAAAAATGGATTATGTCGCTAGGTTAAAAAAGAATAATTCAGTAATTGGTGTTCAAGGAGAAAGAATACTTGCTCCGGAAGGTTATATATTTATACCTACAGGTAAATACTCTAAAGGAAAAGACAATCCTGAGTACAAAAAATATTATACAACTCATTTAACTCGACTTACTAAAGAAAACAATCAAAGAAAAGAGGGTAGTAAAAATTGGCTCGAGCCAGGGGAACTAAAAGCGAAGGCCGAAAAACTTGCTTTAGCAGAAACTGGAGACAAAGTTGAACACTTTATGTCTAGTAATGAAAAAGGTGTTTCTTCTTTAATGTTAATAGAAAACAACCAATTCCATAAAAGAGGTAAAGAAAACATGGAAGATTATGTTGGTATATGGGGTCAAACAGGCGAGTTTAACTTGATCGACAAAGCTGGAGGGGAGATAAATACGTCAGGTATATTTAGATTCGCGTATAATATTGATATAGCAAAATCTACTTACAGTATTGAAAGTATAAAAGCAGGTAAACCAAAGACTATATACCAGGAGATGGTTGAAAAGACTGGTGAAGCCTCTTTCAAAGAAATAGAACTAGAAGCTGCTAAACAAAACAAAGAAAATATAGCAATACTTAAGGAGAATGGGATTAAAGTAAGCGATAACCCCCTTGAGAATGTAGTTAAAGTTCGAGAACTACACGATAAGAATAGAGTGGCGTTATCTAATTCTAACAAAAAAATTGTATTTGCTATCGGTGGTGCTGGATCTGGTAAATCAAATGTGATTTCGAAACTAAAAGAATCTGGAGCTATCCCAAAAGACGCTATTATATTAAATCCTGATACTAAAATGGAAGCGGATCTAAAGAAGGCTGGTTTGTCATTAGATAGATCTATTTATGAAAAAGGAAGTCCAGAGCTAAGTCAATGGTCTACAATACAACAAGCTGCTATTAAGCAGTTTAAGGTGGATCTTGAGAACGCGAAGCAACAAGGTTTAACTATTATCGTGGATGCAACGGGAGCTTCTTCAAACGTAATGGCACAGCGATATGGAGAGTTTACTAGAGAAGGTTATAATACATCAGCGTTATTTGTTAATACTTCTTTAGAGATTGCTCAGAGCAGAAACCAATCAAGAGAAAGAGTATTACATGAAAAAATTGTTAAACACAATTGGGAGCAAGTTCAGGGTAACATAGAGCTGTATAAAGAAATGTTTGGAGAGAACTTCATGGAGATCAACACAGATAAATTAAAACAAGGCGATAAAATGCCGGATTATTTAATTGATCAAATGACTAAATTTAGTTCAATAAACGAAGGTGTTTTTGCGTCAAAAGATATTGAATTAAGTACAGAATTCAATTCAATGATGGAGGGTAATTATGATGTTAAAAAAGAAGCCACGTATTCTCCAGCTAAAGCTAGAGTTATATCTGATAGAAGAAAATGGTATGAGAAATCTTCAGAATGGTTTGTTGGAGCGAACGCTGATGATTTTAAAGGTTTAACTAATTATAGATTAGTAAATCAAAAGGGCAAAAAAGGAGAAGTACAACAAAAATTTTATGACGATAATTTACACATACCATACGCTATGGGAGTTAACGCTTTAAATATCGCTAAAAATAAGATCCAAACTGAATACAAATCTTTAAATAAGCAATTTCCAAATATAAAAAAGATTTTAGATAAAGATATACCTGGTGAAATATTTTCTAATGCTAACGCTGCTAGAGTTTATTTATGGACAAAGAACGGTATTGACATGACCGAATTTGGTTTATCTAAAAAAGATATTAAAAAATTAAATGATGCTGTTACTAACAATCCTGAATTACACGCTTATGCCGATCAATTAGAGATGGTATCTGGTGGAAAAGGAAGTTATGTTAAACCTGACGCGTTCTGGTTAACGCAGGGAATAAAACATGATTTAGCTAGTATCACGACTGGAAAAGGTAGGGATAATTATTTAGCTGAATTTAATCACAATGTTGATGCTATTTTTTCGCCGGACAACCTAAACAAATTAGAAGTTATACATGGTAGATCATATAGAGAAGCTTTAGAAAACTCTATATATAGAATGAGAAAAGGTTCTAATAGAGTGTTTAGTAAGGAAGATAAGTTGATGAATAACTTCTCTGATTGGGTTAATGGTTCTGTTGGTGTTACAATGTTCTTAAATACTAGATCTGGAGTATTACAGACTTTATCGGCAACAAATTATATAGATTGGGGCGCCAACAACCCTATAAATGCAGCCAGAGCATTTGCTAATCAACCTCAGTATTGGAAAGATTTTGCGATGATATTTAATTCTCCTATGATGAAGCAAAGGCGTGGTGGCTTACAAACAGATGTTAATCACAACGAATTAGCTGCGATGGCTAAAAAAGGTGGAGCAAAAGGAGTTATTGGTAGTCTACTAACAAAAGGATTTATAATAACAAAAACCGCGGATAGTTTTGCAATTTCCGCTGGTGGTGCTACTTTTTATAGAAACACTTTTAATAAACATATAAAAAACGGATTAAGTGTAAAAGAAGCAGAAAAACTAACATGGACGGAATTTAACGAAAAAACACAAACAACTCAACAATCCTCTGATGCCTCTAAAATATCTCAATTACAAGCTAGTGGACTTGGTCGTTTAGTATTTGCATTTCAAAACACACCGATGCAATATACTAGAGAGATGAAAAAATCTATATTAGATCTATCTAAAGGTAGGGGTGATACTAAGCACAATATTAGTAAGATACTTTATTACGGTGCTGCTCAGAATTTACTATTTGGTGCTTTACAAAACGCCTTATTTACAGCGGCATTTGATGATGACGATAAGAATTTTGACACTAAGACGCAGAGAACCTTAAACAATATGTTTGATACGATATTGCGTGGTAGTGGACTCCCGGGAGCCGTGCTTGCTACAACCAAAAACACGTTCATGAAGTTTGCTGAAGAAGAGAAAAAAGGTTTTAACGCTGATCATGCTCAAACGCTAATACAGGCTGCTAATTTTGCACCGCCAATTGGTATTAAAGCTAGAAAGTTATATTCTTCTATGTATGGATATCAATTAAATAAAAGTATCATACCACACATGGGGTATAGCATTAATAATCCTGCATACCAAATAGCTGGTAGTTTCACCGCTGCGGCGACAAATTTTCCTTTAGATAGAATAATCCAAAAGTCTTATAATATAAATGAGATTTTATCTGGAGATCACCAATGGTGGCAGAATGTTTCTTTAGCCGCTGGATATAGACCTTGGGATGTTGGTATTGAAGACGCTGAGAAGTTAGAGGTTAAAGGTTTGGTTGCAGAAGAAAAGAAAATAGAAAATGCAAAGAAGCAAAAAGTAAAAGAAGAGGAAAAGAAAATAGAAAAAGAAAAGGTAAACATAGAAAAGCAAGAAGAAGAAAAGAAAGAAGGTAAAGAAGTTGGTTGTGCTAAACAAACTAATGATGGTAGATGCGGTTTACCTATTGTAAAGGGTAATAAGTATTGTACGGTTCACCAAGAAGTAGAACAAAGAAAAGATGGTAAACAGATTCAGTGTAAAAAAGTTAAGAAGGATAAGAAAAGGTGTGGTGTTATGACAGCTAACAAAAGCGGTTTTTGTTACTACCACGATTAAACAATTAAAATAACAAGTGATTATAAATTGATATGGCAACAATGGCACAAGAAATAGCATTAATGAAAAAAGATATCGAAACTTTGGGAGAGGACGTTAAGGAGATAAATGACAAGTTGGATAGGTTGATGATTAAATTATTAGACCCAGATGAGGGTTTAGTAGTTAGGGTTAACAAGAATACTGAACGTTTAGACGAAAGAGATAAAAATTTAGCTGGTTGGATGAGGGATGTTCGTGATTTTCATTATATGAAAAAATGGAAGTCTACAGTGACAAAAGCTCTTTGGGGTTTGTATGCGGCTGTTGTGGGTTATATCGTTAAACTAATATTCTGGTAAAATGGCAAAAGAGTTAAATGAAAACACGGGTTTTACTATAAGTATAAAAACACTAATAGCTATAGGATTTGGAATGGCAACTCTTATTAGTATGTGGTTTGTATTACAATCAGATATTGAAGAAGCTAAAGAACTACCTAAACCTGACGTTACTAGAATGGAGTTTGACATGAAAGATCAGAATATACGACAGTCTATAGAGCACACTGAAAAGACTGTAGATGAGATTAAAATAGACATTAAACGCATGGAAGATAAAATAGACAACTTAAGATAATGAAACCAATTTGGAGAATATTTACCGCGTACATGTTTTTTATGTTGCTTTTGCTATCTTGCAACGGGGCTTTTGGTCAAATAGTGGTAACTCAATTTACAGCAGATTGGAATAAGCAGAATGAAGTTGAGTGGTTTGGTAAACTAAAAGAATGTGAGTTGTCAAAAGTAGATATAGTAAAATATCCTAAACTACAAAAGAAACATGGTATTGTAATTGTACCCACTATTATTATATTTAATAACGGAGAAGAAGTAAAGCGTTTTCAAGCTGATATAAGCTTTAAGATGGTTGCTACTAGAAAAGAAGTTCAAGCCGAGATTGATAAACTAATAATGAATAAATTTTAATGAAAAAACTATTACTATTGTTCGCGATGTGTATGGCATTCGCTTCAAACGCTCAATTCTTAAAGTATTCTACATTTTACGTGTCTGTGAATACAAGCTCGCCATTAGCAGAGCAGAATCACTATATGATGGACAGAACAACTGGTCAGTTAACCGATTTAACCGTTGTTAATCCTTATAATTATAAGATTAGTACGGGGTTAAGGAAAATTGCTAGATTTGATTATGAAAACAAGGCTAAAGCTTTTTATGATGGTTCTGAAAAGTCTATAAGTAGTAACGCTACTATAGGAGCTGTTAATGGTAGTGAGTTTTTATTATCTTGTGATATAATTAGGGATAGAGGTAGAGAGTTTACCAATCATGAGTACTGGTATAGATACATAGGAAAATATTATATAATTAAAGGTGAGTTCACCGACAATCAAGATATAAACCTAAAACATTTTGGAGCGGACGTAAGGGGTAAAGTTAGCTTTAAGGGGTTTAATTTATCAGTTGGAGCAAAACACCGATCACACCCTGTTTATGGTATAAATCCATTTGAAGAAAACTATGATTTAGAAAACGATCCTTGGTGGAACGTAGCTTATGATTTAGGATACGAGGACGATTACTATTATATAGATGGAGATCAAAATGGTGTAGATGACTGGTATGATTACTACAATTGGAATTGGTATGCGCCAGATGGGACGCAGGTAGCTGAAACCGATCAAGAGTTTATGAAGTATGAGTTTGGTAAAGCGGTTGATCAATACAATAAAAGATATTTAGATAGTTTAGGTTTACAGCAAGAACTATCACTCGTGATAGGCTTGTCTTATTACTACTATAATCCTAAAGCGTGGGTTCATTTATGGGGAGATGTTATGCCTAAGCATAGGGGATTATCAGAACACTCGTTTACCGAAGAGAATATAGACTTTGACTTAGGGGGAATTATAGGCGCGAGAATAACAAAACGTTTGGGAATATTTATAGAAGGAAGATATCAAAGATATTGGAATATAAATAATTACGAAATAAAAACTGGTGTAAATTACACTGTGTTTTAAACAAAAACAAAAACAAAAACAAATAAAATTATGGCATTAGTACCAACATTAACAATAAAAGATACAACTACTTTTAGTGATGAAGTAAGTTTCTCAATAACAGATAGTTTAAGCGTAGAAGCGCCAGCGCAAGGATTAACCTTAGCAACCATAACAACATCTGATGACCAAGAATTGGTAGATGAGGCTGTTTCTGGGGTGTTTTACTTTTTTGCAAGAAATAAAGATGCTAGCAACTTTGTTATTCTTCAAACCACAGCAAGTGTACAATATGCTAGGCTAGGTCCTGGTGAATTTTGCTTCTTTCCTATAAATGATGGGGCTGGTCTAGAGGCTAGAGCTGATACGGCTAGTATAGAGTTAGAATATGCTTATTGGAAGAAAGCATAAAAAATAAAAACAATTAATTAACAATAAATAAAACAACAAACATGGCAACAACAACAGCAACAGTAAGTATTTCCAGTAGAGATTTACAACCTGGAAACACGTTATCAATTAATGCTAGCTCAACGTTGATGAAAAGTGGTTTAACTACTGGGCTAGAGTTGATGGAGATGGGTAACCATTCTATTGCAACAGGCACTGAGTTTAATCTTTCGTCGGCTTTAGGGGAAGTAAATGGATCGCATTATGTCTATATATGTAATACGACTTCTAATGATGAGTACTATCTAGAATGGGGGTTACACGACACGATGATCGGGAATTTAAATTCTGGTCAATGGATGTTTATTCCTTGGAATAATGCAGTGACAACTGATTCAGAGATAGAAATAGAAGCTAAAAATGGTACTTGTACTTTTGAATATGCAATTTTCAAAACAGCATGGACATTACCAACTGCGGCATCATAGATTAATTAACAATAAATAAATAAATAAATATGGCAACAATAAACGCAAGCATTAGTATTAGTAGTAATATAATGAATTATCCTACTTCTATTAATAAATCAATGACAATGAAGAAATTAACTTCTTGTCATGGTATTGATGAGACTACTGGTCTACGAACTAAAAAGTTTGGAGAAGTAACTACGGCCGCTGTAATCGTAGAGCATGATGAGCTTACAGATGACAAAGCGCATATGGTATATGTTAGAAACACTACTTCTGCAAAAGATGGGTTTTTTTATATAGCCTACAACGCTTCAGCTGCAGGGCCAACTACAACCGAGGTTATAGGTAAACTATATGGAGGGGATTGGATGTTATTTCCTTACAACGGTAACGTTAATATAACCGCGGCTTCAGACGGTAGGGCAGAACGAGTTCTAGAATATATGGTATTCGCCGATGGTATAGTAGCAACGAAAGGTTAGAATAATTACAAGTGGCTTCTTATCAAAAAATTGTAGATAATACTAAAACTAAAATAGACTTTAGTTATGGCGTATCTAAAACTTTGCTAATTACTAACACTAGCGCGTCAAGTGCTGTTACTATAGATCTATATGTAACTAGTCAGAATGGTAGTGATATAGTAAGTTCAACTGTTTTAGCCGCCGAAACAGAAGTTTCTTCTAAAGATTCAGTAACATTAACTGTTGATACTGTAAGCGCAACCGCGGATGTATTTAAAGATGAGAGGGTTTATACTTCAACCGGAGCACTGTATGGGGTTTGTACAGGTGTAACAAATACAACGACAATAGTTTTTGCGGATGGATTAGAAAGCACAATAACTAACAACGACATTTTATACACTGGTAATAGGTATTATATTTTAAATAACGTTGTAATACCGAACGGTGCTTCATTGAAATTAGAATCTAGTGATTTTGGTTTTAATTCAACGCTTTTTAACTTGTATATAATCTCAGACAGTTCTGATGGTGATTTAAACTTAATAACGACAGATTAATTATGAAATGGATAGGTCAATATATATACGATCTAATATCTAGGTTTCGTAGTGATGTCTATTTAGAAGACATATCTACTGGTACTATAGCTAGTGGTGGTAACTTAGGTTTAGACTCCAACAATAAAATAGTTAAAGCAACCGAAACTACTGGGGATATAACATCTGTTAGTTTAATTTCTGATAGTGGAACAATAAATGGATTAACAGGTGCGGTAAATTTTACCATAGAAGGAGGTGCGGGGATTGATACTAGTGCCACTGGTAGCACTTTAACAATAACAGGAGCGCTTGGTGAGCGTGAATACGCATACACTTATATAACTTGGAGTGCTAGTGCTAAACCAGCAAGAGATGGTAGTAATAATCCTGAATGGATGGTGCCAAATACTTCAAAAGGAATTTATGAAGAAGATTGGAATTTAGACACTAATATTACATCAACAACAACGGGTACTACAACTTATGCGTTCTCTAGATACAGTACTGTTAATTCTCTTATAATACCTCATGCGGGTATTTTGGTTGGATTTCATGCTATTGGTAGAAATGATGATAGTGATTTAACTTTTAAAGCGGGTTTATTCCACGCTGACAATGGTTCTGGTTCAGCAGGCGCTGATGGATCAGCTGCTGAGGGTATAGACTATGGAAGTACTGACGCGACAAACGAGTACACATTACGGTGTGTGGCTACTGCTGTTGAAACAGAGGCCTCGGGAGGAACAGATGGGACTACCGGTCACAATTTTAAAGGTCCTTGTAAACTAATATCTAACACAGCAAATTTAACTGTTCAAGCTGGAGATGCTTTAATGCCCGCTATAATGGGTAATAGTTCTAACAGTACAGATGAAATTTTTGTAACAATGACAATAATATTAAAAATACCATTAACAACGTAAAATGAGTTTAATAAAAAGCCTATATATATATAAAATTAAGTGCATCAGATAGTGCGGTGGACGTGTTAATAAGAAATTAAAATGATAAGTAAACACATAAGCGATAAAGAAGGAGTGTATAGCATAACAGCAACGCGTCGAGGGTTAGATAATACTCCAAATCAATTTGAATTAGCTAATATGAAAGAATTAGCTGAGCAAGTGTTTGAACCGTTAAGAGAGTGGGTTGGTGGACCAATTAGAGTTAATAGCTTCTATAGAGGTAAAGCCTTGAATAAAGCTATCGGTGGATCAACATCGTCTCAACATTGTAAGGGTCAGGCTATAGATATAGATGACACTAGATGTAAAAAGACTAATGCTGAGATGTACGCTTGGATTAAAGAGAATATAAGCTTCGATCAAATGATCTGGGAGTTTGGAGATGATAAAAACCCTAACTGGGTACATATAAGTTATGTCAATGAAATTGACAATAGAAACAGATGCTTAAAAGCATATAAAGAAAATGGTAAAACTAAATATATGGTTATCTAGTGAAATTCGAAATAAAAATTACAGAAGAAGATCTTATAGTAGATCTTAATATATAAAAAAAAGGGATCATCTTTCGATGGTCCCTTTCTTAATTTAGTGTATAGCACTACGCTGTTACAGAGTTCTTTTGTGATTGAACTTCTAACCTAACTTGTTGAGCTAGATTCTTGATGTTCTGCATAGCTTTCCTAACTCTCGTTCCCGCAGAGTTATTACCACTTTCAAATTTCATAGCATCGTTTGTTGCTTCGTGAAATTGTTCTGCCATATTTTTAAGCAGACTTGTTACTTCATTTTCCATATTTAATTTAATTTAATTTAATTGTTAATACTATTTTTTATCTAGTAAGT
>Ga0206679_10000323_pt1 | contig 39690 bp, 34 predicted proteins | sample M110012015metaG_FD_155464 | JGI IMG/M metagenome (GOLD analysis project Ga0206679, IMG submission 155464) | Ammonia-oxidizing marine archaeal communities from Monterey Bay, California, United States - M1 100m 12015 | ecosystem: Environmental > Aquatic > Marine > Intertidal zone | place: USA... | reverse complement strand
ATGCAATTGAGGGTCTTTACGCCGCGTGTCGAGAATCATTGGCTAGCATGGGGTCTGATCAGTGGAGTGATGGCTACCCAACATTAAAGCATGTAGATCGTGACATAGCTGAAAGTCAATTGTGGTGCTTTTCAAATCAAGATATAGTTGCCGTAGGGGTGTTAAATCAAGATCACGATTCACAACATGAAGCTATTCCTTGGCAAGGTGACTATGCTAGTTGTCGATACGTTCATCGATTAGCCGTTCATCCTGTTTCTTGGGGCAAAGGAGTCGGGACATTTGCCATGAAACAACTCGAGCTCTTAGCTGTAGGCCAAGGAGCAAAGAGCATGAGATTAGACACCTACTCACTCAATCCCTCCAACCTTAAATTTTATCAAAATCTCGGATACAATCGTTTGGAAGGAGAGATTTTTTTTCCCTCTCACAAGGCTCCATTTATTTGTTTTGAAAAGATACTCTGATGTGTGGACTAGCTTGCATATTGGGAGATTCAAAAGGTCTTAACTGGAACACAGAGGAACTCCTCAGTATTCTAAACAATCGAGGTCCAGACGCCAGTGGAGATGTTGAGGGAGAGTGGTTTCGAGCCATTCACACCCGATTGAGCATCATCGATGTGGATTCGCGTGCGAATCAGCCCATGTGGGATCAGACTAAAAGGTATTGCCTGGTCTTTAATGGTGAGATTTACAATTATCGCGAATTGCGAAAAGGGCTGAATGGCGTTGAGAGTTTTCAAACACAATCGGATTCGGAGGTTCTGCTACAATTATTAATACAAAAGGGAAAACATGCTCTGAACGAGCTCAACGGTTGTTTCTCATTTTGCTTCATAGATACTGAGCAGGAATATGCTCTTGTGGTACGTGATCGATTTGGAATCAATCCACTGTACTATTCAATCGCTGGGGATCGATTAATCTGTAGTTCCTCATTTAAGGCCATTGCCATTATTTTAGGTGGCATGGAGCCTTCTCAGCCAAATGTTCATAGGCTGATGCAATTCTCATTTTGTGCAGCGCCCGATTCTCTAGATGGTCGAATTGCCAAGCTTCTCCCTGGTAATTGCATCGAGTATTCTGAAGGAGAGATTTCTGAGTCATCTTGGTATCATCCAAAACCGGCGAATCCTTCTCAAGACTTAAAAGCCTTATTAGAAGAAAGTGTTGCAAGACGATTAATTTCTGATGTGCCGGTGGGTACATTTCTCAGCGGTGGATTAGATTCTTCACTCATTTCGGCATTGGCGGCCAAGGTGCATCCTGGCATCACGGCGTTCAGCATTGGTTTCGAAAACGACTACATCGATGAGTCTAAATGGGCCAAATTGATGGCGAGTAAAATCAATGTGAATCATCAGTTGCTGGTGATTTCAGAGAAAGATATGCTCCGCGATTTTGACGCTTATCTGGATGATCTTGATGAACCTTTCGGAGATTCGTCTTCTCTTGCTATGTGGTCTCTCGCTCGGATGGCGAGTAAGGAAGTCAAGGTTTGTTTGTCCGGAGACGGAGCAGATGAGCTGTTTGGCGGATACAACAGACATCAGGCGTTTTGGCATTGGAATTCTAAAGGGATTAAAAGCCGAGTAGCGAACTTTGTTGGAAAGCGAATAGGATCAGGGAGTCGGGAGAGTAACGCTGGTAATTGGAGAAGGAAATTAGCGTTATTTTCGATGCTCAGCGAGGTAGAAAGAAAAGACATCTATGAAAGTCTATGTTCTTTTTCAGAGAAAGACTTGACGAGCAATATATACGGTAAGGCTAGTGATTTCCCTTTTTGCATAGAATCTGAAGGGGCCGATGCCTTGCAAGAATATTTGGAGTTGGATCAGTCCTTTGTTCTCCCAAATGATATGCTTCACAAAGTAGATGTGATGTCGATGGCACATAGTCTGGAGGTTCGGACGCCATTCTTGGATCACAACATGGTGGAGTGGGTCAATGCTCAGGATGTGAAGCAGAAATTTTCGGGTTCAGCCACAAAGATCATGCTGCGCGAGGCAGCGAAGGGTATAGTCCCTGATGAGATTATTAATCGTGGGAAATCTGGTTTTGAGATTCCAGTTGAATCGTGGCTACGTGGACCTCTAGAGGACTATTTATTTCAGGGGATAGGTGTAATTGAAGAGCGCTTGTCTTGGGTGAATATCAAGAAACTCCGTGAAGCGCGACTACAGTTTAGTGCAGGAGATTCTCAATTTGCAAGCATGATGTGGAACACAATGATCCTTGGTCAATGGCTGGCTCGTCATTCAGCCACCCGGGAATCCATCTGACGAAGTTTTCCCAATATGCTATTGACGAGATCAAATCGGTCGTCATCTTGGTTCTTGATGAGGAATTCTTTTGCCAAGAGTTGCGCCTCGATCAGGTCAGTTTCTTCAAAAGGTCCATCAAGAGTGTCTATCAAGGTCAAAGCTTCAAATCCGAGCATGTAATCGCCTGAGAGTCCAGCTTCAATAATTTCACAAACACGATCTCCTGGCTGAAATCCACTATTCCATAGGAAGGATAGTATATCTCCCTTAATCGAATCGTAATTCTTTTTTCTGAGAGAATCCATTAGAATCTCTTCTGCTGCAGAAATCTTCAACTGGCGGAGCATGGTCGCACACCGGTCTTTGGTTTGTCCTTCGGAATCTTTGAATAGATCGAGTAGGGGTTTTACCAAATCGCTTGAAGCGTGCTTGTCAAAGCGATCTAGAGCGGAAAAGACTTTTTTATCGTCACCAGATTGCAGATCGGTGACTAGAGCTTTCTGGTATTTATTGAGGGCCATGCTTTAAAATTGGGCCGCAAAGTTATCACTTTGATTGCCAACTTATCTCTTCAAGAATTTTCCTGAGCTCGGCGAGCATCATCGCGGTTGCACCCCATACAACTTGCGAATTGATGTCGAAATAGGAAGTATTAATAGTGGTGTCGTATTTAGGCAAGAAGATGTCTTTTTCCTTAACCACATCTTTGTCCATGATCCTAGAAAGCGGGGTAGGAATGACGTGTTCCACTTCGCGTGCATCAGGGATGAAATTGGGCTCTTGGTTGCTGTAAGCCACGACAGGCTGCACGATAAATTGGCTAGGAGGGATGTACAATTCGCTAAGCATTCCGATGATTTCGACATCCTTTCTTTTAATACTAACCTCTTCATCCGCCTCGCGAAGTGCAGTGTCGATTAGATCTTTATCCTCCAGTTCCATTTTTCCTCCTGGAAAACTGATTTGGCCGGAGTGCACTCCGTCATAGCTCGGTCTTCGCATGAGCATTGTATGAGGAATTTGGTTGATCGGATAAAGAAGTATGAGAACCGCGCTTTCTCTGAAGGGGAGTCCCTGCTTTCGAATTTCGTCAGGAGTAGGGCGTTGTACCCGCATCATCTTATCATGAGAACCCAATCCTGGAAGAGGGCCTTCAAGTGCTGATTTTAGGTTCGCAATCAGTTCGTTCATCTGGCAATAAAAGTAGCCTAATTTAGCGCCAACTTATGTCAGTGTATTTACTCAGTGATGAACTTCTGTTTCCCGATCCACAGTTTGCGCGGGAGGATGGTCTTATAGCCTTTGGGGGAGATCTTACTCCTTCCAGATTATTGTTGGCGTATGAACTGGGCATTTTTCCATGGTATAGCGAGCCGGACCCCATCTTATGGTGGAGTCCGGATCCACGTTGTGTGTTGTTTCCAGACGAATTAAAAGTGAGCAAAAGCATGCGAAACGTGATCAATCAAAAACGTTATTCGATCACTTTTGATCAAGATTTCCGTGGAGTGATGGAGAAATGTCAAAACGCCACACGCGATGGGGAAGGGACATGGATTACCCAAGAGGTTATTTCGGGTTACGTTGCTCTGCACGAGCTGGGAGTGGGACACTCGGTTGAGGTGTGGGAAGGCGATGAACTGGTCGGCGGACTTTATGGTTTGTCGCTTGGCAGAATGTTTTTTGGAGAGTCTATGTTCAGCGAGAGAAGCAACACCTCGAAACTGGCTTTGATTTATTTGATGAACAAATTGAAGGATTGGGATTTTGACTTGATCGACTGCCAGATATATAACGAACATTTAGGATCACTAGGAGCGCGTGAAATTAGTCGAGATACTTTTTTGGAAAAACTTGAGAATTCTCTCAAATTCGAAACTAGAAAGGGAAGTTGGGAAGGAGTTTAGAGAATTTGGAACATAAGCCTACTTGTATTTCTGTTGGAGCATTTCCGCCACCATCACTTCACGCATTCGTACAAAGTTCACCAAGGTCTGGATTTACATTTGAGATGGACTCTCTATGTATATACGCGTACCATTCAACGTAGCAGTTAAATGCTATTTACTTAGGAAATTAGCCTTGAAATGATCAGGGCTTTTATTTTGTGACTGATATTTCGTGAATAGAATAGACTGTTCAGTCGTGTACGAAAAATCTTACAAAACAATGAGAGAGGAATCTTATAACCCTCCTTAAGTCCATTTCTACTTTTGAATTGTGTTTCATCAATGTGACTTAACTTACAAAAGCTCATTCCATAGATTTCTACATTAGTTTCAGATTCAAAAGAATGAAAGCCGTACAGATTTTCACTGTATGACTGGCTGTAGCATTCAGCGACATAAATGTAAATTCATGTTAAAAGCGGTTATTGCCTTCTGGTTTCGCAAGAAAGGGTGGAGGTTCACTGGAAATCTTCCCAAGCGACTCAAGAAGAGCATAATCATCGTCGCTCCTAATACCAGTCGACAAGATTTCCTACTTGCCGTTGGCGTTAGAAAACTATCTCGTTTCCATGCCCGAATTCTTCTCGATAAAAAGTATTTCTCGCTTCTACGCCAACCATTCTTGAAGGCTTTAGACGTTTATCCCTTTGATTACGATAATTCTGAATCAGCTTGGCGTGATCTGTTAAATTCATTTGCCGAACGCAAGAAGTTTTGTGTCGTTTATTCACCCGAAGGAAATTTAAAAAGAAACGATGATTGGGATGATGGCTTTCATGATTTGGCTTTGAAATTGGATCTTCCGATCGTCATGGCGGCCTTAGATTACCGTGGAAAAAAAGTGAAATTCCACAACCATTTTCACCCATCCAATGACAAAGCAAGGGACATAGCTTATATGAAAAACTGGTTTTACTGTCACAAAGGGAAGTACGAAGCCCAAGATGTTTTTATTGAATAGTATCCAAATTTTAAGCAAAAAAAAAGCTTTTCGACACGTTAATAAATTGTCAATAAAATGTCATGAGCCCACCTTCTCATGGGGGTGCTTTTGATACATTAGTGATTGGATACTTGAGACCTTATACCTCTATTCCCGCAAACAAATTCTAAACAAAACTCGTTAGTGTGAGTTCGCCAATCGCGCCGACTAGGAGACTTGTTGCGACAAATTAAATGTGTTATTAACCTTAATTAGACTTGCTTGATATGGATAAGTATGACTTTCTCATTATGGACATTATTCAATCGCACAAGGAATCGCATCACCAGCTGATCAAACTTAGCACGATCGAACAAACTTTCTGGAAGCGAATTGAGAGCGATGTAGCCCTGAGTGTTGGGCAAGCTAAAATTGGCGAACGTATTACCCGCCTTTATCTTGAGGGCCTTATTCAAAACAAAGGTGGATACACCTTGACAAAGAAAGGCCGAGAAGAACTCACATGCCAGCTGGTGTGATAACTATTTAACCCCTAAAATTGAACCCGTCGGCAATCCATCGACGGGTTTTTTGTTTCGCGTAAACGAGGTTACAGCCAGCTTAAGTAGTCTCATTGTGTATATGCAAGGATATGGGGCCTATATGATGTCAGACCTATATAGGAACTAAAGAAGCTCAGAGAAAGCAATTGAAAAGGTTTATTCCGCACATCCTCTTTTACAAAGGTGAGCTGTATTTGTATGCTGAGGAGCTAAAAATGGATAATACGATTCTGCCGTAATTCTTTGTTCTCGATTGAGAATGGCAAGAGACTTTAGGTCACAAAAGGGCTGTTCAATGAACAGAAAATGGAAAAGATTGAAGAAATCTTGGACGCTAGGCTATAGATCTAATCCTCGTTGATGTTTCTCTCGATGGTTTCTTGTGAAGACAAACCGTTTTTTTCTGAATAGCCAAACAATCGATTTTCCTTTATGATTGTATCCACGTAAGTTGGGACCAATTCTTCCCATCCGTCCTCGTCATTTCTAATCATCTCTAGGACACGCTTGGAATAGATATCCAAGATATTAGCATTATAGTCTTCAATATCGACCATGCGCTTGTTGAACTTGAGATAATTGAAAAGTGGCTGAAGTCGCGGGTGAACTGGAGCGTTTGCTCCCGTGAGGAGCTCACCAGTTTCCTCATGCTGCCAAGGGTATAGGTAGATCTTGAGGTCTCTTGAGAATAGGACTCCGAAAGCTTCGAGGATTCCTCCGTTGAGGTGACGGTAGTACTTCTCCTGAAATACATCGAGTAGATTATTTACACCCATTATTACACCCATGCGCTTTTTAGTGTAGCGCGAGAAGTACTCTACTAGTTTGTAATACTTCATGTAATTCGAGATCAATACAGTCTGTCCGAGTGAACAGAGGATGTCAGCTCGATCTAAGAAATCGCGCTCGTTGATGTCACCTTCAGCTTTGAGGTTACTCAAGGTGATTTCAAAGAGTACTTGAATATTATCGGGATCAACACGATGCTCAGTTTCAAATATTTTGAAACCCTTCATGATCATGTCAATGTTCACCTTCGTAACAGGCCTAAAGCTTCCACGGATGGCGAGAATGTTTTTCTTGTAGAGAACATCGGCAGCCTGAAGATTTCTGCCGTCAGGAGAAAAGATCACCGCCTCCGTCATTCCGTTTTTCACGAGCTGGAGGCTCATGAGTCGGTTGTCGACATCTTCAAAATCAGGTCCGGTGAGTTGGATCATGTCGATTTCAACTTGATCTCGTGTGATGTTGTCGTATAACGAAAGCAAGAGCTCTTTCGGCTCTCGATGAAAGAAATAAGCTCCGTAAAGTAGATTCACACCCATGACACCGCTAGTCTGTTGCTGCAGCATGGCGTCATTTTCATGAAAACGGATGTGGATTATTATTGTGTTCGGCGCCTTTTCAGGAGAAGTCTGAAACGTGACTCCCATCCATCCGTGACCGTGAACAGTCTTTTGAAAATTGATCGTAGCGATAGTATTCGCATACGCGAAGAAACACTTACTCGGGTGTTTATCTCTGCTGAGACGATCGGATATAAGTTGGTATTCATGGCCAAGCATGTTGACCAATCTTGATTTGCACACATAACGTCCTTTAGCCTCTTTGCCATAAATGGCGTCGCTAAAGTCTTTGTCGTATGCCGACATAGCTTTTGCTATGGTTCCTGATGCACCACCTGCTCTAAAAAAATGGCGAACCACTTCCTGCGCTGCACCTACTTCGGCAAACGTTCCATAGATGTCCTGGTTGAGATTTACTCTCAGCGCTTTTTGCTTGGACGAGAGAACGACCCTTTCAATTTCCACAATGCCTGGATTTTCTTCTACCCAACAAAGGTAACGGCGATTAATCGACTATTCCAAAGCTAGACGACTTGGGCTTTTGTAAGAATTATTTAATGTTGGATTTGTAGAATTTTGATGACGGTATTGACACATTGATTCGTTTACTTTTGCGGAATTAGAAATGTACACTCACAATTCGAAAATAACGCTTACAATTTTGGGTTCGGGAACCTCTCAAGGAGTTCCTGTGATTGCTTGCGAATGTGAGATCTGTCGATCTGAAGATCCTTTGGATAAAAGATTGAGGTCCAGCGTCCTTTTCAGTAAAGGGGAACACAACGTTTCAATTGATGCAGGCCCCGATTTTAGACAGCAGATGCTTCGGGCAGATGTAAAACGTTTGGATGCTGTGGTATTTACCCACGAGCATAAAGACCACACTGCTGGCTTGGACGATGTGAGAGCATTCAATTTCAAGCAAGGAATTGACATGCCTATTTACGGAGATAAAAATGTAAGCGAGACTTTAAGACGTGATTTCCATTATGCTTTTGGCGACACGAAATATCCAGGAGTTCCTCAGTTGGAATTTCGATTTATAGACGGTCGTTTTCACGTCGCTGAAATGGAGTTTATTCCGATTAAGGTTTGGCATCACAAATTGCCAGTGAACGGTTTTCGTGTTGGAGATATCTGTTATATCACCGATGCCAATCGAATTGATGATGATGAGCTCGCCAAAATGCGAGGATGTAAAGTGTTAGTTCTGAATGCATTGCGGAAAGAAAAGCACATCAGCCATTTTACTGTCGATGAAGCCATTGAAATCGCTAGACAAGTGGGCGCGCAAAAAACGTATCTCACACACATCAGTCATCTAATGGGACGGCATGCAGAAGTTTCACAAGAACTACCGAATGGGGTTGAATTAGCATTTGACGGTTTGCAGATTACAGTATGATGATTGGAAGTGCCATAGGATATTACCTGTTCATCAAGCCCATTTCGATGCTCCCACATTGGTGCTTGTATCTTCTCTCGGACTTTCTCTGCTTTTTATTTCGCAGGGTGGTGAAATACCGCGGTAAGATCATTCGAGGAAATCTTGAGGGTGCATTTCCAGACAAGTCAATAAAGGAAATCCGTGAGATTGAGGCTGGTTTTTACAGGCACTTCTGTGATCTTATTGTGGAAGGAATAAAGAATTTCTCCATTAGTCGAGAGGAAGCTCAAAAGCGAATGGTGGCCGTGAATCCGGAGGTGTTTGAGAAGTACACGTCCGAAGATCGACAGGTGCTCTTTTGTGGTGCACATTACAACAACTGGGAATTGTGGGCATTGGCTATGCCGATCTACACCAATTTCGATGTAACAGGTGTATATAAAAAACTCAATAACCCCTTCTTCGAAAAGAAGATGTTGGAGAGCCGAACCAAATATGGCCTTAAACTCATTGAGACCAAATCGCTCGATGATGATTACTTCATTAAACCAGGAATGAAAGCTTCAGTTTTTGCTTTTGATCAAAGTCCTCAAAAATCTAAAAGAGCGTATTGGATCAAGTTCCTTGGGAGACCGACGGCGTGCTTTTTTGGCCCAGAGAAGTTCTCTGTGAAATATGATATACCCATTTTGTACGGGGTAATGACCAAAGTGAAGAGAGGGTATTATGAGGTTAAGTTCGAGACGGTCGTCGAGAAACCGCAGGAATCAGATTATGGTGAGGTTACTCGAATTCTTAACCGCGAGCTAGAAAAGCAGATTTACGCTGAACCAAAATACTGGCTGTGGAGCCACAGAAGATGGAAACACATGGAACCGCCAGAGGAATTGGAGGAAAAATGAAATGATCAAAAGACCATTACAAATGAGTAAGATGTTTGTTTTAAGTAGCGTGATTTTCTTCATCGGCTGCGCCGGGGCTGAAGGCCAGGCCGATTTTGCAAAAGAGCTACAAGCGGCACGTGATAGCATCAATGCCCATTTCAATAATCTCCAAACAACCCAGCTTACAGAAGAGGATTTGGCTCATTTTGAGGGGCTAAACTTTTACTCAGCTGATATAAGTTTCGCCATTCCTGCGGTGTTTGAGCCGATCACTGGTGCACCGATTGAGGAATTTGCGACTACTACGGCTAGAATGGCAAAGTATCGAGCCAAAGGATACTTGAAGTTTGAATATGATGCGAAGCCCTACCAATTAACGGTCTATGAGAACGCCGTTTACGCTTCACAACCGAATTACGATGGATCCTTATTCTTGCCGTTTACAGATGCCACTAATGGGAAGGAAACGTACGGAGGAGGTCGATACTTAGACTTTAACATCAAGGAAGTCGATAACGTACTAATCGATTTCAATCGAAGTTATAATCCATACTGCGCGTATAATCCGAAGTATTCTTGTCCTATACCTCCGTTGGAAAATGACTTAGATTTTGCCGTAACCGCGGGAATTAAAAAATGGCATGATTAATCACAGACAGGGCAGAAAGTCTCATCACAGGTCCCGTTTTTAATTATCTCGAACCGTGTTTCTTTGAGCTCACCTGAGATTGTCTTCTCTACGAATTCAGCTATAAATCCGAAGTAATCTGTCATCGCCCGATTGGCTATGCTGTGATCACCGCCGCATTCTATAATGGCCCAATGAGGCACTTTTAATGAGGCGAGGCGTTGAGACATACTTACTGAACCGTGTAGCATCAGTGCACCGGGTTTATCAGCTTCACAGTAGCCGTGGATGTCACTGCAAATTGGCACCAGTGGATCACATGCGCCATGAAAAAATAGGGTAGGGATGGCGCTTGACGATTTCATCAGCGTTGTGTCAATTATCGCTCCTGCCATCGAGATGAAGGCTGAGTAGCTAAAGTTTGGATCCAATGGATTCTCAGCACCTTTTAGAAAATCATGTTCCCAATAGATTTGGTGGACTCCAGCTTCAGCTCCAGCCGAGCTGCCACACAAAATAATATTGGAATCAAGATTCATCATAGCAGCATTTTCTAGACAATAATTCGTTGCTAATCGGATGTCATTTACGCATTCAGCGAATGCTGAGATTTTGTTTTCGATAGTCTGGTCACAATCAAAGGTTTGTCCTTTAAGCGTAAGGCGATAAGACATAGAAGCCACATGCACCCCCGTTCGCGCTAGTGAATCACAAAACTGAGCTACGAAAGGATGATTGTAGCTCCCACCCATGAATCCACCTCCATGCACGAATAACACGAGGGGTTTGATTTCGCTTGACTTTTGATAGAGGTCTATTTTTAAGGTATCATCAGTCTGAACCTTATACGTGAAATTTTGAACTAGAACAGAGTCGAATTGAATCGGATCTTGTACAATAGTTTCGCTATTCTCACACGAGAACAACGTCATTGATGAGAATAACCCAATTGGAATCAAGAGAAGAAGTAGTATCCGAATCACTCGATGATTTATTGCTAGGGTGAAAATCAAGTCGAAGTTTGTGTTATTAATTATAGGGTTTAAAGGACTTTATTTCGAACGACTCTTGAGTTTGTTATTCAGACACGCGGATGAAACTAATTGTCACCTAGGTAATTTTCTTAAGCGTCTTTAGGATTTGAGTAAGATCTACTGGTTTTCTCAAGAAGCCATCAAAAAGGACGGCCTCTTCTCTTTCTGCCATCTCCTCTTTACTGCTTGCCGTAAGTGCAATGACTCTTGTGTTTTTGTTGGATTTCATGATTTTACTGGTGGCCTCGTAGCCGTCCATTTCCGGCATTTGAAGGTCCATAAACACTAGGTCATAGTCTTCCTTATCGCACAGTGCTACCGCTTCGGTGCCGCTTAGGGATTGATGCACTTCAATGCCTTTCATAGCGAGCATGTTTGTTGTTACCAATAGATTCAGCTTGTTGTCGTCGACAACAAGGATTTTGCGATCCTTTAATCGAATGATCTCCTCAGGCGTCAGTGTGTCATTAATAGGTTGAGCTTCGGTGTGCGCCGCAATCGAACATTCCATCTCAAAATAGAACTCAGATCCTTTTCCTTTTTCGCTATTTACGCGCAAATCACCGCCTAGCATTTGTACGATTCGGCGAGAAATTGCTAGACCCAACCCCGACCCACCGTACTTCCGGGTGATGAAGGTTTCTCCTTGGGAGAAGCTCTCGAAAATCAGTGCTTTCTTCTCGTCCGAAATACCAATACCGGTGTCGATTACCGAGAATCTCAAGCCACACGTTTCTGGTGATGAATTCAATACTTCCACACGTAATGTCACCTGACCATTTTCTGTGAATTTGATTGCATTACCCACAAGGTTAGTGAGTACTTGAGTGAGTCGAGTTGAATCGGTGCGTATAATTCGCGGGAGGTCATCATCCCATTGTCCACTAAGTTCGATTTTTTTCGATTTTGCAGAAACACGACTACCGGATAGAATTTGATTTAGGAGCTCATGTATCCTCACCTCATTCTGTTCGAGAAGAACTTTGTCTGCCTCTAACTTGCTGAAATCCAATATATTGTTGATTAGGTGAAGCAAGTTTGAAGAGGAAAACTTCAGGATGTCTAGATTCTCCTTTTGCTCTGAAGTATGCTTGTCCATAAGCATCATATTTATCGTTCCCAGAACCGCATTCAGAGGAGTCCTTAGTTCATGCGTCATGGTGCTCAAAAACTCAGATTTGGCTAGGATTCCTACCTCAGCCATTTTCTTTTCGCGGGCCAGCTGGCTATTCACCGTGGTCAACTGTGCGTTTGTTTTCCGGCTTATCGATAAGGCTCGGTATCTACTGACAGCGAATAGAGCCAATAACAGCGCCGCAATAATGCATACCACAAGCATGGCTGTTTTCAGTGCGTCCTGAGTTTTGTCTGCTTCCGCTTGCGTCTCGAGTAGGGCGATTTGTTTGTCCTGTTGTTCCGTTTTAAAAACGACCATCATTAGATCGGTTTTGCTTGCGTCATTTGCCAGCTTAAGGCTGTCACTCAGCTCGGAATAGACTAGAGCAGCCTTATAAGCCAAATCGTATTGGCCTTGGCTAGAATAAATTTTAGATCTCAGGTGCTCGATGTCCACTTTCTGACTCAAATAGTTGTAATCGTCGCTAATGACCTCACAGGAATCTAGGAAAGCAAGTGCATCTTCATGATTACCAGTAGATAGACCATGATCGGCTAAAGCGTAATATATATAGGCAAGAGTTGAATTGTCGTTGAGTCTTTCCGCAATATCCTTGCCCTTCAGCGCATACGATTTTGCTTTTCCATAATCTTCGAAGGTCGAATGGGTTGTGGCAAGATTTCCCATTACCAAAGCCATGTTGTTTTGAATGTTTTCTTCGATGTAAATCTCAAGGGCTTTTTCGTAATAAATCAAAGATTCATGAGCTAGGGAGTCTTCTAATTCAGAGCCAAGATTGAGGTAGATATCCGCTCTTTCTTCTTTGAGATTCAGGTTGTCGGCAATGCGCAGAGCTTCAAGGTAATTGCTCATCGCTTCATTTGTGTTTCCCATTGCCGAGAAAGCCACTCCAATGTTCATGTGGAGCAGACACAAACTTTCCAAGTCTTTTTCCTCCTTGTACATCTCACGAGCGACGATGTACTTTCCCATAGCGAGTTCGTTCATTCCCATCTCAGAAAGTGTCACTCCTAAACCCATTGTGGTCATTGCAATGTTGGGATCGTCTTCTAGCTGAGTATAAATGCGTAAAGCTCTATGGTCACAAACGAGGGCATTTGCGTAGTCACCTCTATCCCAATATAACATGCCAAGAGCATACTGGCCTTCAGCTTCTAAGGATAAATCATGATTGGCAGATGCCAATTCAATGGCCGACTTATACTTCTCTTCGCAGTCCGAATATGAATCATAGTACAGGCTGTCACCGAGTTCTATATAGTACCAGAACTGATCCTCATCACTCATGCCATTAAAAGCTTGAGCAAGGCTATCAAGTCGACCTTGCGATATACCTAAGATCGCGGAAGAAATGAGAACAAATATGAGCGCAGTAGATTTCATTTGGTAAGCATGTGGATACGCGCAGAAGCTTAGGTTTTTTCGTTCAGAGACCTATTTTTTTGAAGGATCGGGAATTGCTGCAAAAATCTCTTCGAAATTCGGCAACACCGAAGGGTCTAAATCGAAATGGCGTCCATAAACAAAACCAGCTTTGGTGATTACGAATGTTGCCATAACTGGCAACACTGCAGTCCCTTTGCCTTTTAACATCAGTTTCACACCATTTTTTGACAATAGCTCGGCTTGGTATTCTGGGAGCACGTGATATAACACGTCAAATCCTTTCATAGTTTGATATTGATGATCGGAAATGATATGGAGATTGTCTGGGTCTCCTTCGGCTAGCGTCTGAACTTTTTCGGCCGGTTCAGCACTCACCATTACGACGCGAGCATTCTTTTCAGCAAAGTCAGCAGCGTGTTTTTTGAAGAATTCAACACGAGCCTGACTTTCTTCGGACCAAGACCCCTGGATAAAAGTTAGAACGATAGGGCCCTCTCTCAAAGCCATACGGCTATCGAATTTTTCGCCGATTCCGCTTATTCCTGCGATGTATGGAGCTTTGGACTTTAGATGAATTCCTTGTGGAAGGTACTTCGACCCATCAATGCCAAAGCCCGTAAGATCTTGGCTGTAAAACACGAATGACGCAAAAATGCAGGCTGCAAGTAATATCAGTTGTTTCATAGTGGCTGTAAAGAGACAAAAGTACGGCAATCTGTTACTTGACGGTGTTTGGAACCAAAAGTCCGTATCCTGAGATGTGAATGTTTTCAATCTGCAGATCTAGATCTGGCCTAATACTCTTCCTCCTTTTTCGCAGAAATTCAGAAATCTAAGTCGTGGAAAGCAGATTTGACTCCTAGCTGCTATTAGGTTTGCAACACCCCGACGTTGTACTGTTCACCCTTCGAGTTATCGGCAGCTTCAATTCCCATAGAAATCCACTTTCGGGTTTCTGCGGGATCGATGATTGCGTCGAGCCAAAGTCGTGAAGCAGCATAGTAAGGAGAGATCTGTGAGTCGTATTTTGCCTTCACTTTGTCGAACATTTCCTTCTCAACTTCAGGCGTGATTTTTTCACCTTTCTTCTTAAGAGAAGCTATCTCGATTTGAGTCAAAACCTTGGCAGCTTGTGCACCACCCATCACCGCGATTTCAGCCGTTGGCCAGCCCACAATCAAGCGCGGGTCATATGCTTTTCCGCACATCGCGTAATTTCCGGCTCCGTATGAATTACCCATCACCACGGTGAATTTTGGGACAACAGAGTTGCTCATTGCGTTGACCATTTTTGCACCGTCTTTGATGATGCCGGCGTGTTCAGATCGAGATCCAACCATGAATCCAGTAACGTCTTGAAGAAATACTAGAGGGATATTTTTCTGATTGCAATTCATGATGAAACGAGCGGCCTTGTCGGCGCTTTCTGTGTAGATCACACCACCGATTTGCATGCCACTCTTTTTTGATCTGATGACCTCACGCTGGTTAGCGACGATACCAACGCTCCATCCATCTATGCGGGCGTAGGCGGTGATGATAGTCTTCCCGTAGTCAGCTTTGTATTCAGTGAATTCTGAATTGTCAACCAAACAGTTGAGAATGTCCTTGGTCTCGTAAGGCTTGTTTCTAGCCTCAGGCACGATACCGTAAATGTCTTTGATTTCTCGAGCGGGCTCTATCGATTCTTTACGATTAAACCCGGCCTTTTCGTGAATCTGTCCGACTTGATCGACAAGCTTTTTGATAGTGTCGAGCGCGTCCTTGTCGTCCTTCGCTTTATAATCAGTCACACCGCTGATTTCGCAGTGTGTAGTCGCTCCTCCAAGTGTTTCGTTATCAATATCTTCTCCGATAGCTGCTTTCACCAAGTAAGAACCTGCCAAGAAAATCGTGCCCGTTTTGTCGACGATCAAGGCTTCGTCGCTCATAATTGGTAGGTAAGCTCCTCCTGCAACACAGCTTCCCATTATGGCAGCGATTTGAGGGATCTGCTTGCTGCTCATCACGGCGTTATTTCTAAAAATTCGGCCGAAGTGTTCTTTATCTGGAAAGATTTCGTCTTGAAGAGGAAGGAATACACCTGCGCTATCTACCAAATAGATGATTGGTAGGTTGTTTTCCATTGAGATCTCTTGAGCTCTCAGGTTCTTTTTGCCTGTGATAGGAAACCACGCTCCAGCTTTTACTGTGGCGTCGTTGGCGACCACAATACATTGATTCCCAGATACATATCCGATCATGACGACTACCCCAGCACCAGGGCATCCGCCGTACTCTTCGTACATGCCTTCACCAGCAAAACCACCTACTTCGATTCTATCAGAATTAGTATCCAATAGATAATCTATTCGCTCTCGAGCTGTCAATTTTCCTTTGGCGTGTTCCTTTTCGATCTTTTTCTTTCCTCCACCAAGACTAATTTCGTCCATACGCTTGTTCATCTTGGCGATGAGCTGACGCATTTTGTCTTCGTTCTTGTTAAATTCTAGCTCTTTCTTACTGATTTCTGGCATGGAGCAAATGTAATGGGTTCGCTAAGAGGGTAGCACTTTACCGTCAATATTCATCGTTAATATCATCTAGTGGTCGCTGAGAGAATCTGCTTTACGCGGAAAGAGATGTGCTTTGTTGACGCTATTCTCGGCTACGCTTATAGCTTCCCTAAGCTTGATCATTTGGAGAGCGATGATATACGATATCGTCTCCCATCGGAGGGAAAGTGATCTCATCAATTAGGGTTTTAGATAAGGTTGAAGCAGTCCAAGATATTCGCCATTCGCAGCACTAAGTTTGAAGTTCGTGTGCAATACTCCTTCGGTCTCCTCTTCGTCATCACACCAAAAAATGAGACCGGCGAGGTTTATATCGATCGCTCCGAGATTTCGAATTTCAATCCAGTCGTCGTAATCGCCAAATTCATCTGCATGAGTGCTGGCATTGGAGCTTTGTATTTCGTTGATAGTCAGTTGTGCGTGTGAAATCATGCTCAGCGACATGGTCAAAGCAAACGTGATTAGAATCCTTCTCATAGGCCAAACATAAGTTAACAGAGAACCAGTTGTGTGAAATTGTGTTTGCGCAAGTTGAAGTCCTTTCTTTGCGTTATGAGTTGGAAATTTTTCGGGGGAATAATATTCGTTCTGTTTTTGGCAGGCTGCGGGGGTATAGAAACTCCACCAGTGGATATTGCTGAAGGAGAAAACTTGGTGCGCTTTGCACGTCACTTTGAAATCTACGAGACCGATAAGGGTCATCAGCTTCAGATCAAGTACGATGGACTCCAGTACATCATCGACGTGGATTCAAATCATGTTGATCGGCCAAAGCTCAATTCTCATACCCACGTTACCCTTGGGTCGGCTAGTTCGGTTGCTTGTCTTAGTACGACTCATGCATCGATGTTTGATCGAATTAACGCGGTAGATCAGATTGCCGGTGTGGGCTTCGCCAACCTGATACGAAATGAGAATACGAGGGCATTAATCGAGATCGGGCGCATTCAAGATTTAGGAGGCGAAGACGATGTCGACTTTGAATTATTGGTTGATCTGTATCCAGAGGCTTTTCTCGTTTACCCTTTTGGTGGGGTGGATTACGGCCGTTTTCAGGAAGCTGGAATTCCATGCATTCCGATTTGCGAATACCGTGAACTTCATCCATTAGGTCGTGCCGAGTGGATCTTGGCGATTGGACTTATCTCTGGAAATTATGAAAGTTCGTTGGTTGCTTTTGATAAAATCGCACGAGAGTACTTCGAGGCTAAATTGGAGGTTGAAAGCTTCAGAGGGGAAATGCCACTATTAAGAGTAGAAGAAGTACTTGATTCCACGATCCAAGAACTGGATACTATAGCTCGCCCTTCTGTTTTTGCCGGAAGCTTTGCCGAAGGAATTTGGTATGCGCCTCCGGGAAATAGCTTTATCGGCGTCTTTCTTAACGACTCTGGAGCACGCTACTTGTTTGGTGATGTGCAAAAGACGGGTAATGTTGAGCTGCAGTTTGAAGAGCTTTTTGATAAAGCCTACGAGGTAGATTGGTGGGGAAAAGTGATTTACGAAGAAGGGGATTTGACCTTGGATAGAATTCGTGCGGATGACGAACGATTCGCAGAGCTTCACGCTTTCCGCGAAAAGCAGGTATTCTACTGCAATGCTGCCGAAACTGACTACTTTGGAGATGGAGTTGTCGAACCACACGTCATTCTCCGAGATTTGATAGAAATCTTCTATCCAGAATGTCAGGAGGATTATGAAAACGTTTATTTCAAATACATCAAGTAGTGGGACGTAACTTCATCATCCTCATGATTTTAGTGGTCGTTATCGTCATCCTCGGATTGATGGAAATGGCTATGGGTTCGGTACGGATTCCGATCAGCGATGTATGGAGCGTTTTGCTCGGAGAAGAAGGAGCAAAATCATCTTTTAAGACAATCATTCTTGACTCCAGACTACCGCGATTTGTGACCGCCCTTCTTGCTGGAGCCGGGTTAGCCATGAGTGGGCTTCTTATGCAAACGTATTTCAGGAATCCTCTAGCTGGGCCATCTGTTTTGGGGATTTCTTCGGGGGCCAGTTTGGGTGTTTCTCTGTTGGTGTTGCTAGCCGGTGGGGTCGGAATAATGTACAAATTGGCCGGTTTCGGTGGGCATTTAGCGGTAGCATTAGCGGCTGGAACCGGAGCATTTGTTGCTCTGGCGCTCATCATCTGGGTGGCCCGTCGCATGCGCAGTGCGGTAACTTTACTCATCTTCGGACTGATGCTGGGTTATATCACCTCGGCGATAATCATCATTCTCCAAAAAGGAGCAACTCCGGGAGCGCTCCAGGCTTTCGTTTTTTGGGGAATGGGATCGTTCTCAAATACAATTGGAACGAGTTTAACAATCCTCGCCGCTTCGGTAGGAGCAGGACTGTTGATCGTTCTTTCATACGCTAAATCGCTAAATGCCCTGCTTTTGGGAGGAGAATATGCTACGAGTATGGGGGTGAACGTGCGGAAAGTAGAGATTCTGCTCCTGCTTTCTACAGGACTTTTGGCCGGAGTCGTCACGGCATTTTGTGGTCCTATCGCCTTTCTCGGATTGGCCGTTCCTCATCTTGCACGTGGAATCTTGAAGTCATCCAATCACCTTTGGCTCTTGCCAAGTGTGGTTTTGGTTGGAATAGCGTTAGCCATTGGGTGCGATCTTCTGAGCAGAATTCCCCTCGACAATGGACATGTTCCGCTAAATGCTGTTACCTCAATCGTAGGTGCGCCTATCATTCTGTGGATAATACTTCGCAACAAGCGCCTCGGTGAGATGGTGTGACGATGGTTAGGCTTATTTTCGCTGAATGAATTTCTCTTCGAAGCTCATAGAAAACGCCGTGGATCAAATGGCTACCCTTCCGGGAATTGGGAGAAAAACTGCCCTACGACTTGTTTTGCACCTTTTGAAAAAGGATGAAAGTGATATTGACAGGTTTACCAATTCCTTTCAAAGTCTTTGTAAAGATATCAAGCTATGTTCTAATTGTAATAATCTGAGCGACAATGAGATATGTGAGATTTGCAGCAACAAATCTCGTGACAGAAATCTAGTTTGTGTGGTCGAAGATATCCGCGACGTCATGGCGATTGAGTCTACCCAGCAATATTTCGGTTTGTACCATGTCCTTGGTGGGATTATCTCTCCAATGGATGGAGTTGGGCCCAACGATATTGAGGTCGAAAGTCTCTTAAGAAGATTGGGTGAAGGAGAAATAAAGGAAGTTCTCTTCGCGTTGAGCACTTCGATGGAAGGCGAGACGACCAGTTACTACCTTTTCAAAAAGATTGCGAGCTTTGACCTCACAGTCAGCGCCATTGCGCGAGGAGTGGCCTTGGGAGATGAGCTTGAATACGCAGATGAAATGACCCTCGGAAAGTCAATACTCAATCGTCAACCATACGAACACGCCTAAGGTCCCTTTTAGTGAAACTCTCAATCATCATAGTCAATTACAACGTCGAGTTCTTTTTGGAGCAGTGCCTTCTCTCGGTGGAGAAAGCCATACAACATGCGGACGCTGAGGTAATTGTAGTAGATAATAATTCTGTCGATGGTTCGGTCGATCTGGTGAAAAACCGCTTTCCATGGGTAAAATTGATCGCCAACAAAGACAATCCGGGATTTTCAATCGCTAACAATCAAGGTATTCATATCAGTACTGGAGAGCTGATACTTCTACTTAATCCAGATACTGTCGTTCAAGAAGACACTTTCTCAGAGGTGGTGGATTTCATGAGATCCCATCCCAAAGCCGGTGGCCTTGGCGTCAAAATGGTGGATGGAAAAGGTAATTTTCTTCCGGAATCGAAAAGAGGGTTACCAACTCCTCGAGTCTCGTTCCATAAAATTTCTGGCCTTTATCGCCTTTTTCCAAAGTCAAAGCGCCTCAACTGGTATTACATGGGACACTTGGATAAAGATCATATTCAGGAGATTGAGATTCTCAGTGGGGCCTTTATGCTCATGAGAAAAGAGGCCTTGGACAAAGTTGGGTTGCTAGACGAGACTTTCTTTATGTATGGGGAGGACATAGATCTGAGTTGGCGAATTATCCAAGGGGGATACAAGAACTACTACTATCCGCACACAAGCATTATCCACTACAAAGGTGAAAGCACGAAAAAGGGAAGCCTCAACTACGTTTTTGTGTTCTATAATGCGATGATCATTTTCGCAAAAAAGCACTTTAGCGAGAAGAATGCTGCAGCGTTTTCAGCCTTGATAAACGTGGCAATTTACTTCCGCGCAGCGCTGTCGATAATAAAGCAGGTTGTCCGTTGGGTATTTCTTCCTCTGCTGGATTTCTCACTTTTATTGGGAAGCCTTTTTGGCTTGAAATACCTCTACGAGTCGATTCAAGATAAAATTTACGACCCCGATTTGGTCATGCCCGCTTTTGTAGCGTACACCCTCGCTTGGCTATGGTCGTTGTACATGAGCGGTGGCTATGACCGACCGATTCGCCTCATAAAAGCGCTTCGGGGTATAGCTATTGGATCAGTACTAATCTTGGCAGCATATTCTCTTCTTCCTGAAACCCTTCGTTTCTCCAGAGCCTTGATACTACTTGGGGCTGCGGCGTTCACAATTCAGTTTCTGGCGACCCGAGGGGTTCTTCATTTCCTTTCCAAGGAATACCGATTCAAGAGAAAAAGATCGAAAAGATTCGTGCTCATCGGGGGAGAAGAAGAGACCGAAAGAGTTACAGGTTTGCTTCGCCAAACCCATTATGATTTGGGAGAATTACTCACAGTAAATCCAGATTCCGGCGACATCAACAATCTGCGGGATATTGTTAGGGTGTACAATATTCAAGAGGTAATTTTTTGCGCGAAAGACATGACGTCAAGCGCGATTATCGGGCATATGAGTAGCATTGATAATCCAAAGCTGGAGTTCAAAATCGCTCCGCCGGAGTCGCTATACATCATCGGAAGTAATTCGGTGCAATCCTCAGCTGATATCTTCATAATGGATATCAATTCTGTTTCGAGAAATGAAAATCGTCGAAAGAAGCGAACGTTGGATGTCATGCTGGCGACGGGATTATTACTCACTTGGCCGATCACTTTGTTTTTCGTCAAGAAGCCTTTCCGTTTTGTGCGTAATATTTTCCAGGTGCTTTTCGGAAAGAAGACGTGGGTTGGATTTTACGCCGATGGACAAGCAGCAGCCAAGCTTCCATCAATCCGGCCAGGCGTCTTATCCCCTGTGCATCAATCACTTGCGAGCGTAAGGAATCCAGAGACGACTCGAAAGCTAAACGTTTTGTACGCAAAAGATTATCGAGTCGTGAATGATTTGAATATTGTTTTTCGATCCTTCAAACAGCTCGGCGCAAGCGAGGTATTATCTACCTGATTTCTGGTTGTGGGGTAGGCAAAATGGACTAATTTTGCAGCGTTAAAAAAGCACAGTTACATGCCCGAAGTTGAGATCTTACTTCCCAAGATGGGAGAGAGTGTAGCAGAGGCTACAATTATCAAATGGTTGGTCGAAGAAGGACAAACGGTTGAGGCGGATGAGCCTATCGTTGAAATCGCCACAGATAAGGTAGATTCTGAAGTTCCAGCTCCCGAAGATGGAGTAATCACAAAAATACTAGTTGGAGAAGATGACGTTGTTCAGGTAGGACAACCGATAGCTTCATTTTCCTCAGATAGCGATTCTGCTCCAGCACCAAGTGCATCCGCAGCTGCAGCGGCTCCTACTCCAGAGCCTGTTGTAGAATCAGTTCCGGAATTAGAAGTTGTTGCGCAAGTTTCTGCGCCTTTGGGAGTGACAGTTGAGAAGAGTGGCCCTTCCGGAAGATTCTATTCTCCGCTCGTGCGAAACATTGCCAAAGAGGAAGGAATTCCGATGGAAGAGTTGGAGAGTATTTCTGGAAGCGGAAAAGATGGTCGTGTAAACAAGAGTGACATTCTTGCTTATGTTGAATCTCGTCAAAACGGAGGAGCGCCGGCTGTCGCAGCTCCTGCGAACGGACAAGCGAAAGTCAAACCTGCACCAACAGCTCCAGCTGTTTCGGTTAGCGGTGACGATGAGATCGTCGAGATGGATCGCATGCGCAAAATGATTGCAGATCATATGGTAATGTCGGTTCAAACTTCTCCACACGTCACTTCATTTGTTGAGGCAGATGTGACCAATCTGGTCAACTGGAGAAACAAGATGAAGGGTGTTTTCCAGAACAAGGAAGGAGAGAAACTCACTTTCACCCCACTTTTCGTTGAAGCTGTAGCTAAAGCGATTCGTGACTTCCCTGCGGTGAATGCCAGCGTAGATGGCAACAATGTGATCCTCAAAAAGTCGATCAACATTGGGATGGCTGCAGCTCTTCCAAATGGAAACTTGATCGTTCCGGTTATCAAAGGTGCTGATCAATATAACCTTGTTGGCCTTGCCAAGATGGTGAACGATCTAGCAGGACGAGCTAGAAGTAATCAGCTCAAACCAGATGAAATTCAGGGCGGAACGTACACGGTCACGAATGTTGGAACTTTCGGAAACGTGATGGGTACGCCAATTATCAATCAGCCTCAAGTAGGAATTTTAGCTCTAGGAGCGATTCGTAAAAAACCAGCGGTAATCGAAGGTCCAGATGGTGATTCAATAGGAATTCGTCATATGATGTTCTTATCACACAGCTACGATCACCGTGTGGTCGATGGCCAGTTAGGAGGTAGCTTCGTTCGCCGAGTGGCTGATTACCTTGAGAACTTCGACCCGAATCGCGAAATATGAGTCTGCAAAACCACTCAAAACAGGGTAATTTGTAGTAGTTTAGACGGTTTAAGGCAAATTCTGATCGATTAAATACTTAGCAATGAAGCAAGTTGTAATACTTCTTTCGCTTTTAACCTGCACAGTGAATCTATTTACCGTCGAGGCCAATGGACTTGACAGCAAAGGAGATTTCAATCAAAAATTCCTCGAGGCTAATCAGCTCATGGAAGAAAAAGCTTGGAGAGAGTCCATCTCTATATGGCAAGAGCTTTACACCATGAACAATACCAACGCTAACGTCAACTACAAGTTGGGGTTCTGCTATTTGCAGACTGCCAACGACAAGTTGAAGTCGTTGACATACCTCAAAACAGCAGCTTCAATGGAGCTTGCTAGGATGTATGACCCTTACGATCCTGCCGAGGTAGGCGCACCTATTGAAGCGATATTCTATCTCGGACGAGCATTCCATTTGAATTATCAAATGGATGACGCACTCAGCACCTACAATTTGCTTCTTGGACAGATTAATGAAAAGCACTACTTAAACAAGGAAGCACTTCGTCAAATTGCGATGTGCAATGAGGCCAAGCACCAATTGGCTAATCCTCAGAATTACCTGATTACAAACGTTGGAAATGTCGTGAACACCGATGCCAATGACTATAGTCCTATTGTTTCCCTTGATGAAAGCGCACTGTTCTTCACGTCTAGAAGGGTTCGAGGCGATAGTTCGAACAATTTCATTCGTGATTTGGATACCGGGGAATATAAAGAGGATATCTACGTTTCGTACAAAAACCTACAAGACGAGTGGACTGCGCCGGAGCTTCTGAATATCAATACGGATGAGCACGCCGCTTCGATCTCAGTTTCACCTGATGGACAAACGCTCTATATCTATTACGATGAAGGTGGTAACGGTCAAATTTATGAATCTGTATTAGTAGGAGAAACTTGGGAAGAACCAGTGAAACTAGGCTCAGATATTAATACTGAAGCTTGGGAAACTCACGCTACAGTATCAACAGACGGAAAGACTCTTTACTTCGTTTCCAACCGTGAAGGCGGCTATGGTGGACGTGATATTTACCGATGTGTAAAGCTTCCAAATGGTGAATGGAGTAAGTCGCTAAATATTGGTCCAAACATCAACACGGAATATGAAGAAGACGCAGTATTTCTCTCTGCTGATGGAAAGACGTTGTACTTCGCTTCTACTGGTCATAAGACAATGGGCGGCTTTGACATATTCTACAGCACACTTGGAAGTGACGATGAGTGGTCTGAGCCTGAAAACATCGGCTACCCGCTGAACACGGTTGATGACGATGTGTTTTTCTACCCAACTGCGGATCAAAAGAGTGCTTACTATTCTTCTCGTAAAGAAGAGGGTTTTGGACTCAAAGACATTTACAGGATCGACATGCCCGATACTCCATTGGAGACCGATTTGGCTGTGTTGAAAGGATACATCATCGCTTCAGAGGGTGAAGATCTTCCTGGAGATTGCTACGTGCTTGTAACCAGCAACAAGAATGGTGAAGTGACTGAATATCGCCCTCGTCAGCGAGATGGTGCATATGTTGCGATTCTTCCTCCATGCACGGGATACCACATCGAGTATGTTATTCAGCGTGAGATTGTTCATGAAGAATTCGTCAACGTTCCTTGTGAGTCAGCTTACAATGAGATTGAAAAAGAAATCTATCTGCTCCCACTTCATCTAGGTGACCCACCACAAGTTGTTGTGGTTGATAAACCAACAGTTGATGAACCAACAGTTGATGAACCCGTTGTGGACGAGCCGATTGTCGGTGTTCCAGATCTTCCTGATACAGGTTTTGATCCAGAGAACCCGATCAATGTAGATGTAACCGCGGTCAACGCATACTTTGAGCGTTTCTTCGTTTATGACTTCCACGAGTTTGGAACAGGTGAGGAGATGTTTGCTCAATTCATTGATGGTGTGAAAGCTATTATTGATCTGCATGGCTTAGCCGAGATTCATGTTGAGTCTTCAGCTTCATGGGTACCGTCAACACGTTTCGCAAACAATCAGGAATTGACTGCTTGGAGAAATCAGACTGCTCGCGATCAAATCCAAGATGCACTTGCTGAATTGGGCTATAACAAAGATGAGAACTACACCTTTGACAAGCCTGATGAATACGTTCAAGGTCCAAAGTATGCGAATGACGCTTGGAAGATGGACAAGTATGAGCCTTTCCAGTATACCAAGGTTTGGGCAAAGGCGAAAGCCACCAAGTAACATGAAATTTTACGATACTTTATAAAAGCAGAAAACCCGTGACACTCCCGTCACGGGTTTTCTGTTCTGCTTATTAGGCCAATTTAACTTGCGCTAAATTTGAAACCTACTACTCTACTTGTGAATACTAAACGTAGGTGTCCGCGCTGTATTATATTTCTCTCCAATAATTTCATTTTAGATATTTCATGAAGCTGAATCTCGAACGTCCGCTTGCATTCTTTGATCTTGAGACAACAGGTATAAACGTCGCTTCAGATCGTATTGTTGAGATCGCTGTTGTAAAGGTTATGCCTGACGGACAAATCCACAGTAAGCCTGAGAATTCGGGTGCTAAGAACCGAATTGTAATCAATCCTGAGATGCCTATACCGCTCGAGGCGAGTATGGTTCACGGAATCTACGATAAGGACGTGGTCGACAAGCCGACTTTCAAGCAAATAGCCAAAGGACTTTACAAGTTCTTGCACGGGTGTGATTTGGGTGGTTTTAATTCAAACAGATTCGACATTCCGTTGATTGCTGAGGAGTTTTTGCGTGTGGGTATCGACTTTGATGTTCGTGAAAGAAATTTGATCGATGTTCAAACGATTTTTCACATCATGGAACAGCGCACGCTGAGTGCTGCGTATAAGTTCTATTGCGACAAGACTTTGGATGGAGCGCACGAGGCTCTTCCGGATACGGCGGCCACGCATGAGATTTTTGAAGCGCAGATCGAGAGATACTTGGGCGTGGAGACGAAAGACGCGCGAGGAAACAAGATGCCGAAGTTTGAGAATGACATGAATGTGCTCAATAACTTTTGTCAGAGAAACAAGAATGCTGATTTGTTGGGCAGGTTAGTTTACGGCGAAGACGGCAAAGCTCAATTTAACTTTGGCAAGTACAAAGGCAAAAGCGTTGAGTCTGTACTGGGACAGGATCCAGGATACTACTCATGGATGATGAAGGGGGATTTTCCCCTCTACACAAAGAAAGTGCTTACCGAGATCAGAAACGAGCTCTAAAACGCTTACATGAAACGTATTACCATCTTGGTATCCAACGACCTTGAGTACGACCAGCGCGTGCGAAAAGTCTGTGCCACATTGACGGAGATGGGTTTTATGATTACTCTCGTCGGCCGACGACGCCCAAACTCTCAGAAATTTACCCGTCCGTACAAGATTCGAAGATTCCGATTGCTTTTTAACTCTGGAGCGCTCTTTTATGTTAATCTCAACGTGCGGCTCTTCTTTTATCTGCTTTTCAAAAAGACTGACGTCATTCTTGCCAACGATCTTGACACCCTTTGGCCGGCTTGGATCATTGGAAAATGGAGAAATAAAGAAGTGGTCTATGATAGCCACGAGTACTTCACCGAAGCTTCAGGATTGACAGGAAGGCCGTTTCCGAAAATGGTTTGGACCATGGTTGAGAAGTACATATTTCCAAAACTTAAAAGAGTTTCGACTGTCAATGAGTCGATTGCTCAAATCTACCGTGAGCTATACAGCGTAGACGTGAAGGTCGTTCGCAACGTGCCGCCAAAGTGGGAAAGGGGGCCTATTCCATCGCGAGAGGAACTTGGATTGCCAGTTGACAAAAAGATCATTCTACTTCAAGGAGCCTTCATTGATCACGATCGTGGATGCTTGGAAGCGATTGAATCCATGCAGTACGTGGGTCATTCCTTGTTCTTGATTATTGGAGAGGGGCAGGCCATTCCAGCCGCCAAGGCATTGAGCGAAAAGCTAAGCCTTCAAGATCGAGTGCAGTTTATGCCTCGAATGCCTTTTGAAGAATTGAGAAACTACACAGCCTCAGCCGATCTCGGCATCTCCTTAGATCGTCCTGACCACCTCAATTACAAACTGAGTTTGCCCAATAAAATCTTCGATTATATCCAAGCGCGCACACCAGTGTTGGTCTCGGAATTGCCAGAATTGAAACGAGTCATGGACCAGTACAATATCGGTTTGGTGGCTCAAGACCACGACGTGCATACGTTGGCAAAGCTTATGAACATGGCAATCAATGAGCCTGATGCTGCTTGGGAAGCCGAGCTAGAACGAGCTGCAAGGGAGAACAATTGGGAAGAGGAGGAGAAAGTTGTTCAGGCGATGCACTCTGATTTGTAAATTCAGGATTAGGTTAAGAGTTCTTCCAAAGATACTTCACCTTCACCCAAACGTATTGTATGATCATAGCCAGTGACCCAAAGTACTTCTGCTTCATATTCAACTCCTCAGCGTAAAGGGCCTTGTTGAAATTTTTCGAAAGGCCGGAAGCATCAACGTATGCGACGATCTTATCCAACCCAAATGCTTGAACACCCGATAACCAACTGGCTAGATTTAGTTCGTAGTCGGCTAGTATCTTGAACTCGGAATTGTATCTGAAATCGTCAAACAGATCTCTTCTATAAATTGTACCCTGGTGATGAAGTGAGTTTTTCCATTTCAGCTTGGAGCTAAACTCTCCCTCATGGATTTCTGGAATTTTCTTCGAAACACGGTTGACGTATTTTACATCTCCGAAGATTATCTGAGACTCAGGATCAGCTTGAGTCATTTCCTGCAGAACGTTCTCATCAGCCAGGCAATCGTCTGCTCCAAGGAAGTATAGCCACCAACCGTGTGATTCACGAATCCCGGTATTTATAGCGTCATAAACTCCAGAGCCATCATCTTCGATGAGGGTTAGATTCAGAGCGGTAAACGACTCTGCTATAGCAATCGTATTATCGCTTGAGGCTCCATCGATTAGGAGCACTTCAATTCCTTTAAGTGATTGAATTTCAATGGATTCTAGCGTCGTTCGAAGGGTCTTTCCTGCGTTTAGTGTTGGGATGATTATTGATACAAGGGGCGTCTCCAAATCGCGATTATGAAATAGCGTGAACCGGCTTTTCGACTAGGGCTCCGTCTTCACAGACCACCGTTCGAGTTTGAAATTTCTGAATCGCCGTATAATCATGAGTCGCCATGATTACAGAAGTTCCTTTAATACTGATGTCTTTGAGTAGCTGCAGGATTCCTTCAGTTGTAGCAGGGTCGAGATTTCCTGTGGGCTCATCGGCCAAGATCAATTCGGGTTCGTTGAGAAGAGCGCGAGCGATGGCAACGCGTTGCTGTTCACCTCCACTTAGCTCATGGGGCATTTTGTAGCCCTTAGTGCCAAGTCCCACTTGTTCTAGCACTTCCTCGCTCCTTGCTATCATATCTGCTTTGCTTTTCCAGCCGGTTGCTTTCATCACGAACTTGAGATTATCGTGTACCGATCGATCGGATAGGAGTTCGAAGTCTTGAAATATGATGCCAAGCTTTCTACGAAGCATAGAAACTTTCTTCCGCTTGATTTTCTGAAGGTCGAAGCCACAAACGTGAACATCTCCTTCACATGCCTGGAGTTCGGCGTAGAGCGTTTTTAGCAAACTACTCTTTCCGCTGCCCGTCTTGCCGATCAGGTAGATAAACTCACCATTGCCTACAACGAAGTTGATGTCTTTCAGCACGATATTTTCCACGTGAGCGATTGTCACATGGTGGATTTCGATGATATTTTGCTCATCGCTCATGGGCGCAAAGTAGTTTGTAAGTTGCTGTTTGTTTTCGTTGATGTGTTGGACTTTTAAACATAAGAAGGATCATTGCTAGCCTGCTTAACGATGTGCATTATTCGATGTTTTCAGACATATCTGCGTTCTATTCTATTTCCTTGAAGAGAAAACGAAACAAAAAATCAAGGATTTAAGGCAGTCTGAAAAGCTGAACTTCATCCCTAGTTATAGCTGTCCACCAAGATTTTCCATTCTTCACCGGGCTGCTTTCTCCATACAACGATGAAATCGACCTCGTTGGTACGTTCCTCACCCTTCCAATTTCTTTGAAGCGTTGAATGCCCCAAATGATAGAGGAGTTCATCTTCTTGATGCAATTCAAAACCGTGTTCGGTCCAATTACCTGGTTTAATCTCCAATCCTTGATAGAATGCAGATTTATAGATATTGCTGACCTCATAGCTGGCCGCTTCGACTGTAAGACCCCAAGCGATCGGATCCTTCATCTCTGTCCAATACTTATCAATTTCCTCACGACCGCAGGTGCTTTCCCAGCCTACTCGGAAGATACAAGCTCCATCTTCATAGAAATTGGCCACTTCCTCCATTTGATAATCATTAAAAGCTTTCTCCATCTCCTCACACAACTTCTCTGCTACTTTTTCAGGAACAGGTTCCTGAGCCTCACAGCCTATAAATAGCAGGGGCAGGAAGGCAATCGCAAGGGTTTTGTCAATAGCCATGGAATATCAGGGTTACATAATGTTTTTGAAGAATACCGAGTGATTGATTTTGGATCTGGTCTGAATCCAATAGTAGGTTTTTTAGGCTATGGGAATAGACCAGGTCTAGATTGAGTCGAGTTTTGGGTCTGAAGAGTTTAACCCCACCACCTATTTTCAAATGAAGATCGTAGGTAGAGATGTCTGGTACTTCATTGCCATAGACACCATTTCGGATGATCATACCAAATCCAGCAAGCGCTTTAGGTTGTGTCGTTCCTTCGCCCAGTATGTAGTCAAGATAAGTTGCTGCCTCCACACCAGCAGTAAATACGTTTTTAGCAATCGGATGTTCTTCGGCAAACTGGAATTCCAGGTGACTCTGGTTTAAGAGTCCGTGCACAGAAAACCGCTGCGTAACTAGCGGAGACCAATCGTAATCCAGAGTGAAACCAACACTTACCCCAATTGCATTTACCGCTGAGGTTTCCACATGATTAGTTACGGAGTTGAGAAATGCGTCGCTTTCCGTATAAGTTAGAATCGAGCGATTGAACCCGAAGGTGTAGCCGATTCCAATGAGAGATTCAGAGGTGTCTTTTTGGGCTAAGCTGCTGACTGTTAGTACTATAAAGGCTGCTGAAACGAATGCTCTCATGTGAGCAAATTATAAAAGCCTCAATAGAATAAAACGCGGATGCCCAATTGGTTAAGAACAAGTTGTACAACATTTTCAGCAAACTCTGGAAGAATGTAGTAACGGTAGATCTTCTCAAGATCAAATGAATACGTAATCTCCTAAGCCATTTTCCTTTGAACTAGGAGTTTGCTGAGCTCGATCGGTTACATAAAAAGTAAACAGATTACAAGTGTGACGCGTGAGATTTTGATGATAGTAGAGGTTAGTTCCCCCTAATAAACGAAGAAACCGTTTCGAAATTTCGAAACGGTTTCTTTGTCTAATCTTATTTCTAAAACCGAAGGAGAGTCGAATGAGAAAAACAGTTCATCGTGTTCCTTCGATTGAGGAGGGTTTTAATCTACTTTGAACTCACTGTCCTTGATCTTAGCGTTGACTTTAATTTCATCGATCGTGATCTCGATGGCTTGCGGGCCTATAGCTTGAGTCATGGATTTTTGGAAAAGCACGCCATCAACCTCCATATATTCGTTTATGGTTACTGTCGCTGTCATCTGGCCTTGTGGGGTCTCCTCAGTCTGAATCGTTCGAAATTTCAATCCGGATTCGATATCATAGTATTCAGTAGTCTGTTCGCCTCCAGCGCTAGTTAAACTGATGACATAGTAGGCTTTACCGTCTAAATCCTTAATTCCTCTCAAGTCAAGCTTTACACCGTAATCGGCTAACTTAGATTCGTACATAAAATCTGCTTGTTCTTTCATGTCAGCAACCTCATCTTCTGACATCTCTTGCGCCATACCCATTTGGCTACTTGATCCTTTCACACCGTCGAAAACCTGAACCATGACAGGGCTTCCACCCATGAAAGCTTCCATCTTGTACTTACTGTTGTTCTTCATTTGGATCTTCATGTCAAGAGACATGCCTTGAACGCCCATGGTGCCGCTTCTTACGTAGCTAGATATCTTGGACATAATCTCTACACCACCTCGGGCAGCAACGTGTGCATCGATGACACTTTGAGCTGTAACTCCTTCTGGAGCTTTCTTGAGATCTTCCCAAACACCGCCATATTCATCATAGAAATCAACCTTGCCAGAAGCGGCAAAAATCGCAAGTTTATCAGCTACTTCGTCTTTGTTTCCGACTACCGTGATGTATAGGTTGTTGGGTTTGATATATTTCTTGGCAGCAGCCAAAACGTCTTCCTTAGTCACGGCCGAAAGACGTTCCAGGTAAGTAGCGTAATAGTCAGCAGGCAAGCCGTAACGCTCGATGTTAAGCGCAAAACGAGCAATAGTCTGTGGACTTTCGAGAGAACGAGCGAAACTTCCATTCATCGAATTCTTCACAAACTCCAAGGTAGAATCAGCTACCATCTCAGTAGTCAAGCGATTCAATTCAAATAGAATTTCAACGATTGAGCTGTCAGTCACTTCGTTTCTGACGCTGGCTCCAGCTGAAAAAGAACCGATAACCTTATCAGAGCTTAGTGATGAACGAGCACCATATGTAAAGGCTTTGTCTTCCCGAAGGTTTTGCATCAATCGTCCAGAGAATACACCACCACCTAGAATCGAATTCATCACGCTTGCCGCCGCAGCATCTGCAGATCCAGGCTTGAAATCGATGGCGTGTGTAACACTGATCACGGATTGCACGGCGCCGTCGAGTGGTACAAATGCCACTTGATTTCCTGTAGGAGTAGCTGGTGTTTCAAAGTTCTCAGAAGGCACGTCGCCTTTTGTCCAGCTACCGAAATACTTGTTCGCATTGGCTTTCGCTTCTTCAGGGGTGACGTCACCGACGATTACTAAGTAAGCAACATTAGCCTTGAAATATGTGTTGTAGTAGTTCACCAAATCATCTCGGGTGATGTTGGCAACTGTGGCCTCGGTGATCTGCTCGCCGTATGGGTGATCTAAGCCATATTTAACTGCATACTGGATGTTTGAAGACATTGAGTTTGGATCAGTCTTCGCACTCATTAATGAGCTTTCTTGTTGCTTCTTCGATTTGTCGAGCTCCTCTTGCGGGAAGTTTGGGTTAAGCAAAATATCGCTCATCAATTCTAGAATCTTATCGCTATGTTTCTTTAGCGAGGAACCAGAAATCCCTCTAGCAGAGGTGTTTAAGCTGCCGCCGATGAAGTCTACTGCCTCATCGATTTCAGCTTTGCTTTTAGAGGTTGTACCCGTTCTTAGAAGATCGCCAGCGGTACTGATGTACCCCGCTTTTAAGCCTTCTTTTATAGGGTCGAGATCCAAGCTGATGCGGTATGAAACACGCGGCAGTTTGTGATTTTCTACAACGATGACTTTGAGGCCATTGTCTAGGGTAAATGATTGAGACTCGCCCAGCTGTATCGCCGGTGCAGGTCTTGGAGTTGGAACTTGACTACGGTCTAGCTTTGAACTCGTCGAGCATGCTGTGAAGATGCCCACAAGCCCGAAACAGAGGAATAATTTGAAATTCTTTTTCATGTCTATTGTGTCTTGTGGTTATTCTGCATTTTCATCTAACAAGAAGTATAGAACTACTCTGTTTTCGGGAGTGTAATACTTCTTTGCTGCTTCCATTATATCTTCTTTAGTAACTGCTAGGTAGCGGTCGATTTCGGTGTTAATCAAATTCGCTTCACCGAGGTACATGTGGTAGTTAGCCAAAGTTTCAGCGATTCCAGCCATAGTTGAGTTTGAGCTCACAAATTGGTTTTCAATTTGATTACGAAGCTTTTGATATTCACGATCAGAAATAGGCTCTGTTTTCGCGCGTTCAAACTCCTCGTCCATAGCTGCTTCAACTTCAGCTGGGTCAGTTCCCATATTGCACATAGCAAATCCGAGAGTTAAACCTGGGTGCTCCAACGCGAATGAGAATGCTCCGCAAAACATAGCGAGCTGCTTTTCATCCACAACAGCTTTATTGAGTCGCGAACTTTCGCCACCCGAAAGGAGCGTGTTGAGCATATCAACGGCATAAAATTCTTCTGTGCCCTGAGCTGGAATGTGATACGCTTGAACCACTAGTGGCAGTTGGTCTTTTCCTAAGATAGTGTCGCGTATTTCAGCGGACTTAGCCGGCTCTACAACTGATGGGGGAATGATGTCTGCTCCTCTTGGAATGCCTGAGAAGTATTTCTTGATCAGTTTCTTGGTATCCTTAATGTTGATGTCACCTGCGATTGAAAGTACCGCATTGTTTGGGACGTAGAAATTCTTGTAAAATGCTTGGAACTCCTCCTCTTTTGCAGCATTAAGGTGATCAAGAGATCCGATGACAGTCCATTGGTAAGGGTGCTCTTCGTAAGCACGCACCATGGTTTCTTGAAGAAGCGTTCCGTACGGCTGATTGTCAACACGTTGGCGCTTTTCTTCTTTTACTACCTCACGTTGAGTTTCGATTCCGACTTGCTCAACTTTAGCATGAAGCATGCGTTCAGACTCGAGCCACAGGCCCATTTCGAGTTGGTTAGAAGGAAGTACTTCGTAATAGAAAGTGCGGTCGTTTGTCGTGTTGGCGTTCAACGTTCCACCCGCGTTTTCAACGTAGTTGGTGTACTCGCCGCGGCCTATGTTCTCACTTCCTTCAAACAACAAGTGCTCAAAAAAGTGAGCCATGCCTGTGCGCGAAGGATCTTCGTTTTTACTGCCGACGTGGTACATGACCGTCACGGCTACTATTGGTGTGGAGTGATCTTCATGAAGAATGACATGCATGCCATTTTTCATATCGTACTCGACGAAATCGATTTGATTGCTTTGTGCTGAGAGCGTGTAGCTCACGATTGTGAGGGCGATCAGCGCTATTAGTTTGTTCATTCTCTTTGGTTATGGGCGCGTAAAAGTAGTATAAACTAACAATCGTTCGAGGGTTTTTGATGGTTGTTCGCACGGATCAATGACGGTTCGATGATTCCTGTTGGTTTGATCTTTGAAATAGTCATAGAATTCAAATTGAACTCCTATTTTTATCCGCTGTGAAACAGCTTACTCCAAACGCGATTTCCATTGCAGAATTGAGCCACTGGCTTCAATCAGGCGATGAAGTACAGATAGGTGATGATTGCCGACAGCGCATCGTGCAATGCCGAGAATACCTTGATAATCGCTTAGCGCAAGGTGATGAAGCTATTTATGGGGTCAACACTGGATTTGGGGCTCTCCACGACAAGAGTATTGACGAGGATGATTTAGTTCAGTTGCAAATCAACTTGATTCGATCTCATGCCTGCGGTATGGGAGATGAACTCCCAGCAGATATTGTGCGGATTATGCTACTTCTCAAAGCCAGAGGGCTGAGCTTCGGACATTCAGGAGTGCAGCTTGCAACAGTTCAGCGCTTACTAGATTTCTATAACGCCGGAATTACGCCAGTTATCTATCAACAAGGATCGCTTGGCGCATCCGGAGATTTGGCACCATTAGCACACTTGGCTATGCCTCTTATCGGAGAAGGTCATGTGCGTGAAAATGGCGAGTTGCGATCAACACAAGAAGTGCTCAAAGAAAGGGATTGGAGTCCAATCACGCTGAAAAGCAAGGAAGGGCTCGCTCTGTTAAACGGCACTCAGTTTATGAGTTCGATTGGTGTACACTGTCTCTTGGAATCGACTAAGATTCAGGGCTGGGCCAATCTAGTTGGTGCCATGTCGTTAGAGGCCTTTGATGGTAGGGTGGAGCCCTTCGGAAAAGAAGTTAATGGTGTGAGAATGCAGCCGGGTCAAATCGCTGTGGCTGAACAAATGAGAAACCATCTTTCTGGTAGCGAAATCATCGCCCAGGATAAAGCTCACGTTCAAGATCCTTATTCGTTTAGGTGTATTCCTCAAGTTCACGGCGCATCTAGACAATCAATAGCTCAGGTGACCGAGATTTTTGAGAATGAAATAAATGCGGTCACCGATAACCCGACCATATTCCCAGATCAAAATCTTATTGTTTCTGCTGGAAACTTCCACGGTCAACCGTTGGCTCTGGCTTTCGATCAATTAGCGATCGCCTTGGCAGAATTAGGGAGTATTAGCGAACGTAGAACATATAAACTTATCAGCGGTCAGCGAGGTTTACCAGCGTTTCTGGTGGCTAATCCGGGATTGAATTCTGGATTCATGATTCCACAATACACAGCGGCAAGTATCGTCAGTCAAAACAAGAGTTTGTGCACACCAGCAAGTGTAGACACAATAGACTCTTCAAATGGGCAAGAGGATCATGTGAGTATGGGAGCAAACGGAGCTACAAGAACGCTTCGCGTAGTCGCTAACGTTCAACGCATTTTAGCCATTGAGCTCATGAATTCTGCACAGGGCCTGGAGTTCAGAAGGCCGTTACGCTCGTCAAGTTCGATCGAAAACCTGCATCAAGAATTGAGAAAAACGGTTTCCGTTGTTGAAGACGATGAATACTTGCACCCACTATTAAAAATGTGCGAGGATTTCATCCAGGAGCGAGATGCTCTTGAATTTACCGCTTAAATTATTCTTTGTTAAGCAGGAGGATCAATGCACAGATGCAATTAGCCCTCATTGAGACCTTTATTCAGGCATTGTACTCGATCAACTCTTGGCACTCCTCGTTAGAAATTCTTAAATCGCTCACAGGCGGTCACAATTTTCATTCAGGAAAATTTACTGAATAGTACAGCACAAACACAATGGCGATAGAGGCTGAAAACTGTTGAAAAAATGGTTGGCATCTAAGAATGAGAGATTGCAGGAAAGAGTTGTAGTCAAATAACTTTGTTGTGGCTGATGCCCATTCAGATTCTGAACATATTGATGGTAATGATGATCGCGCCTATCGGAGTGTTGGGTCAAAATATTACGGTTATAAATCAGTATGGTGATACTACTGGATTAGGAAGTAAAACCCAGTTTCAACTCACAGATTCTCAGCAACATACGATCATCATCAACTACTACGAGCCAGCAACGATGGAGGCCGAGAGTAGGCTTCAGCAACTGCTTGGAGGAGCGCTCGAATTCTATATCGATGAATCGGTGAAGATTGAAAATGATCAAGTGGTTTTCTGGAAAGGAAGAAACACCGTGCTCAAGGAAATGACGCAGATTATCGATGACGGCATCAAGTTTTATAAGTACAAAGAGGTGGCTAAGTTTGATGGTTTTTCCAATCGTGTGGACGCCTCGTTGCGTGAAATCGAGGGACTGAAGCTCGATAATCGGAGTTGGGATAATTTATCTACTGATGAGAGCGAGCAGTTTAAGTATCATCTCGTCCAGAAGCATTTGAATGATCTGAAACAAATAGTGAATCAAGAGATTGGCAATTTTGGATCGGATAATCTGATGGTGATGACGGGCAGCGAATCACAAGTGCTCGATCCGGAAATGCAGGCAGAATTGCTTGAGGAGCTTAACAACTTTGAAACCCACGACCCTTTGGAATCGATAGAGTTGGACCTGAGCGATGCTACGATCACATTCTTAGCTTCTGATGATGAATTTGTCCTTCCTGACTACAGTGCCACGACGCCTGAGGCGAGCGATGATTTTGCTGAAAGGGTGTTTTCGATATTGGAGCAGAACAGCTCGAAGCTCGATCGAATGCAAGGTGAAATGGATGATTTACGCCGACAGCAGGAAAAGGATAGAATCGCGGCTCAGGAACAGCGAGACACCGAGCTGCAAGGGCAGATCAACGAACTGCGTACTATGATTGTAGAACTTGTCAACGATCGGAAAACTGAATTACCATCAACGGGTGGAGTAGTGCCGTCGACGGTGATTCCCAACTTGCCACAATCTGTAGAAATGAGCTTCGCTATGGGTGGAACGTCGATTTCATTGACCAATAAATTTATTCTCAACGAAGTGGTTGATCTATTGGCGCGTCATCCTAATTTGAAAGTGATGGTGACGGGATACGCCGACAAGTCTGGATATGCTCAGGGCAATTTGTTGCTTTCTCAAAAACGTTCACGAAGTGTCCGAAACTTTATTCTCAAAAGTGGTTTGAACTCGGAGCGAGTTATCATGAACTATTTTGGCGATCGAGATTCTCAGGGGGTTAATGCAGCGGATAGGCGAGTGGTTATTGACTTTTTGGTGAATTAGTGAGATGCGGGGATGTGTCGATGTGCTGATTTGAAAATGCCAGTTCACTTTGTTTCTTTGCTCGGAATTCCATTGAGATGAAAATAATCTGCATAGGACGTAATTACGTTGACCACGCTAAGGAGCTCAACAATCCAGTTCCTAAAGAGCCCTTGTTTTTTCTAAAGCCAGATTCATCGCTACTGCCGCACAAGCACCCGCTTTACATTCCAGAATGGACTCAAGATTTACATTACGAAGTAGAATTGGTGGTCAAGATCAGTAGGTTAGGGAAGTACATTGAGCCGCAGCATGCGCACAAGTATTACAAAGATGTGAGCGTTGGAATCGACTTCACAGCTCGTGACGTGCAGGCCGTTTGCAAGGAGAAAGGACATCCATGGGAAAAGGCGAAAGTTTTTGACGGGTCTGCTCCAGTTGGTAAACAATTCACTCCGATTTCGGATTTAGGTGGAGACGTTCAGAACATCGACTTCTGGCTCAGTAAAAACGGTGAGGTCGTGCAATCTGGGAATACGTCAGATATGATCTTTTCTGTCAACGAGATCATCTGCTACGTCAGCCAGTACATGACATTGAGAATGGGGGATTATATTTTTACTGGAACTCCTGAAGGAGTTGGTCCAGTGGCTGTAGACGATGTGCTCAAATGCGGGTTTGGGGAGAAGGAGATGTTGCAGGTCCTGGTTAAATAGAAGGTATGTTGGTTGAATTAGAGATATTTGAATTCGCGAAAAAAAATAATTAACTATATATAATTAATCTTATGAAGATTGTTTATTCGATTTTATGCTTGTCTTTATTGTTTGTGGGATGTCAACCTAAACCAGACAATTCGGCAATAGAAGCGTATGAAATAAATTCTCAAACAGTTTTGGATAACGTAGAGGATTTTCAAAATGAAAATCGCGACTATTCTCAATACGCTTCAGGCTTTGTGATGAGAAGTACTGAGTTTGGCACTAGGGACACTCTATGGTTGGAAGATATGATGAAGAGCGATAAAGAACTGTGGGCCAATTATGATTTTAAATTAGCTGCAGATTCTATATACCTGTTGCCAGGTGTTAATGAAGATACCAGAATGCTAGATGGGTCGGTTCGTCATTATACCGATTGGCAAGTGACTCGTTCTGCGACAGATAGTACTGAAGAAAAATCAGCGGTTATAAAATTGTATGAGTCATTTGATTTTAATGCCGAGGGTGAAATTATTTTTCAGCAAGTTTATGGTGACTTCACTGGATTGTTTACGTATTTAAATAGTGAGGGAGAAGCTGAAGAAGAGTAAGAATTTCTGAGGCTTTATTGATATTAATTGCCTCATGTAAATTTTAAATTTACATGGGGTTTTTTGTTGGCTTTCTGGGCTTTATTGAACAAGGTAGATCTCTACAATCAGAAGCTCAGTCTTACTAAGTCAACCTTATGGTTTTGCTACCACATAACCTCGTCATTCTCAGCACCCTTTTGATCCATGACATCCGTTTGCTTTCGGATTGATTCCTTATGAATCTGTTCGAGGTATTTGCTGACAAAATCTGGACTGAGATTGAGCTTGCTCGCCAGGTCGCCACGTGTTTCGAGAATCTCTTTCCATCGCTTCAACTGAAGAACCGTCAGATCATTTTTACGCTTGTAATCACCAATCTCCTCAGCGACCTTCATTCGGGCACCAATTAGGCGGATGATCTCCTCGTCAATGTCGTCGATCTTGGAACGAAGGATTAAAAGTTGATCGGCAATCACGGGATCCGAAAGGTCTCCCGTGTGAATTATCAGACCGTTTAGCATTTCATGAAAAGCGTCTGGAGTGAGCTGTTGCTTAGCATCACTTAGGGCAACTTCAGGATTTTCGTGAACCTCGATCATGAGTCCGTCAAAACCGAGATCCATAGAACGTTGAGCGATGCGTGGTATTAGATCCCGTCTGCCGCAGATATGACTGGGATCGCAGATGAGGGGTACGTTTGGAAACCAGGTTTTTAGTGCGATTGGCAATTCCCACATGGGCTTGTTTCGATACTCACTTTGTCCGTAGTATGAGAAACCACGGTGAATCGCTGAAAGTTCAGTCAGTCCAGCATGACGCAATCTCTCGATAGCACCTACCCATAAATTGATGTCTGGGTTGATTGGATTTTTCACCATTACTGGTATGTCCACACCTTTAAGAGCATCGGCAATCGCTTGAACTGAAAATGGGTTCACGGTGGTCCTAGCACCGACCCATAGAACATCAATGTTTTCGGTAAGCGCTTCTTCAACATGTTGGGGATTCGCAACTTCGGTACAGACAGGAAGGCCAATTTCGAGGCCAACTTCTTTCAACCATGGAAGAGCCTGCTTTCCCATTCCTTCAAAAGAGTCAGGCCTCGTTCGAGGTTTCCAGATACCGGCTCTTATCATGCTTGCCTGTCCGTTGTCGGCTAAGGGTTTACACGAGGCAAGAAGTTGTTCTGGCGACTCGGCGCTACAAGGGCCTGCAATGATATGTTGCTTCTGAGCCTTCATTGGTAAAAGAACAATTTAGGTAGCTAAAAGTTCTGAAAGTGTTCAAAGATAAGGTGCAAGGAGGTGTGAATGTTCTTTTTTACCAATAATGGGTATTCATTCGATGGAGGTGATGTGCTCATATTTGTCATATCATAAAAAAATAGATTCAA